>Ga0190271_10003271_pt1 | contig 10115 bp, 8 predicted proteins | sample Popmic356T_FD_133747 | JGI IMG/M metagenome (GOLD analysis project Ga0190271, IMG submission 133747) | Populus adjacent soil microbial communities from riparian zone of Weber River, Utah, USA - 356 T | ecosystem: Environmental > Terrestrial > Soil > Riparian zone | place: USA: Utah | collected... | reverse complement strand
TCGCCGTAGCCCGCCCACAAGCGCTGCACCTGCTCGCCATCGCGGGCGGCTCGCGCGCCCGTCGCGAGGCGAATGCGCTCCAGCAGGTCTTGGGGTAAGTGCACCATGTCAACTGTGCGGGTTACCACACGCCACGTTCCGGTGCGCGACTCGGGGCGGGCTGCCTGCCGCCATCGGCAGCAGGGCCAGCGTGCGTCGCGCAAGCCCGTTCACGGACAGCTCTGCGAAGCACTTGGACTCGAGCTGCCCGAGAGGCTGCAGCCCTGACTGGCTCGCAGTCGAATGCGGCCAACCGAGCCCCCACCAGCACCGCCCCCGTTCGCACCTCCACTCCCGCCGTCCTGCGCGCCCGCACTGGAGGTGCCACCGTTGCCGCCGCTGCCCTGGGCGCTACCACCACGGCCGCCTTCGGCCCGCAGCACAGCGCTGCTCGTGAGCTCGAGCGTGGCGGCTTCCAGCAGCAGTGCGCCGCCGCTGCCGCCGCCGAACCCGCCGCCCTCGGACGGGCAACCATTCGCGCCAGCGGCGCCTTGCGATCGCCATGTTCCGCTCACCGTCACCCGACCGGTCGCCGAGACCTGGAACGCGCCTCCTCCTGCGCCGCCCGAGCCACTGCAGCCTCCACCACGTCCACCCGCACAGCCACCCAGCAACGGCGAAAGGCTCGCATTGCCGCGAGCTACGCCCCGCACGCCTTGGTTGCCGTTGCTGTCCCCGTAGCCTCCGGCACCGCCATTGGCCCCGAAGCCGCCGCCGCCGCCACCACCGCCGCCCGTGCCCGAGTCACCGGTCCCATTGCCACCCGTGCTCGTGCCGCACGACCAGTTGCCGCCCGCGCCCGGCGTCGTTCCGCTCGCGCTGACCTCGACAGCGCCCGAGAACGTAGCGTCGCCTCGCGTCACGAGCACGACCGGTCGATTGCCGACGAGCTGCAGGGTCGACCCTGATGCCAGCCGCAACGAGCGCACCACGATGATCACGAGCGCGGGGCCACTGGTCTGTGACTGTATGATCGGCGTCGGTGTCGCCTGACCGCACCAGTTGGTATAGGTCAGTGACATCGAGTCAAACCGCGATATGCCGCAGTTCAAGAGCAGCTCGTCCGCACTGTTAGGCAGCGCTAACGGATCGACATTCGTCGGCGTGTAACCAAATTCGCCATCCGTGGTGCCGTCGTTGTCATCGTCAGGATCGCAGTCATCGCCGATGCCGTCACCATCCGTGTCGGTCTGTGCGACGTTCGCCACGAACGGGCAATTGTCAGCACTATCGTTCACGCCGTCCGAGTCGTCGTCGGGATCGCACTCGTCGCCCGCGCCATCGCCGTTTGTATCGGTCTGTGCACCATTGGCTGCGAGTGGACAGTTGTCAGAGCCGTCGTCGATACCGTCGCCATCGTCGTCTGCGTCGCAGCTGTCACCTTGCCCGTCGAAGTCGGTGTCTAGCTGATCGGCATTGCGCTCCAGTGGGCAGTTGTCGACGTCGTCTGCAGTCCCATCGGCATCGTCGTCGGTGTCGCAAGCGTCGCCCAATTCGTCTCCACCGGCGACGCTGGCATCAGTATTGGTTTGGTCCGGGTTGACGGTGGTGGGGCAGTTGTCGCTCGCATCCACGATGCCGTCGCCGTCGTCGTCCGACGCACAGACATCACCGGTGCCGTTCATATCCCCATCGCTTTGATCTGGGTTGACGATCGTCGGGCAGTTGTCGTTTACGTCCGGCACGCCATCGTCATCGTCGTCGGTGTCGCAGGCATCGCCGCCATCCGCGGCAGTGTCCGTGTTGGTTTGCGCCGGGTTCGGGAGCAACGCACAGTTGTCTGCCGCGTCGGTGATGCCATCGGCATCATCGTCGTCGTCACAAGCGTCGCCCAAACGATCTGTGTCCGTGTCGAGCTGAGCGGGATTTGCCTGCAGCGGACAATTGTCGACATCGGCGCAGGAGCTATCACCGTCGCTGTCGTTGTCTGGATCGAGCGGACAAGCGTCGCACACGTCTCCGCGCCCGTCGCCATCTCGATCCGCCTGATCGGGGTTGGGATCCGCGACGCAGTTATCGATCTCGCAGACGCCGTCTTCATCGGCGTCGAGCGCGCCGCTCGCTACGCACATGTCCGGGCTGTCGGCATCGGGCGCTGCATCCAAGGCGGCGTCCTGCAGGCCAGCGTCCTGCAGGCCACTATCCTGCAGGCCACCATCCTGCTCGACTGGATCAGCCTCTGGAATGAGCTCCAAGCCGATGCGGCCGCAGGCTACCTGCAACCACACCGCCAACAGCAGCCCTAGCGCCCCGAGCCTGCGACAATACACCCCAGGTCATAGTAACAGACGTGCGCGACGCGGCGAAGCCGCGATATGCAACAGACGAGATGCGACGGACTTTGCGGCCTCGCATGTGTCGGTGACACACTGAGAGCACCTGACATCCAAAGAGCCGTTGCGGCGGCCTGCGGCACGCGCATCGTGGACGGCCGTCACGACCGCGCGCAGCTCAGCGAGCTGCGCTCACCGGAGCACCGGATCGTCACCGAGCAGAAGTGTCATGAACACACTGTTCGGATCCTCACCGTAGCCCTCGAACGGTGGACATGGGAGAAATCCATGCGCCGCATACAACCTGTGCGCTGGCGTGAAGTAAGACATCGAGCCCGTCTCCAGGCTCATGCGGCGATACCCACGCTGGCGCGCCTCGCTCAGGATAAAGCGCAAAATGAATGCGCCGATGCCCTTGCGCCGATGCAAGGGCGAAGTGCGCATGGACTTCAGCTCGACGTGCCCCGCATCCAAGCGTTTGAGCGCGCCGCAGCCGACCAACGCTTCGTTGTGCCAGCCGCTCCAGAAGGTAATGTCAGGCTGCTTGAGCGCGGCAAGGTCCAGCGCGTGCACGCTCTCCGGAGGAGACTTGGCGTGCATGTCTCGCAAATGATCGGCCAGAAACTCTGCAATGCGCGGATCGCTCAGGTCGTCGACCCGCATGGTTAGGTCTGTCATGGGTTGTGCCTCTTTGAGACGGTCATGGGTGACGGGCTATCACCACCAGATACTTGCAAGGAGTACGCGTGCGGTTGCCGAATGCATGCGCGCGATCGAATCGCGATTGGATACAGTCGCCGACGCGGAGTGTGTATTCTTCATCGCCGTAGGTCATCGTCAGCTCGCCGAGCAGCACGTAGACGTGCTGGTCGTAGTGAGGCTGCTGCAACGCGCGGTAGCGAACTTCTGCTCCGTGCGGAAGCTCGACGTGGACGACCTCCACTTTGGAACCAGTATTGAGCGGCGTGACCATGGTCCGGACCAGCCGTGTTTCTGGGTCGCGCCACACAGGCTGATCACTGGCGCGGGCAATCGGCAATCCGGGGCTAGACTCCGCGCTGGCAATCAAGCTCGACAGTGTGATGCCGAGCCCGTCGCATAGCCGACCCAACAGCACCGCGGTGGGGCTGACTTCCAAGCGTTCGATCTTCGAGACCATCGCGCGACTCACCCCGGAGCGCTGCGCCAGATCGTTGGCGGACATTCCTAGCGCGTCGCGGCGCTTCTTGATGCCCTCGGCAATGCGCCGCTCCATCGCATCCTGCGCGGAGGAGCCCGCAGGATGCGCGCCGCGCGCGCCGCCAGCACCGCGGTCTTTCGGCGCGCGTTTAACAGTAGCCATGCGGCTACTATAGTGGCGGACCAAACACGCTGGCAAGTGTCATCTAGACTCAAGGCTCTATGTCTAGGACCATGTTTGCTCAGCTAGTGCTGGCTGTGCTCAGCGATGATTCGCAGAAGCTCGTCGCCGGAGCGCGCACGCTGGACTGCATGGGGTTCATTTTCGCAACCTGCGCGAGCCGCAGACCGAGCTAGCCGATCTAGGGTTGCTCCCGAGTGCTCGCTGGGCCCGGTGCGGGCATGGCGAGATCGTCACCGCGACTCGAGCACCGCTGCGCTCAGCGATACGTGCCACGGCCTTCGGGATACATACGTTCCCAGTTCTTGCCGTCGATCTGGCGGACGGTTAGCGACGTGACCGTTCCTTCGTCGAGGCAGCGTGCATTGACGCTGTAGCCGTCCGGATGCGAACGCGGAACATAGAATGCTTTGATGCCGCAGGTGGAGCAGAAGAGATGCCGCGCCGTCTTGGTGTTGAACGTGTACGTGCTCAGCGAGTCCTCGCCTTTCACAAGGCGAAACCGGGCTGATGGCACGACCAAGTGCAAGTAACCCGAGCGCGAGCACATCGAGCAGTTGCACTCCGAGACCTCGAGAGCCGCGGGCGCATCCACCTCGAACCGCACGTTGCCACAGTGACATCCACCCTTGTGTGTGAGCATGCCGCGAGCTTAGCGAGCAAACAGCTGAGGTTGTCAAGGACTGCAAGGCGCGAGACGGCGCGGCACGTGGCCGCTCGTGTTTTCGCGCGTGCAGCAGCGGGTTACGAGGCTCAGATGCGACCGCATAGCTTTGCGCGCTCGCGTTCTGGCATGCTGTCGTGGATGGCAGACGCGCGCGACATCTATCAGTCGGCTCCGGATACGTACGATGCGCTGGTGAGCTATGAAGATCACGCAGGTCAGCTGCTCGAGGCGATCCGCAAGCTAGTGACACTCGACGGCGCCGACGTAGTCGAGCTGGGTGCAGGCACGGGGCGTGTCACACGCTTGCTCGCGCCGCATGTACGCTCGATTCGCGCGTTCGAGCGTGAGCCTGCGATGCTGGCAGTGGCTCACGCGCACCTGAAGCGTCTGGGGATGCATCACTGCGAGCTGGCGCTGGCCGACAATGCGAAGCTGCCCATCCCCGACGCTTGCGCGCACATCTCCATCGCGGGCTGGACGTACGGGCATCAAACCGTATGGGAGCCCCAGGGCTGGCAGAGCCCGATCCGCGCGGCCCTTGCGGAAATGTTGCGAGTGCTTCGGCCGGGCGGCACGGCGATCGTCATCGAGACGCTAGGCAGCGGCTACACCGAGCCGTTCGAGCCGCCGACTGAGCTAGCGCGCTACTACGAGCTGCTGGAACGTGACTACGGGTTTACGCGCAGCTGGATCCGCACGGACTATGTGTTTCCATCGAACGCGGAGGGCGAGCGCTTGTTGCACGCGTTCTTTGGCGCCGAAGCTGCGCGTGCGTTCGCTGCAGGTGGTGGCACGCTGTTGCCGGAGTGCACGGGTATCTGGTCGCGCCGCCTGTAAGTGCCTTGCGCGCTTGGCTTGGCAATACGGACTATGGCTGTTCTGGGGCCACTTGCCGGAACGCCGCGTGTCCCCTACGAACAGGCGATGACAACCATCGGACTCATTGGGGCAGGGCGCATCGGTAGTCAAGTTGCACGACTGTCCATCGCAAACGGATACGACGTAGTCATCAGCAACTCTCGCGGTCCTGAGACACTGGCCGCGCTGGTGGCGGAGCTCGGCCCGAAAGCGCGCGCGGCAACCGCCGCGGAGGCTGCAAAAGCCGGCGACCTCGTGGTCGTGACGATTCCCCTCAAAGCGTATCGAACGGTTCCAGTCGAGCCGCTCGTGGGGAAGACCGTCCTCGACACCAACAACTATTATCCGCAGCGCGACGGCCACATCCCTGAGCTGGATCGCGAGGAGATCACCTCGAGCGAGCTGTTGCAGAAGCACTTGCCGAAGTCGAAAGTCGTCAAAGCCTTCAATCACATCCAAGCGGCTCACCTGACGACCCACGCGCAGCTCAAGGGCACGGAGAATCGGCGCGCGCTCGTCATCGCGGGCGACGACAGGGATGCGAAGGGAGTCGTCACCAAGCTGCTCGATCAGTTCGGCTTCGACACGGTCGATGCCGGCTCGCTCAAAGACAGCTGGCGCATTCAACCGAATACGCCCGGCTATGGTCCGCGCCGCAATGCGCAGGAGTTGCGGCAGGATCTCGAGTCGGCCAAGCGACCCAGTCCGCAGAGCTGACCACGTTCAGCAGCGACGCTGCTGCGGGCGAAGATGACTTCGCGGCGGCGTCGCAGCACTCACACCGGCTCGAGCAGCTCCACGCGGTTGCCGAAGGGATCGTTCACGAACACGCGTTCGTAACCGGCGAGCGGTTCGTCGCTCAGCACGCTCACCCCCGCAGCACGCAGCCGCTCGACGAGCTTGGACAGCCCCTCCACGACGAGCGCAGGATGCGCTTTACGCGCCGCCTTGAAATCTGGATCTACGCCCGCGTGCAGCTTGAGCTCACCCGCCTCGAACCACACGCCGCCGCGAGCGGCGAGATTCGCGGGCTTGCTCTGCTCCGGAATGCCTAGCAGGCCTGTATAGAATTGCCGGGCGGCGGCCTCGCCGCCCGCAGGGATCGCGACTTGGACGTGGTCGATACGGAGGATGCGCATACGGGCCAGTCTAGAGCGTTTCGAATCACAGACAAGCTCTGCTGGCTCTCACGGCGCGAGTGGCTTCCAGTCGACCCCTTCGGGCAGCGCAGCGTAGAGCCGCGCTCGCATCGCGGCGGCGACATTCTCTCGCTCTACTGCGGAGCACAACGGCGCAAGCCGGTTGGGGTCGGCGATCTCGCGCGCAGGACCGCAACGGCCACGTTCACGTTCGCGCGGCGCAGACGCCGGGAGCGGCAGCGGTGAGGCATTGAGTCGCGCGTGTGGCGCGGATGCTCGCGATGCTCGATTCGAGCAGCGTCGATCCGATAGTCGTGACACACGCAACAGCCTCTGCGAGACAGTTTGGCTTTCCATCGTTTGATTGTTAGCAAGAACGCTGGATTCACTCGCTAGGGACCCTGCGGCGCTTATGTTCGAGCGACGTGCGTGAGTGGGGAAGATGGTTATGCAGACATCGCGATCTTGGCTCTTCGCCGTGTTCAATTTAGTCGTGTGTGGAGTTTGTGGGCTGCACGCAACGGTCGGACAGGCGCAACATCACACGTTGTTTTCGTTCCGCGCGCCGGAGGGCGCCCGGCCTAGCGCACTGGTACGCGCGAGCGACGGGAGGCTGTACGGAACTACGCGCGAAGGTGGCGCCTACGGCAAAGGCACCGTGTTCGTGCTTTCTCCAGCAGGCCGACCACAGGTGCTCTACTCGTTCACGGGCCAGGCGGATGGCGCAGGGCCCAGCTCGCTCGTCGCGAGCGGCGATCAGCTGTATGGGCTGAGCACACGCGCGGCGCTGGTTGAAACCCCGGCGAGCGTCAACGTGTTTCGGGTGGATCACAGCGGCGCTTTCCAAGTGCTGCAGACGGTCCCGGGCATGACTGAATCGGTCGTGCTGGTCGCAGGCGAGAGCGCTGGTGTGTACGGCAGCAGCGCCGCCTCGAGCACGCTGTTCGCTATCGATGGCGCTGGCGCATTGCGCACGGTTCACTCTTTCAATGCTGGCACGTGGGCGAACACGCTCGCCGTCGGCACGCGAGGCCGCGTGTATGGCACGACGCTGAGCGGCGGCGGTGCAGACCCTGCGCAAAGCGAGCTGTTCCGCGTGACCAGCGCTGGCGACTATTCAGCGCTCGCGAAGCTCGGGGCTACCGAAACGCCGACAGCGATCGCGCGCGACCGCGCAGGCCTGCTCTACGTGGGTGTGCGCGCAGACACGCGCGGAGCCGTGTACAGCTTCCGCAACGCGACTCCGCTCAAGAAGCTGAGCGACCTCGACGCTGCCCCCACACTGCTCTTGAGCGGCGAAGCCGATCGAGTCGAGGGGTTGACCGCGAACGGCGGAGCGGCGCACCACGGCTCGGTGTTTCGGCTCGGGGCGGACGGCAGCCTGTCGACGCTGCACGAGTTCACGGCAGGCGCCGACGGCGCGGTGCCGACTGGGCTGACGCTCGACGGTGACACACTCGCGGGCACTGCCGCTGAGGACGGTATCGGCAGCGGCACGATCTTCCGCTTGTCCGCTGCGTCCGGAGCGCCCTCTACGCCGGCGTTTACCACGTTGTTCTCGTTCACTTATCCCAACGGCATCGGCCCGACCTCGGTCGTGCGCAGTGCCGACGGCGCGCTCTACGGCACGACGCAAGACGGCGGTCCTGGTGGCGCAGGCACCGTATTCAAGGCGGACGCGAGCGGCCACCTCGAGACCTTGCACGCCTTCGGCGGGCCGGATGGTGCCGCGCCTACGTCGTTGACCTACGGCAGCGACGGCAAGCTGTATGGGCGCACGCTGTCAGGTGGCAACGAGGACGACGGCACCTTGTTTCGGCTGTCGACGGCGGGTGACTTCACGGTGTTGGTCCACTTCGACGAGCCGCGTGAAGGTGCGGGCCCGGCGCTGATTCAGACGGCGGACGGCACGCTCTACGGCGCGGACCAAGCCGGCTCTGGCCACATCTTCCGCGTCAGCGGCTCGAACGAGCTCGAGACCCTCTACACGTTTCCGGGCTTACAGACCCGCGACGGTGCGAACCCGAGCGGTCTCGTCGCGGCAGCCGACGGTGTGTTCTACGGCACCACGCTCGGCGCGTACGGGCCTTTGATTCCGCCGAACTACTCATCGGGTACGATCTTCCGCCTCGGCGCGGATGGCAGCTTCTCGACGCTCTACGCGTTCAACGACGATCGCAACGCCCTCGGTGCGTCGCCGCGCTCGCTCGTCGTCGGCGCGGACGGCAAGCTGTACGGCACCACCTCGAACCTTACGTTCGTGTGTGGCACGTTCGGTGGCCTCTGGGTCCTCGAGCCGGCATCGAAGCACATCGAACAGTTCTATGCCTTCACGGGTAAAGAAGACGGCACAGGTCCGCTCAGCTTGGTCGAGACCGCTCCGCAAGTCTTCTACGGCCTGACCGTGGGCGGCGTGGGGCCGCGCGAAGCTTCACAGGCTGGCGGCGACACCTGTGGCGTGCGCAATTCCACGTTGTTCAAGCACGCTGACAGCAGTCTCGTCACTTTGGAGGCGCTGCCGTTCGTGATCGCGGCCAGCGTCAACAGCACGGAGCTCGGGCGTGCTGCGACGCTGATCGATGGCAAAGATCAAAAGCTGTACGGCACCATTGCCAACGGCGGCGTCGCGGGTGCGGGCGAGCTCTTCGCCTACGACTTGGCGCCGGCTCCTGCAGCCCCGTGAGTGTCGTCTACTGACGAGGCGTGTTGCTTTCGCAGCCGTCCGCAGACCGACCCAGTGCCGCTCGGAGCTCGTACGCCAGCTCCGAGCGGCGCTTTGCGCAACGGGCTCCTAACATGGCTGAGCCGCGAGCTTGTGATCATGGGCTGGCCGCGTAGAGTCGGGCGCTTCGTCGTTCGTTGCCGCCTGGCCACCCAGCCGCCCGCATACACAGGAGCAAGTAGATCCCATGGATTTCGATCATTCGCCGCGCGCCCAAGAATACATCGCGCTCGCGGAACGCTTCATTCGCGAGCGCATCGTTCCGAACGAGGCGCTCTATCACGAGCAGCTGGTGGGCTCGGCGGACTTCCGGCAATGGCGCATTCCGCCGATCATGGAGCAGCTCAAGGCCGAGGCCAAAGCCGTGGGGCTGTGGAACTTGTTTCTGCCCGATGCGGAATTCGGTGCCGGTCTCGACAACCGCGACTACGCAGCGATCGCCGAGCTGACAGGCCGCAGCATGCTCGCGCCGGAGGTTTTCAACTGCAACGCGCCCGACAGCGGCAATGCGGAAGTGCTGCTGCGCTACGGCTCGCCCGAGCAGAAGGAACAGTGGCTCAAGCCGCTCTTGGCCGGCGAGATCCGCTCGGGTTTTGCCATGACCGAGCCGGCGGTCGCGTCGAGCGATGCGACCAACATGCAGGCCCGCGCCTTCATCGAAGGTGACGAGATCGTCTTGAACGGTCAAAAGTGGTGGACGAGCGGGGCCGGTGATCCGCGCTGCAAGTTCCTCATCTTCATGGGCGTGACCTTTCCGGATGCCGATCGGCATCAGCGCCACTCGATGGTGCTCGTGCCGCTGGCTGCGAAGGGCGTGAAGATAGTCCGCATGTTGCCGGTGTTCGGTCAGCTGGACGAGCCGCACGGCCACGCTGAGTTCGTCTTCGACGACGTGCGCCTGCCGCTCAGCGCCTTCATTTTGGGGCCGGGGCGAGGCTTCGAGATCGCTCAAGGACGGCTCGGACCGGGCCGCATCCACCACTGTATGCGCTGTATCGGCATGGCGGAGCGGGCCCTCGCGCGCATGTGCGAGCGCGCCGTGCACCGCGTGGCGTTC
>Ga0190271_10003270_pt1 | contig 10115 bp, 13 predicted proteins | sample Popmic356T_FD_133747 | JGI IMG/M metagenome (GOLD analysis project Ga0190271, IMG submission 133747) | Populus adjacent soil microbial communities from riparian zone of Weber River, Utah, USA - 356 T | ecosystem: Environmental > Terrestrial > Soil > Riparian zone | place: USA: Utah | collected... | reverse complement strand
TGCTGCTTAGCAGCGTCGGCTTGCGCTTTGGCGACTCGGGCAGCGTGGCGGGTATACCACGCCGAGAGGAGGCTGACCAGCAGGGCAATAACGGAGATGATCGAGCTGAATTCCACGAGCGCAGAGTATGCCTTTCAGCGTTATGTCAGTACGGGATCCTGGCCGCTGGCTTCAGGCTCCGCGATCAATCAGCCGCTTAGCCCTGTTGCTGGTGTACTCCTCGTCAAGGTAGGACTCGTACACCTCGAAGCGGGTCATGTCCAATGCCTTGGCGAGCGAGAAGTTGCCCTCCTGCCGTGCATTGTGTGCTGCCGCGCGGATGCCCTCAACCCAATCCTTAAGCTCAGCCAGATCAGCCGTTGCCTTGCCCTACGCCGCCACGCTATCTACCTGCCCCTGGCGACCGTGTCGTGTTCTCCGTGTCGTCACACGCACGCAACTAGCCGGTTCTCCGGTTCTTGGCCATCCGCTGCCGCTGGTGCTCCCGGCACTCGGCAGCCGCCACATACGCGGCATTCGTCCCATGCGGCAGGTCGCTGCGACGGGTAGCCATCAAGGCAGCCTCTAGCGCAGTCGCCCACTCCTGATCGACTCGTGCGAGGCCCATACCTGATTAGAGGTCAGGCCGAGATGGCGGAGTATCGCCCTGAAGGGCTGGCCCGCGTAGATGGCATCGAGGAGCTGCTTGCGCACCTCGACTGGTGGCCGCTTCTGCGATCGGGCTCGTCCCCAGGCTCGCTGGGTGTCGCTGTGCGCCCGCCGGCAGAGGGTGCACCTACAGCCGCTGTGCCAGCGCGCTGCCGTGCCGTGCGGCGCCTCACTCACCAGAGGAACGCTCGCGGGCGTTCACCTCTCCAGCGTGAGATAGATCAGTTGTTACGAGTCATCATCGACCAACCGCCCAAGGTGCCCAGGGAACGCCCAGCTCGGCACCGATCTGGCGCAGGGTCCGACCCTCGGCGTATAAGTGGCCGCACGTTCAGCTTCCACCGCGCCACGTAACGAGTCTCAGCCAGATCGGCTGGCCGCGAACCAGTCTCCTGAGTCAGGTCGTTGGCCGATCTTGGTGAGGGAGCGGCGCTCGTTCATCCGAGCGCGGGCACGATCACGTCGTTTGCCCAAAGCCACATGTCGTCGCCTCCGAGGTCCGTGTCATTCGTGGGCACTGAACCGATGGCGACGACAAGCTGGTGCTCGGGTACGACCGCGATGAGCTGACCCCCCCAACCTCGGGCAACCCACGTGGTATGGCCGTGTGGATCGATGTCAAGCCACCACATCAGACCGTACTGCGAGCTCAACTCACCCGGCGTCATCGTCTGTTCAACCCATCCGGCGGGCAGGATCTGTTTGCCGTGCCAGACGCCGCCACCGAGATAGAGCTCACCGAACTTGAGCATGTCCGCCGGGCGCAGCCGCAGCAGGCAGCAGGCGGTATGCAGGCCCGCCGCATCGGTACCCCAGTCGAAACGGGTCAACCGATCCTTGGCGGGATCGCTTAACAAAACCCGTTCCTCCCGCGCACCAGTGGAGTCGATCTCCAGCGGATCGAAGAGTTTCTCCCGCGCGTATTCAAGAACGGTGCGCGGATGGTCAGGATCGGCTCGAACCAAGGCCTCCCGCAGCACGGCGGAGACCAGATGTGCGCCACGGCTCGAGTAGATGAAGCTGTGTCCCGGGGGCAGATCGAGGCCGTCGGTCAGGATCATCGGTACCGGATCGGTCCGCTTTCTGAAGACGCTGTGGATGTTCTCGACTGGGTCGTCGGGCGGGAAGCCTGCCGTCATGTACATCAGCTGGCGCAGCGTGATCGACTTCTCCTCCGTACTCAGATACTTCTGGTAGCGAGGAAGCAGTTCGGGCAGGGTCGTGTCCAGCCCGCTGATGATCTTCTCATCGATAGCAATGCCGATCAGCGCGGAGACAACGCTCTTGGTGACCGACCAGACGTGCAACGCGTCCTCCGGCCTGCTGCCGTTCCGGTAGTGCGCGAGCTCCGTCTCGCCGCCAACGCTGACCAGGACCGCGTTGATTGTGGACAAACTCACCGACCCGGAGCTGATCTTGTCCTCGATCGCGGTCTCCATCGCCGTGTAGTCGACCGCGCGGGACGGTGCCGGCGATGGCGAACGCGTGAGCGTTGACGCCTGCGTGCATCCGCCGACCAACGCAGCCAGAACCAAAATCCAGCACAACGTGGAGAGTCGGCGCCTCACAGGCTGACCATAGTCCCCTTCAGGCGCGTAGCTGCCGTCGCCGGCCAGGCGACAAATCCAGAATCCGTAAATCCTGGAGCGTACGTTTCGGCAGAGACTTGGCCCGACGACCACCGACAAATGACGACAACAAGTCATGGCTGTGAGCCGCTCGCGGGACGAAGATCAACAGCTTTGATCCACCGTTGCCGGCCGTCCTTGCCTCGTACCCGGCCGAGCCACTGCTGACGCTCTTTGACCCACCAATCGAGCTGCCGAGCTTTCGACCATGTCGCCATATCCACCTGGACCGGCGGATCGACTTCTCGGCGGTCTGCTTCGGCACGCCGCTGTACCTCGTCGTCGTCGAGATCCATACCTGATTAGAACATGCCTACGATTTTGCTGGGAAGGAACCCGGCCACGAGCGACTTGCGACTTCGGTTTGGCCTACGAATCACCCTCGACCGAAAGACTTCGCGCAGAGTTGGATTCGAAGTCGTGCGATCACCCATCCTCATTTTCTCGCGACACGCTGGTCGGTCAGGGACTCGCACACCACTTTCCTGGACTTATCTTTGCTATTTTGTGCGAGCTGCCGTGCGGTGCCGGCAGGCGGGGGTCTGCTTAGGCGGGTGACCTGGCGCGTTGTCGGGCCGGGGGCACCCGTGCCATGACGGGGGGCGCGCACGGTATGAGCCAATATCCTGCTGGTTTGTCGGCGCAGACGAGGACGTGGATGCTGCGTGGACTGGCAGTGATCGCCGTGATGGCGAGCGCGTTATGGAACACCACCCCGGCTGATGCCATACCCAAGCCGGGGGTGCAGGCGTTGTTTGCCTTGAGCCAGCCGAGCGACAGCCCCTTTCCGACCAATTGGCACACGGTCAACGACCCGTCGAACCTTACCGGTATCCGCGTGAATCTTCCGGTCCCAGATTGCTCGGTCCGGCCGTCGGAGTGTGACGATGTTGCGGTTCTGAACAGCCTTGACGGCTTCAATCAGCAGCCGCGGGTATCGATTCCATTCGACGGCACGATCGATCTTGATACCGCCACCAGCAGCAACCTGTTCCTGGCGGATATCGACCATGACGAGATCGTCGAGATCAACCAGCTGGTCTGGGATCCCGATACCACCACGCTCCACTTCGAATCCGACAACCTCCTGCGCCAGCACACTCGGTACGCGGTCATCGTGACCCGTGGGATTCGTGATCCCCAAGGCCGACACATCGAAGCGACCCAAGCATTCCAAAGATTTCTGGCTGACCGTTGTGCCGGCGAACGGGAGTGCGCGTATCAGCGGGCCCTGCGGGAAGGCGTTGGTGCCGCCGGACGCCTTGGCACGCCTGCCGCTCAGGTGGCCAGCGCAAGCGTCTTTACCACGCTGAGCACCACTGCAGTAATGGAGAAGATCCGGGATCAGATCAAGGCCACGACCCCGGCTGACATCGACTTTCTCCTTGGTCCCGATGGAAGCCGCACCATGTTCACTCGAGGCGCGATCAACGAAATCTGGTTTGACCGGCAGACCCAAGTGAATAGGCCGCTCAGCCCCGTCCGGCTCGACCTTGCTCCCCTTGCAGTCGTGCCTGACACGGTCGGCTCGATCGCTTACGGGAAGTTCTCCTCAAGCGACTACCAAACACAACCAGCCGTCTTTCCCGCGGTTGGCACGCGCACCGGCGTTCCGACCGTTCAGCGGGTCAACGAGCTTTATTGCACACTGATCTTGCCGTCCGGGCAGAAGCCGGCGGCGGGTTGGCCGGTGATGATCCTGGCTCATGCAGGTACTCAGCACAAGGACGACTTCGCTTTGCGGCATGCTGCCATCGCTGCGTCGCACGGCATAGCCACCTTGGCCATTAACGCCGCGGGACATGGGTTTGGCTCGCTGAGCGAGTTGCGGGTCCGGCTCACCGATGGCAGCGAAGTGGCGTTTCCCTCAGGCGGGCGGGGCATTGACCAAGACGGCAACACGATGATTGCCAACCGCGAGGGAGATCGGCCGGAGGCGCCGTACACCATCTTGTGGGAGCGAGATGCCCTGAGGCAGACCGCGGCGGATCTACTCCAGCTGGTGCGGCAAGTCGAGGTCGGAGTCGACGTCGACGGCGATGACGCGAGAGATCTGGATGCCGATCGCATTTACCTCGCGGGGTTCTCGCTGGGCTCTAACTATGGCGCGCTGGCTGCTACGGTCGACCCCTCGGTGCAGGCGATGACGCTGAACGTTCCGGGCGGTGCGCTGGTGGAACTGCTTCGCCTGGGTCCGGCGCGACGACCTGTTTTCGGTATGCATTTGGAACAGCGTGTGCCGTCGTTGCACAACAGCCCAGGTATCGATGAGTTGGACGGCGTCCCGGTCATCCCTCCCACGTGGAACGAGAACAAGCCGCTTCGGAAGTCGCCGCCGGTGGTAAATACCGTGGCCGAGGCGATGCCGATTCAGGAGCTTATTGACCACACGGAATGGGCCTTCCAGCCAGGCAACTCGCTCGCCTATGCACCGCATCTCCAGCGGGATCCCCTCCAGGGCGTACCCGCCAAGTCGGTCCTGCTGCAATTTGCGAAGGGCGACCAGACGAGCCCAAACCCGGCCATGACGGCGTTCCTCCGCGCGAGCGGGCTGGCCAAGCGGGCCACCTTCTACCGCAACGACCTGGCAGGCAGCAGCGTCCCAAAGAACCCGCATGGCTTCCTGAACAACCCGACGGGTCCCGGATTGGTGGGGGCGGTCTCGCGTGGCGCCCAACAGCAGATGGGGACGTTCTTTGCCTCCAATGGCGAAGAGATCGTCACTCCAGAGGACCCCAAGGACCCCCCTGTCCTGCTCACTGGCCTGTTTGAGGTGCCCATAGCTCAGCCATTGCCTGAGGACCTCAACTTCGTTCCATAAGTCCTTCCACTCGGCTGGGGTCGGGGCCGTGGTTGAGGTCAGCCTCGATTAATTGATCGATACGCCAGCCATGATGCAGCCCCCACCGCGACGTGCAGACCCCAACGCGGCGCCACGACGGGCCATGGCAGAGGTAGCACCGCGACGAGCTATGACGACCTAACGGGGGCCGTTGGCGGGACGAAGATCAACAGCTCTGATCCACCGTTGATGGCCGTCAGCACCTCGTACCCGACCCCAACATTCACCCGTTCTTCTCTCACTTTCTCTATTCCATGATCAACTTGGACAGAGTGCAAGAAGGCCGCCCGCTGCACCTGACGCACCCGACGCTCCGTCACGGACCGTTCAGCCGTCGTCAGTGGCAAGGTGCCCGGAGCTTCAGTCAGCCCGCAAGATCGCAACCTGTGACGTCTGAGAGCCGTGACGAAAGTCACCGGGCGGGGCCGCCTGCCAGGCGGACATGACCTCGTGCGTGCGCGTGCGCGCCGCGTGCGTATTTGGGGTGGGCACGCGAAGAGATTCTGGGGCACCGGGTCCGTGCGTCGACCTGGCGTGCGTGCGCATCGCTTGAGCCTAGGGAGCCATGTCAGCAATCCGACCGTAGCAGCGCATGGCTGTGATTCGGCCATCGACGATGTCGTATGTGACGCAGTAAGGGATCCGGGTGGCGCTTCCGGTTGGCGCCTGGCAATCGCCCTCTATGTACGCGTGCCCGTCGGAGACGACGATCGTTGGCGTATGTGCGTCGAGCATGTTGTTGTGCAAGCCAACAATGTAGTCACGAACCGAAGACGGACCGCGGACTTCATCACCAGTCTCAGTCATGGTCCAGGTGACATCGGCGGTGTAGTACACAGCAAAATCACCGCCGCGGGTCATCACGTCAAAGTAATGATCGATTGTCTGCTGCGTTTGCTCGAGGGGACATTAGAAGGCTCCTCTTCAGCCCTATTGCATAGCTGTAACTAAGGCAGAATGACTGCCGCCCAATCATGTTGTACTCGGCCCAATTGTCCATCTCGCCACCCGCGCGCCGCGTGCGCGTGCGCGCCGCCTGCGTATCAGGGTGGGCACGCGAAGAAAAATTCTGGGCGCTGGGTCCGTGCGTCCGGCGTTGTACGCCCAGGGCTGGAGCTTGCGCCGAATCGGTATGGAGATAGGCGCTAGCACATGTCAGAGGTCTCTCTCAGCAGGTAATGACGCTGAACGGTGTAGTGAACTCCTCATCGCCAAACACAGGGGCCCGGATGCTCGTTTTGATCTCGTGGTCGCTGACCGAAAGCGACCCCGGAGCGAGAAACGCCCCGAACGTTACTGCCCAGAGCGGGTTCTCGGAGAAGTCTGGGAAGGGGTGCTGGAGCTTCTTGATTGCGGTGCGCTCCGTCTGGAGCGAGACACCGTCCAGAGCGAACTGAATGTCCACCGTCGACAGGACTTGGCGCGCCTCTTTGTTGCCGCCGGGGTAAAACGCCGGGTCCGCGAAGACACCGAGCGTGATGACGTGCCAGCCTTGTGGGCAGTACTCCAGGTCGGGCTCGCCTGGATAGATCCGGGCGCTGTCTGGCGTCGGAATGGCGGGCCCTCCAGGGGCGCCGTTGGCCTCGAAATTGTGCGGGCGGATCGCGAACCCTCCGGTGAAGTTCGCCTGGAATGCAGCGTTCGCCTCGCCGCGTGTTGGGCCAGCGGGGGGTGCCGCGTACGCGAGCGTGCTACCGAGCAGCACCAACCCAGCAACGGCTGCCGCGACAGCCAACAACGTGCGTGTCTTCTTCATACCTCTCCTCGATATCGTTAGACGGCTGGCATGACCTCGCCTGGCTGGAGGCTCTGCTGCGGCTGGCGGACCACCGCACGAGTACGCCGATTCATGCGCGGTGACTTCTTCGATTTCACCCCGAGCCACCTCGTCTGGGTCCTGAGCAACCACCTGCCAGCAGTGCGAGAAGGCACAAACAAGATGAGCCTGGCGAACTGTATCTCTGCCGGCCGACCCCAATCGCATGCACGCGCGTAAGGCCTTAGGTAGGTTCCGGTAGGTGAGTGGAGCCGGGCACGGCCAGCTAGCTACGAAAGGGCTGCGCAGACGTCTGTGGATTTGCCGTTCAGCTTGTACCTGGTGGTGTGACCGGTCTCATCGACGGTTACCTGTACATGACCGGTGGTGTATGCGAGCTGTAGCACTCCCGCGGGGCTGCTGTTCTCGACCGTGGTAAACAGCAACCAGCCGCCGGTTCCGTCGATCGTGTAGCCGCCGTCTAGGGGCGTGATCGTTCCTGGGCCGCTGATTTTGAATTTGAGGGTCTCACTCGTATCGACGTTTGTCACAGTCGCGGACCCAAATCCAGTGACGTGATTGTGGGGACCGGTGACCTGCTGATTGCTAACGCCCTCGATGTGTACCGGGAACGAGCAGTAGCCGTCGTCACCCACATCCGGCTCATTAGTGCCCGGCAGGTCAACCTCAAAGGCCACAGCCTGCGGCGGCACGGCTTGCGCCGGACCGGCGAAAGCGACCAACCCAGCAATGGCTGCGGCTGCAGCCAACAACGTGCGTGTCTTCTTCATACCTCTCCTGACATCGTTAGTCGGTGACATGGCCTCGCCCGGCTAGTGCGCGCGTTGATGATGCAAGCCGCGCCGATGCTATCGGCACAGGGCTTCGCAGTACGGGAAAATCGCCGTAATTTCTTGCCTGAGATTTCCGGAGCAAAAAAAAATCAGCTCCGCAGCTTGACATACGAGCACCACATGGTGCTTGCGCAGGAGGGGGTGCTGTGAGCTTCGCGCCTGCCTCAGAGGATCTGGGACGTAGAAGCCGGAGTGCGCGTTCGCTATTCTGCGATCCTCGCAAGCTCGGCGACAAATCTGGAGGCATCGATGCTGTATCAGGTAAGAACCTTTGTCAACACGACAGCGGAAGGGGACACCGATTATCAGGCGAACAAGTGGTTCGAGAAGTGGACGGGCGAAACGAGCGAAATTGAGCCCATCTCGGTCGCGCGTGGCGATTATGCCAACGACCACTATTTGACAATTCTCTTCCGAGTGGTGAAGAAGTAGACCGGCCAAACGGGCAACGCCTCTGGGTGACCCCTTCGGCAAGATATTGGCAAAGGGTGTAGGCGGCAAAGCCCGTGCGCCCAAGTGACAGGGAGTCACCGTTTGCCTACTCAGGTCTTGGCCGAATCCTTTGCAGGCAGCGGCTGATGTGTGCGGGCGCGCCTGGTCGCAGGCTACCGTCCGCGCGCTGCTGATGCGGGAAGGCGTGCTATGACCAGCTACGTCACCAAGAACATCAAGGCAGAGGACGCGCCCTCGGCGTGCCGCTGTGGCCCGCGGACTCGCTCCGGCTGGGTGAGCAGATCGCTGTGCAAGTGTCCGGAGATCTTCGCCAGACCACCGACCAAGAGAACCTAGAGCCCCTAGCATGACCTCCGTGACCCATCACATCAGAGCCATCGACGTGATGACGCCCCTTCTCGAGGCGACTGAGGACCTCGCGGACGACGACGTCGACGCCGCGGAGAAGAATCTGTCGGACGCCAACGAGCGATTCGACTCTGGGCTGATCGACGACTACGTCCGGGCTCGCGACGAATGTCGAAGATGACACAGTGCCCCAGTAGCTGATCATCTACGCGGAGAGCGCCAGTGCAACTACCGACTTAAGGCCGTCGCCTTAGATCTATGCTCCAGGTTCTCCACCCCGGTCAGGCCCTCGTCCAGGTGCCGCAGCCGTGTGAGTTGAAGAACTCGCCATCCTTCACAGTGACCGACGCACGAGCACCAGGGTTGACATTGTCGTTGGCGATGATCGAATCGAATCCGCCGCGGTCGTCCTTCAATCGCTCCCAGTAGCAGCCTGAGGATGACTCTGGAACCTGGGTCTTGTACTGGCCCGGCTTTGCGTCCACACCTATTTCGTACGTGCCCTCGTCCATGGTGCTCTCGGACTCTGGCTCGGTGGTCTTCTTGGCCTCAGGAGCCTTACTGGCAGTAGATGCCGACTCGGCCTCAGCGGACTCGGTCACGGTGACCGTCGCGCTCGGCTCCGCCGTCGTGGCCGTGCCATCTCCTGAGCCGCCGACGATGCCGCCGAGGCCAAGCGCAGCCACCGCAGTGATGATCACGGTGGGCCAGCCGAACCTCTTCGCCTTCTTCGGTGGCTGCTGAACGGGGACAGGGCCATATGGAGGTTGCTGACCGCCTGGTGGCATGCCCTGCTGCGGCCACGGCTGCTGCGTCCCCTGCTGCGGCCACGGCTGAGACTGGAGCTGTGGGAGTGGCTGTGTGGGTGGCCCTGGGGGCATTGGCGGCTGGGACATTAACGATCCTTTTGGAGGTAGAGGAGCGTCGGTCAGAATTGCGTAACACAGCTCTTTGAGTGGAGACGGCCGCACATCGTGGCTGGATTGTTACTCCCGTCGTCCCGCAGGCTCAACGATGTTGGACGTCGTGTGATTAGCGCTCCGTGGTCTTGATCGCCAGCATCGAGCCTCACGCGCCGGGCAAGAGATCCACCTGTGCCCCATGTTTCCCATCCGCCAGTTGGCCGCCGCTCGCCCTCCCCTCCCCGTCGTGATGCAGGTTGTACTGCTCCAGCAGGGTCTGAGGGTCGAGGTCAGCAATTGATGCCATGGGCCATCGTCTCACTCATGCCTTGTGGTCTGGTTCCGAGGCCGCGAGTTACCTACGTGTTACCGATGCCCGCTGCGCCCTGGTCAGGAAAGGTCGCTGACTAGGGAACTTGGAAGTGGGCGATACTGGGTTCGAACCAGTGACCTCTTCGGTGTGAAGCATGCCCGATGCTCGGCCGAAGTCCCGGGCGGAGCGTGAGCTGCGTATGTCAACGTGTGCTGTCGTGTACCCGTCTTCGCCCTCATAGTCACTCAGTTGGTCACTCAGCACTTCGTCCCGAACTCCGCGCAGTCGCCGCTTCTAGCCTTTTCACGCTGGCCCGGACGCATCTGGATGAAGCCGAACGTGTTAGACGGCGCGGTCGTTGCTGTACTTCG
>Ga0190271_10003269_pt1 | contig 10116 bp, 9 predicted proteins | sample Popmic356T_FD_133747 | JGI IMG/M metagenome (GOLD analysis project Ga0190271, IMG submission 133747) | Populus adjacent soil microbial communities from riparian zone of Weber River, Utah, USA - 356 T | ecosystem: Environmental > Terrestrial > Soil > Riparian zone | place: USA: Utah | collected... | reverse complement strand
TGCCCCTCAGCGAGCTGACGACCATGCTGGCAAGCCTGGGTGTCAACCTGACGGTGTCGCTTCTGCTGTTCTTCCTGTTCGGCGGCATGAAGCTGCTGCGTCAGAGGGCCGATGCCAGTGGCGCGATGCCAGCCGTGCGGCGCGTCGCACACGGCCAGGGCGGTGCCCAGGTCTACGGCGATGCCGAAGGGGAATCGTTCTCGGAGGAGCGCCGCACCGTGACACCGGACGCCGATTCCCTGATGGACGCCGCACCCGGCGCGGCCGCAGGCAAGGGCTCGCGCACCTACCAGATTGCCACGGTGGTCGGCCTGCTCGCACTGGCCGTGCTCACGCTCTTCTTCAAGCAGGACATCGGCTTCGTCTCGATCTCCATCGGCCTGCTGCTGACGCTGATGGCACCCAACCTGCAGAAGCGTGCGCTGGGGCAGGTGTCATGGCCCGAGATCATGCTTATCGTGGGTGTCAGCACCTATGTCGGCGTGATGCAGACGATGGGCACGATCGACTTCGTCGGCCACAGCGTGGCGGGGCTCACCTCGCCAATGATGGCTGCGCTGCTGCTGTGCTTTGTCGGCGCCGTGGTCTCTGCCTTCGCCTCTTCGACCGCGGTGCTCGGATCGCTGATCCCCCTGGCAGTGCCCTTCCTGCAGGGTGACACCGGTGTCAGCGCCATCGGCTTCATCGCGGCCATGGCGGTGTCTTCGACCATCGTCGACGTCAGCCCCTTCTCTACCAACGGTGCGCTGGTTCTGGCCAACGCCAAGGGCATCGACCGCGACGTGTTCTTCCGGCAGCTGATGGTGTACGGCGCCATCGTGACGCTGGTCGCACCGGTGGTGGTGTGGCTGCTCTTCGTGGTGCTGTGAGACGACGACACCGCGGACACCCACGTTGCGACTGAAAACCACCAACCCATCGGACACCCATGAACGTCAGACACTGGAACTCCAAGGCCGAGGACCGCGCTGCCCGGCTGGCGCGTGCGAGCGGCGCTCTGGGCACGCGGCTCAAGGGCAAGTGCGTCGATGCCGAAGCCATCGGTGCCCTGCTCGAGGCGGTGATAACGCCGGGCGACCGCGTTTGTCTCGAGGGCAACAACCAGAAGCAGGCCGACTTTCTGGCCAAGGCGCTGGTGCAGGTGGATCCAAAGCGGGTCCACGGCCTGCACATGGTGCAGTCGGTGCTGGCCTTGCCCGAGCACCTGGATGTCTTCGAGAACGGCATCGCCTCTCGGCTTGACTTCAGCTTCTCGGGGCCGCAGGGTGCGCGCCTGGCCAAGCTGGTGTCGGGCCGCCGGATCGAGATCGGTGCGATCCACACCTACCTCGAACTGTTCGCGCGCTACTTCGTCGACCTCACGCCCAAGGTGGCCCTGGTCGCCGCGCAGGCAGCGGATGCGCAGGGCAACCTCTACACCGGCCCCAACACCGAAGACACGCCGGTCATCGCCGAAGCCACGGCTTTTTCAGGGGGCATCGTGATCGCGCAGGTCAACGAGATGGTCGACGGCAAGACGACCACGCTGCCGCGCATCGACATCCCGGCCGACTGGGTCAGCTTCGTGGTGAAGGCGCCGCGCCCCAACGTCATCGAGCCGCTCTTCACGCGCGACCCCGCGCAGATCAGCGAGATCCAGGTGCTGATGGCCATGATGGCCATCAAGGGCATCTACGGCGAGTACGGCGTGCAGCGCCTGAACCATGGCATCGGCTTCGATACCGCCGCCATCGAGCTGCTGTTGCCGACCTACGGCGAATCGCTGGGCCTGAAGGGCAAGATCGGCAAGCACTGGGCGTTGAATCCGCACCCTGCGCTGATCCCGGCGATCGAGGCCGGCTGGGTCGAATCGGTGCACTCCTTCGGCTCCGAACTGGGCATGGAGGAGTACATCCGTGCGCGATCCGATGTCTTCTTTACCGGACCCGACGGCAACCTGCGCAGCAACCGTGCCTTGTGCCAGGCCGCCGGCCACTACGCCTGCGACATGTTCATCGGCTCGACCCTGCAGGTCGACCTCGACGGCAACAGCTCGACCGCGACGCTCGGCCGCATCGCCGGCTTCGGTGGTGCGCCCAACATGGGTGCCGATGCGCGCGGCCGGCGCCATTCGAGCCCTGCATGGCTGAAGGCCGGCCGGGAGGCACGTGTCGGGCGCAGCGGCGCTGCCGGTACGCCGCGCGGGCAGAAGCTGGTGGTGCAGATGGTCGAGACATTCCGCGAGCACATGCAGCCGGCCTTCGTCGATCGCCTCGATGCCTGGACCCTGCAGGAGCAGGCCGCCATGGAGCTGCCGCCGATCATGATCTACGGCGACGATGTCTCGCACATCCTCACCGAAGAAGGCATCGCAAACCTGCTCATGTGCCGCAGCGATGCCGAGCGGGAGCAGGCCATCCGCGGCGTGGCGGGCTATACCGCCGTGGGCCTGGCCCGCGACAAGCGCGCGGTAGAGAACCTGCGCGACCGCGGCGTGATCCGCCGTCCGCAAGACCTCGGCATCGACCCCCGCCTGGCCACACGCAATCTGCTGGCCGCACGCAGCATGCGCGACCTGGTGAATGCCTCGGGCGGCTTGTACCAACCGCCCAGGCGGTTCAGAAACTGGTAGCAGGAGGTTCAACGATGAGCAATGTTCCCGCAGGGATCGAGACCCTGGACTTCTCCTTCTCCGGCAGCCAACCGGCCGGCGCCTTCGCGCCCGTGCTGGTCGGCGTCGTCGGCTCGGGCAACCTCGAGGTGATGTTGGAGACCGCGGCCGGCACAGATTGCCGGGTGCATGTCGAGACATCGGCGCGCGGCTTCCGGTCGATCTGGCAAGCCGTGATGGACGACTTCCACGTGCGCCATCCCCTGGCCGGTGTGCGCGTCTCGATCAACGACATGGGCGCCACGCCCGCTGTGGTGAGCCTGCGGCTCGACCAGGCCGTGGCCGAAATCACCGGGGCGCAACCATGATCAGCTTTGCCGAATGCTCGGCCCGTGCGCGGCTGGCGCTGCTGCTCGACGCCGACTCTTTTCACGAATGGCTGCCGCCGACCGAGCGGGTGACCAGCCCGCACCTGGCACAGCTTGGCGTGCCCTCGGCATTCGACGACGGCGTGGCCATCGGCCGCGCCACGCTCGATGGCCACACGGTCTTCGTCGCTGCGCAAGAGGGCGAGTTCATGGGGGGTGGCGTCGGCGAGGTGCATGGCGCCAAGCTGGTCGGGTTGTTCCAACGCGCGCTGCGCGATCGGCCCGCCGCAGTGCTGCTGCTGGCCGAATCGGGTGGTGTCCGTCTCCATGAGGCCAACGCAGGTCTGATCGCGGTGTCTGAAGTGATGCGCGCACTGCTCGACGTGCGCGCGGCGGGCATCCCCGTCATCGTGCTGATCGGCGGGACGAACGGATGCTTCGGCGGCATGGGGATCGTTGCGCGCTGCGCCGACCACATCGTCATGAGCGACATGGGGCGCCTGGCCATGTCGGGGCCCGAAGTGATCGAGGCCTCGCACGGGGTGGATGAATTCGACTCCCGCGACCGCGCGTTGGTCTGGCGCACGACCGGTGGCAAGCACCGCTGGCTGATCGGCGATTGCGACGCGCTCGTCGAGGACAACGTGGTCGCGTTTCGCGAGGCGGCCATTACGGCGCTCGGAGCGTCGAAACCGCTCACGTTGGCCGCGCTGGAAGAAGAGCACGAACTGCTCGTTGCGCGCCTGCACGCACTGCCGGATGAAAAGACCACCGGCGACGAAGCGACGCTGCTGTGGAGCGCACTCGGCATCGTCGATGCGCAGCGTGTCCCCGAGTTGGGGGTGGATGCCGTCCGCGCCCTGCGCACCATCAACTGAGGAGCATCGGCCATGCAGTGGAGTTCCCTTGTCACCCAGCTCTTCGGCCCCTACCACGGCATGCGTGCCGCCGGCGACTTCCTTCAAGGCGAAGTGTTGTTCGAAGGCGAGCCCATCACCGTGATCGGCACCACCAACCATGCGCCGATCGGCGTCGAGCTGGCGCTCGCACAAGCGCGTGTGGTCCTTGACACGGTGGCGCAGCATCCGGGGCGGCCCATCCTGCTGCTGATCGACACGCAGGGGCAGCAGTTGCGCCGACGCGATGAGCTGCTCGGCATCAATCGGGCGATGGCGCACCTCGGCGCGAGCATCGACCTGGCGCGACGCCACGGCCACCGCGTGATCGGGCTGGTGTACGACCAGGCCTTGTCCGGCGGCTTCATCACATCGGGGCTGATTGCCGATGCCTGCTACGCATTGCCGGAAGCCGAGATCCGGGTCATGCGCATTCCTGCGATGGCGCGCGTGACCAAGCTGTCCGAGGACAAGCTCACGGCGCTGTCGCAATCCAACCCGGTGTTTGCGCCGGGGGTGCAGAACTACGTGGCGATGGGGGGCGTGCGTGCGCTGTGGGTGGGCGACCTGCAGGCTGCATTGCGTCAAGCGCTGGATCAAACGCCGACTCAAGACGTGCGGGCCGAAGATGGCGCCGAACGGGGCGGGCGCCAGCTCGCCGCCGCCGTCGTCCAGCGCGTGCTCGCCGCCGCCTGAACAGCGCACGTGCCATGAATTCGTTGCGCCGTCACCAACTCGCCTGGCTCTCGGAGACCGGGTGGGCCGCCATCCTGGCCCGACCTTGGGACCAGCAGGCAAGCGACTGCCTGGTCCATTGGGCGAGGCACCGCTTGCCGCTGGTCGTGACACGTCAACCGAAGGCTGGTGCCGTGACAGGATCAATCGCGCTCGGCTTGCCTGCGCCAGCCCGCTGGGACAGGCGTCGGCTGGCGGTGCAGGTGTCGCGCACCATGGTGCTTCGACTCGGCGAACTCCCACGCCTTGCCGAGGTGCAAGCGAACCTGCCGCCATCGGCACGTTACGCGGCGTGCGTGCTGATGGCTGAGCTCGACACATGCCATGCGGCATCGCGCGTCTTCGGCAGCTATGGCTGGCAAGCGATCAGCGGCCTCGACCACGTGCTGCCGGATTCGGACCTGGACCTGTCGGTCGCCGTCGACGGGGCGGCGCATGCGGATGCGGTGACGCAAGTGTTGCAGTCCTTCGGCGCAGCCCGGCCCAGGCTGGATGGCGAACTTGTCTTCGACGACGGCTCGGCGGTGGCATGGCGCGAATGGATCGAGTGGCGAGCCGGGCGTGCCCGGGCCGTGCTTGTCAAGCGCTTGCACGACGTGGCCCTGGAACGTGATGCCGCATGCTTCGAGCGCACCAAGCCGGCCGAGGCGTCTGCATGAACAGCTCCGCGCTGCGCGTCCGAGCCAGCCCGGGGCTCGCGCCTGGGGCCATCGGGCGCGCTGCCACGCTCGCGCTGTACGACGAGCTGTCACTGGCCCCCAAGCCGGGGCTGGTGACCCTGGTCGACAGCGGCAGCCACGACGACATGGATGCGTACACCTTCATGCGCAGTCTCTTCTCGCTACGGCACTACTTCGGCCAGATCGCCGAAGCGGGTTTCAATGGCGCCGATTTCGCTGTGCTGGAGCGATTGGGCATCGAAGCCGAGGCCCGCATGCTCGCCGCCACCGGCGGCGTCAACACCCATCGGGGCGCGATCTTCATGCTGGGCCTGCTGTGTGCTTCGGCGGGCGCGGTCACGCGCGAACACGGCTTCGTGGCGCACGCGAACCAGCTGCGCGATGCTTTGCGCAACAACTGGGGAGACGCGCTGGCGCAGCGAAGCGAGCGCGTGTCGACGCTGCCGGGCGGCATCGCCGCGCGGCGCCATGGGCTGCGCAGTGCGTCGCAAGAAGCGGCGCTGGCGTTCCCCGTGTTGTTCGAGACGGCCGTTCCGGCGCTGGCGTCGGCGCTTGCCCGCGGCCTGACGCGTCAGAAGGCGCGGCTCGACACCCTTTTCCACATCATGGCGGTGCTGGATGACAGCAATCTCGCACACCGTGGCGGCCTCACGGGGCTGCGCTACGCACAGCGGTGCGCGCGTCGGTTTCTGGATGAAGGTGGCGCCGCGGGTCCCGAAGGGCTGCGAAAGGCGCAGTCCATTGCCAGCGAATTCGTGACGCGGCGCCTATCCCCCGGCGGTGCAGCGGACATGCTCTCGGCGGCCAGCTGGATCACGCGCGTTCGCGTCAGTTCATGAGCTTCGCGTTGCTCTTCTCCGGTCAAGGCACGCAGCACCCTGCCATGCTGCCGTGGCTGATCGACGATGGATTGGTGCACGACACCTGCTCGCGGCTGGGTGTCGACGACTGGCGGCATGCCCTCGCAGACCCGGCTTGGGCCCAGCGCAACGACAATGCGCAGACGCTGCTGACGGGCCTGGCCCTGGCGGCCTGGAATCAGCTGGCGCCCCAAGTCGCATCGCCAGCCGCGGTGGCCGGCTACAGCGTCGGCGAGTTGGCGGCGTTCAGCGCAGCTGGCGTGATCGACCCTGAAACGGCCGCGGCGCTTGCAGCGGCGCGCGCACAGGCCATGGACCGATGTGCTGAGCAGGCGCCCGGTGGCCTGCTGGCCGTCAGCGGGCTTGCCGAGTCCCGGCTTGAACGATTGCGACTCGAGTCCGGCCTGGCCATCGCCATTCGCAACGGCATCGAGAGCGTGATCCTCGGCGGCCCGTACGCTGCGCTGGATGTGGCCGAACGCATGGCTTCGCTCGATGGCGCGCAGTGCACGCGCCTACGCATCAATGTCGCCTCGCACACGCCGTGGATGCGCGAGGCGGCAGAGAGCTTTTCGCGAACGCTGGCCCATGTGCCGCTCCATCCGCCGCAGAGCGTGTTGTTCAGCAACTCCGGCGAACGCATCAGCGATGCAGCGTCTGCGCGCGCGGCGCTGGCTGCCCAGATCGAGAGCACCGTCCGCTGGGACGACTGCATGGAAAACGTCGCCGCCCGACAAGTGACTTGCGTGCTGGAAGTCGGTCCCGGCCAGGCGCTGGCGCGTATCTGGAACCAACGCTTCCCCACCATTCCGGCGCGCGCCTGCGACGACTTTCGCAGTTCAGCGGTCATCGCAGCCTGGCTGAACAGCCATTCAGGAGACCCATCGTGAACGACAACACAGCAGCCACCCGTTTGATTCCACCCCGAGCATGCAGGCGCCCACGTGTCCGGCATGGCCGCCTATGGGCGACCGCGTCGTCATCTACATGTCGATGAGCATCGATCTCGACTTGCCTGCCGCAGCTTGTGCTCGAGGGCTGGGACGGTCGCCGCGTCTGGCTCTATCAGGCGCCGTCTCGCGCCCTGACCTGAATCGTCAACGGCGCTGCGGGCTGCGCATCTTGCGTCGGCAGACGGAGCCGACGCAGGCCAGCCCGACGAGCATCAGCGCAAAGCTTTCCGGTTCCGGCACGGCGGCCACCGGAGCAACGACGGTCGGGTCGATCCTGTAGTCATGGCCGCTTGCGCTCGTGATCGACATGCCGCTCGGCAGCGAGCCGAGCCATATGCCTGCCGTGTTGCGGCCGTCGGCGAACCCACCAAACTCGAGCTGGCGGTTGAAGTCAGTGATGTTGGCCTGCCCGAAAACGCCGAAGGTGGCGCTGATGGGCAGCACGTCGCCGACGTGCGCCGTCACCATCAACTCGCTGCTGCGCAGAGAGTAGAGACCGTTTCCGTTGGCGAGCTGCGTGCGCTGGAAGTACGGCAGCGGCCCCTCGCTCGAGAAGCTCTGCGGGGCGTAGCCCGGGATCACGAAGCTCGCGAAGACGCTGATCGGATGGACCGAGTGCGGCGGGTAGCCGAGGGGATAGTTCGACACCACTTCGGCAGCGTACATGAGCGGCACCTGAACTTCCGTGCCGATCGCCAACCCGGCGACGTTGACGGTCAGGTAGTCGGTGAAAGAGGCCACGGCCTGGATGTTCGTGTAGACCGTCGAGGTGTTCGTGGTCGCCGGCAGCTGAGGCGGGCTGATCGCATTGCGCGCGACGGCGAGATCACTGCCGTAGACGTGCAGGACGCCCGGATCGGCCGCTGCGAAGCCCCCGGCGAAGGCGCTCACGAGGCCAGGGCCGGTGACGCCGCCGCCGCAGCATGGAATGCCCGGAATCACGAAGAAGCTGCCGCCTTCACCGTTGGCTTCCGAATGGAGCACGCCGTCCTTTCGACTCACCGTGATCGGCACCCATTCCGATTCCGGGATGGGACCGACGCCGATTGCCGTGTAGCCGGTGACCGAAGCACTGACGGTAGGCGCCTGGGCGGCCGCGAACTGCAGCGGCAGCAGCGCCAGCAAGGCGAAAAGGGCGAGCGGATGTACTGACATGAGTTTTTCCCTGTGACTCTTGTACGCGGGATGCCGGACGCCGGCATCTCTCCTTCTAGTACGGAAAACGGCGGGCAAAGAGGCCAAAGCTGGATCGGCGCTTGCACGCGTTGCTCCCAGTGCCTCGCAGCGATCGCAGGGTGCCCCAAACCTGACGGTCAGGAGCACCCGCAAGTGGCCGGTAGTGTGAATTCCGCGCCTGACCAACAACTGTCGTTGGCCGACCAGGCCCCCGCACGTTGAAAGTCAGCTTCCCGACGTGCCTGCGAATTGACAGTACCGGCCAGAAGAGAAAAGTCGCCAGGTCATCAGCATTGCAGTGGCCAAGATGCGGAGGCTTCGATCGATGCCTTCGGAAGTCGCGCGACTGCGCGCTATCTCGAGACCTTCTCACGAAGCTTCGCCCGCGCCTTCAATACCGAAGATGCGCGGCCGTACCCGGGTCGGTGCCAGTGCGGCCGCGCAGCGTTGCGTTGGCCTTGGGCTTCGATCTCTCGTAGCAGTGCCGTGACGAAGTCGAGGAACAACCGAACTCGCGGTGTGCGGCGTTGACTCGGGCGGAAGAGGACGTTGACAGGTGGGCCGCCCCGCACGTCCCAATCCAACAATACCGGCACCAGGCGCCCGGCCTGCAGGTGGGCGCGAGTCGTCAAGTAGTTGAGGCGAGCGATCCCCGCGCCAGCAAGCACGCCGTCGAGTACGACTTCTCGACCGCTGCTGCAAAGCCAGCCGTTCACCTTGACCGATACCTTCTCGGTACCGCGCTCGAACTCCCACAGGTCGATCAAGATTCCGGCGGGATTGCGCATGAGCACGCCGGTGTGTTGATCGAGCTCGCGCGGATGCCTCGGGATGCCGCGCGAGGCCCAGTACTCGGGCGCTCCGACGATCAGCGCTCTCGTGTGACCGAGCTGGCGATGGACGAGGTCGTTCGCCTCCGGCCAGCCATGAAGAACAAAGACGTCCGCGGTCTGTGCATCGGCATCTGTCAACCGGTGGATCACCCGGATATCGATCTGGATGTCGGGGTAGAGCGAATGAAAGCGCGGCAGTGCCGGCAGCAACACATGAAGCGCCAGCTGCGAGTGGGCAGCAATCACCAGCGTTCCAGTGGGGCGCTGCGCGGTCTTGCGAAGCGTCTCGTCGACAGCCACCAACTCGGCGAGCAATGGACGGCATGCCTCGAGGTAGGTCTCCCCGCTCGCGGTCAGCGTCAGGCCGCGAGAGCTGCGCTGAAACAGGCGAATGCCGAGGCTTCGCTCGAGTGCGGTGACCAGCTTGTGAACGGAGGGAACGCTCAGCTCGAGCCGGCGCGCAGCGCCCGAGAAGCTACCCTCCTCTGCGCAAGCGACGAAGTGACTCAATGCGCGTAGCTTGTCCATGACGTCTGTTCGAGGCCATTATTCGTTAGCTTTTGGCTAAGGCAAGGAGTTCGCGTCGGCATATTCCGGTCAGGCCGAGCTCCTCCTAGACTGGCCTCTCGACCACCGCATTTGGGGCCCGCCCATGAGGAAGCCGCTCTGGACTCTCGCGCTGTGCCTTGCCACGACACTCGGCGCGAATTCCGACGCCTATGCGCAGATCTGCAGACCGGTCAGCGAACGGACTGCGGAAGTGGGTTGCTGGATCACGGCTCACACGATGCTGCCGGAGCTACCACGCGCCCCGGTGTTCTGGCACCTGGATACCTACTCGACGCTTACTGAGGCAGAGGCCGCCAAGGGCCAACGCGGAACTGTCCTGGAGTCGCTTGGAAAGTTCTGGCTGCTCACGATCGACGTGGCTGGATGGCGTCCCCGGGGAGGTGAGCGTGTGGCAGAGATAGGCCCACTCCAAGTGACCTCACATGCCAGATACGCTGCGCAGTACATGAAGGAAC
>Ga0190271_10003268_pt1 | contig 10117 bp, 7 predicted proteins | sample Popmic356T_FD_133747 | JGI IMG/M metagenome (GOLD analysis project Ga0190271, IMG submission 133747) | Populus adjacent soil microbial communities from riparian zone of Weber River, Utah, USA - 356 T | ecosystem: Environmental > Terrestrial > Soil > Riparian zone | place: USA: Utah | collected... | reverse complement strand
GTCGGCGGACGCATCGTCGACGCGGCGGTCGAACGCTTCGGGCGCATCGACACCGTGGTCAACAACGCAGGCATCTTCATCGCCAAGCCGTTCGCCGACTACAGCAACGAGGACTACGACGCCATCACCGGCGTGAATCTTCGTGGCTTCTTCGAGATCTCCCGTGCGGCGGTGGCCCGGATGCTCGAGCAGGGCCCCGATCCCCGTGGTGGCCACCTGGTCACGATCACCACGACGCTGGTCGAGCACGCCAACTCCGCCGTGCCATCGGCGCTGGCGTCGTTGACCAAGGGCGGCCTGAACGCCGCGGCGCGCGCGCTGGCCGTCGAATACGCCACCCGTGGAATCCGTTCCAACGCAGTCGCTCTCGGCATAATCAGGACGCCGATGCACCAGCCGTCGGAGTACGATGCTCTGGCGGCACTGCACCCGATGGGGCAGGTCGGCGAGGTGGCCGACGTCGTCGACGCGGTGCTCTACCTGGAGAATGCGCCGTTCGTCACAGGGGAGATCCTGCACGTCGACGGCGGCCAGAGCGCGGGCCACTGATATGGACACCTCGCAGATCATCGTCGGCGTAATGGACGAGTGGAAGGCCGCGGTCGATGATCACGACCCGGCCCGGGTGGCCGCCGTGTTCACCGAGGACGCGATATTCCAGGGGCTGCGGCCCTACGGAGTCGGCCGCGACACCGTATCCGACTACTACGACTCTCAACCCACGGGCATGACAGTCACCTACCGCGTCCTCGAAAGCCGCAGTGCCTCAAAAGATGTCGTACTCGGCTACCTGGCCGCGACGTTCCGCTACTCAGACTCGCCCGCGGTGGAGCTGGCAATCGGTGTGGTGCTCACCCGGCTCGGTGACGGATGGCAGGTGGCGCAGTACCAGGCGTCGCACTTTCAGTAGGGCAGAACGATGACCACGGTCACGGGTTGGATGCCGGCGTCATGGTTGAGACATCGCCGGCTGGGACGTCCGGCGTGGAGGCCGTCGAGGAGGAACGACATTCCGGGCAACCCGAATCGGTGATCGGCAGACCACCGAGGCCGAGCTGCCGAAATCCCGGCACGATCTCGAACGGGAACTGCCGCGCTGCCAGTGCCGGTGCACGTCGGCTCGACCCGTAGAAGTCGGCGCTGTCGGTATCCGTAAGGTGCTCAGGGTTCGCTCTTATTCGTGACGTCGGAACATCTCGATCACCGGCGCGAGTTCGGCTGCGTTGGTGATCAGGTCGACATGGCCGCCTGAATGCAAGTGCAACGTCGAATGAGGCAACAGGCGGTGCATGATGCGGGCGTTGACGAGCGGGATGATCGGGTCATCGAGGCCGGCGACGATCAGCGTTCGTTGCCGGATCGCCGGCAACGCGAACGCGCTTGTCCACACCGACCCGGCCAGCAGCTGATGCAGATACCCCAACCGGGAACCGGCCATCAGTTGCCGGTCGAACAAGCGCTTGACGATCGACGGATCGGTGCGGACCAACCCCCCGTAGAGGTCTCCGGCGATCGACGCGGCATATCCGTGATCGAGGAAGCGACGCGGCGCGAGCATTCTGGCCAGTACCGCCGGCCTGCCGGGCACCATCAAAAGACCCGTGCCCGTCGACACCAGGATCAGCCGCCTGCACCGGTGCGGGTTCTGCAAGGCGAACTGCTGAGCCAGCGCCCCACCCCAGGACAGCCCGAGGATGTCCACGGGCGCCCCGCGGATACCGAGCTTCTTCGACAGGCGGCCTAACACCGTCGCCAGATAGGGAAACCCGTACGGCAGCGGCGAGCCGGGCGAACCGCCGGTACCTGGCACGTCGAAGCGCACCACAGTGGTAGCCGGGTCGAGCTCCGCCACGAATGGGTCAAGCACCTCCAGGCTGGCGCCGATGCCATTGCATAACACCAGCGGTACGCCGGTGCCTCGCCGGATGTCCACCCGGATCTGTTGCCCGAACACCGAGACAAGGAGTTGTTCGCGCGCCTTGCCTGCCGGCGACCCAGTCATGGAGACCACCCGATCACGTTTGCGATACACATGGGCCGACTTCGCAACACCGGGTCACTTCTGGAGCAGATAGCTGCCCAGCATCGGCTCAATCGGCGGCAGGCGTGAGCCGGCAGCCATCACCGTCAACCGTATCCCGGCGCAACCGAAATCTCACGCCGTGATCAGCATTTCGGCTCCCGGGTGCGAACTGAGTGTTACGACCACCGTGCCGCTACCCGTTTCGAACGTGGTGCTGGCGTAACCGACGAAACCGTAGTGCCCATCAATCGTCGATACCGCGGTGATGTCCCTGCTTCCGGAGGCGCCGGTGTCGAGATTCGCCCAAGCGGCGGTCACCGTAAGCGCACAGGAACCGTCGTAGATGCCGGCGTCATAGCGAATCGCGACGCGGACACCGTCCTCGGCACGGTCATCGACCTGCACCGGCGTCACCTGGGCCTCGGCGCTGACGCTACCGGCGCAGGTCGGGGACGCCACCACCGGAACTTGACCCAGTTGCGCGAAGTCTTCGGCGTGGGCCGTCGCTATCCATAACCAGGACGCACCCAGAGCGACGGCGAGCGCGCCGGCAACACGGAACAGAGTCATGCCTCTGTTATCGACGGCCACTAGAGCAGCGTTAGCGCATTATCAGGCCTGCCATGAGGCCGGCACGATCGGGATTCGGCGCCAGTCCCAGGAAACCATGCGACGACGCGGTTGTTCGGTTTCCAACATCAACCACACCGGGAACACCCGCCTGGCCATCGCCGAGCAATGGGAACTGCGCGCAGCGTTTGCCAAACGGCTGTCCGGCCGAGGTCGGGGCCGGACAATCGGCTGCTACACAGTCAGCCCGAACACAGACAAGGCTTCCATCACCATGACGAAGAACCTTCCCGAGTCCGCTTCCGTCGTCATCGTCGGGGGCGGCGTCATCGGCGCCAGCATCGCCTATCACCTGGCGAGCTCAGGAGTCTCCGACGTCGTCCTGGTCGAGCGCGACGAACTGGCCGGCGGATCGACCTGCAAGGCCGCCGGCGGCGTGCGGGCCTCCTTCAGCAATCCCGCGAACATCGCCATCGGCCTACGGGGGCTGGAGATCTACTCGCAGTTCAACCACTTGTACGACCAGGAGATCGACTTCAGCCGCAAGGGCTACCTCTATCTACTCTGGGACCAGAGCAGCCTGGACAACTTCACCGAACAGGTCGCGCTGCAGAATCGCTACGGCGTGCCCAGCGTCATCGTCGATCCCGAACAGGCCCAGCGCATCTCACCGCTAATCAAAACGGACGGCATGGTCGGGGCGTGTTGGTCACCCCGGGACGCCAAGGCGTCGCCGGAATCGGTTGTCATGGGCTATGCCGCGGCAGCCCGCCGCCATGGTGCCCGCATCATCAGACATTGCGAGGTTTTCGACATCGCCAGCGAGGGCGGCACCATCACCGAAGTCATCACCGCCCACGGACGGATCAAAACCGCGACCGTCGTCTGCGCCGCTGGTGCGTGGTCTCGGCGAATCGGCGAGATGCTCGGGGTGGACATTCCCGTCACTCCCGTCCGGCGCCAGATCGCCTTCACCGAACCACTCGCCGAGCTGCCCGCCACCTCCCCGTCCTTGACCATCGACTTTCCGTCGAGCTTCTACTTCCATCCCGAAGGCAGGGGCTTACTGCTGGGTTGGTCGGACCCGAATCAAGTCGAAGGTTTCAACCTTCGCTTCGAGCTTGAGGACTGGCTGTTGGGACTCGGCGAGCATGCCGAACGCTGTGCCCCGGCCGTCCTCGAATACGGCATCAGCACCGGGTGGGCCGGACTCTACGAAATGACCCCCGACCGCAATCAGATCATCGACCGCTGTGCAGACGTCGACGGCCTGCTGGTCGCCACCGGATACTCCGGGCATGGCTTCCTGATGGGACCGGCCACCGGTGAGATCGTGCGCGACCTCTACCTTGGGGTGACCCCACAGTTCGACATCAGCGAATTCACCCTCGACCGGTTCACCGACACCGCCGTCGGCACGGCCGAAACCAACATCGTCTGATCGACTCCACCCGGCCACTCCCGCGAGTACCTTTCCCACCGAGGAGCCTTCCATATGACCGCCACCGTCAGCCCCGACGACCTGTTCGCGATCGACTCGCTGCTGAGCGAGGAAGAGAAGCAGATCCGCGACACGGTGCGCGACCTGGTGCAGCGAGAGATCAGACCACACATCGGCGGCTGGTACGCACGCGGGGACCTGCCGGTGCGGGACTTGGCCATCGAACTCGGCAAGTTGGGGCTGCTGGGGATGCACCTGGACGGCTACGGTTGCGCGGGCACCTCCGCATTGGCCTACGGACTGGCCTGCCTAGAACTCGAGGCCGGCGACTCCGGCCTGCGATCGCTGGTCAGCGTGCAGGGTTCCCTGGCCATGTTCGCCCTGCACCGCTACGGCAGCGAAGACACCAAAGCGGAATGGTTGCCGCGGATGGCCACTGGCGAGGCCATCGGATGCTTCGGACTGACCGAGCCAGACTTCGGCTCCGACCCGGCCGGTATGCGCACCAACGCCCGGCGCGACGGCGGGAACTGGGTGCTCAACGGCACCAAGATGTGGATCACCAACGGTTCCGTCGCCGACGTGGCGGTCATATGGGCCCGCACGGACGACGGCATCCGGGGGTTCGCTGTACCCACCGACACGACGGGGTTCAGCACCCACGACATCGAGTCGAAGATGTCGCTGCGCGCCTCCGTCACCAGCGAACTCGTCCTCGAGGACGTCCGACTGCCCGCCGCGGCCCAACTCCCCGGCGCCCAGGGCCTTTCAGGACCACTGAACTGTCTCAACGAGGCACGGTTCGGCATCGTGTTCGGCGCTCTCGGCGCTGCGCGTGACTGCCTGCTCACAGCCTTGGACTACGCCCAGAACCGCGAACAGTTCGGCAGGCCCATCGCCGCGTTCCAGCTGACCCAGGAGAAGCTGGCCACGATGAGCTTGGAGTACGGCAAGGGGCTGCTCCTGGCACTTCACCTCGGTCGCACCAAGGACGCCGGCAAGATTGCGCCTTACCAGGTCAGCCTCGGCAAGCTCAACAACGTGCGGGAGGCCCTTCAGATCGCCCGCACCTCGCGAACGATCCTGGGCGCCAGTGGAATCACCGCCGAGTATCCCGTGATGCGCCACGCCAACAACCTCGAATCCGTCCTGACCTACGAGGGCACCAGCGAGATGCACCTTCTGATGATCGGGCAGGCGCTCACCGGTCATGCCGCCTTCCAATGACAGTGCCCGCCGGCTCTTGCTGAGGAGTTCGCGACATGGCCGAACCGATCGACGAACACTTCATCGCGACCCTGCGGGCATACCCGGACCTCGGCACACCAAGGGCCCCACGCCACGATGACGCCCCGCTGCTGGCCGGGTCGGCACTGACCGTCGCGGAGGCCCTCGACCTGTTCGACGCCCAATTGGGCAGCCGCCACCTGGATCTGGCGGCTCGCGTGCTGCGCTCCGGAGGACTCGGTTACTACACCATCGGCTCCTCGGGGCATGAGGCCAACGCGGTCGTCGCCGCCGCACTGCGCCCCACCGACCCCGCGTTGCTGCACTACCGCTCCGGTGCCTTCTTCCTGCACCGCGCCCACCAGTCCAAGACCGGGGCGGATCCGCTGCGCGACGTGCTACTCGGCGTCGTGGCCGCCACCGACGAACCCATCTCCGGAGGACGGCACAAGGTCTTCGGCCGGCACGATCTGCACATCATCCCCCAAACCTCCACCATCGCATCCCATTTGCCGCGTGCACTCGGCATGGCGTTCACCCTGGCACGCGCCCACGAGCTCACCGACACCTGCCCGTGGCCGCACGATGCCATCACGGTATGCAGCTTCGGTGACGCCTCGGCGAACCACTCCACCGCGGTCGGCGCCATCAACGCCGCACTAAACGCCAGCTTCCGCGGCCTGGGCGTCCCCCTGCTGCTGGTCTGCGAGGACAACGGCATCGGTATCAGCACCAAAACCCCCGCCGGCTGGATCGAGGCCACGTACGCCGACCGAGCCGGATTGGCCTACTTCACCGCTGACGGCAGCGACCTCATCGCTACCCTTGCGGCCGCTACCGCTGCCGTGGAGGCCGTGCGTCGACACCGCCGCCCGGCCTTCCTTCACCTGCACACCGTGCGGTTGATGGGCCACGCCGGATCAGACTACGAAGCCGCCTACCGCACCCCCCGTGACATCGCCGCCGACTACACCCGCGACCCGGTCCTGGCCACGGCACGACTGCTCCTCGACAGTGGTCACTTCAGGCCCTCCGAGGTCCTCGACCTCTACGAGCACAAGCGTGCGACCGTCATGGGACTGGCCAAGGAGGTAGCCGAACTGCCCCAACTGAACTCCGCCGACGCAGTCGTCAAACCGCTTGCCGACGGGCTCCGCAACGCCCGACGGGCCTCGAAGCCCGCACCGCCACGCTGCCCGCACGGCCAGACCTTGGCCCAAGCGATCAACGCCGCATTGCACCACGTGTTCGAAAGCTATCCCGAGGCAATCCTCTTCGGGGAAGACGTCGCCCGCAAGGGTGGTGTCTACGGGGTCACCCGAGGGCTGCAGAAGAAGTTTGGACCCCTTCGGGTCTTCGACACTCTCCTCGACGAACAGACCATCCTCGGTGTGGCGCTCGGAGCCGGGATCAACGGACTGTTGCCGATCCCGGAGATCCAGTACCTCGCGTACGTACACAACGCCCTCGACCAGATCCGCGGTGAGGGCGCGACCCTGCCCTTCTTCTCCAACGGGCAGTACCACAATCCCGCCGTTATCCGCATCGCCGGCTATGGCTACCAAAAGGGCTTTGGCGGCCACTTCCACAACGACAACTCTGTGGCGGCGCTCCTCGACATCCCCGGCCTCATCGTGGCCTCTCCATCGCACCCGAACGATGCGTTTGCCGCACTGTGCGCCTGTGCCCACGCCGCAGCCACCAGCGGTGCGTTATGCCTGTTTCTCGAACCCATCGCGCTCTACCACACCCGCGGCCTCCATCAAGACGACGACGGCGCCTGGCTCTCCGAGGCCGCCAACGACATCACCACCACCATCGGGACCGCCCGCACGCACGGTGATGGCAATGACTTGACCATCCTCACTTTTGCCAACGGCGTGCCCATGAGCCTGCGGGTGGCCGAGCGCCTACGCCGCAGTCACGGAATCCGCTCGCGCGTAACCGATCTACGGTGGCTCAGCCCCTTGCCGGTCAAGGACATCGTTCGCGAGGCGAACGCCACCGGCCGCGTTCTCGTCGTCGACGAGACGCGACGTACCGGTGGGGTCGGGCAACACGTACTGGCCGCGCTCGTCGAAAACGGATACTCCGGCCGACTTGCCCGCGTATCCAGCCACGACAGTTTCATCCCACTCGGAGACGCGGCACTGCACGTCCTGCTCGATGAAAGCACCATCGAACGGGCTGCCGTCAATCTTGTTGTTAATGCATTGACTGACAATTAATTTCAGGCGTACGCCAGCAGACGCCCCGAAGGTTTACACGGATTGATCCTCGCCAGTTCGGCTGCCTCAATGCCTTACCTCGCCAACGGGTCGCTCTCGCGGCTGTCCAACGTAGCAAAACGCTTCGAGCAACGAGGCTGGGTTACCCGAGCACCCGACCCCAACGACGGGCGTTTACACGGTGGCGTCGCTGACCGAGGCTGGGTACGCGGTGGTTCTCGCCGCGGCCCCGGTACACGTGCGCCGTCCGTGAGATCTTCCTCGCCACGTGACCGCCGCCGACGGACGGGTGCTGGCCCGCGTCACCCGCGTCACAGGAGTCGTAGGCGGCTTCGGGTGGTTAACTGCCCGCGCACCTCGTTTCCCATGGGTTACCGTGCGAACAGTCTGCGTTGGATCGAGTCCGGCATAGCCGTCCGGGCGCTACCTGCGACGAGGTGATATCAGGTGGACAGCGGTGAGCTGGCGCGCCAGCGGAGGCCCACGTTCGACGAGTCCCTGCTCGTCGATCCCGAGGAATTGGACCGGCCGGTCGTCGACTTCCTCGGATCCACGCCGGGCCGGATGACGTTGGTGGCCGTCCTTCTCGTTGCGGCGCTGCTCGCCGTCGGTGTGGCCGCGTCGACGATGGTTTCCGACCGCCGAAGCCGCCTGGAGACCCTGCGATCGCACACCGACCCGCTGGCCGATGCAGCGCAACGGATCTACGGGGCTCTCTCGTTCGCCAACACGACCGCGGCCACCGCATTCCTGCCTGGCGGCGTCGAATCGCATGACGTTCGCGATCGTTACGACGCCGCCATCGGGCAGGCGTCGGCCGGACTGGTTACCGCGTCGAATGGGGTGTCGCCCAACGATATTCGCTCGCTGACGCTGCTCACCGATCTGTCCAACCGGTTGGCACTGTACACCGGGATCGTGGCCACTGCCCGTGCAAACAACCGCGCCGGACGCCCGATCGGAGTCGCCTACCTGAGCGAATCGTCCGTGCTGATGCAGCAGGACATCCTGCCGTCCGCCGAGCTGTTGTATCAAGCCCAATCCGACGCCGTCATCGCGTCGGGACGCTCCGTCGGTCCGTCGCGCGTCGTGATAGCTGCAACCGTGCTGGTGCTGGTTGCCCTGTTGCTCGCGCAGGCGTCGCTGGCTCGGCGCAGCCGTCGCCGGCTCAACCCCGGTCTGGTGGTCGCGTCGGTGTTGATGGCAGTGCTGGCGGTGTGGCTGACCACGGCCGGCCTGGTGTCGACGCGCGCCGCCACCGGTGCACGGACAGAGGGCGGCGAGCCGCTGGATACGGCGGTGACGGCACGAATCCTCGCCCAGCAGGCCCGTGCTGACGAAATCCTCGGACTGCTCAAACGGGGTTCGGACACCCTGTCCGACATCAAATTCGACGAGAAGACCGCACAGTTGGGGTGGCTGCTCGACGAGCATCCGGTCGATGGGGCGGCGGACGCGCTGCGCGGATGGCTCCGCTCCAATGACGAGATTCGGCGCAAGCTCGCCAGTGGCGACTATCCCGGCGCCGTGACCATCGCGCGGGATGACGGGCCGCAGGACTCGACGGTGCAGTTCGCCCGGTTGGACACCGCATTACGGGACGACATCACCCGACTGCGCGACCGACAGCGTGATGGGATCGCGCACGCATACACGGCATTAAATCTACTTCCGGCCGGTGCCGCGGCGATCGGCGTGCTGTCGGCACTCGCCGTGGCTGCCGGTGTCGCGCCGCGACTGAGCGAGTACCACTGATGCGCGCCGTCGCCGCGCTGCTCGCGCTCGTCGTGACCCTGGCGGCGGGCTGTTCCTCGGCGCAACCACTGGCTGAGGTGCCCGCTTCGTATACCACGCTGCCGATGCCCAGCGGCGCCACCGTCGTGCCGTGGGTCCTCGGCGCGGACGTCGGGAGCTGCGATGCCACCGCGAGTTTGCGCCCGTCCACCGCAGCCGGCCCGGCCGTGGACGAGATCCGGCGCCGCGGCCGCCTGATCGTGGGTGTGGACCAGAGCACCAATCTGTTCAGTTTCCGCGACCCTGTATCCGGGGAGCTGCAGGGCTTCGACGTCGACATCGCCCGTGAGGTCGCCCGGGACGTGGTCGGCGATCCGGACAAGGTGGAGTTCCGGCTGCTGGCATCGGCGGATCGCGTCCACGCGCTGGAGCTCCAGAACGTCGACATCGTCGTCAACGCGATGACCATCACCTGCGAGCGTGCTGAGCAGATCGCGTTCTCCGCGGTGTATTTCGAAGCGAGCCAGCGGTTGCTGGTGCCGAAGGATTCGCCGGTGCGGGGGGCGGACGGCCTGGCGGGCAAACGGGTGTGCGCGCAGGAGGACACGACGTCGCTGGCCACCGTCAACCGGGTCGCGCCGACGGCAACGCTTGTCGTCGTTCGGAATTGGGACGACTGCCTGGTCGCGTTGCAGCAGGGGCAGGTGGATGCGGTCAGCACCGACGATGCGATCCTGGCCGGAATGGCCGTGCAGGATCCCCATCTGCATCTCGTCGGGCCGAGTCTGGAGGCCGAGCCCTACGGTATCGGTATCAACAAGGCGCAGGACGATCTGGTTCGTGCCGTCAATGCCAGCCTGGAGCGGATCCGGCGCGACGGGACGTGGATGTCCC
>Ga0190271_10003267_pt1 | contig 10118 bp, 7 predicted proteins | sample Popmic356T_FD_133747 | JGI IMG/M metagenome (GOLD analysis project Ga0190271, IMG submission 133747) | Populus adjacent soil microbial communities from riparian zone of Weber River, Utah, USA - 356 T | ecosystem: Environmental > Terrestrial > Soil > Riparian zone | place: USA: Utah | collected... | reverse complement strand
GGCGCGTTGACCTTGGCCGACTCGATGCACGCGAGAGCGATGCTCAGCGCTCGCCGCGCGTCCTCACCGGTGACCGACGGCGTGCGGCCCTCTCGTGCGGCGTCAGTGAACTCGACGAACTCCCCGGTGTAGGCGTCGATGAAGACCTCGACGTCGCCGCGTGCGGTCTGCACGTGGCGTCCGCTGGCGTCGTGGAGAGTCATCGCGGTGCGGGCAGTGGTCCCGGCAGTGACCATCCCGCCCGAACCGAACACCTCCGCGCGGACGTCGTACCCGTAGGTCGCGGAGAAGCTCGCCTCCGCCACCGCGCGCGCTCCGTTGTCGAAGGTGATCACGACGACGGCGGTGTCCAGGAGGCCGGACTGCTTGAACTCCGGCGCCACGAGGGCATCCGCCGTCGCGTAGACCTCGACCGGGTGCGCGCCAGGGTTCAGCCACAGCAGCGCGTCGAAGTCGTGGATGAGGGTCTGGGTGAACACCGTCCATGGGGGTACGCCGGCAGGGTTGGCCAGCCCAGGGTCGCGTGTCACCGACCGCATCAGCTGCGGAGTGCCCACCGAGCCGCCGACGATCGCATCGTGCGCGGCCACGAAGTCGGCAGCAAACCGCCGGTTGAACCCGACCTGCAGCGGGACACCGGCGTCGTGCGCGGCCGCGATTGCCCGCTCGGCATCGGCAAGCGTCATCGACATCGGCTTCTCGCAGAAGACTGCCTTCCCTGCTCGAGCCGCAGCGATCACGAGCTCGCAGTGCGCGTCGGACGACGCGGCGATCACCACGGCCTCGATGTCCGGGGCAGCGAAGATGTCGTCGATGTCGGTCACGCCACGAGCGCCCAGGGATGCGCCGAGGGTCTCGGCCACCCCGGGGCGTGGATCAGCAACGGCGACCAGGTCGGCGCCGGGAACGCGTCGCGCGATGATCCCGGCGTGCGACGAGCCGATCCTGCCCGCGCCGATCAGGCCGACCGGGACGGTGCGGAGCATGGCCATGGGTTGTCCTTTCGTAGTCAGGTCTTCACCCAGCTGTGCGAGGTGATCGAGGTCTGCATCGCATCGACCAGCTCGGCTGCACGCAGGGCGTCGTGGATGGTCGCGCCGATCGGCTCGCCGGCAACGATCGACCTGGCCAGCCGGACGGCCTCGATGACCTTGAGGTCGTCGTACCCCATCGCGATGCCACCGCCTGGCTGGAAGGCGCCGAACTCACCGTGCGTGGGGTTCGCCAGCACCGTTGTGTACGACGAGTCCTGGTAGTCCGCGCCGATCGACGTACGCAGCTCACCCATCCGCCGGAAGTCCCATGCAAAGGCACCTCGATCGCCGTGGACCGCGATCTCGTAGCCGCACTGCTCGCCGACGGCGGTGCGACCGGCAATCAGGGTCCCGCGCGCCCCGGAGGCGAAGCGCAGGAGAGCTCCGACGTAGTCCTCGTTCTCGACGGCACCCGAGGTGCCCTCGACCCCGCGGGCGAAGTGCGACCCGGCGCCCGCTGCGAGAGGTCGACCGACGATGAACCTGCCGTCGTCGGCGACGAGCTCCACGACATCGCCGGCGACGTACCGTGCGAGATCGACGGCGTGGCTGGCCAGGTCTCCCGAGACCCCACTGCCCGCCTGCTCGTTGAGGAACCGCCAGGAGAGTGCGCCCTGGGGGTGGGCGGCGTAGTCGGCCAGGAAACGGACCTCGACAGTCTGCAGGTTGCCCAGCTCTCCGTCTAGCACCAGCTGGCGTGCGTGCTCGACGGCTGGTGCGTTGCGGTAGTTGAAGCCCGCTGCGGACTGCACATCGGCCTTCTCCACTGCGGCCAGGATCTCGGCGGTCTCCGCGGCGTTGCGCCCAGCGGGCTTCTCGATCCACAGATGACGACCGGACTCGGGTACCGCCACCCCCATCTCCCTGTGCAGATGGTTGGGGCCGCAGACCGAGACCACGTCCAGGTCGTCGCGGGCCAGCAGGTCGCGCCAGTCAGTGTGCAGCTCAGCGAACCCGTGGGCCAGGACGGACCTCTCCAGCTCCGCACCGCCCGCGTTGTCCCCGACGGCAACAAGCACGGGTCGGACCGGAAGATCGGGGTAGTGCGCTGCCAGCCGGGACCAGGCGCGTGCATGCAGTCGCCCCATCCAGCCGAAGCCGATGACGCCGACCCGGAGCGGGCTGGGCTGGTTCATGGGACGTCCTTCCGTGGGTTTCCCAAGGAGAGTCAGACGTGCAGGGCAGGAGTGGGAACCTCGACGCTGCTCCCGCGTTCCGCACTGAGTCTTGCCGCATCAAGCACAGCGAGGGTGCGCACCGCGTCACTGGCCGGGACGGGCTGGCGCCCCTGGCTGTGGATGGCGGCGGCGAAGGCCGTGTAGAGGTCGTGGTAGCGGCCCTGCTCGGACGGCACCGAGACGGTGCCGGACGCCGTCGAGAGCAGTCCCCACCTTCCGGGCTCCTCATAGCCCCACTCCTCGGGGTTCTCGGCCGGACGACGGCCGGCGAAGATCGCTTGCGCCTGAACGTCGGTGCCGAGCGACTGATAGCTGCCCTCGCTCCCGTAGGCACGCAGCTCGCGTGCCTCGATGTGGTTGACCTTGCTCGCCTCGACCTGCGACCGGACACCCGAGGCGTGCTCGAGCTCGATGCAGAAGCCGGCGTCGGTCGGGCCTTCGGGGAGCTCCATCCAGTCCAGGTGGGCGTTGACGCTGCGTACATCGCCGAGCAACCAGACCATCTGGTCGACGAGGTGACTGCCCAGGTCACGCAACAAGCCTCCCGCGGGCCCGGCCTCGAGCGTTGCCGGGTCGTCGAGGTCGAAGCGGGAGTGCATCCGCCACAGCTCACCGAGCCGGCCCTTCTCGATGACGGCGGCAAGGGTTCGGATGTCGGCATCCCAACGCCGGTTGTGAAACACCGACAGGAGGACGCCGGCGGACTCGGCCGCTGCGGCGAGCTCACGCCCCACCGCGGCGGTCGGAGCGAAGGGTTTGTCAGCGATGACGTGGACGCCTGCTGCCAGCGCCTCGAGCACCAGCTCGCGTCGGGTTTCCGGCGGCGTGGTGATCGTGACGGCGTCGACACCGCTTGCCAGCAGGTCACCGAGGCTCCCGAACACGGCGACGCCCGGCCAGTCCTGCTCGACCTCGGCCCGTCGTACGGGCGAGCGGGTGACCACACCGGCGAGCTCGACGCCTTCGGCTGCCTCGACGAAGGGCGTGTGGAAGTAGCGTCCGCCGACGCCGTACCCGACGACGCCCAGCTTGATCGGAGGCAGCCCTAGAGCCATCGCAGCTGGTCCCGCTTCGCCTCGTCGTACGACGCCCGGCCACTGAGCGACGCAGGCACGCCGGTTTCCCACCAGGCGCCGGCCTCGGTCCACGTGGAGTAGTGGGTCCGGCAGACCACAACCGCTGGTCGTTGCTGGGCGCGTGCCTCCTTCCGGGCGCGTTCGTACGCCGCCCGCAGCTCCTCGACCCCAGCATCTGCGGGCACGTCCTCGACGATGCATCCCAGCGACCTGGCGTGCGCCGCGAAGTCGACCTGCACGCTGCCGTCGGCTCCGGGGCCGCGAGAGTCGGCGAGCATGTTGTTGAATCCCTCGGCGCCCTGGTTGGTCTGCAGCCGGTGGATGACCGCGAAACCCGCGTTGTCGCAGAGCACCGACACGTAGGGGTGACCGGAGAAGGCAGCGGAGTAGAGCTCGGAGTTGAGCATCAGGTAGGAACCGTCGCCGTACAGCGCGGTGACCAGCCCGTCGGGGTGGGTCTGCGCGCGCGCGATCGCGGCGCCCCAGGGAGCGACGACCTCGTAGCCCATGCAGGAGAAGCCGTACTCGAGGTCCATCGTGGCCCCCGACGTCGAGGACCCGTCGTGCTTGACGATCCCGGTGCGCCAGCCACCGTGCAGCTCGCCGGGCATCCCACCGGAGGCGGTCAGGACGTAGTCCTCCGGACCGCTCGCGTCGTTCACGACACCGACGACCTGCGCGTAGGTGAGCATGCCGTCAGGAGCGACACCCTCGCGAAGACTGTCGATGTGGGCGTTCCAGTCGGCCAGCTTCCGGGAAGCCTCCTTGGCCCACCCCTGGTCGGCCTCCCACTCGCCCAGGGCGTGCGACAGCTCGACCACCGACTCGCGGGCATCGCCCACGACAGCCTGAGCCGAGTGCTTGACGGCGTCGAAGCGGGCGGCGTTGATCGTGACGATCCTGACGCCCGAGGCGAACCCGGTCCACGAGGACGTGGTGAAGTCCTGCAGCCGTGTGCCCACTGCGAGCACGACGTCGGCCTCAGCCGCGAGGTCGTTCGCCGAGGTCGCGCCGATGATGCCGAGCGGGCCGCCGTAGAGCCGGTGGTCGTGCGGTACCAGCGTCCGGCCGGCGACGGTCTCGACGACGGGTACGCCGTGAGCCTCGGCGAAGGCGAGCGCCGCCGGGGCAGCACCGGAGTAGCGCACGCCTCCACCGAGCACGAGCAGTGGGCGTTGGGCGCTGCGCAGGGTCTCGGCGGCGCGGTTGAGGTCATCGCGGTCGGGGCGCTGCCGCGGCACGCGGTGCACTCGCTGCTCGAACATCGAAAGCGGGAAGTCGAACTCCTCGACCTGTGCGTCCTGGGGCATCGCGAGTACGACGGGCCCACAGTCGGCAGGATCGGTGAGCACGCGAGCCACCTGGGGGAGCGACGAGATCAGCTGATCCGGACGGGTGATCCGGTCGAAGTAGCGCGCGACCGGTCGGAAGGCGTCGTTGACCGAGGTCGTCGGGTCCCCGAAGTGCTCGACCTGCTGGAGCACGGGATCGGGAGCCCGACCCGCGAACGTGTCACCCGGCAGCAGCAGCATCGGGAGCCGGTTGGCGTGTGCCACTCCGGCAGCGGTGACCATGTTGAGCGCGCCTGGGCCGATGGACGTGGTCACGGGCATCACCTGGCGGCGGTCGGTCGCCCTGGCGAAGCCGACCGCGGCGAGGCCCATGCCCTGCTCGTTCTGGCCGCGCCAGGTCGGCAGCTCCTCGCGCTTCTCGTGCAGGGCGGTTCCCAGCCCGAGGACGTTTCCGTGGCCGAAGATCGCGAACACCCCGGGGAACAAGGGCACCTCGGTGCCGTCCAGCAGCTCCGAGCGCTGAGCGATCATCCAGCGGACGAGAGCCTGGGCCGTGGTCAGCCGGATCGTGCCGATCATGGTGCTTCCTCCGAGCCTGGTTCTGGGATGAGGCCATCGTCGTACGACGGAACGAGGCCGTCCAACCGTCCCGACGCCGAGGTGACCGGGCAGCGGGGATCGACCTCGACGTCCGACCAGCTGTCCCTGATCCAGGCATGGGCCGGGTCGTCGCAGAACGGCATCGCCCGCTCGCCGGGGCCGGCGAGCACGTTGAGGTAGTACATCGGGTAGCCCGTCGAGGCCATGCACGGGCCGTGGTAGCCGTGCGGGACCAGCACGACGTCGTGGTCGTGGACCTCGAGTGTCTCGTCGATCGACTCGAGGCCGATCGCGTCGTGCTCAGGGCCGGTGTACGTGCGGTGGTAGCCGTGCGCCTCGCGCGACGGCGTGACCTGGTCGGAGCCGGCGATCCGGTAGTAGTAGATCTCCTCGTTGACCACCTCGCAGGGCTCCGAGGCGTCGTGCTTGTGCGGTGGGTAGCTCGACCAGTTGCCGGGCGGAGTGATCAGCTCGCAGCAGATCAGCTTCTCGGCGTGGTCCCACACCCCCGGGACCCCGAAGTTGTTGACCTGTCGGCTCGCGTTGCCCGCTCCGCGCGTCTCGACAGGTACGTCGGACGCCGCGCCGTAGCGGGCCTCCAGCCGGTTGTTGCAACGCGCGGCCGGGATCGCCACCTCGGCGACCTCGTCGCTGCTCAGCACCACCACGCTGTCGCGGCCGACGTAGACGAAGTCGGTGACCGCGCTGAACACGCTCGTGCGGCCGTCAAGGTCGAACTTCGCCTCGGTCGAGTCGGCCTGGTCGATGTGGGACACCTCGACACCGAGCGAACCGCGCAGCGGTAGCACGAAGACCTCGCACGGCCCGGTCTCCAGCCGTACGGCCCGCCCCGGAGAGAGCCGGACGACTCTCAGGCCGGTCCAGTCCCAACCGGCGTCCTCCGGCGTGAGCGACACCAGGTCACCCGGTGCCTCGTGCGTTCCGGCGAAGGGTCGATGGATGGTCATGTCAGCCCGCCTGCTTCGCCGCGTCGAGCACCTCTGCTGCCGCGTGCACGGCCGACCCGACGTCTCCGTCAGGCGGGTAGAGCAGGGTCCGGCCGACGACGAGCCCCCGCACCGCCGAGTGCGACAGCGTCTTGCCCCAGGACTCGAGGTCCGCGGCCGGGACCGAGCTGGGCACTCCGCCGAGTACGACGCACGGCAACGTCGTCGAACCGAAAACCGTCTCGTAGTCGTCGCACGAAGGCATCTTCAGCCACGTGTAGGCGCTCGTGGTTCCCAGCCCGGAAGCGATCGTGACCGCGCGGGACAGGGCAGGGCCGTCCTTGCGCAGGAACAGGGTCCCGTCCGCGTCGCGCTCGTAGGGCAACGGCTCCACCATCGCCACCAGCTGGAGCTCGGCCAGCTCGGTGACCGCCTGCGCACAGGCCTCGATCGTGGCGGCGGTCCCTGAGTCCGAGTCGTCGATGCGCAACAGCATCTTGCCGCCCTCGAGGCCACACGTCGCGATGCTGGCCGCGTCGTACCCGGTGAACCGGTCGTCCATCGTCCAGGTGGCGCCGTCGAGGCCACCCCGGTTCATCGAACCGATCACGACCTTGTCATCGAGCACGCCGAGCAGAAGCAGCTCCTCGATGATGTCGGGCGTGCCCAGCACGCCGTCGACGTCGGGGTGCCGTAGTGCCAGGACGAGCCGGGAGAGCAGCGAACGCCGGTCGGCCATCGCCATCGCATCCCCGCCCGAGGCCAGCGACCCACGTGCCGGGTGGTCGGCGGCGACCAGGAACAAGGTGCCGCGGTCCGAGAGGAACCTCGCCGGCCGACGCCTGGCGGCGTACGCCTTGGCAATGGCGCCCGGGTCGGTGACGCGGCGCTCGAGGAGGTCACGCCACTCTGCGTCGGAGATCGTGGGAAGTCCCTGGTCGCTCTGCGCTGCCTCGACGACACTCATGCCGATCCTCCTTGACTAATGACGAGTTCGCGGAGCTCGTCCAGGGTGGGCATGGCGTCTGCACACGCGAGTCGGGAGGCCACGATCGCGCCGGCTGCGTTCGCGTAGCCGGCGATCTTCACGGGGTCCCACCCGGCCAGCAGGCCGTGGACCAGGGCGCCGCCGAACGCGTCGCCCGCGCCGAGCCCGCAGACGACCTCGACGGGGTGCGGCGAGACCACGTCACGGCTCTCGGAGGTCGCGACGAGCACGCCCTCGCCGCCCATCTTGACCAGGGCCAGCTCCACACCCCGGTCGAGCAGACGGGTCGCCGCATCATCGGGATCGCTGGTGCCGACGGCCACCTCGACCTCGGCCCGGTTGCCGACCGCGACGGTGACGTGGTCGAGCATCGCGTCGTACTCGGTGCTCGCCTGTTCGGGCGAGGACCAGAACATCGGCCGCCAGTCGAGGTCGAGCACGGTGTGACGACCTGAGCCGGTCTCGGGCCGGCCGCGGTGCTTGAGCATCGCCAGCTGAGAAGTGCGCGACGGCTCCACGCTGGCGCCGGTGCCGGTGACCCAGAAGATGGGCACGTCGCGGACGGTGTCCCACGGGATGTCGTCGTCGCCGATCGTCAGGTCGGGAGCCGTGGGCTGTCGGTAGAAGAACAGGCCCGGGTCCTCGGGCGGGTCGAGCTCGCAGAAGACAACAGGGGTGTTCAGCCCCTCCGCGGTTCCGACGTACTGCGGGTCGACGCCGAAGCCGACCAGTGCCTCGCGCACGAAGTCGCCGAACGGGTCAGGCCCGACCTTGGTCAGCACGGCCGTACGACGCCCCAACCTGGCGGCGCCGACCGCGACATTGGTGGCCGTGCCGCCGAGGTACTTGGCGAACGTCGAGACGTCCTTGAGCGGACCGTTCTGCTGGGGGTAGATGTCGACACCGACCCGACCAACGGTCAGCAGGTCGAGTGCATCAGGGGCAGCCGCCTCGGTGTTCACCAGGACCCCACGTAGGAGTCGATCGTCTGACGCATGAAGCGGCTGGACTCCTTGGCGCGCTCCTCCCAGGCGAAGACGCACGAGGTCATGATGTTGCCTTCACGCTGGCCGAAGCCGAGCTTGTTCAGGGTCTCGAAGAACAGGTCCCACTGGACCTCGCCCTGCCCGATGTCGAGGTGCTGGTGGACGCGGATCGGGTTGCCGGGCGGGTTGGTGATGTAGCGCAGGCCCGAGGATCCGGTGTGGTCGAACGAGTCGGCCAGGTGCAGCTGCGTCATCAGGTCCCCGGCGTACTCCATGATCTCGACCATGTTTCCGCCCATGTGGAAGGTGTGCGGGGCGCAGTACAGGAAGGACACCAGCGGCGAGTTGATCCCGCGAATCAGGTCGACCGCGACCAGGCCGTCCTCGACGAAGTCGTCGGGGTGCGGCTCGAGTCGCAGCTCGACGCCTTCGCGTTCGAAGACGGGGAGCAGCTCCTCCATAGACTTCCAGAACTGCGCCTCGGAGAGACTCGCGGCCTCGGGCCGGCCGTTGAACTCGGAGTTCATCACGTGGCAGTCGAGGTCCACGGTGATCTGGATGGCGCGCTTCCAGTAGCGCACCGCAGCCTGGCGCTCGTCCTCGTCGGGACCCGACCAGCGGTACAGCGGCAGGTGCGCCGCGACCTGGACCCCGGCACCGTCGAGCGCCTTCTTGAACGCCTTCACACCTGCGTCGTCGACGCGTGGGTGCAGGAAGAACGGCGTGAAGTCCTCGCGGGGCGACAGCTCGATGTGCTCGTAGCCGAGGTCCGCCACGACTCCGGGCAGCTCGAGCAACGGGGTGCTGCGGAGCATGTACGGGTCGAGCGCGATCTTCATGTCATCTCCTGGGTCTGGTCGATCGGTCGGTCGGTCCGCCGTTTGGTTTCCGCGGCTACTTCGACGTCGGGAAGTGGAAGCTGGCGTCGCTGGCGTGCTCACTGCGCGGCCAGCGGGCGGTGACAACCTTGGCCCGCGTGTAGAAGCTGACGCCCTCGGGACCGTGGACGTGCTTGTCGCCGAACAGCGAGTCCTTCCAGCCGCCGAAGGAGTAGTAGGCCATCGGCACGGGAACCGGCACGTTGATGCCGATCATCCCGACGTGCACACCACGCTGGAACCGGCGCGCTGCCTCACCACTGTTGGTGAAGATCGCGGTGCCGTTGCCGTAGGGATTGGCGTTGATCAGGGCGATGGCCTCATCGACGGTGTCGGTTCGTACGACGGACAGCACCGGGCCGAAGATCTCCTCGGTGTAGACGTCCATCTCGGTGGACACCTTGTCGATCACGGTCGGACCGACGAAGAAGCCGTCCTCGAAGCCCGGGACGCTGTAGCCGCGTCCGTCGACCTCGATGCTTGCGCCCTGGCTCTCGCCGGTGTCGATCAGGCCGACGATCCGTTCCTGTGCTTGGCGCGTGACGACCGGTCCCATCTCGGAGGCCTCGTCGCGACCGCTGCCGACGGTGACCGCACGGGCGCGGTCGTTGACGGCCCGGACGATCCGGTCGCCGGCGTCGCCCACCGCAACCGCGGCCGAGATCGCCATGCAGCGCTCACCGGCGGATCCGAATGCGGCTGCCGCGAGGTGGTCCGCCGCGAAGTCCATGTCGGCGTCGGGAAGGATGATCGCGTGGTTCTTGGCCCCGCCGAGGGCCTGCACCCGCTTGCCGTTCGCCGTACCCCGTTCGTGGATGTACCTCGCGATCGGCGTCGAGCCGACGAAGGACACGGCGGCCACATCGGGGGAGTCCAGGATCGTGTCGACCGCCACCTTGTCGCCGTGCACGACGTTGAACACACCGTCGGGCAGGCCGGCCTGCTGCCACATCTCCGCGATCAGCAGCGACGCGGATGGATCCCGTTCGCTGGGCTTCAGCACGAAGGTGTTCCCGCACGCGATCGCGACCGGGAACATCCACATCGGCACCATCGCCGGGAAGTTGAACGGCGTGATGCCGGCGACCACACCGAGCGGCTCGCGGAAGGAGAACGTGTCGACGTCGGTCGAGACCTGG
>Ga0190271_10003266_pt1 | contig 10119 bp, 10 predicted proteins | sample Popmic356T_FD_133747 | JGI IMG/M metagenome (GOLD analysis project Ga0190271, IMG submission 133747) | Populus adjacent soil microbial communities from riparian zone of Weber River, Utah, USA - 356 T | ecosystem: Environmental > Terrestrial > Soil > Riparian zone | place: USA: Utah | collected... | reverse complement strand
GTCGAAGTCGTCAACATCCCGAATCCCTTGCAGCAGACCTTTGACCAGCGCGCCATTCGCGAGGCCCGCAGCGCCCGACGCGAACTGAGCGACGACGCCCCGATCCCCAACCCGCTGCAGCAGACTTATGACAAGCGGGCCCTGAAGGAGAACCGCGAACCGCGACGTGAACTGGCCGACGACGATGGCCCGATCCCGAATCCCCTGCAGCAGACCTACGACAAGCGTTTTGCCCACGGCGGCGCTGGCGGAGGCGCGCGTGGCCAGGGCGGCGCGGGTGCGCGGCGCAAGGCGGGGGGCAGCGCGGGCAAGCCGGCCGGTGGTCAGCCGGATCCGATGAAGACGGCCGTCGGTTACATCGGCGGCGACGCCTTTCTCCGCAAGAAGTCGGGCGGTCGCGGTGGCAAGGGCGGCGGCGGTGGCGGTAGTGGCCGCCGTGGAGGTGGTGGAGGCAATGGAGGGCGAGGCTCGGGTGGCCGAGGCGGCGGCCCTGCAGGCAGCAGTCGCTAAGCTGCACGCTACAATCCAAAGCTTTGCCAAGTCCTTGTTTCTCTGGAGTTTTTCAACATGGCGATCGAACGCACGCTGTCCATCATCAAGCCCGACGCGGTGGCCAAGAACGTCATCGGGCAGATCTATGCCCGATTCGAAGGCGCCGGCCTGAAGGTGATCGCGGCTCGCATGGCGCACCTGTCGCGGGGTGAGGCCGAGGCCTTCTACGCCGTGCACAAGGCGCGACCCTTCTTCAACGACCTGGTCGGTTTCATGATCTCGGGCCCGGTAATGATCCAGGTGCTCGAAGGCGAGAACGCGATCGCGAAGAACCGCGAGCTGATGGGCGCCACCGACCCGAAGAAGGCCGACAAGGGCACGATCCGCGCCGACTTCGCCGCCAGCATCGACGCCAATGCCGTGCACGGCTCCGACGCGCCGGAGACCGCGGCCGTCGAAGTGTCCTTTTTCTTCGCCGGCATGAACGTTTTCAGCCGCTGACGCCCCGATGCTGGCGAACCTTCTCGATTTCGATCTCGAAGGGCTCGCGGCCTATTGCGGCGACCTGGGTGAGAAGCGTTTTCGCGCCACTCAGCTGTTTCGCTGGATTCACCAGAAGGGCGCCGGCGATTTTGCGCAGATGAGCGACCTGGCCAAGTCGCTGCGCGACAAACTGGCGGGCGCGGCCGAAATCCGGCCTCTCGCCGTTATTTCCGAGCATGTCTCCGCCGACGGCACGGTGAAATGGCTGTTCGATGTCGGCGCTGGCGACGCCATCGAAACTGTGTTCATCCCAGAAGACGATCGCGGCACGCTGTGCATATCGTCGCAAGCCGGTTGCGCGGTCGGGTGTCGCTTCTGTTCCACCGGGCATCAGGGCTTCAGTCGCAACTTGACGACTGGCGAGATCGTGGCTCAGCTGTGGCATGCCGAGCACCAGCTGCGCCTGCGTCTGAACCTGCCTGCCGGCGAGCGCGCCATCTCCAACGTGGTGATGATGGGCATGGGTGAGCCGCTGCAGAACTACTCGGCACTGTTGCCAGCCCTGCGCGTAATGCTCGACGATCACGCCTACGGCCTCTCGCGCCGCCGCGTGACGGTGAGCACCTCGGGCGTGGTGCCGATGGTCGAGCGTCTGCGCGACGACTGCCCGGTGTCGCTCGCGGTGTCTCTGCACGCGCCCGACGACGCCTTGAGGGATCAATTGGTGCCGCTGAACAAGAAGTACCCGCTGCACGAGTTGCTGGCGGCCTGCAGGCGCTACCTCGAAAGCGCGCCGCGCGACTTCATCACGTTCGAATATTGCATGCTCGACGGTGTTAACGACGGCCTGGCACAGGCCGATGCGCTCGTGCGCCTGGTGCGCCAGGCGGACGTCGCCTGCAAGTTCAACCTGATCCCGTTCAACCCGTTCCCGGCATCCGGCCTGACCCGTTCGCCGCATGAGCGGGTGTTGGCATTTGCTCGGCGTCTGCAAGAGTCCGGTCTGGTCACGACCATTCGCAAGACGCGCGGCGACGACATCGACGCCGCTTGTGGCCAGTTGGCTGGTGAAGTGCAGGACCGCACGCGCGCGGGCGTGCGCCTGCGCCGTGTGCCCATCACCGTGGTTCAATCGGCGCAGCGCGCTTGACCCCGGTGCGCGCCCTCGTCCTGCTCCTGTGCATGGCTGTCTGGATGGCGGCTTGCACGACGACCGTAACCTCCTCCAGTGGCGCTGTGATCGAAGCGCCGCCGGCGACGGAGCAGGTGGATGTCGAGCGTCGCGTCGCGGTGCGCATGGAACTGGCTGGGATGTACTACAGCCGCGGTCAGTACGACATCGCACTGGACGAGATCAAGGCGGTGCTGCAAAGCAAACCAAACCTGGGCCCCGCCTACGCCTTGCGCGGACTCGTCTATTCCAGCATGGGCGAAGAGGCCTTGGCCGACGAGAGCTTCAACCGGGCCCTGCAAATCAATCCGCGCGACGGCGACACACTGCACAACCGCGGCTGGTTCCTTTGCCAGCGCAACAAGTTTGCCGAAGCCGATCAGCAGTTCGAGCAGGCGCTGGCCTTGCCGCAGTACCGCGACGCGCAGCGCACCCTGCTGGCCCAGGGTGTGTGCTTTGCCCGGGCGGGCAAGCTCGAAGACGCTGAACGCAAGCTGTCGCGCGCGTATGAACTCGATCCGACGAACCCGACGACCGCCCTTAATCTGGCCGAGGTCCTCTATCGCCGCGGGGAATTCGAACGAGCGCGCTTCTACGTCCGCCGCGTCAACCAGCGCGAAGAGATCTCCAACGCCCAGACCTTGTGGCTGGCACTGCGGATCGAGAATCGGATGGGCAACCGCAGCGGGGTCGACGACTACGGCCGCCAGTTGCGCAACCGTTTTCCGCAAGCCTCGGAGACCATGGCCTATGAGCGAGGGCGGCTCGATGAGTGATACGCCTGCCGCGTCGGCCACCGTGGGCGCCACCGATCATGGCGACTTGAGCGCCGGCGCACTGCTGCGTCGTGCGCGTGAGGCACGTGGTCTGCACATCGCCGCGCTGGCGGCGTCGATCAAGGTCTCACCGCGCAAGCTCGAGGCCCTCGAGGCTGACCGATACGCCGAGCTGCCCGACCTGACCTTTACTCGAGCCTTGGCGCAGACGGTCTGTCGGGCCCTGAAGATCGATGCCGAAACCGTGCTCGACAAACTGCCGCGTGCTGGCGACCTGCCCAAGCTGGCGCAGGTGGGCGGCGGACTCAACGCCCCCTTCCGCGGCGCGCCGGCCAACCGCGATCCGGGTGATTTCAGCTTCTATCGCCGGCCCGTGTTCTGGGCCACCCTGCTCGTGCTGGCGGGATCGCTCGCGCTGGCTCTGCTGCCTGAACGCTGGATGCCCTGGCGCGGTGCAGCGAGCGTGCCGGCGTGGGTCCCCGATGCAGCGATGGTGCCGACGCCGGCATCCGCGGCTGTGTTGGCGCCTGCCGCCGCGACACCGATGGCTGCTCCTGCAGCATCGGCGATGGCGGCGGCGCCGATGCCAAGTGCCATGCCTGCATCGGCCTCGGTCGAAGCCGTGCCTTCGGAGCCGCCTTCGGCGTTGGACCGGTCGGCTGACGTGAGCGGTTCGGCTGCCGGCATACTGGCCCTGCGGACCGGCGCGGAATCGTGGATCGAAGTTCAGGATGCGCGTGGCCAGATCTTGTTGTCGCGCGTTGTGCAGGCGGGTGAGACGGTCGGCCTCGACGGCGCACTGCCGCTGCGACTGACGATCGGCAATGCGGCCGCGACCCAGCTGAGCTTCCGCGGCCAGGCGGTGGATCTGACGGACAGCACACGCGACAATGTGGCCCGCCTGCAATTGCCCCGATGAAGCAGGCACCTTGAGCAGCGACCAGGACTTCCAGACGATCGCCGGGGCGCGCCCGCTGCGGCATCGCACGCGCCAGGCGCGCGTCGCCTGGGGCAGCCACGTCGTGACGCTCGGCGGTGACGCGCCGGTGCGCGTGCAGTCGATGACCAACACCGACACGGTCGACGTGATCGAGACCGCGATCCAGGTCAAGGAGCTGGCGATCGCCGGCTCGGAGCTGGTGCGGATCACGGTCAACACCCCCGAAGCCGCGGCCGCGGTGCCGCACATCCGCGAGCACCTCGACCGGATGGGCATCGAGGTACCGCTGGTCGGCGACTTCCACTACAACGGCCATCGCCTGCTGACCGACTTCCCGGCGATGGCCGAGGCCCTGTCCAAGTACCGCATCAATCCCGGCAATGTCGGCAAGGGCGACAAGCGTGACCGCCAGTTCGGCATGATGGTCGAAGCCGCTGCGCGCCACGACAAGGTCGTGCGCATCGGTGTCAACTGGGGCAGCCTGGACCAGGAACTGCTGGCGTCGATGATGGACGACAACGCCCGCCGCGCCGAGCCCTGGGACGCCAAGCAGGTGATGTACCAGGCCCTGATCTCGTCGGCCCTGCAATCGGCCGAGTACGCGCGTGAAGTCGGGCTCAATCCCGACAACATCGTCATCAGCTGCAAGGTCAGTGGCGTACAGGACCTGATCGCGGTCTACCGCGCCCTGGCGGCGCGTTGCGACTATGCGCTGCACCTGGGTCTGACCGAAGCCGGCATGGCCACCAAGGGCACTGTGGCTTCGGCCACGGCCATGGCGGTGCTGTTGCAGGAAGGCATCGGCGATACGATCCGCGTCAGCCTGACGCCTCAGCCCGGAGAGGCGCGGACCCAGGAAGTGGTCGTCGCGCTGGAGATCCTGCAGTCGCTCGGCCTGCGCACCTTCAACCCCAGCGTCACCGCTTGCCCCGGCTGTGGCCGCACCACGAGCACCACGTTCCAGGAACTGGCCAAGCAGATCGACGATTTCCTGCGCGCGCAGATGCCGGTCTGGAAGGCCAAATACCCTGGCGTCGAAAACCTGAAAGTCGCGGTGATGGGCTGCATCGTCAACGGCCCCGGCGAAAGCAAGCATGCCGACATCGGCATCAGCCTGCCAGGGACCGGCGAGGCGCCTGCGGCCCCGGTCTTCATCGACGGCGAGAAGGCACTGACACTCCGCGGCGAGGGCATCGCCCAAGATTTCCATCGCCTCGTCGAGGACTACATCGAACGGCGTTTCGGCGTCGCGGTGACCGACTCGCATTGACTGCGCCCGCCGAGCGGGCGCCACTTTTCCATGGCTGACAACAAACCGCTTGCCGTCAAGGCTGAGAAGGCGCCGCTGGTCGCGGTGAAGGGCATGAACGACCTCCTGCCGCCAGACTCGGCGCGCTGGGAATGGCTGGAAGGCAAGGTACGTGCGCTGATGGCGCGCTACGCCTACGCCAATGTGCGCACGCCGATCGTCGAGCCGACGGCGTTGTTCGTGCGCGGGCTGGGTGAAGTCACCGACATCGTCGAGAAAGAGATGTACTCCTTCGAGGACGCGATGAATGGCGACAAGCTGACCTTGCGGCCCGAGAACACCGCCGGCGTGGTGCGCGCCGCTGTCGAGCACTCGATGCTCTATGAGGGAGGCAAGCGCCTGTGGTACATCGGAGCGCAGTTCCGCCACGAGCGGCCGCAGAAGGGCCGCTACCGCCAGTTCCACCAGTTCGGTGCCGAAGCGCTTGGCTTTGCCGGCCCCGACGTCGATGCGGAGTTGATCCTGATGTGCCGGGCCTTGTGGCGTGAACTGGGCTTGGTCGAGGGTCGGGACGTGCGCCTGGAACTGAACAGCCTCGGCCAGCCCGCTGAGCGGGCACAGCACCGCGCGGCGCTGATCGCCCACTTCGAGGCCCATGCCGATGCACTCGACGAGGATGCTCGACGCCGCCTGCACACCAACCCGCTTCGCATTCTCGATACCAAGAATCCGAAGATGGATGCCGTCGTCGAGGCCGCACCGAAGCTGCTCGACTTCCTGGGTGCCGACTCGATTGCGCACTTCAATGGCGTGCGCGCGGTGCTCGACGCAGCCGGCCTCGCCTACACCGTCAATCCTCGCCGCGTCCGGGGCATGGACTACTACAACCTCACCGTGTTCGAGTGGATCACCGATCACCTCGGTGCCCAGGGAACGATCTGCGGTGGCGGCCGCTACGACGGCCTGTTCGCGCAACTCGGCGGGAAACCGACGCCGGCGGTCGGCTTCGCCTCGGGTCTCGAGCGCGTGGTCCTCCTGCTCGAGGAACTCGGCCGCTTCCCGCCGCCACCGGCTCCCGCGGCCTATGCCATCGTTCCCAATGCGGCGGCGCTGCCGCAGGTGATGCTGACTGTGGAAGCGCTGCGGGCGGCAGGGGTCGCCGTGCTGCTGAACGCCGGCGGTGGCAGCATGAAATCGCAATTCAAGCGCGCCGATGCGAGTGGCGCGGCCTATGCGCTGATCTTCGGCGACGACGAACTGGCGCGCGGCGAGGTGGCGCTCAAACCGCTGCGCGAGGTCGACGCCGAACAGCGCAACCGCCCCCTGGCCCAGGCCGCCGCCTGGGCGCACGAACTGCGCAACGCATAATCCCGCCTTCGTTAAAAAGACACCCTCATGGCGACCCATCTCGACCTGCAAGAGCAGGAACAAGTCGATCAGCTCAAAGCGTTCTGGCAGCAGTACGGCAACCTCATCACCTGGACTTTGATCCTCGCCCTCGGGGCCTTTGCGGCATGGAACGGCTGGAACTGGTGGCAGCGTGACCAGGCCGTCAAGGCCAGCGCGATGTTCGACGAGCTCGAGCGCGCGGCACAAGCCGCCGACGCCGAGCGCAGCGTGCGCGTGTTTGGTGACCTGAAGGAACGCTTTCCGCGCACGGCCTACGCGCAGCAGGGCGCCTTGCTGACGGCCAAGGTGCAGGCCGACAAGGGCCAGACGGATGCCGCCTTGGCCACGCTGGCGTGGGTCAGCGAGAACGCCGGCGAGGACGAGATCCGCACCGTAGCCAGGCTGCGCGCCGCCGGCCTGATGCTCGACAAGAAGCAGTACGACGCGGCGCTGGCGCAGCTCGATGCGGCGGCTCAAGGCAAAGGCGCGCAGGCCTTCGAGGGCTTGGTGGCCGACCGCCGCGGAGACGTCCTGCTCGGTCAAGGCAAGAAGGAAGACGCCCGCAAGGCCTTCGAGGCGGCCTACAAGGCGATGGACGAGAAGCTCGACTATCGCCGCTTGGTCGATGCCAAGTTGACCGCGCTGGGCGCGGCACCCGCTGCCAGCGGAGCGTCGAAATGAGGCGATGGTTTGCGTTTGCGCTCGTGCTGGTGTTGACCGGGTGCGGGACCGACAAACCCAAACCGACGCCGCTCGAAGCCTTTACGCCACAGATTGCCGGTCGCCCGGTCTGGAACGCGCGACTGGAGGGTGCGGCGCCGGGCCTGATCGTCACCGTGCGCGATGGCGAGTTCACCGTTGCCGGTGCCGATGGCAGCGTGCTGGCTCTGCAAGCCGACACGGGACGTGAAGTCTGGCGCGGGACGGCCGGTGCACGCCTGTCCGCCGGCGTCGGCAGCGACGGTCGCTATGCCGCGGTCGTGACGCGCGACAACGAGGTCGTTGTTCTCGAGCGCGGTGAGGTCCGCTGGCGTTCGCGCCTGACCTCACGGGTTTCGACCGCACCGCTGGTGGCCGGTGAGCGGGTCTTCGTGATGGGCGTCGACCGCGTGGTCCAAGCCTTCGATGCGCTCGATGGGCGCCTGCTCTGGTCCCTGCAGCGCCCGGGTGAGCCGCTCACGCTGTCGCAACCGGGGGTCGTTGCAGCCTTCAAGGACACGCTGCTGGTCGGCCAGGGTCAGCGCCTGACCGGTATCGATCCTCTACGCGGTACGGTTCGCTGGGAAGTGGCTCTGGCCAATCCGCGCGGCACCAACGAGGTCGAGCGCCTGTCGGACCTGAGCGGACCGGCGCTGCGCATCGGCGACATGGTCTGCGCGCGCTCCTTCCAGGTCGGCGTCGGCTGTGCCAACGCCCAGCTGGCATCGCTTCTCTGGACCCGCAACGTCGGTGGCGTGCAGGCGATCGGCGGCGATGCCGACCTCGTCGTGGCTGCCGACGCCAGTGATCGCATCACCGCCTGGCGCGCAAACAACGGCGATCTGGCCTGGAACAACGAAAGCCTGCGTTACCGCGGCCTGTCGGGTCCGCTGGTCGTTGGTCGGACCGTGATCTTCGGCGACGCCGAAGGTCAGGTGCACTTTCTCGACCGCGCTGATGGCAAAACCTTGCTGCGCCTGCCGACCGACGGCTCGCCGGTGGTCGGCGTGCCGGTTCGCGCGGGCAATACGATCCTGGTCGTCACCCGCAATGGCGGCCTGTTCGCCTTCCGGCCGGAATAGGGCGACACGGCTGCCATGAAACCCGTGGTGGCCATCGTCGGTCGGCCCAATGTCGGCAAGTCGACGCTGTTCAATCGGCTTACAAAGAGCCGCGACGCGATCGTCGCCGACTTCGCCGGGCTGACACGCGACCGCCACTATGGCGACGCGCGCTTCGGCGAGCACGACTTCATCGTCGTGGACACTGGCGGCTTCGAGCCCGACAAGCCTTCGGGTGTCGTCGCCGAAATGGCCAAGCAAACCAAGCAAGCAGTGGCCGAGGCCGACGCCGTGATCTTCGTCGTCGACGTGCGCACCGGCGTGTCGGGGCAGGATCACGACATTGCGCGCTACCTGCGCAGCGCCAACAAGCGCATCTTCCTGGCCGTCAACAAGGCCGAGGGGATGAGCGATTCGCCGCACTTGGCGGAGTTCCATGAACTCGGCATCGGCGAGCCACACCCCGTGTCGGCGGCGCATGGGCAGGGCATTCGCAGCCTGATCGACGCGGTGCTCGAGGGCCTGAGTCTCGGCGAGGAGGAAGAGGACGTGTTCGGCGCCGGCGTCGATCGCCCGATCCGCCTGGCGGTTGCCGGCCGCCCGAACGTCGGCAAGAGCACCCTGATCAATACCTGGCTCGGCGAGGAGCGCCTGATCGCGTTCGATATGCCAGGCACCACGCGTGATGCCATCCACGTGCCCTTCGAACGCGGCGGGCAGAAGTTCGAGCTGATCGACACCGCGGGGCTGCGCCGCAAGGGCAAGGTCTTCGAGGCGATCGAGAAGTTCTCGGTGGTCAAGACCCTGCAGGCGATTGCCGACGCCAATGTCGTCGTGCTGCTGCTCGATGCGACCCAGGGGGTGAGCGACCAGGACGCTCACATCGCCGGCTATATCCTCGACGCTGGCCGCGCGGTCGTGATTGCGATCAACAAGTGGGACGCGATCGACAGCTACCAGCGCGAGATGCTGGAGCGGTCGATCGAGTCGCGCCTGGCCTTCCTGAAGTACGCGACCCGGCTGCACATCTCGGCGCTGAAGCGCCAAGGCCTCGGGCCTCTGTGGCAGGCGATTGCCGATGCCCACGCCTCGGCGACGAAGAAGATGCCTACGCCGGTGCTGACCCGGCTGCTCCTCGAAGCGGTGGAGCACCAGGCACCCAAACGCGCCGGGCACTTCCGGCCCAAGCTGCGTTACGCCCACCAGGGCGGGATGAACCCGCCGATAGTCGTCGTACACGGGAATTCGCTCGAACACGTCACCGACAGCTACAAGCGCTTTCTGGAGGGGCGCATCCGGGCGCACTTCAAGCTGGTCGGCACGCCGCTGCGCATCGAAGTGAAGAGCTCACGGAACCCTTTCGACGACAAGGGTTCGTAGGGGTGTTGCCGCCTCTGGCGCCATAGGGGGCAACCCTGTGATAACGTGCCAAACATACGGACTTTCAACACGGAGTGAATATCGTGAGCAACAAAGGGCAACTCCTACAAGACCCGTTCCTGAACCTGCTGCGCAAGGAGCACGTGCCGGTGTCGATCTACCTGGTCAACGGCATCAAGCTGCAGGGCCAGATCGAGTCTTTCGACCAGTACGTGGTCCTGCTGCGCAACACGGTGACCCAGATGGTCTACAAACACGCGATCTCGACCGTCGTGCCAGGGCGTGCGGTCAACTTCCACGCCCAGGAACCGGGCGAGTCGAGCGCCGCTTGACGACAGGCTGAGCGCGCGACGTCTTGGGTTCCGTCACCATCGACCAGAACGCCCCCGCTGCCACCGCAACCCGCGTGGTGCTGGTCGGGGTCGACCTCGGGCCCGGTTCATCTTTCGACGCCACGCTCGACGAACTGGCCCTGCTTG
>Ga0190271_10003265_pt1 | contig 10119 bp, 11 predicted proteins | sample Popmic356T_FD_133747 | JGI IMG/M metagenome (GOLD analysis project Ga0190271, IMG submission 133747) | Populus adjacent soil microbial communities from riparian zone of Weber River, Utah, USA - 356 T | ecosystem: Environmental > Terrestrial > Soil > Riparian zone | place: USA: Utah | collected... | reverse complement strand
GCACAGCTCGATGAAGTGCGCGCCCTTCAGCGCGCTCTCCGAGAACAGGATGCCATTGTTGGCAAGGATGCCGACCGGGATGCCGGCGAGATGCGCGAAGCCGGTGACCAGCGTCGAGCCGTACAGCGCCTTGAACTCGTCGAACTCGGAGGCGTCGACCAACCGCGCGATCAACTCGCGCACGTCGTATGGCTTGCGGGTGTCGCCCGGCACGATGCCGTCGAGCTCGGCTGTGGCGTAGTTCGGATCGCGCGGCGGGATCAGCGGGATGTCGACGTTCTTCTTGGTGTTGAGGTTCGCCACCGCGCGCCGCGCCAGCGAGAGCGCGTGCATGTCGTCCGCCGCCAGATGGTCGGCGACGCCGGATGTGCGGGTGTGGACGTCGGCGCCGCCGAGATCCTCCGCCGTCACCACTTCGCCGGTCGCGGCCTTCACGAGCGGCGGCCCTCCGAGGAAGATGGTGCCCTGCCCTTTGACGATGATGGTCTCGTCCGCCATCGCCGGCAGGTAGGCGCCGCCTGCGGTGCAGGAGCCCATCACCACGGCGACCTGCGCGATGCCGGCGGCGGACATGGTGGCTTGGTTGTAGAAGATGCGGCCGAAATGCTCGCGGTCGGGGAACACCTCGGTCTGATGCGGCAAATTGGCGCCACCGCTATCGACCAGGTAGATGCAGGGCAGCCGGTTCTCGCGCGCGATCTCCTGCGCGCGCAGATGCTTCTTCACCGTCATCGGGTAATAGGTGCCGCCCTTGATAGTGCTGTCGTTGCACACGATCACGCACTCGCGGCCCTCGACGCGGCCGACGCCGGTGATCAATCCTGCACCGTGGATCGCGTCGTCGTACATGCCGTTGGCGGCGAGCGGCGACAGTTCGAGGAACGGCGAGCCTGGATCGAGCAACTGCATGGCGCGCTGGCGCGGCAGCAGCTTGCCGCGCGACACGTGACGCTCGCGGGCACGCTGCGGTCCGCCCTCCGCCGCTTCGGCACGGCGCTTCGCCAGTTCTTCAGACAGCTCGCGCATCCGCGCGGCGTTGGCGCGGAATTTCTCGGAACCCGGGTCGATGGTCGATTCGATCGGCAAGCCGATTCCCCCTTGCGATGCACTATACGCATCGCACGTGCGCGAATGAACGCCCCTTCAGGGTGGAACAAACATGAAGGTTCGGAAACATTCGGAACGCATCGGCAGCGCCTTCGTTGACCCTGCGAGGGGAACCACAGAGGAGATACCCATGAAGAAAACACTGTTGGCAACCGTTGCGGTTGCTGCGCTGATCGCCGGCCCAGCGCTGGCGCAGCGCCAGGAAGCGCCGGCCGGTGACGTGAAGGGCGCGGCTCCGCCGCCCGCCTCTATCCAGAAGGCTCCGGCCGAGAAGATCGCGCCGGCCGGCAAGGTTGCGCCGGATCGGGCCGCCGACACTAAGGCTCCGAAGTCGGAAACCACCGGCCAGGCGTCGCCGTCCGGCCGCTCGTCCGAGACCGACGTGAAGTCGCGCTCGGGCGCCGACACCAAACCGAGCGACAAGCCCGGCATGAACACCGACACCAAGCCGGCGCCGAACGCGCAGGCCCGGCCGGGTGCGGCCACCGACACCACCAAGTCCGGTACAGCGCCCGACACCAAGGCGTCGGCCAACACGGCTTCGCTCACCCCCGAGCAGAAGGCAAGGGTCCGAAGCACGGTGCTCACCGCTAACGCGCCACGAGTGACCAACGTCAACTTCTCGATCAACGTCGGCACCGTGGTGCCGCGCACGGTCCGCGTCGTCGCGGTGCCTGCGACCCTGGTCGAGATTCATCCGGCGTGGCGCGGCTATATGTACTTCGTGCATGGCGATGACATCATCATCGTCGAGCCTGGCACGCTGAGGATCGTCGCGGTCATCACCGCCTGACGATGTCTCATGAAAACGGCCGGTCCGGGTTCGCCCGGGCCGGCCGTTTCTTTTTTTAGATGCGCATCCGTGCGCTACGCGCGCACCTCTTGACGCTGGAACACCACGTAGCCCACCACGTAGAGCAGGATCGTGCCGGCGATCAGGCTGACCATCTGCGGCCAGGCACTGAGCACGCTCTGCCCAAACGGCAGCGGCGCCCCCATGATGCGGCCCTGGAACTGGGCTAGGAGATTGGTCAGCGACTGCGCCTCGGGGCTGAGCATCGCCAGTACCGCCTCGCCGTAGAGCGTGCCGGGCGACAGCCGCGACAGACCCTGCTGCCAAGCCACCGTATCCGGCGTCGGCAGGCCGAGCTGCGCAAAGCGTATGTCGGACGGTGCGATAATCTCGCCGACCAGTTGCGCGAACGCCGGCCACAGCAAGGCGAGGAACAGCCAGACGCCGAGCGAGATCAGCGCGGCCGTCGCCGTCGAGCGGAACACGATCGAGAACAGCATGGCCAGCGCCAGCCACACCCCGGCATAGGCGATGCTGACGAGCAAGAACATCAGGCAGCGCGCGAGCTCCTCGGTGCTCGGCGGGATGCCGAGCCGCAGCAGCCCGAAGCCGATCACCATCAGCCACAGCGTGATCAGGCAGATCGTGATGGTGGCAAGCCCGGCGAGGAATTTTCCGAGCAGCAGCGCATCGCGGTAGATCGGCTGCGCCAGGATGCGCGACATGGTGCGGCGGTTGTATTCACCGTTCACGGAATCGAAGCCGAGGCCGATCGCGATCAGCGGAATCAGGATGCTGAGCACGGTGACGAACGACAGCAGCGTCTGCCCCGGCGGCGCAAACAGCCGCAGGAACAGGAACGGGTCCTCCGCCGTCGTGTTGCGGATCTGCTCGGCCGCGAAATAGACCACCATCCCGCCAAACACGATGACGAGAAGCTGCAGCACCAGCATGCGTGCGCTGGTCAGGTGGTCGAACAGCTCGCGGAAGAACACCACGCTCAAGCCGCGCCAGGGAGACCCTTCACGCCGCATTTTGAGTGCCCTGATTCTGGAAATAGCGGTTGTAGATGGCGTCGAGCGACGGCGCCTCGACCGAGAGGTGACGGAGCTGGCCGCCTGCGTTGACCACCGCAGCGGCGGCCTGCGGGCGCATGTCGCCCTCAGCCAGCAGGCGGTAGCGGCCCGGCGCTGGCTGCTCGACCGAGCGGACGCCCGGCACCACCGCCAGCCTGTCGGCGAGCGCCTGACCGCCGTCCGCTTCGACCTCGACGGTGTAGCCGCCGCCCAGCACCTGCCGCGCAAGCTCCGGCACGGTGCCGAGCAGCGCGATGCGCCCTGCATGGAACAGCGCGACGCGATCGCAGATGCTCTGCACGCGCTCCAGAAGGTGCGAGGACACCAGCACGGCGACGCCCTCGCGCTTGAGCGAGCGGATCATGTCGAGCAGTTCCGCGGTAGCGTGCGGGTCGAGGCCGGAGGTCGGCTCGTCCAGGATCGCGATCGAAACCTCTTTCATCACGATCTCGGCAAGCCCGAGCCGCTGCCGCATGCCGCGGGAGAAGTTGCCGACGTGCTTGTTACGCACGTCGCCGAGCCCGACACGATCGAGCGCGGAGGCGATCCGGGCGTCACGCTGGGCGACCGGTATACCGATCAGGCCGGCGGTGTAGCGGAGATTGTCCGCCGCCGTCATGTGATCGTAAAAGCCGACGGTGTCCGGCAGATAGCCGACCAGCCGCTTGACCTGCAACGGCTCGCGCACCGGGTCGTATCCCATCACGCGAACCGTGCCGTCCGTCACTTCGGTCAGGCCGAGCATCATCAAGATGGTCGTCGTCTTGCCGGCCCCATTGGGGCCGAGCAGACCGAAGATCTCGCCACGATTGATCGTGAACGAGACCCCGTCAACCGCCGTGGCCGCGCCGTAGCGCTTGGTCAGGCCCGACGCTTCGATGACGGTATCGCTCATCGCCGGCCGAACCTCGCAACCGCCCCGACCATGATGAGAAGCGCGATACCGATGATGCCGGCGCCGACGATGCCCCACATGGTCGACGTCGAAACCGCCACGCGGAACTGCTGCGACGCCGTTTCACCGCGCGAGGCGACGTTGAGCGTGGGCGCATAGTCGCCGGCCACCGCCTTCTCGGGTGGGGTCACCAGCGCCTGCACTTCCTTGTTCTGGCCCGGCGGAATGCGGTCGATGGCCTTGGGCTCGAACACGATCTTCCAGCCGCTCGGCGCGGTGCTGGTGAGTTCGACCTCGTCGGCCGGCGCGGTGCCGGTGTTGGTGATCAGGATCGGGATCGAGGTTTCCTTGCCGGCTTCGGCGCGGCTCGACACCAGGCCGTCGCGGCCGGCGAGCGAGAGGCGCGGCTGACCGGCGATCTCAAGCGCGACCTTGGCGTCGGCGCTGGCGTCTTCGGCGGTCGCCTTCATCGTGACCGGATAGGTGCCGGCGCCGATCGTGGTCGGCGGGCGAACCTTGAGCTTGACGGTCTTGGACTGGCCGGCCTCGACCGGCATAGAGTTGATCTCCTGCGAGCCATACTGCTCGGTGAAGGAGGTCTCGAAGTTTGGCGGGCCCGCCGCCGAGAAGCCGACCACCAGGTTGCGGCCGCTGTCGTTCTTGACGTTGAGCTGATACTCGAAGCTCGAGCGCGCGTTGCCGCGCAGCGAGGGTAGCTGCGGCTCCAGGGTGAGCTTGGCGGGCAACTCCTTGGCGAGCGTTACCGCGACCGGCAGGCTGACCTCGGTCGAGCCGCCCTTGGCGGTCACGGTCAGGGTCTGGGTGCCCATGTCGGCCCCGGCCGGAACGTCGACGCGAAGCTGCAGCGAGACGCTCTGGTTGCTCGCCGGCATCGCAGCCGCCACCGGCTGGCCGCCACCGAGCAGCGTCGCGGTCCATCCCGACGGCACACCCGACACGGACAGCGACAGCCGCTCGGGAGGCAAGGCGTAGTTCTGCAGGCGCAGATTGACGGTCGAGGCGGTGCCCGGCCGCACGGTGACGGCGGGGTAATCGGTGAGCAGAAACAGGCCCTTCACGCCGGCCGGCGCTTCTTGCGCGGCGACCGGCAGGGCCGGCACAATGGCGAGCGTGACCAAAGCAATCAAAGCGGCAACAATTCGCATGGTGTCCTCTCCGGCAGAATTCCGTCCCTGTTGAACCCCGAAACGATCCTGTCCATCCAATGCGGACCCGGGGGCCAATTTCGGGGCAACAAGATGGGATTTACCCCCTGCTTGGCAAGAGTCCGCGCGTTAAATTTTGGACGGCTAAATGCCACGAAGACGCGCGCGGAAAATGCCCAGAAATCAGGCCTTCAGGACGGTCGGCCAGTCCGGCTCGTCATGGGGCAGAACCCAGGGCTCCTGGAGCGCCGCCGCCCGCCACTCGGCCCAGGCCGGAAGGGCCATCACGGCGGCCATGTAGGCTTTCGAGGCTCGCCCCACCTCGATCCCGTAAGTGTGAAAGCGGGACACCACCGGGGCGTACATGGCATCCGCGGCGCCGAACGCCCCGAACAGGAAGGGTCCGCCACCGCCGAACCGGGCCCGGCAGTCGGTCCAGAGCGCGTCGATGCGTTTGACGTTGCCGGCAACGTCCTCGGGCAGGTCGTGCTTGATCACCGGACGCCACATATTCATCGGGCAATGGTTGCGAAGCGGCACGAAGCCGGCGTGCATCTCCGACGACACGACACGGGCGTGCGCGCGAGCCGCCGGATCGGACGGCCAGAGCCTGGCCGCCGGAAACTTGTCGGCCAGATATTCCAGGATCGCGAGCGACTCCCAGACCTTCACCGTGCCGTCGACCAGCACCGGCACCTTGCCAGTGCCGGAAACTTTGAAGACGCGTTCCTTGAAGTCCTCGGCTTCGAGGGAGATCAGCACTTCGTCGAACGCAATGCCGGCGGTCTCCATGGCGATCCACGGCCGGAACGACCACGACGAGTAGTTCTTGTTGCCGATGACCAGCGTGAGCGCCAAGACGCCCTCCCATTCTTGCGACCGGCCCAAGCTTCAAGACGAAGCGCCAGTCGACGCAAGCGAATTCCATTGATGGGATCCATCAATCGTCCGATAGGCTTCCGTGTGCCCCAGCCGAATGTTATCGTTCATGCCAATACCCAGTCATACGGGGAATGGCGAACAACAAGACAGGGAGGGCGTCATGCGCAGGGCCCATCGCATTGCGGCCATTGCGGTCGCGGTGGCGCTTTCGGCGGTCACTGGCAGCGCGCGTGCGCAGCCCTATCCCACGCGGTCGATCAGGATTGTCGTGCCGGCCACCCCGGGTGGCGCCATCGACACCATCGCGCGGCTCGTCGCCGACAAGATGACCGTGTCCATCGGCCAGTCGGTGGTCGTCGAGAACAAGCCGGGCGCTTCGAACAATCTCGGAACCGATTTTGTCGCCAAGAGTCCGCCCGACGGCTACAACCTCGTGATCGTGGCTTCGAGCCACGCGACCAACAAGTTCATCTTCAAGCAACTGCCCTATGACCCGGTGACGGATTTCGAGCCGGTGGTCTTCACCCACGTCGTGCCCTTGCTGCTCGCCGTGCACCCCGCCGTTCCAGCGACCAACGTCCAGGAGCTGATTGCCTGGATCAAGGCCAACCCGGACAAGGCCTCGTTCGCTACGAGCGGAAAGGGCAGCTCGCTGCACATGGCGGCCGAACTGTTCAGGAGCATGGCCGGAATCAAAACCATGCTGCATGTGCCATACCGCGGCAGCACTGCGGCGCATCCGGACCTGCTCGGCGGGCGCACCGCGATGATCTTTGACACCATCACAGCGATCCAGCCGCATGTGCAATCGGGTGGCGTCCGCGGGCTTGCGGTGACGACCATCAGCCGTTCGAAGTCGCAGCCAACTCTGCCGACCATCGCGGAGTCCGGCCTCGCGGGCTACGACGCCAACACCTGGGGCGGCATCCTGGCGCCGGCCGGCACGCCCAAGGACGTCGTCGCGAAGCTCAATGCCGAAATCAACAAGGCGCTGGCCGCCGAGGACGTGCGGGCCAAGCTTTTTGCCGCCGGCATCGACATCCAGGGCGGCACGTCGCAGCGCTTCGCCGACTACATCAAGGCCGAGGTCGCGAAGTGGGGGAAGGTGACGGCTGAAGCCGGCATCCAGCCCGAGTAAGCTGTTTCAACTCAAGCCTTTGGTTTCGGCCCCTCGCCCTCTTCCACCGGCCCGCCCACCTTCTTCCAGGCGCCGAAGCCGCCGCGGATGTGCGCGACCGGCTTCAATCCCATGCGGTGCGCGGTCTGCGCCGCCAGCGCCGAGCGCATTCCGCCGGCGCAGAAGAACACGTACTTCTTGTCCTCGGCGAATTTCGGCTTGTGATACGGGCTCTGCGGATCGATCCAGAACTCCAGCATTCCGCGGGTGCAATGGAAAGCGCCCGGCACCTTGCCGTCGCGCTGCAATTCGCGGGGATCGCGAATGTCGACCAGCACGACGTCATCGCGGCCGTGCAGCTTGATCGCGTCTTCGATGGCCAGCGTTTCGATCTCGCGCTCGGCCTGCTCGACCATCGACTTCGAACTGACGGTGATGTTCTGCGGCATGGGGCACTCCGGAGTGGGCGCATCGTGGCAGATGCGCCGCCCCGAACGCAACGGCGGGAAGCTTGCGCGGCTCTCGCGCCGCGCCGTTGTCGGCAGCTGATCGAGGTCAGGCGAGATACATCAGCACGGCGACCGACGACACCATCGCCACGGTCAAGACCGCGGCCGCCGCGGTGATGATGTTCTCGGCCCACGGCCTGTCGAGATCGCCTTCGAAGGCCGGATCGGAAAGTTCAACCGACTCGACATGCGAAAGGATATCGAGCGACATCGGACGATTCCCCGTTCGGCGCCCCTGGTCCGTCCGAGTACGCAACTCGGAGTCGAATCGTCCGGACACCCACACCATACGCCCCACAATGGCGACGACAAGCGGCAACACGCCGCGACCTGTTGCGCAATGCAGCACGATTAGTTCGCACCAGGCAGCAGCTCCGAGGTCCTGCCGGTGATCCAGTAGGCCAACAGCCCAACCCATTCGCGGGCCGCGACGTCGGTGCGCGCCAGTCCCGCGGCCAAGCCGCCGAACGGCGTGGTGAGATCGACAGTGCCGCGCGTGCGCCAGTCGACCGGATAGGGCTCGACGGCAAAACCGGCGCGGCGGAAGCATCCGACCGATCGCGGCATGTGATGTGCCGAGGTCACGAGCAGCCAGCGCGCGCCAGGCTTCGGATCGGCCATCGCCTTGCTGAAGGCCGCGTTCTCGGCCGTGTTGCGCGACCGGCCTTCCAGCTCGATGCGCTTGCCCGGAATTCCGAAGCTCTCGAACAGCGGCAGCGCGTATTTCGTCTCGGGGCTGCTGTCAGCCATCAGGCTGCCGTCGCCGCCGCTGAACAGGATGCGGGCCGTGGGATAGCGCCGCGCGAGGTCCGCGACCGCCGTCATGCGCTCGGCGGATTCATTGAGCGAAGGCTCGCCGCGCGCGTCCGACATCGCCGGACCGATCGCGCCGCCCAGAACCACGATGCCGTCGGGCGCGCCGCGCGAGGCGTCCCACGCTGGGAAGCGCTGCTCCAGCGGCAGGATCAACGCATTGCCGAACGGCGAAAGGCCCGCGATCCCGATCAGCACGACACCGAGCACCGCGAGCCATCGGCCGGCGCGGGCGAACCGCGTGAACACCAGGACGACACCAGCGGCCGCGATCAGGAACAACAGGTTGGAAGGGACAGCGAAGAAACCCAGGATCTTGGAGAGCGCGAAAAACATGCCTCAATCCCAATCGGGCGATCCCGACCACTGCACAATGCGGCCATTGGGGCTGCCCAGCGCCGCGATCTCGTTCATTTCAACGGCCGACAGCTTGAAATCGCATAGCTCGAAATTCTCCTTGAGGCGGCCGGTGTCGCTGGTGCGCGGGATCACCACGATGTCCTGCTGCACCAGAAAGCGCAGGCAGACCTGGGCCGCGGTCTTGCCGTGCGCCTTGCCGATGCGCGAGAGCACAGCGTCGCCCTTCACGCGGCCGCGCGCGATCGGGCTATACGCCACCACCGCCATGCCGCGCTTGCGGCTCGCTGCGATTGCCTTCGACGCATCGAGATACGGATGGCACTCGAACTGATTGCAGACCAGCGGCTCGGTCGCGAGCGTCACCGCCTCCTCGATCAGCACGGGCGTGAAGTTCGACACGCCGACGTGGCGGGCGAGCCCTTCCCGTTTCATCTTGCACAGCGCGCCGATCGTGCCGACCAGCGGGATGCTCGGGTTGGGCCAATGGATCAGCAGCAGATCAACGAACGGTAGCTTGAGCTTGGTCAGGCTGTCCTTGGCGGAGCGCTCGAAATCGCGCGGTGCGAGATCGCTCTGCCAGACCTTGGTGGTGATGAAGACCTCGCCGCGCGGCAGGCCCGAGGCGCGAAAGCCCTCGCCCACTGCCTCCTCGTTGCCGTACATCGAAGCGGTATCGATGTGGCGATAGCCGAGCATGAGCGCGGCCTCGACCATGCGCGCGCAGGTCTTGCCGCGCAGGTCCCAGGTGCCGAGCCCGACGATTGGAATGCGGGCGCCGTTGGCTTGGACAGATTGAATAACACGCCTCCTCGATACGGCAGTGAACATGCCGCATCACCTGAAGCGTGCCAACCCAGCGCGAGCAGCAATCAGCGCGGTGGCTGTGTCGTTCCCAGCACCGAAAAGGCCACGTCGGGCGCATGGTCGAGCAGTTTGAGCAGCGCGCGGGCCGGACCGCGTGGCGAGCGCTTGCCCTGCTCCCAATTGCGCACCGTCTCGATCGGAACGCCGATCCGCGCCGCGAACTCGGCCTGCGTCAGCCGGGTCTGCGAGCGAATGCGCCGCGCATTTGTGGCGTCGGGCGCGCTTGCCCCGGTCGGCGCAGCCGCCTGCTTTTCCGGGATTGGCGGCGGCAGCACCCGCTCCTGTCCTTCGGAGGTGATTTCAACGAGACGCCCGTCTGCCTTGAGTCTGACCCGCATCATGGAAGCTCTCCCCTCATCCAGAGGCCGATGCGTGGACTGATTTGATTAATGAAAGGTTAACGATTGGCCCGCAGGAGCAGGGTCAAGGGCCGAATGGCTCAGCGGCTTGTGGTAAAAGACCGATTAGACCATTGGATTACAGGCTATTGGCTGACGCATTCAATGAATTGTGCGCCACCGGCCGATTCGTTCATTG
>Ga0190271_10003264_pt1 | contig 10125 bp, 11 predicted proteins | sample Popmic356T_FD_133747 | JGI IMG/M metagenome (GOLD analysis project Ga0190271, IMG submission 133747) | Populus adjacent soil microbial communities from riparian zone of Weber River, Utah, USA - 356 T | ecosystem: Environmental > Terrestrial > Soil > Riparian zone | place: USA: Utah | collected... | reverse complement strand
CTTTGATGGATCGTTGGCGTTGATCGCTTTGCTGTTGATCAGCTCACGCTTTATTTCAGATATCGATGGCAGCTTCGGCAGCCACTCCTCCGGGTTGCCGCCGCGGTTCTTGATCTGCACCGCAGCCTGCTCGCGCAACGGCGCGGCGTTCGCGATGTCCCGTCGCAGTTTCTCGTTGACCATGTTCCAGATCTGCGCGCGGGTTTCCCGCGTCAGGCCGGAGCCGCCTTGCAGCCGGTTGAGTTGGCCGTAGAATTGATCTATCGGGCTGGCGGTCTTGGAGACGTTCTTGCCTTCCTGCTCGCGCACCACCGACGGCGGGTCCAGCACCTTGGCGGCGCCGATAAAGATCGCCAAGTCGGCCGCCGCGTTATCGAACGGCATGCTTTCTAGCATCGACGAATAGCCCGACTGCGCCAGGTCCATCGCCTTGACCAGCGCGTGGCTGTTGTAGTCGTCGAAGATCGGCTTGGCCGGGCCGGTGCCGAACGTCTGCGAGGTGCCGATCAATGACCGCCCGCCGGTCGGCGGCACGATCGGTGCCGGTGTATCACCGCCGGCAGGAGCCGGTGGGGCCGCAGCAGGCGCGGCAGCGGCCGCAGCCGGCGCGCCCGCGCCTGGCCGCGACAGCGGCACGTTGTCGACGGCGTCGAGCAGGTCGAACAGGTTGGCAGCCGGGCCGGCTTCCGGCGGCACGATGTCGTAGTGCGGCGTCACGGTCGGCTTTCCGGTCATTTCGTCTTTGCCGAACTGAACCTTGCGCGCCCAGCCGGCGTCGCGCATGGCGCGCGCCGCGTTCAGCTCCTGGTTCGATATCGCCTCGCCGCGGGCGAGCTTTTCCTGGATCAGCTCGGCCAGTTCGTAGAAGTTTTTCTGCGCTATGGCGGGCGTGCCGATCGGGTTCGGCTTCTCCAGCGGCGCGGGGCCGGTTTCCATCAGCCGCTCGCCCCTGTTGGGATCGTAGAGCGACCGCAGCGGCACGCCTTCCGCGGTAGTCTTGCGGTCGTAGGTCACGGCACCGCGGCCGGTGGATTGGCCGTTGGCGTCGACGACCACAACATTCTGCCCGGCGCTCGGCTTCATTTCATCCGAGGTTGGGAATCTTCCGGTGGTCAGGAATTGCAGCTCCGCGCGCTTACGCGGATCCACCGGCATGCCGCCGACCGCCACCTGGCCGTATGCCATCTGCGGCGCCCATTGCTTCGGATCGCCCAGGATCGAGGCCTTGCCGCCGGCTATGGTGAAGTCGCGCTTGGCCTGTGCGGCCTTCAGTGCCGCCGGGTCGATGTAGGATTCCTGCATCGTTGTCGCCGGCAGGAATGCGTCGCCGAGCGGCAGGTTCTCGTCCGGCTTCGGAACGTCCTTCGGGTTGGCCGGTCCCTCGGGCTGGTACGGAACTTCGCGGAAGCTCGGTTCCGCCACGGCTTCCGGCACCACGGTCGGATAGAGCCCGGCCGCCTTTTTACCGGCTTCCCATATCTCGGTGTCGCGCGCGCGCTTCTCGCGCAGCGCCCAGATCTGCTCCACCGTCATGGTCTGGTCGAGCGCCTGCTTCGGCGCGGACCGGATCCCGCTGGTCAGGTTGGTGAGGAAGTTGCCCCAGAACGGATCCTGTACGAGTTCTGAGCCCATTAGGTGCTACTCCGCATGGTGGATGCCATCTGGCTGCCGAGGCCCTCGCCGGCGATCTTGGCGCCGGCTTGCGCCAGGCCGCCCCAGGCGCTGCCGCCGCCGCCCTGCGTGATCTTGATCGGCTCGACCGCCTTGGCGACGTTGTGCGCGGACAGGATGCCGGCGCGTTCATTGCCGGCCAGGCGGATGTCCTGGCCTGCCGTATTGAAAATCGTATTCGCGCGGTTGGTCAGGCCGAACTGCGAGCCGCCGTATGACTGCACCTCGGCCAGCGCGGCGATGCGCTTGCGCGCCTCGATCGCGGCCTGCTGGATGTGGCCCTGGATCGCGGTCTTGGAGTATTCGGATCCGTTCTGCTGACCCGAGAACATCGCCGACGCGAGTGCGTTGGGATCACCCTCGGCCTGGTTGGCGAGCTGCTCCGAGGTCAGCTCGTCGGTCAGCCTGGCCGCTTCGTTCTCCTGCGCTTCGGTCTGCTTGGTCGCGCTCAGTTCCTCAAGCGAGCCACTGCGCGCAGCTTCGGCATTGCGGCGCAGGTTCTCGTCGCGTTGCAGATAATCCTGCGACTGCCGGCGTTGGTACGCCACCCACTGGTCATTGGCAGACTGCTGCTGGTTCGCAATGTCGTTTTGCGCCTGCATGCTCATGATCTGCGAGCCGATCGAAAAGCCCAGACCAATGATCGAAATCGGGTCGCACATCTTGTTTCACTTTACGCTGTGTTGGTCTGCGAACCCTGCTCGCGGCCGGTCCTGCCGCTCGACAGTGCCCGGTTGGCTTCGGCCTGGCCCAGCACCGGCGTGATGGCGCTGCCCAGGCCAATGGCGATCGGCTTGAACATGTCGCCGAGCGCGGTTTGCTGCGGCTGCGCCAGCTGCGCGTTGGCGGCCGAGCTGGCCGCCGTGTTGGCGGCGACCGTCGGATCCTCGGTTGCGTAGAGCTGGTTGTAGGCCTGCTGCTGCTGGGCGGCGATGCTCTTCCGCAGCTCGGCCGTGTCGGTGTCGGCCTTCGCCTTCAGCGCAGCCTCGTTGACGCCCTGCTGTTCGGTGAGCTTGTTCTGCACAAAGCCCGCGGCGCCCGAGCGCAACAGTCCCGCCCTGGCGAGATCCGCTTCCGATGTCCGCTTGGCGTCGGCGTACTGACTTTCCAACTGCGGCATCGTGTAGTTCAGCCCGGCATCCCGGTACTTGTTGTAGAAGGCGTCGCCGAAGTTGGCGGCGCCGAAGATGTTATCGATCGCGCTCTTACCCTGATTGAGCCGGGCCTGGCGCGCGTTCTCTCGATCGCGGGCCTCCTGCGCCTGCTGCATCTGGAGCTGCACCGCTTGGTTGTTTGATGCTCCGCCGCCTTTGCCACCCATAGCGTCACCTCACACTTGTGCCGTTGTTGTCGTCGGATCGGTGTTGTTCGGGAACAGCGAGCTTGGCGCGGTCCCGTAGCCGGACCAAAACCCCGGCGGCTGCAACACGGCGCGCCCGGCCAGGGCGCCGGTATCTGCGTCGGTGGTGGTTTCCGTGCCGGACACACCTTCGACCGGCGTCTGCTCGGCAGGCGGTTTGTCCGCCACCGCCGGCGGCTTGGCCGTGGCGTCGTTGGCGGCCTTCTTAACGTTGATGTTCGATTGATAGCCCGTCATGTCGAGCGGCTGTTTGGCGGCGAGCGTTCTCTCCGCTTCCTCCAGCGTCGCGTTGCCCGACGTGTTCGGGGGTGGTTCGTAGTAGTTGTTGCGGCCGCCGCCCTTGCCACCCATGACTACACCTGTCCCGTTACATTCAGACTGCCGTCGTCCGGCGCCTTCGGCCGCTTCATTTGGTCGGTCCACATCGTCGGCATGACCGTTTGCGCCATCATATCGCCGGTCGGCATGGCCGGCGGAGCCGACGTGCCGCCAGGATCCTGCGTGATCTGTGCTGGCCCGCCGAGCCCTGGTCCGGCCGGATCTACGGCGTCGATGGCGCCGGCGTCGCTGTCGCCCATGGACTGCGCCGGGGTCGCCGGCGTGCCGGGATCCGGCGCTGGCGCTGCCGCGGGCGGCGCCATGGCCCGGTCCATGTTGGAAAGGATCTGCCCGAGCGGGCCGGCGTGCAGCCGACCGCGGAATTCCGCCCGCTTGGCGGCCAGGTTCGGGTATCTGGTGGCGAAATCATCGCCACCTATCCCGATCGATCCGCCGGCTTTGCCACCCATCACAGCACCTTGCTGAAAATCATGCCGACCGGCACAGCGCCGAAGTGCCGGCCCATCATGTTCATGAGGGAGTTCTGCTCCTTCATGCCAGAGCAGATCGGAAAGTTGATGACCTTGCAGCCGTCGTTGCGCGCCAGCTCGATCACGGTGGCGACCAGCCTACGACCAAGGTCTGTCCGTCGATACTTTGGTATAGTGTAGGTCTCGTCCATCACCGCCAGCGGCTCCGAGAACACATCGAACACATGGTAGGAGCAGACACCGACCATCTCAGCTCCATCCATCGCCAGGACATACATCGCGTACTGGGTGCCGACCGCGTTCTGTAAGTATTTTATGGTCTTCTCTTTGTGGTACTTCAGGTACTTCGACCAATCCGAAACATAGAAAAAGTTGCCGAGGAATTCGGCCATCATTTCCGCGTCGGCCGCGTCCGCCATGCGGACGTCAATGTGCGGTGTACGCACCGTCCGCTTTGGTTTCCGCAGCTCGGTAACCGCCATGTTCATTCGATAGCCACCTGTATGAAACGAAGGCTTCGCCCTCCGTACCGTAGCCGGTCAGCACACCCTCGGATTTGGCGCCGAGCAGTCGCATGAACCGTTTGACATCGTTACGCTTCAGCATCGCCACCGCGTCGACGCGGTGTACCCCAGCCTCGACCAGATACGGCATAATGAAGCCGCGTATCTGCCGCACCATTGGTAACACGGCGCGCGGCCATTCGTCAGTCCCGAAGGCGTAAGCGGTGCAGACGCCCGGCCGCTTCAGCACCGCGCCCCATACCGATATCGGTCCGCAGTCGTAGTCCCAGGCGCAGAACGCGAACTGACTGTGCCGCATCAGCATGTGCGCCAGGCTGTTCATGTCGGTGCCGCAGGCAGCCATCTCTTCGGCGTCGGCCACGCGCAGGTTGTCGAGGACAGCCTGAACCATGCCGCGGTCGGCGTTGGCGATCTCGGTCATCCGGTTTCCGCCACCTGGTAGTGCACCACCATGTTGGACAATGTCTGGGGTCCGACCTCATTCGAGCGCAGCCGCAGCGACATATGCGTGGAGTGCCCGTGGATTGAAATTTTGCCTTGCAGGAACGTAGGGCCGTAGAACTCGCCGACGTGGTCTTCGGCGTCGGGATCCTCGATGTTGAACGCGGTCGACACTTGCCATGGGATGCCGGCGCAGGTGGCATCGAGGCCGGTGAAGGTCTTGAAGGTGGCGACCTGCTCGCCGGCGTGGAACGGAAAGATCAGCTCGACCGGGCAGTCATCGTAGGTGGGGCCTTCGTCGGATGTCCCGCCGTAGGCATAGATCGTGTTGTTGTTGTCGCGAACAACGACATGATCGTTGTGGATGCACGCGGCAGTGATGACAAAGCCCGCGTCGTACTCCGACCAGGCCGTGATCTTCGGACCCGGAAACGCCGACAGTAAAAAAATTTTGGAGGTCAACGGCGATTCCGGCGTGGACTTCGATCCAGACATGATGACCCAGAACCGGCCGGTCACCGGCTGCAACAGCGCGATCACGCCGCTCATCCAGTCCCGGCCCATGGTGCGGAATAGATCCTGCAACACCGGATCGAGCGGCGAGCCGATGTCGGACACGGCGGCGGCCAGGCTGGAGTTTCGCGCGCGAAGCGATCTGACACCTGACTGCGACATGTACATCACGTCGCCGGAGCCGTACTGCAACACGCTGCGCCAGGCGGTGGTGCCGGCCTGGCGCAGGGTCTGCACGTACTGGTTCTTGGTGAAGTCAGGATCCATGATCCACAGCTGCACCGCGGTCGAGCTGAAGATCGCCAGCTTGTCGTAGTAGACTTCCAGCGCCACGCTGTCGGTCATGTCGCTGTCGCCCATCGACAGGTCGATGAAGTTGGTGGGATCCGGCGGCGCCAGGCCGGACCAGTCGCCGGCGTTGCCGATCGCGGAAAAGTAGAGAATGGATCCTTCCACCGTGTACATCTTGTTCTTGTAGGTGCGGCAGTAGAAGCCTCTCGCCAGCAGTTGATCGTCGCCGTCGTAGTAGCGGCCGACCGTGCCGACGTCGTCCTTCCACAGGATCACGAACACTTTGTTGTCGAACAGATCGTAGTCGATGATCTCGAATATTTCGGTGGTGGCTTGCCCCAGCACGCCGACCGACCAGGTGCCGGACGGCGGCTCGACCTTGTAGGGACCGTTGGGGCCGAACGTGTAGAGCTTCTGGTTGACCTCGACGAGGCCTTTGCTGGAAGGATCACACTCCCAGAACGGCACGAAGGCCATGCGCTTTTCGATCTCGCCGCCAGGCGTCACATGGCAATTCACCATGCTGCGTAGCGTGCCGGCCGGCGCGGTCAGCTCAGACCTGCGTAGATCCAGTCCGGCAGCGAAGTCGGTGATGGTGAAGTACGGCAACTACACCCTCCATCATGCAGGAATGTAGTCGAGGTAGGGAACGCCGCGCGCCACCTTGTCGGGGTCGATGCCGCCGCGCTGGTTGCCGCCCATGTTGTAGTTCTGCCGCTTGTCCGCGCCCTGGTCGGCCAACAGTCGCCGCAGGTAGTTCTGTGCCTTGGTCAGCTTCATCGGCGCGACTTCCGACTTCTGCGTCGCCAGTATCTCAGCCGCGGCGAACAGCACGATCGCCTTTGAGTCCAGGATGCAGGTGTCGGTGCCGGCGACCAGCGGCGACAGCGGCGCCTGGCCCTCGAACCGGATGATGTAGCCGAGCTTCGGGTTGGTTAGGGACGTGTCCTCCGGCGCCGGCAGCAATCGGAATTGGCCGACCGGATTGGTGACCGGCGCAGCCCCCGCGGTGTTGACCGAGGCGATGTTGCCCCAGCGTATCGGCGTCCCGAAGCTGGCCGGGCCGAGCTGGATCATGTGCGCCTTGACGCCGTAGGCCAGCATCGACCAAGCGCCCGCCGCCGTGATCTTGTCGGGATCCACCGGATCGTCGCGGGTCACCTGCGAGATGTAGACCCGCGTGATCTGATCGAACGCCATCTCCTTGGGGTAGGTGTAGACCGCCTGGCCGCCGGTCAGCGGCATGTCCACCCAGATCTTCAGGTGCTGCCAATTGTAGGCGTCCCACAGCTCGCGCTGCTGCCGCGCTATGAGGATGTCGAGCGTCTCCTGCGCCTGCACACCCTGGTTGGGGTTGAGCGACGTTCCAGTCTCTGCCCGCAGCTCGCGGCGCAGCTCAAGAAGCGTAACCCCAAGCGGCACTAGCCCGCGTCCTTATGCTCCGGCGGTGGCGGTGTGCGGCGGCCGCGCGGCGACGGCTTGAACACCGGCTCCGTACTGGCCAACGCCTTGGCGACTTCGTCCTCGCCATCGTCCTCGTCGTCGTCGCCGTTGCCTGGCGGCGCAACCACGGTCGACGGCTTGCCGTCTTCGTAGCGCGGCAGGTCGACGTTGTCGGTCATCATGTATTCCATACGGAACGCACGGCCGGGGAAGCACGCTTCGACGACCTTGAATCCGTAGATGCCGATCAGCCGGTTCTTCTCTTCGGTCGGCCACACCTCGCCGACGCCGCACGGCATGATGTCCATGACGTTCTCGTCGCCGTGCACGGCCTGCAACACCTGGATCTCCGGCCAGGTCACCGAATTGAACTGGCCATAGATCACGGTGTGGCAGTTCTGACCAGCCAAGTTGACCTTGCAGGTGCAGTACTGGATTTGCTTCGCCATGGAAGCTCCCTATGAATCGGCCGGGACGCGAGGGAACGCGAATTCACGCACGCCCCGGCCTGCTGCGATCAGGCAATGTCCATAACGACAGCGCCGTTAAGGCGCCGCGCACAGAGTTGCCCGGTCGAAGTGATGGAACGGTAGATCACGTACTTGTCGGGTGCGCGATCGGGTGAATGCTGGTGCCGCCATTCGTCCTGCATGGCGACCAGGTAGATGTCGCGGCTGTCATACCAGTAGCAACGCTTGGACTTGCCGAGCGCGTCGAGCGTGGGATCGTACTCGAAATCAGTCCCCATGTAGGAGATCTGACCGACCGAGACATCCTTGCCGCCGGAGAAGCCCTGCTGGCTGTAGTTGCCGTTGGCGCGAAGCTCCGTCTCCAGGGCAGAGAGGAAGTCGGATCCGCAGAACCCGGTGTTCGGCTTGGCACCGTACCTCGTCAGCTGCCGGTATTCGCTTTGCAGCTTGGCAATCAGCGCGCCGCCGTTGGTGGTGGCCGAGGTGATCGGACCGCCGCCCCAGGCGCCGAGTGCTGGCGTGCCGGTGACGATCGTGCCCATGGCTGTCGTCCATGAGCGGTTTCTCCACCACGGCTTCTGCGCGCGGTTGATGCCGGCCACGATGCCTGACGTCGGATCGTCAGTGATCAGGGCCGCCATGCCGGCGAGCGCCTTGGCGTCAGCCGCGCCGTTCGTCCAGAGCAAATTATTCATGCCCTTGGCGTACTGCTCGCTGACGTCCTGGAGCGCGTCCTGCAACAGTCCGACCAGGACGGTGTCGTCGCGGCCGGAGTGTTCGTTGACGTCGTCCATGTTGCCGGAGTCGGACACGCTGATGCCATCGGACTTCAGCTCCGAGTGCGTCATCATGATTCCGATGTGGTGTTCCTTCCAGGGGAAGATCGCCTGGGTCAGGTTGGCCGGGGTATAATAGGTGACAGAATCATCGAGCCAGTAGCCCTTGACCTGATCGTCAGTGCCCGGCGCCGCGGTGTTACCGTAGTCGCCCTTGACCGAGATGATGATATTGCCCTTGCCGCCTGGGAAGGTTTTCTTCTTGGACTCCATTGCGGCGAGAAGCGGCTTTTCCTGGATTGCTTCCTGGAAAGCCGTGCCTTTATTCATCCAGTAGTCGAGTGCGGCCGTGGTGATGTGCGCCAGCAGTGGCGCGGGATAGGTAGGCATAGCAGCAACCCCTTAAATTAGGGGCGCGGCGCAGTTTCTCGCGCGAATCGGACTGCTTCCAGCAGCGACGTCGGCTCGGGCGCCACACCCGCGGTTCGACCTGTGCTGCTCGGAACCCGCGATGTCGGCCTGCGCTGTTGGCTAGTCCACGCTTTGTATTGCTCGTTGGCACGGCGATACGCCTCTTGGGCGATTTGAACACCGTGTTCGGGCGAGCGTGGCGGACCACCACTTTGCACCAGGGCAAGCATCGTAGTCTGAACAGCGTTTTTCTTCGACGCATAGGCAGGGTCCGAACGCACGATCTGCAATTCCCAGTTATTGACGGCCGCTGTCACCTGATTAGCCAGTATCTCCTTACGCAGCTGCTCCTGTTGGTCGAGTGCCGACTGCTGGTGCTGCTGCAACGCTGCCGTCTGGCGGACTGCGTTGGTTTGCGCCATCGCCTTGTCCATGCGCTCGCGAGAGTACATGGCCGCGGCTTGCGTCGTCATATGACCAGCCTGGACCTGCTGTTGCAGGTCAGGCGGCAGCGAGTAGCCGAGGTACTCCTCGCATAATTTTATGTAGGGCTGGACGCCCGCATAAAACTTCGCGAAGTCCCCGCGGCGCATCGCCGCCATCAGCTCAAGACCCATCAGGAAATCGTCCTGGCCGATGTCGTTCCGGCGCAGGTAGTCGGTCACCTTGAGGGCTGCGTCCGCGTGCGATTCGAGGGCCTTCAGCCTCTGCACTTCGCTCCACAGCTTGGAGCGTTGCGCGTTGAGCTTCTTGATCCTGCGCTGCGCGGTCTTGGAAAGTCTGGCTATTTCTTCAGGTGTCGCTTCTTCCGGCAACTCGGGTTCGCTATCGCGATCGGGTTTCCTTGCGACGCGGGTTGGCGACTCCCCTCTCGAACCGTCGGCGTCTGTGTAGTCGTCGTCCTGGCGCAGTTCGGGGACTGCACGCTGGACGGCGTCAAGCAGACTGCCGCCGATATCGCCGGTATCCGGTGCACCTGGCGAAGGTGCGTTGCTGACAGACTGGTCTACCGCGGTGGGTAGAGCCTTGTCGTCATCCGCCATGTTGATCTCCCAGTGCCGTTGGGCACTACATGTTGATGTTTAGATCAAATCCGGTTCGTTGTCACGGCATGCCCGGCGGCGGTTGCCCCGGCATCGGGTGCGGCCGGCCAGGCGGCGCGCCGGCCATGGCGGTCTGCGCGTCTGGAGCGCTCGGAGGTGGCGCTGCGCCCGCGCCGCCGTCCGGCGCATTCACGGCGCCCTGCGGTCCCATCGCGGCGCCGGGGCCTGCGCCGGCGCCCGGCATGGTCGGGCCGGCGGATGCCGCGCCGTTCATCGCCACGATGCTCGGCAGCGAGCTCTTGAACGCCTCGGTCAGATCGAGGCGATCGTCCAGCCGGCGCAGCGTGTCCTTCGCGAGGAATTCTGGATCGAT
>Ga0190271_10003263_pt1 | contig 10126 bp, 6 predicted proteins | sample Popmic356T_FD_133747 | JGI IMG/M metagenome (GOLD analysis project Ga0190271, IMG submission 133747) | Populus adjacent soil microbial communities from riparian zone of Weber River, Utah, USA - 356 T | ecosystem: Environmental > Terrestrial > Soil > Riparian zone | place: USA: Utah | collected... | reverse complement strand
GCGTGGCGCCAGCGGGGGAGCTTTCTTGCGTTATCAGACTCGTCTTAAAGCCGTCGCGCTCGTCTGTTTTTTGTTCGCCTTCTCGACCGAGCCTGAGCCTCTGCCCACGCCGGTAACCATGCCCCCGCCCACCAGCTCGCCCGAGCAACAGAAGCTGGAGTGGCAGGCCGCCAAGCAGACCTTCGACCACCGCTGCGTCGTCTGCCACGGCTGCTACGACGCCCCATGTCAGCTCAAGCTCAGCTCGTGGGACGGGGTCGCACGTGGCGCCACCAAAGAGAAGGTCTACGACAACACGCGCCTGCGCGAGGCCAAGCTTACTCGGCTCAACATCGACGCACACGACGTCGCAGACTGGCGGACCAGGAAGTTTTTCGCGGTGCTGCCCGAGAACGCACAGACGGATCCTCGGCTCGCCCTGCTCACGCGCATGCTCGACCTGAAGCGCGAGAACCCGCTCCCGCTGACCGGCATGGCCTTGCCCAAGGAGTTCGAGATCGGTCTCGACCGCAAAGAGACGTGCCCCAGGGCCGGTGAGTTCGATCAGTTCAAAAGAGACCATCCGAGCTGGGGCATGCCCTACGCACTGCCCGCGCTCAGCGACCCCGAGCACCTGGCGCTGGTCGGTTGGGTCGCAGCCGGCACACCGCACGAGCCGCTGCCAGTGCTGGCGCCCGCCGTCGACGAAAACATCGCGCGCTGGGAGACGTTCTTCAACGCACCCGGCCTCAAAGAGCAGCTCGCCTCGCGCTACATCTACGAGCACTTGTTCCTCGGCTCTTTGTATTTCGAGGGCATCGACGAACAGACGTTTTTTCGGCTGGTTCGCTCGCGCACGCCGAGCGGAGTGCCGGTCGACGAGATCCCCAGCCGGCGCCCCTTCGATGACCCGGAGGAACCGGTCTTTTTCTACCGCTTCGTGCGCCGAGACGACACCCGCCTGTCCAAGACGCAGATGCCGTACCCGCTGAGCGACAGGCGCCTTGAGCGCTACCGCGAGCTGTTTCTCGTGCCTGAGTACGCGGTGACGACCTTACCCAACTACAAGGCAGAGACGTCGGCCAACCCGTTCGCCGCGTTCGCACAGCTACCGGTGCGCTCGCGCTACCGCTTCATGCTCGAGGAGGCGCTGTTCACGATGGCGGGCTTCATCAAGGGCCCGGTGTGCCGTGGCCAGGTCGCGCTCAACGTGATCGAAGATCGTTTCTGGATCCTGTTCGTCGACCCGGAGTCGCCGGTGATCGAGCACGAAGCCGAGCTGCTCGCGGCCACCACGGACGACCTGGCGCTGCCCGCCGAGATGGGCAGCAACAACCTCCTGGTGACCTGGCGCAAGTACGCCAAGCAGCAAGAGCGCTACCTGCAGGCCAAGAGCCAGTATCTGTCCGGTCTGGCCGCGACGACGGGTCCCGTCGCCATGGAGCAGCTCTGGGACGGCGACGGCACCAACGCGAACGCCGCGCTCACGGTGCTGCGTCACTTCGACAGCGCGACCGTGGTCAAAGGCCTGGTCGGCGGCGACCCCAAGACCACCTGGGTGATCGACTACACGCTGCTCGAGCGCATCCACTACTTGCTGGTGGCCGGCTACGACGTGTTCGGCAACATCGGACACCAGCTGCACTCGCGCCTGTACATGGACTTTCTGCGCATGGAAGGGGAGTTCAACTTCTTGACGTACCTGCCCATCGCGCGCCGCAAGCCGCTGATGCAGAGCTGGTATCGCGGCGCGGACGACGAAGTAAAAGACCACGTCTACGGCAAGTACGCCTTCTTCAACCAGGAGTCTGGCATCGCGTACAAGACCGAGACGCCCGAGCACGAGCTCTACCAGCTGATCACGGAGCGCGTGGCGCCGGTGCGGAACCGCAGCTACGACCTCGACCAGGAGCCCGCGCCAGCGCTGCGCGACGCGCTGACCCCCATCACGCTGCTGCCCGGACAGGCGGCGACCAAGCTGCCCGAGACCAGCTTCGTCGAGGTCTTGCTGGCCGCGGGCGGGGAGACGTACTTCACCATCCTGCGCGACAGCGCGCACACCAACGTCGCCCACCTGTTCAACGAGGACGATCGACGCGTGCCGGCCGAGGACAAGCTCACCCTGCTGCGTGGCTTCGTCGGCGCCTACCCGAACGCTCTGTTCAGCGTCAACGAGGCCGACGTGCCGGCGTTCGTCTCCGCGCTGAGCGCACTGAGCAGCGACGAGAGCTACGACGCGCTGCGCGAGCGCTTCGGGGTGCGGCGCACGGACGCGCGTTTCTGGGCCTACAGCGATCGCGCGCACGCCGCGTTCGGCAAGCTCCAGCCGATCGAGTCTGGCCTGTTCGACTACAACCGTCTCGACGGTCGCTGAGCTACTGCGACTTGGCGCCGACCGGCTCGAGCGCGGCGTCGACGCGCCGCACGCGCGACGCATCGACGCGGCGCGCGAGCTTCTGAAACGGACGCTGACACGGCACCTCGATCCAGCGGTACATGCCCGCCGCGATCAGCGACACCAGGGCCAGCATGGTCACGGTGAGTGCATCCATGGCCCACGGGCCACCAAACGAGATCACCGAGATGGGCGTGCCGTTGTACCAGGTGCCGATCTCGGTGAAGAGCGACAGCCCCGTGCGCTTGGACAGGAAGGTCAGCCCACGCGTGAGCACGAGGTAGACGAACTCGTGCACGAGGTAGATGGAGTAAGACCAGCGCCCGAGCGCCTGCAAGGGCTCGGTCATGAGCACCTTGGAGACGAGGCCGGCGTCGGAAGCGAACACGAAGATCGGCCCCACGCACACCAGCGGAGCCAGGATCGACAGCCAGCTGTGCCCCCCGAGGCTGAAGAACGCAAACAGCACGAGCGCGCACACGACCTCGGCGGGCGTCGCCCACGCGCGCGGCAAAGGAGGCAGCCTGCGCCAAGCCTGGTACGTCATGTGTCCGGCAAAAAAACCGACCACGGTGCGCGGGAAGCCGTAGTCGAAGGTCACGTTCATGTTGGGCGCATGCATGAAGATGAACACGATGCTGGCGATGCTGAAGAGGACGGAGACAATCAGCAGACGGCCCCGCAAGACGACCGTACAGAACGTGAACAGCACGTACGTGTAGAGCTCGGTGCTGATGCTCCAGCTGGGCACGTTCCAGGTGGCGCGCGGGAAGATGCTCAGGCTCTGCACCAGGGCCAGGTTCGCCGGCAGCGCCGACAGCGCGAACTGCGAGTCCGGCGCAAAGGCGTGCCGCCCCGGCATCAGATTGCCGGTCATCTCGGCGCGCAGCTTGACCAGCTCGAGCACGACGAAGAACCCCACCACCACGACGTGTGCCGGCCAGACGCGACCGAAGCGGCGCAGCATGAACACCGCGGCACCACGCGCGTCGACCAGCCCGTTGCGCGTCACGTGCGCGATGACGAAGCCGCTGAGCACAAAAAACAGATCGACGATGGTGTAGGCGTTGCCGGCCAGGTCCAGCGGGTAGTAATGGCCGGCCGCACGAAAGTGGCCGAGGGCCACGACGAGAGCAAAGAAGCCGCGCATACCGTCAAGCGCAGCAAAGCGAGTCGCGTTACTTAAGGTTTTCATGGCCACGCAGTCTCCCTCGTGCGCTGTCCGGGGTAGCTCCTGGTTGCCTCTCTTACCCCTAGCTTTAAGCGCATTCGTGAAAGATTCAGTGACAGTAAACGCGATGGGCGTCAATGGACTCGCCACCAACGATTCGCCCGGGGACGAACGTTTGTTCACCGCGGCCAAGCCCATCGTTGGCGCCGACCGACATGGTGGCGCAGTCGGTGAGCGGAACTTCGGATTTCACCGACAGCTGGGCGGCCGATCCAAGTCGTCCACGCTTCAAACCGGCTACCAACCTGCTGCCGGCCGGCCCGCTCTCGGCTCGTGCGCTGGCGTACTGGTTGGGCCTTCGCCCTCCCGGAGCAGGAGCGGGGGCTAGCGGTACGTGATCAGGTCGGGCCGGCCGAGGTGGGAGAGGTGAGGCAGCGCGTTGAACATCGACAGCGACACCTTGCTGCTGCTGTAGATCAGACGCGTCAGCGACCCGTTGTGCACCGCCCAGTTCAGCTCGATGCCGAGGTAGCTGCTCTGACCCAGCACGTTCGCCACCGCCGCGCCGATCACGCCCCCGGACGTCGCGATCACCAGCGTCTTGTTGCGGCCCTCAGTCGCCATGATGCGATCGAGTGCCGACACGATGCGTCCCACGAAGCCGGACCAGGGTACCAGCGCCTCGGAGACGATCTGGCCCTCGACCCACGCGCGCGCGGCCCGCTCGAGGAACAGCTGGAACTTCCTGCGCTCGGTCAGCAGCGCCGGCCAGCCCGCCTGCGCTTGCTCGTCCAGGCTCAGCGACGACGCGTAGCTGGCCAGCAGTGCGCTGCCGTCGTACTCGTCGAACGCTGGCTCGACCGTGCAGTCTGCCAGGGCAACGCCCTGGGCACCCAGCCCCAGGGCGATCAGCTCGGCCGTCTCGCGCTGACGGCGCAGGCTGCCCGTGTAGATGCGATCGATCTGCTCGCCGGTCTGTAGGAAATGCTCGCCGACCAACCTCGACTGCTCGCGTCCGAGCGGCGACAGCCGGTCGTAGTCGTGGCTACCGAACGAACCCTGACCATGGCGCACGAGGTAGATGGTGCTCATGCGGGCGCGCCGGCCTTGCGCGCGAAGGCCCAGCCTGCCTTGGCGAGCACGGGCACACGCTCGGCCATCGCACCGGCGTGCGGACTGGCCGCCGTGCCGTCGCGCACGCGACCCACGATGCCCTGCAGGATGCCGGCCAGGCGGAACGTGTTGTAGGCAAAGAACCAGTGCAGGTCGGGCAGCGAGCTGCGCTGGGTGAGACGACAGTACGCAGCCACGTACTCTTCGATGGACGGGATGCCGTGCGCGGCGAGATCGCCGACGCTGGCGAGCGCGCCGTTGAACCAGTTCATCAACAGGTAGGTAAAGTCGGCCAGCGGCTCGCCGAGCGTGGACAGCTCCCAGTCGAGTACCGCGCTGACACGCGCTTCGCTCGGGTGCAGCACCATGTTGTCGAGGCGGTAGTCGCCGTGGACGATGGACGTGCGCTCCTGGGCCGGCACCGTCTTGGGCAGCCACTCCATGAGCTTGTCCATGTCGTCGAGCGGCACGGTCTCGGAGGCCTTGTACTGCTTGCTCCAGCGGTCGACCTGGCGCCCCATGTAGTTGCCGGGCTTGCCGTACTGCCCGAGGCCGATCGCCTCGTAGTCGGTGTTGTGCAGGTCGGCGAGCGTCTGGAGCTTGGCCATGAAGATGGCGTGGCGCTCGCTGGGGGCCAGCTGCGGCAGCGTCTGATCCCACAGGATGCGACCCTCGACCATGTCCATCACGTAGAACATGGTGCCGATCACCGAGTCGTCGGCACACAGCCCGTAGCTGCGCGCGACCGGAAAACCAGTCGGATACAGGGCGCTGATCACCTTGTACTCGCGGTCCACCGCGTGGGCAGACGCCAGCAGCTTGCCCGGTGGCTTGCGTCGCAACACGTACTTTTTGCCCGGGGTCACGAGCTGATACGTGGGGTTGGACTGTCCTCCCTTGAACTGACGCACCTCGAGTGGACCACGATAGCCCTCCACGTGGTCCACCAACCACGCCTCGAGCGCGGCTTGATCGAAGCTGTGCTTGTCCTCCACGGCCTTGGTGCCCGTGTTGTTCTGCTCACGCTTCTGCTCTTCGCTCTCCACACCGGTCATGAGGGCTCGCTTCTCCAAGTAGGTCGCAGTCTTTACACAACGTCCCGGCCCCTGGGCAAGCCGCAGCCTTCGTGCTCCGTCGGCAGAGGCAATCTACACGCGTGCTCGACTCTGCGGGGCCGGCCCGGGGCCGGCGGCTCGTTTGGGCCCCGCCGGCGAGCCGCGCTAGAGTCTGCCGCGCATGGCTCAGTGCCCCGATTGTGGCGAGACGCTGGCGGACAAAGCGCGCTTTTGTTCGGGCTGCGGCCGCTCGATGATGGACGTGGCGGCCACGGTCCTGCTCAAGCCGCGCACCAGCAGCCTGCCGCCACGCGTGCTTTCGCCGGGAACCGCGCTCTCCGAGGCGTACACGGTCGACGGCGTGATCGGCGAGGGCGGCATGGGCGTGGTCTACCGCGCGACCGATCACGTGCAAAAGCGGGCGGTCGCGATCAAGACCCTGCACGGCTCGCTGATGGGCGATGCCAGCATCAGGCGCCGCTTTGCCCGCGAGGCGCGCTTGAGCATGCGCTGGAGCCATCCACACGTGGTGGCCGCGTACGACTTCATCGACCACCCGGACCTGGCCGCGCTCGTGCTCGAGCTGGTCGAGGGTCCGACGCTCGAGCAGCACTTCCAGCGCTGGGCGTCCGCCCTGCCGCTGAGCGAGCTCGGCCCGCTGTTTTACGGAGTGCTCGACGCCATGGCCGAGGCACACCGACGCGGCATCGTGCATCGCGACCTCAAGCCGCAGAACATCCTGTTGCGCATCGACGACAGCGGCATCCATCCCAAGGTGACCGACTTCGGCATCGCCAAGGTACTGGCGGGCACGAGCTACACGATGAGTGGCGTCACGCTGGGCACCTGCCAGTACATGGCGCCCGAGCAGGTCAAGACGTCCGAGCTGCTCGATCACCGCGCGGACATCTACGCGCTGGGCATCCTGCTCTACCGCGCCGTGACCGGACGGCTGCCCTTCGAGACCGACAACCACTACGAGATGATGCTCGCGCACGTCGAGCGCGCGCCGCCTCCACCTTCGCAGTACTGCGCGAGCCTTCCGGCCGCGCTCGAGGCCGTGATCATGGCGTGTCTGAGCAAGGATCGGCAGGCGCGTCCCCAGGACTGTAGCGTGCTGCGCAGCCAGCTCGAGGCCGCGCTGGCGAACGTCGCGCCGCAACGCGCGAGCGCCACCGCCAGCAAGCCGACTGTGCTGCACGAAGCCGACGGCAGCACGCTGCTGCTGGTAGAGCGCGGCAAGTTCCCGATGGGCCCCAGTCGTCGCTCGATCTTCCTGGACGCCTTCCATCTCGGTCGGTTTCCGGTGACCAACCGTCAGTTCGCGCGCTTCGTGCAGACGACTGGTTATCGTCCCAGCGACAGCGAGTCAGGTCGTTTCCTCGCGCACTGGCGCGGCGGCGCGTGTCCGACGGCGTGGCTGGAGCATCCCGTGGTGTTCGTCTCCTGGCTGGACGCCACGGCGTACTGTCGCTGGGCGGGACGCCGGCTGCCCAGCGAGGCCGAGTGGGAGAAGGCAGCGCGCGGCGCAGACGGTCGGCGCTACCCGTGGGGCCGCGAGGACCCCACCGAGCGCCTGGCGAGCTTTGGGCGGCCCGTGGGCGGACGCACGGTGCCGGTCGGACAGTTCCCCGCGGGGGCCTCGCCGTACGGCAACGAGGACATGGCCGGCAACGTCTGGGAGTGGTGCGAAGATCGCGACAGCCCGCGCTTCTACATGCACGGACCCGAGCACAATCCACGCAACACCGCGGGCGCCGCGACGGCACCCCACGTCGTGCGCGGAGGCGCCTACGCGTTCGACGCACGCGCGCTGCGTACCTACGCACGCAACGCCTTCCAGGCGCACTTCCGGCTCGAGTATCTCGGCTTTCGTGTCGCGCTCTGAGCGCGCACGGCGCGCCGCCCGGGCGCTAGCGACTTGCCCCTTTGGAGCAGGCTTTTAAGCTAGCCGCCAATGCCCGCTCGTCCTGTCTCGTCTTCAGCCCGCTTGCACGTCGTGTTCGTTCCTGGTTTTGGCGGTTTCGACGCACTCGGTCGGATCGACTACTACCCTGGCACCATCAAGGTCGCCGAGGCCTGGCGCGGCAAGGCGGAGCCCGAAAAGCGCGCACGCGTGGTGCTGCACTACTTCGACAACCTGCCCACGGCCGGCGTGCGCACGCGAGCCGACCGGCTCAAACACTACCTGCTCGACCGCTGCGAGTGGAACTCCTTTCAGCCCGGCGACAAGGTCGCGCTGATCGGTCACTCCACGGGTGGTCTCGACATTCGCGAGCTGCTCAACGAGATCGAGCGCGTGCTGGCCAGCGACAAGCCGCCCGACGGCTGGGACGCGGAGGCGTTTCGGCGTGAACAAGACAGCGCCCGCAAGCTGCGCGCAATGATCGCGCGCGTGGTGTTTCTCTCCGTGCCGCAGCGTGGCACCAACATCGCCGACTGGCTGCGCTCGGTCCGCCTGTTGCGAAAGGCCACCATTTCTTCGCTGCGCAACGCCGTGGATCTCGCCGACGGCTCGGCGCTCGAGAAGCCCCAGGCGCAGGTCGCGCGCATCTTTCATCTGGTACGCCGCGAGCTGCCCGACTGGCTGACACAGACGATCGACGAAGGGGTGCCCGACTTGCTCTCCGCGATCGCCGACGTGCTCGGCGAGGTCGCCGAGCGCGGCAACAGCGACCCCATCCGCGCAGCCCAGGCGCGCGAGTCGCTGTCCAACCTCAACCTGTGGCTCGGTCAGACCAACGGCGACTTTCTCGCGATCGACGACCTGTGCTGCGAGAAGCCAGGTGGCGGGCTGCTCGGTCGCACGCTGTGGCGAGTCGCGACCGTGGTGTCGAAGCGAGCGCGCAGCAACGAAGAAGACCTCACTGCGCTCGCGCGGCTGTCCGCGAAAGAACGAGCCCAGGAGATTGATACGTGGACCAAGAACGGCATCGCGGTGCTGTCCTTCGCGACGCGCGGCAAACCTCCGCTCGAGGGCTTTCGCGACAGCGCCAAGATTCGCTCTTACTCCAACTTGCTCAAGCTGCTCGGCATCCCGGGGGTGGGCAAGACCGACGGACCTTACCGTCTGGTGTTCAACGCGTGTGCCGCGGGACCTTTCGCCAAGGTCAGGTCCCAGGTGCAGCGCAGCGAGCCGGACTATCAGGCTGGTGCGATCCAGTTCTCGCGCGAGGGCGAAGGCGCGGCCGTGCCCGCCGCCGAGATCGCCTCCTGGCACAACGACGGCATCGTCAACACCGCCTCCATGCTCTGGCCGAACGGCGCACGAACCTTACTCGTGGACGCGGATCACGCAGACATCATCGGCCACTATCGTCAGCAACGCCCGGGGCAAAAGGACGGCCCGCGCAAGTACCGCACGTACGACATCTTCGGCTCCGACTCCGGCTTCGACGACGCGCTGTTCACGCGCGTCTGGGAGCGCATCTTCGATCACTGCCTGACCGCGCTCTGAGTCACCGTCCGAGGGCGCGCTCTGCCCCCGTCAGCTCTCGCCGCTACGCACGAAGCGCTGCGCGCTGGCCTCGCTCAGCTTGAACGAGGGGCTCACACGCACGCGACGCAGCTGCTCGCCGCTCGCCACGTCGACCGCCTCGAGCGTGGCGTGCGGGTCGTCCTCGTCCTGCTCGATCGTGAAGTCGACGCGCACCCGGCGCTCGTGGTCGTCGCTGGTCGAAGCGCGTGGTGCCTCCGCGCGCGGACATAGAATCACGCGCGACTTGCGCAAGCTCTCGCGCGTCGACTGTTCGTGGCGCATCAACACCTCGCTGGCCGTCTTCACCAGCGTGGTGAACGCGCTGGCGTCGAGTGGCTTGGGGTTCTTTTTGTCGCGGCCCATCGTCCAGGGACCGACCAGCGCGGGCTCGTCGTCCCCGACTCGAGTCATCTCGACGGCCCAGCCCTCGTCCTCTTCGTTCTTGATCACGCGGGCGATCCAGCCCGACTTTTGCCACAGGCGCTCTTCCATGACGTCGTGGCTGTCGGCCTGGCTGTGTTCGTCGGGTGTGCTCATCGGGCCTCCTTTTGGACGAAGACGGGCTCTGGCGCAAGAGACGGCTGTGCGCGTCATTTCCAGAGCTGGTCGGTCATCCGCGGGTAACCCACGGGCGAAAAGCCCGTCAGCGCGATCTCGCGCACGTAGCGCAGGTCGCTCCAGATCAGCGCGTAGCCCTTGAGCTTGCGAAAACGCGAGACGCGAGCGAGGTACGCCGCTCGCTCGGGCTCACTGGCGAGCCGGCGTTGCCCGGCGATGCCCGTCAAACGAATGCCGGGCGCCGACGCGAACTTGCCTTTGTACAGCGAAGACAGCCAAAACAGCGCGCCGGTGTTGACGGTCATCAGCGAGACACGCGGGTCGTGCTCGATGTTGTGGCGCAGCTTCTGGGTGTACTCCTCGAAGTAGTAGGCGCT
>Ga0190271_10003262_pt1 | contig 10126 bp, 9 predicted proteins | sample Popmic356T_FD_133747 | JGI IMG/M metagenome (GOLD analysis project Ga0190271, IMG submission 133747) | Populus adjacent soil microbial communities from riparian zone of Weber River, Utah, USA - 356 T | ecosystem: Environmental > Terrestrial > Soil > Riparian zone | place: USA: Utah | collected... | reverse complement strand
TGGGCGTTGATCAGGGCTGGCAGGATGAAGGTGCGATTTGGCAGCGGCGATGTTGCCGGAGCGATCGCGGTGATCGTTCCGTCGTCGATGGTGACCACCGCGTTGTCGCGGTTGCCGGTTTCGAGACCGCAGAAGATGCGGGTAGCTGCGATTTGCTGCGCCATGATCAGAATGCCGTCGTCAGGTAATTCACTCCGACGTCATGCCCGCGAAAGCGGGCATCCAGTACTCCGCAGCGCTTGCGTGTGAGTCTCCGACGCTCTGGGATACCGGGCCCCGCCACAGGCGAGCGAAGCGACGTCGTTCTTCGAACGGCTATGCGCGGGGACGACGTGCGAGTGTGAGGTCTCGCGTGCGCCGGCGTCAGTTCTTCGTGTAAACCAGATCGCGCTCCGCACGCGGCGGCAGGAACTCACGTGAGAAGACCTCCGCCGGCGTCGGCACGCGATCCAGCTGATAGCCCTCGGCCACCATGCCGATCGCGCGCACCATGCGGTCATCCTTGATGTCGCCGATGCCGATTTCCTTCATCTCCGGCGAGACAATCAGCTTTTCGAACGAATACTGCATGCGGCGTTTCTCGACCGCCTCGTCGATCAGGTTGTCGTAATTCATCGCGGCCTTCATGCCCGCGTTCTGATCCTTGGCGATCGCGATCATCGCCTTGTTGGTGGCGCGAACCAGACCCGCGACCGCCTTCGGATTGCTGGCGATCAGCTTCTTCGACACCATCAGGCCGTTCGAATACAGATCGAGGCCGAAGTCGCCGAACGTGAACCATTTGAAGTCCTTGTCCGGATCCTGGCGGTTCAGCACGAGGTTGAAGTAGCTGGTGATGTTGAACACGAGCGCCGCGTCGATGTCGCCCTTGATCAGCATCGGCTCCTGCAGGTTCGGCGCCATGTTCGATATCTTGATCTTGTCCTTGTCCAGCCCGTTCTTGTGCACGAACACCGGCACCAGCCGTGTTGTCGGCGTTCCCTGCGCTCCGCCCAGAATCCGGCCTTCGAAGTCCTTCACGGTGTTGATGCCGCTTGACGCCTTGGTGACGATCGCGAACGGCGGTCGGTTCCACATCATGTAGACCATCACCGGAGTGTCCTGCAGCCGGGTCGAGGCGTTCTGGATGATGGCGTTGACATCGCCGAAGCCGGCGTCATAGGCGCCGGACATGATGCGCGTAACCGTCGCGCCCGAGCCTTCGCCCTGGTCGATCACGACGTTCAGGCCCTCCTGCTTGAAGAGCCCGTGATCCTTCGCGTAGAAAAACGCGGCGTCGCTGCCCTGGGTCTTCCAGCCGAGCGTGAATTTGATCGTCGTCTCCTGCGCGAGTGCCGCGCTGGTAAGCGAAACGGCGATCGCGACCGCGCCTGTTATTCTTGCAAGCATCGTTGTCTCCTTCTGGGTTACACGTTCGACTTCACGTCACGACGAGGTCGTTCTTGCGCGTGGCCCATCCGGTGATCCGCTGCTCGATCAGCGAGAAGATCAGGTAGAGCGCGACGCCGAGAATTGCGAGAATGAAGAGTCCCGCGAACACCAGCGGAACGTTGAAGTTGGACGATGCCGTCATCATCACGTTGCCGATGCCGCGGTTGGATGCGACCGTTTCCGACAGTACCGCGCCGACAAAGGCGTAGCTGACGGCGACTTTCAGCGATGCGAAGAAGAACGGCATGGTGCGCGGGAGTCCGACATTCCACAGGATGTCGAACTTGCTGGCGCCCAGCGCTTTCAACACATCCTCGAGTTCGGGCTCGGTGGTGGCAAGCCCGGTGGCGATGTTGACGACGATCGGAAAGAAGCAGATCGACAGCGCGGTGAGCACGGCCGGAACCGAGCCCGAGCCGAACCACAGTACGAAGATCGGCACGACCGCGACCTTCGGAATCGACGAGAAGCCGATCAGCAGCGGATAGGCGGTGTCATAAGCGACTTTCGAGACGCCGATGATGGCGCCAAGCAGCACCCCGAGCGCGACGCCGAGGACAAAGCCGATCATCGTCGTCGAAAGGGTCTGCAGGATATGCGGCCAGAGGACCGGAAAGCGGTTGAACATCGTCGCGAAGACCTGCGACGGCCGCGGCAGCACCAGATCCGACATGCCGGTGGCAAGACAGAACAACTCCCACAGCACGAAGAAGAGGACGATCAACCCGCCGGACCAGAATTTCTGCGTCAGGTTCTGTCGCATCACGTGTTCTCCGAGCGCGCGCTGACGATGAACTCCCGCAACCGCTGGTTCAGGGCGACGAAGTCGGGCTCGAACGTCATCTGGATGGTGCGCGGCCGCTGAAACGGTACGCTGCTGTCGTCGATGATCCGGCCCGGCCGCGCGCTCATCACGCAGATGCGATTTGCAAGGAAGCCTGCCTCGCGCAGGTCGTGGGTGACCAGCAGGACAGTCGGCCGATGCGCGAGCCAGAGTGTCTGCAGCGTCGACCACAACTCTTCGCGCGTGAACTGGTCGAGCGCGCCGAACGGCTCATCGAGCAGCAGCAGCCGCGGTTCATGAATCAGCGCGCGGCAAAGATTGGCCCGCTGCAGCATTCCGCCCGACAACTGCCAGGGAAAGCGCGAGGCGAAGCCGGAGAGGCCGACCTGGTCGAGCAAGGCGTGCGCCTTGTCGCGGAACTCGGTGCGGCGCTTCTTCCTGAATTCGGAGCGGTAGGGTTCGACGATCTTCAGCGGCAGCAGGACGTTCTGCTCGATCGTCAACCATGGCAGCAGGGTGGGATTCTGAAACGCCATGCCGATGCGAAGTGCCTTCGCCGCGACTTCGCGCCCGCCGACCACGACCACACCGGTGGATGGGCGGACCAGTCCGCCGACCAGCCGAAGGATCGTCGACTTGCCGCAGCCAGACGGACCGACCAGAGCGAGAAAGTCGCCGTCGGCGATACGAAGGGTGGTTTGGGCGAGGGCAGGGACGGCTTGCTCACCCCGCCCGAAGGTGACCGACACACCTGACAGTTCGACCGCGGTCGGTCCCTCGAGCGAAGGATTGCCGCTGGCCGTCTGCTCCGGCCACTTCAGTTGCATGCGGTTCATGAATCAAACTGCATGCAAGGCTGATGCCAGCCGAAACCCGGATTTTGCCCCTCCCGGCGCTCGAGCTGTCTTTAATTCTTGTGCGCGCGGCCTGAAAAATGCATGCAATCCGGACAGGGCCGGCGAGAGTCGGCACACACCGGATTGGGACTGCAGCATGCAGGACGGCCGCGCAACGGACCTCGACGGGAACGACAAGGTCGGCACGATCTGCCGCGCGCTCCGCCGGGCGATCATCGAGCAGGCGCTGGAGCCGGGCGCCAAGCTGCCCGAGGATGCGCTGGGTGAACGGTTTGGCGTCAGCCGGACGATTGCCCGCCATGCGCTTGGTCAACTCGCCGCGCAGGGGCTGGTCGAATTGCGCCGGAACCGGATCGCGGTCGTTGCGACGCCGAGCTGGCAGGAAGCTCGCGCCGCGTTCGATATTCGCATCCAACTCGAAGGGCTGGTCGTCCGCCAGCTTGCCGGCAACCTGTCGAAGGCCCAGATCGCCGAACTGAAGGCGCACGTCGACAAGGAAGATGCCGCCCGTTCGGGCCCCGACGCGGTGTCGCTCCGGCTCGCAACGGAGTTTCATATCCTTCTTGCATCAATGACTAGCAGCCCGATCCTGATCCGCTATGTCAGTGAGGTTGCCTATCGTTGCTGCCTCACGTTGTCGCTCTACAGCCGGCCGCATTCCTCCGAATGCGCGATCAATGAGCACCATGCGATCATCGACGCGCTGGCGGCCGGAAACGCCGAAAACGTCATGTCGTTGATGCACACGCACCTGGATTCGGTGGCCAATCGTGCGCTGGTTACGCCCGCCAAGACTCGCGAACGCGATCTGCTCGACATCCTCGCGCCTTATGCGGCCGACGAGGCCGGCTCCGAAGGGCCGAAATCGAAGCCAAGGCCGCGGCGACTTCGCGAGGCTGCAGAATAGCTTGTCAGCCTTCGATGCCGTGGCGCGTGAGGATGCGCTCGGCGCTGTCGTTCCATACATCCATCTTCACGATCTGTCCGTCGCGTACCACGAAGCGGTCGACGTAGCGGTTGCCCTCGAACGGCGTTCCATCGGGCCACTCGCCGTAGAGCGTACCGACGCTGTAGACGATCGTCTCCTGCGTTCCCGGACACACGTCGAACCTGTCCATCCGCTTCTTCACCCAGCGATAGCGATTCTTGTTGAAGGCCGTCGGGCCGCGCGGCGTGTCGAACTCACGGCCGCCGGTGAAGGTGATGATCGTCCCCGGCTTCATGTAATTCGCCGCGGCGTCAGGGTCCGGAATCATCGACAGTTCGAGGTAGCGGCGCACGACCTCTGCGTCGGAAGGCCAGGTGTCTGAAGTCGCGGCGTCGGTCATCGGCAGCTCCATTGGCTTGCGGAAATCATACGCAAGCGCCGCCCATTCTGTATGCATGTTTTTTGAACAATCTGCCTCGTATTCTGTACACACTTTTGGCAACCCAAATCCGCGTCACGCGCTACCATCGGGCATGTTCGCCCGCACAGCATTCGATCGGATCCTGCGCCGAGCCGCGATTGCCGGCCGGTCCGTGCCCGCGGATATCGGGATCAGGGACGGCAGGATCGCCGCGATCGAAACCCGGCTTGCCGGCGAAGCGCCCGAGACCGATCTCGGCGGGCGGCTCGTGTTGCCGGGCTTCGTCGACACTCACATCCACCTCGACAAGGCCTGCCTGCTCGGTCGCTGCGGCCACAATCACACCAGCCTGGCGTCCGCCATCAAGGCCGTTTCGGAACTGAAACGGGATTTCACCGCCGATGACGTCTACCGGCGTGGCGCCCAGGTTCTCGAGAAGGCGGTGCTGAAAGGAACGACCCACATGCGAACGCATGTGGAAGTGGACCCCCGCGTGGGCCTACGCAGCTTCGAAGCGGTCAGGCGGCTGAAGAATGACTACGCCTGGGCCATCGAACTGACGATTTGCGTCTTTCCGCAGGAAGGCTTGAACAACGATCCAGGCACCTACGAACTTCTGGAAGCGGCGCTGCGCGACGGTGCTGATCTGCTTGGCGGCTGCCCCTACACCGACAGCGATCCGAAGCGGCAGATCGAACGGCTGTTCGACCTCGCCGTTCAGTTCGGCGTCGATCTCGATTTCCATCTCGACTTCGACCTCGACCCGTCCTGGATGCTGATGGACGATGTCTGCGATCAAGCGCTGCGCCGTTCGTACCAGGGGCGGGTGGCGATCGGTCATGCGACCAAGCTGTCGGCGCTGGCGCCGGACGCTTTTGAGCGCGCGGCCGAACGCTTGGCGCGGGCAGGCGTTGCGGTGACCGGGCTGCCTTCGACCGATTTGTTTCTGATGGGGCGTGACGCGACCCACAACGCGCCGCGCGGGGTAACCGCCCTTCACAAGCTCGTCGAACGTGGCGTCTGCTGTTCGATCGCCACCAACAACGTCCTCAATCCGTTCACGCCGTTCGGTGATTGCTCGCTGCTGCGGATGGCGAACTTCTACGCCAATGTCGCGCATGTCTCGCCGGCCGGTTTCGATCTCTGCATCGACCTCGTCACGGCGCTTCCGGCGAAACTGATGAACCTGAAAGATTACGGCATCGGTGCAGGCAAACCGGCGAACCTGATCGTGCTCGAGGCCAGCGACTCATCGTCCGCGCTTGCGGAGATTGCCGACGTCGCCATGGCGTTCAGAAACGGGCGACGGACTTTGATTCGCAAGCCCGCGGAACTCTTGCAGCCATCGACCCTGTCACGCACGGGCGAGGGGCAAACGCGAGCTGCGCGTTGAGCAGATCGTGACAGGCGGCGTCAGGCCGCGAGGTCCAGGATTTCGCGAACCTGCGCCGGCCCCTCGATCCGGCGGGGATTGCGCGGCACCCAGGGCGTGTTCATCGCCTGCCGCGCGATCTGGTCGAAATGCTCCGCGCCGACCTTGATCTCCCTTAGGCTGCGCGGCATGCCGAGACCCCGGATGAAGGCGTCGAGCACATCCGCAGCCTCGTCGTTCGGGCGGCCCATGGCGGCCGCCACCATCGCCTGACGTTCGGCGTTGACGGGCCTGTTCCAGCGCATGACCGCGGGCAGCATCACGCACGAGGTGTAGCCGTGCGGAACATCGAAGCCGCCGCCAAGGACGTAGCCGATCCCGTGGCTGGCCCCCATCGGCACCCCGGCCGTCAGTGCGCCCATCGAAAGCCATGTGCCGAGCTGGCAATCCAGCCGGGCATCGAGATCGCGCGGATCCGCCTTCACCCGCGGTAGAGCGGTTGCCAGCAGGCCGAGACCTTTCAGCGCTTGTGCCTCCGCATACGGGTGGGCTTCGGCCGAACAGAAGCCCTCGACGCAGTGATCCATGGCGCGGATACCGGTGGACAGCCAGAGCCATTCGGGCGTGTGCACCGTAATGGCAGGGTCGAGGATCGCAGCGCGCGGCACCACCAGCGGATGGCGCAGCATCTCCTTCACCCTGGTCTGCTCGTTGGTCACGCCGGAGATGTCGCTAAACTCGCCGCCGGCAATCGTCGTCGGCACGCTGATCTGGCGCACGGCCGGTGCCTTGAGTTTCGGCGCCACGCCATGGGTCACGCGGATGGTCTTGATGTCCTGGGCGGTGCGAATGTCATTGGCGAGGCACAGTTGCACGGCTTTCGCGCCATCGGTGATCGAGCCGCCGCCGATCGTCACGATCAGATCGGCCTGCACGTCGCGCGCAAGGTTTGCGGCATCGATGACGGCCTGGCGCGGCGTGTGCGGCGGCATCGCATCGAACACGCCGGCGCATCGTGGCCCAAGCGCATCGCGGACCTTTGTGATCTCATCCGTCGTGCGGGCCAGCGTACCGGAAACCATCAGCAGGGCGCGGCTGGCTGCGAGCCGGTCCATTTGTGCGACGATCGCACTCGCGGCCGGGTTGCCGAACACGACCTCGTCCATTTCGCCGAACACGACGCGCCCACTGCGTATCATGGCGTCCTCCCGCTGTTGTTTGGCCGGTTCGCGCTACCTTCCCTTGAACGCAGGTTTGCGCTTTTCGAAGAAGGCCTTGCGCGCTTCCTTGGCGTCCTCGCTGGCGAACGCCATGCGGATGTTGGAGACCTCGTAGCGGAGCTGCTGCTCCATGTCGGTGCTTTCGAGCGCCCGCACCATGCCGCGCTTCAGCAGCCGCAGCGTGATCGGCGACCACTGGCACAACTCCTGGCAGTAAGCCGCAAGCCGATCGGCGAACTTATCGTCGTCGACCACCTCGCCGGCCATGCCGAGCGCAACCGCTTCCTCACCTTGCACAGTGCGATTCTCCATCATGAAGCGCATCGCCTGCTCGTAGCCCATGGCCTGCGGCAGCGTGATCGTCAGGCCCGCATCGGGCGATCCCCCGATCCGCGTATATCCGGCCATCAGTTTCGCGCTTTTGCTGATCAACCGGACGTCAGTCGCCATGGCGAGGCCAAGGCCTGCGCCGACCGCAACGCCGTTGATCCCGCCGACGATCGGCTTGTCGCAGCGCTTGCGGATCGTGAGCAGGAACGAGCCGACCCATGACACATCGTCCAGCTGTGCCGATTGAGGCGACAGCGGCGAGGTGCGTTCGCCGCCTGACAGGTCGAGGCCGGCGCAAAATGCGTCGCCGCTTCCGGTGATGGCGATCACCCGGACATCATCGACGCGCGCGGCTTCCTCGACGGCGGCGATGACGCCCCAGGCGAGGTCATTGCTGAGCGCATTCTTCTTGTCCGGCCGGTTGAGCGCGATGGTCCGCACGTGACCGGTGTCGATGATTTGAACGACGTTCGACATTGTTCTTTTCCCTTGATTTTGGCGGACTTCGCCGGACACGCGACGGAAGCCCGCGACCGCGGTGCGCACGTTAGTTCGGGAGATGCGGGATTGGCAACGTACCGGGGCAGCCTGCATAGCCCGCTGATGCCGGACACATTCCCGCCCGCGCCTCAACGTCTCACGGCTTGACGAACTTCAGCACGAAGTCGTCCTTCGGCTGTGGCGGGCCCGGCGTGTTCTTGTCGCGCGGGTCGTTCGGGTTGCGCAGGAACTGCGCGTCGCCGAGGAATCTGAAGCCGGCGGCTTCGATCTCCTGCCGCAGGAACGCTTCCTCGATCCGGTGCAGCGTGCCGGCCTCCGAGATGCCGGTGCCGGGGCGGCCGGCGTGGTCGGCGATGACATAGATGCCGCCCGGCTTCAGCGCCGCGAACACGGACTTGTTCATCGCACCGCGGTCCACGCCCATGTGTCCGAGGTCGTGATAGTTGAACATCAGTGTCACGAGATCGATGCGCGCGTTGGCAAGCTCCGGCGGAACCGGATCGGCGAACGGGCGTGACACAGCGACGATGCTGGCCGCGTCGGCGCCCGCGCTTTTCAGCCTGCTGTCCCGCTCGGCGAGCGCCACGGGCGACGGTCGTGGTGCATTCGCCGGCGCTGCAGCTTGAGCCGCAGGAGCAGGAGTAGCCGGCGCAGTGGTCGGATTGCTGTTTCCTTCAGGCGCTGCCGGTGGCGCGCGGTTCGGATCGCGCGGCTGGCTCTGGCCGTAAACCGCGCCCGACGGACCGACCGCCCGCGCGAGCAATTCGGTGGTGTACCCGCCGGCGGCGCTCAGATCGAGCGCCGTCATCCCCGGGCGGATGCCGATGAACGCCAGCATCTGCTCCGGCTTGCGCCGCAGGTCGTTGGTCCGATCGGCCGCGCTGCGATCAGGGTTGGCGACGATCTTCGTGATCTGATCGGGGGCGAGTGGCGGGGCGGTCTGCGCATTCGCTGTGATCGAGCTCAACGACACGGAGATGGCGGTGACCGCAACGAGGAGGTGTTTTGAGGTATTGGTCATGGGATATCTCTATGCCCGAGTACGTCACGGAAGAAACTGAGGTTAGCCCTCGATCGAGGCATAGACCATGCCCCGAAACAGCGGATTCATGTACTGAAGCTGGCCTGGAGCCTGCGTCAGCATGATTGCAAACATGTTCTCTGCCGGGTCGATGAAAAAGCCGGTGCCGAGCACGCCCGACCAGTAGAACTGACCGATCGAACCCGCGGCCGGCGCCATGCCGGTCTGCAATCGCACCGCAAATCCCAGGCCGAAGCCATATCCAGGCGGGATCACGGGAGTCATGACTTTCACGCCGGGCCCCAGATGGTCGGAGGCCATGAAGCGCAGGGTCTTGCGGCCGATGATCCTCTCGCCATCGAGCGTACCGCCGTTGAGCAGCACCTGGCAGAAGCGCGAATAGTCGGTCGCGGTGGACACAAATCCGCCGCCGCCGGACTCCAGCGCCGGTTTCTCCAGCATGTCGTACGGAGTGACCTGCACACCGGTCCAGGGATCGGCAGCGAATGGTTGCGCCAGGCGGCCCTGGTCTTTCTGTTGGGCGTAGAACGCCGTCTCGGTCATCCGCAACGGTCCGAGTATGCGCTCCGACAAATACGTTCCCAGCGCTTGACCGCTGACGACCTCGATGATGCGGCCGACGATGTCGGTCGAAAAGCTGTAGTTGAATTCGCTTCCTGGCTGACACGCGAGCGGCAGCTTGCCGATGGTTGCCGCCAACTGCGTATTGGTGACGGCGCGACTGCGAACGCCGGCATCACGGTACATGCGATGCACGGGGCTGTCGCCACGCGTCTCGTAGACGATGCCGGAGGTGTGACGTAGCAGATCCTGCACCGTGACCTCGCGCATGAGCGGCACCAGCTCCAGTTGACCGTTGCGCTCCACGCCCACGCGCTGATCGCGAAATTCGGGGATGAACTTCGATACCGGATCGTTGATGGCGAGGAGGCCGTCCTCGACCAGTTGCATCAGTCCGATCGAGACGATCGGCTTGGTCATCGACATGATGCGAAAGATGCTGTCCCGCTTCATCGGAGCACGCGTCGCTGGATCCTGGATGCCGACCGCATCGAAGTGAACGATCTTGCCGCGCCGCGCGACCATCACGACGGCGCCTGGGATCGTGCCCTTGTCCGCCTCGCGCTTCATTGCATCGGACAATACATTCAGCCGGGCCTGCGAAAGGCCGACGCTTGCCGGCTTTCCGGTGGGAAGCTGTGGGGTGGCAGCGGGAGCCTTGCTGCGCACAGCTGATTTC
>Ga0190271_10003261_pt1 | contig 10127 bp, 10 predicted proteins | sample Popmic356T_FD_133747 | JGI IMG/M metagenome (GOLD analysis project Ga0190271, IMG submission 133747) | Populus adjacent soil microbial communities from riparian zone of Weber River, Utah, USA - 356 T | ecosystem: Environmental > Terrestrial > Soil > Riparian zone | place: USA: Utah | collected... | reverse complement strand
TACCGAACGCCTGACAACGATAGACGGAGTTTGGATTTGCTGTTTACGAGCAAGCTCGCGAGCGCCGTTTGGCCAAATACCGCCTTCCTCCCTTACGAGTGAAGAAATGCGCATCCAATGACCATTTTCATCTGCAAAAATGTGCCGGCAAAAAGCTGCTCCTACGCTCGGATTGCTGTGCAGCGCTTGCCCCATTCTCGCGTAGAATCCCGGTCTCACGTAATCGTCGCCATGCAGTATGTGAACGACCTGTCCTCTAGAACGGCGAAGACATGTGAGAAAATTTCCAGTGTGTCCCAGATTTCTCGCTTGCCTGAAAAACCCGATGCGACCCTGTCCAACTTCTCGGACTACACGTTCGGGATCGTCACGGTCTGAACAATCGTCCACAACCTCAATTTGCATCGCCTCCGGTGGATAGTTTTGTTGAAGAACACTTTCGAGAGTCGTGCGCAGAAATCGCGCGCAATTGAATGTCGGAATCATCACCGACCAAAACGGGCGTGAAACACCTTCCGGCACCGGAGGAATATCCGGAACCCCATTGTTCAACAATCTGTCAGTCCCAAGAGAGGTCATCGTTCTAACCCTTTATTTGTCGAGAGCAAAAAGTTATTCGATTGAGAAGAGACAGACTGCTAATAACCGGAAAAAATATTTACTGGACTCGACGCCTTTGCAGCCGACCAACCCACAGTTCCTTCATTTTGCCTGGCCACTTGCTCACAGGTTGGCTAGCTAACAGCCTGGGAAGTGCTTTTGCCCGACCCTTCCATAGAGCCAAATTCGGCTGTCTGGCAAAGATTGTTTGGCCCTTAAACCGGCCCGCCGCTACCCCTGTGGCCTGGAAATGCTTAAAGGGAATGCCGTAGGTGTTAAGATAATATCCGTACACCAAAGCGGCGGTTCTGTCTTTGGGAGTCAGGTCAGCTTTGAGCAAAGCGATGACTTCCTCGTGAGAACTGGGATTGTAGGTGCCTCCCAAGTCTTGGTAGAAACTCCGACCTGCATGGATGCTTGGCGTTCCCCAGAAAACCGCCTCGATGCCGACTGTCGAGCCGAAAGTGAGCACTTTGTCGGCGTGCTTGATCAATGCATACGTGCTCACCGGGTCATCAGGCGGGATGATTTCAAAAAAATCTCTGCGCAAATCATAAAGGGCCATCGTGTGCTTGTTATTCACGCCAATGAGGTTGGGGTGAATGCGAAGGAAGACCTGAATATCATCGTGATCTGCCTCCAACGACGCCACGATTCTTTGCAAACCCGCCAATTGATTCGCATAGAGCGGATTATTCCACTGAGCGTCTGTTGCGGCGTACTCATCCTCCGATGAGTTGAAAATAGCGAGGTTCTTCTTTGCCGGGTTCCAACTGGCCGGCAGCAACTCTTCCTTCTGCCTGCCGACAAAGGAATGCCACGATTGGACTACTCCCTTGGATCGCTCAAGATAATACTTTTCCGCAATTTCGTTTCTCTTCGAATCGCCGGCAGCTCGTTCCCATTGGCCACGGATTTGCTGTTGCGCGTACGCGAGATCGTGCGTCGTCGTGTTTTTGTCTAATGTATAATGATGAATGTCATGTCCACGCTCGTGCACATAGCAGGTCACTCCGCGGCTTTGACAAGCGCGCAATACGGCGCGAACAGGCGCAAAACGACCATTGAACACATACACGCAATCCACGTGATTTTTGTCAAGATAGTTTTGTATGGACCGGTAGGCGGAAACAGCGGCAACGACAAATCTGGAAACCATATCGCTCAGGGCTGAGAGATCGGGTTCCGGGTCTCGCGTCAGAGAGATAATAGAAGATGCCACCGCCATGCCAATGTCGAACTCTTCAATGTAAAAGCTTTTGAGCTCTGCGATCGTCGCGAACGTCTTTTGAATGGACGCCAGTTCCCGTTTGTTTGACTGCGATAGAGTTAGAAATGAGATGCTGGGCACTCCCGGGAACAAGAGAGACATTCCCGATTGTCTTATCCCGATGCAATTTCGGCATATCGCCATATCGTGATTCCGATTGGCATCGCAGGCCGGCAGGTCTGCGTCGCAATGCAAATGAACAACCTCATCGCCGTCGTCCAGATGCCGCTGGATAATCTCCAGGTCAGTCTCATAGTGGGGTTTCCAGGTAGTATGCGCTGTGAATACGACGACTCTCATAGAAATGGTCTCAAGGGTGGCGCGATACAGCGCCTAAAGTGGTCTGCCAGTAACATCTTCCCAACGCAGCGGCGTGCCGCGTAAAAGGTCGCGCGCAGCGCGGCGGTCCAGGACTTCAAGGAAATACTTCGGCGGGAGGCCGTGAGCTGGACGGATTGAGCGAATATTTTGGTCCGTGAACACATCACCTGCCTTCATGTCTTCCACCACGAACAGTGAACGGCGGAAAATGCGGCTCGCTTTCTCTTTCTCCGTAACTTCATAACTCACGCGCCCTAAGGCTTTCTCCGCTGTGCGCACAGCCTCGACCATCGCCTTGAACTCGTTTGGCTCAAGCGAAAAAGCCGCATCGGGCCCACCGGCGGCGCGCGACAATGTTAAATGCTTCTCGATGACACACGCACCAAGGGCCACCGCAGCCACCGGCACCGCGATACCCAATGTGTGATCCGAAAGGCCAACCGGCACGCCAAATGTCTCAGCCAAATGTGGGATAGTGCGCAAATTCATCTCCTCCGGCGGGGAGGGATACGCGCTGGTGCATTTGAGCAGCACCAATTGTTTGCCGCCAGTATCGCGAAACGCGCGCACCGCCTCGTCAATCTCCGTGAGAGAGGCCATGCCGGTGGACATGATCACAGGCTTGCCGGTGCATGCGACCCTTTGGATGAGCGGAATGTCCACCAGTTCAAACGAGGCAATCTTGTGTGCCGGCACGTCCATCTTTTCGAGGAAATCCACGGCGGTGAAATCGAACGGGCTGGAGAAGCAGTCGAGGCCGAGCTCGTTAGCCACCTGCTTCAATTTCGGCTGCCATTCCCACGGCGTGTAGGCTTCACCGTAGAGCTCATAGAGGTTTCTACCCTCCCACATCGTCCCTTTGATGCGGAAGGGCTCACTGTTACAGTTGATGGTGATAGTGTCGGGAGTATACGTCTGCAGTTTTATGGCATCTGACCCAGCCTCCTTGGCTGCGTGCAGGATGCGAACCGCTTCATCAAAGTATTGGTTATGGTTGCCGGAGATTTCGGCGACAATGTAAACAGGCTGCTCAGGACCAATGCGCCGATCGCGAATCTTGATATGTTGCATTTTCAACAACGACCTCGCCTTTATCTTTAATCAGTGAACGCGCAGCTTGCGGTCCAATGTTCATAAGCGCATCTACTACCGATAGATGTGAAATGAAATCTACTCCACGCTGTACATACATTGGGTGTTCCCAGGCTTGATAGACGACTTCGATCCCGGCTTCAGCGAAGGGGTAGTTCTCCTCTTCCATATACACTTTAGAACCGGCACTACTATAATAACGATTCGCATTCACCTGTTTACAGAGGGATGCTAATAGACTCGACTTGTGCCCTTCCGGGGTCAGCTCTGAGGCTCGAACAAACCGTGGGAACAATTCGAGCAAATTAGAGACCATCCTGATACCCGCCATATTGAGATCAACCAAGTATTCGTATTCGCCCGTAATCCATTCTTCTAGTTTCGGAAAAACATCCTGAAAATATGGGGCGGATCCGAGATGCGTTTGAATCGAGCGCAGATGTTTCAAACGCCATTGTCGCTGGTCCGCGGAAATGCGGATGTCAACGAGACGCGTCGCTTGAGGGTGAGCCGCGATAGGCACGGTAAGCCAAAAGTGTTGACCATCACTTCCTTTTAACCGGTTGCGGTTATGCCAGGACCGCGCCACAAACTGGACAGTGTCTAGAAACACAAACACGTCTGCGTTAGCAATCTGTTCAAAATAGCCCAGCCATGGCATGTAGGTCGGCTGGGTAATAACCGCAGTTCGAGCCGTCATGATCACACCTCGATTCTGACGCTTAAGTCGCTTCTTGGTTCTAGATCGGTTTTGTATACGTACATCGAGAACTCGAAAGGAAGGACGTCGGGTTTAATCAGGTAGTCGTGCCTCAGGCAGACACAGGGAGATAGTTGCCCCTTGCAAAATCCGAATACCTTTTCCGGATTCACATAAAACAGTCCAGGATCGAAAAAATCTACGTAGGTCGAGAGCGCATTGAAAGCGATCGCTTTACGTGCGTGCTGGAAAAGAGTGGACAATAGAGCCGTCATCAGATCCCACCCACCCGCGACGTAATTGTTGAACACTCCGCTAATGAAAATGTAATCAAAATCTTCGGACACGCCGTCTTCCAGAATGTCACGCCGCTCGAATCTGGCCTCAGGGAACTTTTTCTGAGCGGCAGCAATCATTTTCGCCGATAAATCGTAGCCGACGTATTCCCCTTTAAAGGCCAAGTCGCGCCGCAGGTACATCAACAGGTGTCCTAGCCCGCATCCGAAATCGAGAACCTTGGCGGACCGCAGGTCGCCTACCTCAGTCAAAATCGCCAATCGACGCTCCTGAGTTTCTCGATCTGTCCATTGGACCGCGGGAGCGGTATCACCATGACTTTCCAATAATTGTGAATAGTGCTCATTAAGCACAGACAATTCCGCTTTAAATGCATGCGATGACATACTTCATTTCTCCAGTGTTACAAGCCAGTCGTTTTGTTCCAACCGGCCGGCTTCATAAGTCGTGATGTAGTGATCTATCCAAACCCGAGCAAACCCATACCCAAACATGTCTTCGACCTCGCAACGAGTATATCCGTGCAACCCCAGCGTGTTCTCGCCTTGGACCCGAAAGTCACGATCGCTAGCGAATAGAAAAATTCCACGACCGGCCCGGCTTAGTACTTGCCGCAGCCGCTCAACCGAAGCTTTGGCTACGACCGGTCCGGTACAATCATAAACGCCCACGCACACGACCAAATCAAAACTGCTCGATAAAAAATCTAACGTGTCCGCGCCTTCAGTGCGTAATGAAGCCTTCAGTCCGAGAGAATTCACCCTCTGATGAACATTGGAAATTCCCACGTTCGATATATCGATACCGGTCGTCTGAAATCCTTCACTGGCCAAAAATACAACATGCACCCCGCTTCCGCAGCCTACGTCAAGAGCCCGAACGCACGACCGCTGATCACGAGGATAATTACGAAAGCAGAACTGAATTACCTTTTCATGAGGATATTTCGGTCCGCCATGTTCATTCCAAGCATCCCAGACTTTCGCAGAGCTGTTCATCACCCTTCCCGGTTAATAACCCCTGCAAATGCCTCTGCAGCCCGACGTGTGGAATCTTCCGGAAAACAAGCGAGCCCAGCCTGACTCAAAGTCACTCGAAAGTCTCTATTGGCCATCAACTCGGTTAGCCGCGTCGACAAGATCGCGTCACTGCTCTCGCCCGTCATGCCTAAATCTACTGCCAATCCTTTGCCGGAAAATTGAATTGTCTCTTCCGCTTGCTGAACGTTCTGCGATAGAACTGCCGCCGGAACGCCCATGTATGCCGACTCATACTTGGTCAAGCCTCCGCCGCAAATGCAGAGATCAGCCCAGGCAAATTCGTCCGCCAAATCGATGAGCTGCGTCGCAATCAATCCCTCACTAAAGTGGCGAACGAGAAGTGACAACTCCTTGTGATGCGCATAGTCGCGCCCCACAATCACATGGACTGAAAGATCCCCTCCCATGCGCAGAAAAACATTTGCCACCTGGTATGTTGAATTGAGAGTATCTACTCCTCCCATAGCGACAAGCACGCGACGGACGTCACCGATGCGCCGCTTCGACATTCGTCTCTGTAGACGCATCCTCTGCCTGACCAAAAGATACTCTGGCCCAAGTAAATAGAGATGTTTCCCAGCGGGGTACTGTAAATCACTTGCCGCAACCGTAAAATTAAGCAGTGCAGCACATTCGTAGCGTTCCAAGCGGTTGAAATCATCGATCACGAGCACAGATGCGCCCTGCCGATCGATAGTCTCGACGTAGCTCTCATTCACAAGATAGCTGTCAATCACCACTCCTTTTGTGTTTTCTTTTCTAATAGTTTGGAGAGTAGATTCAAGGTCCTTTTTCCCGCACGTCTCACCAGCGCTAAAATCAAAATCCATATCTGCGCCATTCAACATATCCGCTGCGCCTGCGCCAAATCTTCCGAAGAATCGACAAACAAAGCCGCACTCCCTCAACGCCTCGGCTAATGCCAAACAACGGCTCACATGACCCAACCCGGTCTCCGGCGTCCCATCGCACCGGAACACGATCAGCTTTTCGTTTGGTTCTTCTGATCCCATGCCACAACTAAATTACTTTGGTCTTTTTCTTGAGCAGAAAAATGGCGTCCACGTTATCGCTATCACGGTACTTGAGCCGTTCGTCCTTGACTGACTCTAGGTCATCAAAGAGATCGAGATAGAACTTTTTGCAATCAACATTCCACAAAAGGTTTTTCCGCCCGCGATATACTATTTCTTCATCCTTGGTTGCATAATGCTCCAGCCCCCAAATATACCTATTCGTGCATCTGTAAATTTCGTTCATTACTTCACTGATATTGGAAGGATGTATGTGAATGAGAAGGCCAGAAGTAAACACTAAATCGAAGTATTTATCCTTAAACGGAATATCAAATGCTGAGCCCTGGATAATGTTGATGTTGTGCGTTCTAGACTTTGACAGCTCTACAGCGTAACTTTGCAACTCGATGCCGTAGAGGTTGGTAAATCCGATATTTTGCAGAAGCGCCAACTGAATACCAATATTTGACCCTACCTCTAGAATACGACTTGAACGGTCAATCTCTTCAAGATATCTGCGGTTTAAATCAGTCCTGTTTAGACCATATGTCTTTTCGTAATGAGCCTCCATCTGCTCTATGGCAAGGGCGTTTCTGTCGGTATATTCTTGGCCGAATTCACCCATCCAGGCTTGCATTTGGTCGGTTATCATTGTGGGTTTGTCCCACTTGATTCAACGGATTGGTCGAATTTCGGACTGTAAGTTAGCTTGCCAAGCCCAATTGGCAGGGCACGGCGTAAAAAGTTTAGAGGACGGTCTAGTGTCCCACCAAGCGAAACAGGCTCCGGGGACTTCGCACCGGCTCCTAATTACTTGGATCGATTTTCTGCTGTACATGTCGATTAAGGTCGAGCCAATGGGGGCGTCTTTTCAGCAACGACACCACATCTCGCCACGAAAAACGGTCGTGGTTGAATGTATCGTAGATTCGACGCACGAATTCCAAATCTTCAGCTGTATCCACGGTCCAGCGCATGTCGGATAAATCCAATTCGTGCAGGATACCAGCGAGGCAAAACAAGTTGGGGTTGAGCAGGATAAAGGCGGTCACGTGCTCACGCCAACCAAGATTGCGGTCTTCACGCCAAGCTTGCTCCAACACATTAAGCCGCACCACCTCCGCATCGAGGCCACGCGGAAAGGTGAATCTCGGATACGCATTCGAAACATAGTCAACGTTCGGTTGACCGTCGAGGAATGCCTGAACGACTCTATCTAAAATTTCGGGATCAATGAACGGGCAATCTGACGTGATGCGTACTATGGCTTGCGCGTGATATTTTATTGCCGCTTGATAGTAGCGATCTAATACATCTTCGTTACTACCGCGGAAGTATGCCCATCCGCGTGCCACACACATTTCTACAATCGTGTCGTCTGCAGGCTCGCTTGTCGTCGCTATGACGACCTCGTCGAGGCGTTTTGCACGACGAGTTCGATTGACCACGCGTGCTAACATGGGTTCTCCGGCCAAGTCCGCCAGCACCTTACCCGGCAAGCGTGTGCTTCCGGTGCGAGCCTGGATGATCGCGACCACTCTCATATTTTCTTCGAATCTGCAGGACATCCACGTGATAATTTATCGGCGATCGTGTCCGACTACTTTTTTCACAGCATGTACAACCTGGTCAAGATCCTGATCCGTCATGGCGTGGAACATCGGCAAACTAATCAACTGCTGATAGGCTCCTTCAGCCACCGGATATTCGCCATCCCGGTAACCAAAATTCTCTCGATAATAAGAGTGCTGATGAACTGGAATATAGTGGACATTCACACCCAATCCTTCGGCGCGCAACGCACGGAATATTTCTGACCTGCCTACTCGAACCTTCGCCAAATCAAGTCTGATGGGATAAAGATGCCACGCTGGATTCACGCCTGGGCGCACTGTCGGTGGAAGCCCGACGGGTATCTCATGGAAGACTGCTGAGTACTGATTTGCAATCTGCCTCCGCCGAGCGAGGTTAATCTCTAACTTACGCAGTTGCGAAATACCCAGTGCACATCCAATATCTGTCAGGCGATAATTGTATCCTAGCGCCACCATGTCGTAGCACCAGTTTCCGTTGGTCTGACGCTCACGGGCATCACTATCGATTCCGTGATTGCGAAACAGCCGAAGCTGGCGGGCGAACTTCGCGTCGTCGGTGGTTACCATCCCGCCTTCGCCAGTGGTGATGTGCTTCACGGGGTGAAAGCTGAACACCGTCAAGTGGCTGATACTACCCACCCGTGTACCTCTGTACTCCGCCCCCAGCGCATGACAAGCATCCTCGATAACCACCATCCCGTGCGAGCTGGCCAATTCCAGGATGGGCTGCAGGTCCGCTGGATGGCCCGCATAGTCCACAGGCAGCACAGCTTTAGTGTGTCGAGTTATCCGGCGTTTGACCTCGTCTGGATCGATATTCAACGTGTCCGGGCACACATCGGCGAACACCGGCTTGGCGCCTTGGTAAAGCACACAATTGGCCGTAGCGCAGAAGGTCATAGGTGTGGTGATCGCCTCATCACCCGGGCCCAGTCCGGCGGCGAACGATGCTCCATGCAACGCCGCCGTTCCGGAGCTGAAGCTCACGGCGTATTTCGAACCAACGTAGGCAGCGAACGCCTCCTCAAATTCAGCTACTTTAGGCCCTGTCGTGATCCAATCGGAGCGCAGCACCTCGACCACAGCGTTGATGTCTTCATCGTCAATCTGTTGATGGCCGTAAGGCAACATCGTCTGCCGCACCGGACGACCGGCACTTATGGTCACGCTTTCTTTCTTTTTCTGCATTAGACCTACTCAACTAACTTCCGAAGGTCTTCGACTGAAAGCCAACTTGTATTTGTGTCGCTTCCATAGTGAAATCCATCGGGCAGCGGCTTGGCGCCTCCCCAATGCCCGTTACCCCACCACGGATAATTGGGTTGAATAATATACATTTCATCTGTTTCGACTGTATGGCGAGCTTCGTCCTCAGAAACTAGCACCTCGTGCAGCTTCTCGCCCGGCCGGATTCCGACATGCTCAACCTTGCAGTTTGGAGCCACGGCCTTGACCAAGTCCATAATGTTCATGCTGGGAATCTTGGGCGAGAAAACCTCACCGCCGTGCATCTGCTCGAGGCAACGGACTACGAATTTCACCCCTTGGTCCAGCGTGATCCAAAAGCGAGTCATGCGCGGGTCGGTAACCGGAATTGTGCCGTTGCTCCGCTGCTCCAAGAAGAGAGGAATCACACTCCCGCGGCTCCCGACCACGTTGCCGTAGCGAACACAACTGAAACGACAGCCACCTTCGCTGGAATAGGAATTTCCGTGCACGAATAGCTTCTCGGCACATAGTTTAGTGGCTCCATAGAGGTTGATGGGGTTGACTGCCTTGTCAGTGATGATCGCCATGACCTTCTTCACTCCGCGGTCAATCGCCGCATCAATGACGTTCTTGGCCCCTATAACATTGGTCTGAACAGCCTCAAACGGATTATATTCACAGGCTGGGACCTGCTTAAGCGCAGCCGCGTGCACCACGATGTCCACGCCATGGAAAGCGCGGTAAAGCCGCTCGCGGTCGCGCACGTCGCCGATAAAATAGCGCATTGGCGAATTCCCAGTATCAGGGTAAAGCCGGCGCATCTCGTGCTGCTTCAGCTCGTCCCGGCTGAAAATGATCAGCTTCTTGAGATGATGCTCCCGCAGCACAATTTCGGTAAATTTCTTACCGAAGGACCCAGTGCCGCCTGTAACCAAGACTGTCTTATCGCGAAGCATGTCGTTGCACTTCCTTTCTGAATTTAATACT
>Ga0190271_10003260_pt1 | contig 10127 bp, 8 predicted proteins | sample Popmic356T_FD_133747 | JGI IMG/M metagenome (GOLD analysis project Ga0190271, IMG submission 133747) | Populus adjacent soil microbial communities from riparian zone of Weber River, Utah, USA - 356 T | ecosystem: Environmental > Terrestrial > Soil > Riparian zone | place: USA: Utah | collected... | reverse complement strand
GCGTGGCGGCGCTCGAGGCGCTCGGTTACCGGGCCTGGATCCTCGACTATCCGCCGCTGACGTTCGGGGTCGGCGTCCGCGAGTGACCGCCGGCAGAGGGCGCGAGCCTTGAAGCCGGGCGAGAGCATCGAGATCGAGGTCGGGCCCCGCGGGCCCTGGCGGGTCGAGCGGCTGGCGGCGCTCGATCAGGTGCGCGAGCCGTGGGACGGCCTCGCCGAGGCCACCGGGCACCCGTTCGCGACCTGGGAGTGGATCGAGCCGCGCTGGCGGTCGCTGGGCGGCGCCCGCGAGCTCTATGCGTTCGCCTGCCGGGACCGCGAGGGCGAGCTGAGGGCGATCCTGCCGATGTACGTGGCCTCGAGCCGCCCGGTGCGCACGGCGCGGTTCGTCTCCTACGGCTCGGTCAACTCGCCGGTCTGCGCGCCCGAAGACCGTGAGGCGGCCGCCCGGGCGACCCGGGCGGTGCTCGGCCCGGGCCGCGACGGCTGCCGGCTGCTCTACGCGGAGAAGATGCCAGGACGCCAGGGCTGGCCCGAGATGCTCCGAGCCCGCGTCGTCGCCGAGCACGAGGACCCGCTGATCCACCTCGAGGGCCGCAGCTGGGACGACTTCCTCGCCGGGCGCAGCAAGCGGCGACGGAAGAAGATCCGCAGCGAGGAGCGCCGGCTCGGGCGCGAGCACGAGCTGGTCGTCCGGCGGACCACCGAGCCGGACCGGCTCGGGGCCGACATGGACATCCTCTTTCGGCTCCACGGGCGGCGCTGGGAGGGGGAATCGACCGGCGTGTTCGAGGCCGAGCGCGGGGTGATGCACCGCGAGATCGCCGCCGGGATGCTCGAGCGCGGCTGGCTGCGACTGTGGATCGAGGAGGTCGACGGGGTCCCCGCGGCCGCCTACTACAGCTTCCGCTTCGCCAACTCCGAGTGGCTCTACGGCTCCGGGCGCGACCCGCGGTTCGACCGGCTCTCGGTCGGCGGCGTTCTGCTCTCGAACGTGATCCGAGACGCCTGCAACGACGGGGTCGAGGACTTCCGCTTCCTCGAGGGCGGCGAGAGCTACAAGCTCGAGCTCGCCGACGACGACTACCGGCCGCAGAGCCTGCTGCTGGGCGAGGGGATGCTCGCCCGGGCGGCGCTGGTCGCCGTCTCCGCGGTCCAGAAGGCGCCCGACGGCGTCCGCGCCCGGGTGATGCGGTTCGCCCGATGACCTCCTCCGAGCCGGGCGGGCGCCGATGCGCGTCCTGATCGTCAGCCAGTACTTCGCGCCCGAGATCACCGCCGCGTCGCTGCGGCTGGAGCCGATCGCCAGGGGCCTCGCCGCGCGCGGCCACCGGGTCGAGGTGCTCTGCGAGGTCCCCAACCACCCGGGGGGCGTGGTCCCGGACGAGTACCGCGGGCGCCTCCAGGTCGAGCGGGACGCCGGCGGCTACCTCGCCCGGCACCTGTGGGTGCGGGCGAGCCCGTCGAAGCGGGCCCGCGACCGGGTCCTCTCGTACGCGAGCTATGCCGCCGGAGCCGCGATCGCCGGCGCGCTCTCAGAGCGGCCGGATGTCGTGCTCGCCTCCTCGCCGCCGCTCTCCGTCGGCGCCGCCGGTGCCCTGATCGCGGCTCGCCACCGGGTGCCGCTGGTGTTCGACGTGCGCGACCTGTGGCCGGAGATCGCGCTGGCGCTGGACGAGATCGGGCCCGGCCGGGTCGCCGGCGCGGCGGCGCGGCTGGAGCGGCGCCTCTACCGCCGGGCCGCCGCCGTAACCACGCCGACCGAGCCCTTCCGCGCCCGGATCGCGGCGCTCTGCGGCGACCCGTCGAAGGTCGAGGTGATCGCCAACGGAACCACGCGCGAGTGGCTGCGCGCCGGCGAGGGGCCCGCCGACCGCGCGGGCGCCGGCCTCCCCGAGGACGCCTACGTCTGGACCTACGCCGGCAACATCGGTCTCTCGCAGAACCTCGAGGTCGCGATCGAGGCGGCGCGCGAGCTCGGCGAGGGCTTTCAGCTGCTGCTGCTGGGCGACGGCAGCTCGCGCGAGCGGCTCGAGCGGCTTGCCGCCGTGCTCCCGGAGGGCCGGGTCGTCTTCCGCGATTCGGTCCCCCCGGCCGAGGCGATGCGGGTGATGCGCGCCTCCGACGCGCTGTTGGTCTCGCTGGCGCCGATCCCCGAGCTCGGCCGGACGCTGCCGGTGAAGCTCTACGACTCGTGCGCGATCGGCAGGCCGGTGATCGTCGCCGCCGAGGGCGAGTCGAGCCGGGTGATGAGCGAGGCGGGGGCGGCGCTGGTGCTCGAGCCCGGCGATCCGGTCGCGCTCGCGGCCGCCGTGCGTCAGCTGCGCGACGCTCCCGGGCTGGCCGAGCGGCTGACCGGGGCAGGTCGCGCGTTCGCGGCGCAGAATCTGCGTGAGGATGGTGTGCCGAAGCTGGAAGCCGTGCTGAGCCGGACGATCGCCGGGGGCCGCGGGTGAGCGCGCTCCACGCCCGGCCCGGCTCGGAGGCGGAGACCTGGGCGGAGGGCCTTGCCTGGCTCTGGCGCCTGGGCGCGGTCGAGCCGGCACCCGGTCCGAACGCGATCGGGGTCGGAACCGAGTCCGAGGCGGCGGAGCTCTCGCGCGTCGTGCAGGCCGGCGAGCTGCGGGGCGCGATCGTCGCCGTGCGCGCGCCGGGCGACGCCGCCGGGATCCCGGCGCGCCGCGTCTCCGGGGTGGCGTCGTTCGGCCCCGGGGCCCGGGTCGCCGGCGAGTTCGTCCTCCTCGAGCGCGGCGAGCCGGCTGCCGAGTCGAGCCTCGGCGTCCACGCCGCGGTCGACTCGGGCGTCCTCTATCTCGGTTACGACCCGGATCGCGACTGGGGCCGGCTCGACTCGTTCTGGGCCTTCGAGGCGGCCGCGGCGTACCTGCGCGAGCGCGCGGTCGAGCTCACGCTGCTGCCGCCGATCGGCGCCCTGCGGCTCGACGACATCCCGGGGACCGCCCTGCACCAGCTCCAGGATCGCGCCAAGCCCGACCGGCGCCAGGCGCTGCGGATCCGCCGCACCTCAACCCGTCTGCGGGCAGCCGGCGCGGTGCTCAACGTCGCCGTCTCCGCGGAGGCGCTCGACGATGGGGCCCGCGTGCCCCTGGACCGGGTCTGGCCCCGCTCGGTCGAGGCCCTGCGCGACGGGGTCGAGCGCGGCGCCTACGAGCCCGTCTGCCACGGGCTCCTGCACCTCGACACCGACGCGCTCGAGCGCGGCGAGGTCGAGTTCCGCGAGTTCGGCAGCCTCGACGCCGCCGAGGCCGGGAGGAGGCTGGATCTCGCCCTGGCCTGGCAGGAGCTCCACCTCGCCAGGCCGACGACCTTCTGCGCGCCCGCCTGGACCTACGGCGAGGCCGGCGACGAGCAGGCCGCCGCCCGCGGGCTGGTGCGCTGGTATCGGGCCAGCCCGGGACCGGTGCTCAGCGACGGCCGGCTGCGCGAGACGCTGATCGGCGAGCTGCCCGGGATCCACGAGCTCGACTACGCGCCGCTGCAGCGGCTGGCCGCGGTCGGCGTGCCGCCGATCGTCGCCATGCACGGGGCGCTGCTCGATTCCCGCATGGTCCATCTGAGCCCGCGTCGCAACCCGGTGCTGCTCGCGCGGCTGCTGCTGAAGCGCGACGTGACCCGGATCATGCGCCTGCCGGGGATCCGCTGGCTCGGCGCAGCCGAGTTCGTCGCTGCGCTCGAGCGTCACGCGGACGGCCGAGCGGAGGCGCCCGGATGATCCGCCTGCTTCATTTCGCCAACTACCCGAATCAGCACGGCGGCTCGTTCATCCCCCTGCTGCGACAGATCCTGAAGGAGGCGCGCGAGCGCGGCTGGAGCACCGACACCGTGTTCACCAGCGGGGTCGAGAACGGCGAGTGGGTCCCGGAGCTGCGCGGCGACGGGGTCGGGGTCGAGTTCGTGGAGCCGGCCGGGCGCCGGGCCCAGTCCCGGCGGGTCGAGTCGATCCTGGCGGCGAGCGAGCTGCCGACCGTGATCCACACCCACTTCACCACCTACGACATCCCGGCCGCGCTCGCGGTCCGCAGGCGCGGCGACTCGGCCCTCTTCTGGCACATCCACACGGTGCTCCGCAACGACCCGCTCTCGCGCGCCCGCAACGCGGCCAAGTTCGCGCTCTTCGGCCGTGACGTCGACGGGATCTTCGTCCCCGCCGCCAACATCGGCGAGGGTCTGGCTCGCCGGATGGCCCCGCGCGAGAAGCTGATCCTGCTCCCGAGCCCGATCGACCCGGACGTGTACCGGATGCCGAGCGCGGGGGAGCGCGCCGCGGCCCGCCGGGAGTTCGAGATCCCCGAGGGCTCATACGCGCTGCTCCATATCGGCCGGGCCTGGCGGCTGAAGGGCGGAGACGTGTTCTTCGAGGCGGTGCGCAGGTTGCGCGAGGCGGGCCTGCCCGTGATCGGGATGACCCTGCGGGGCGGCGAGCCGGCGACCGAGGAGGCGCGGCGGCTGGGGATCACCGAGCACGTCAGGGTGCTCGAGCGGGTCGAGATCATGAACCACCTGTACGCCGCATCCGACTGCTTCGTCGCCCCCAGCCGCGGCGAGGGGATGCCGTTCTCGGTCGTCGAGGCGCTCGCCTCCGGCGTCCCCGTCGTCGCCAGCGACCACCTGCCCGGGCACGTCTACCTGAGCGACCAGGTGGCCGCCTGCGAGACCGTCCCCGGCGAGCCCGAGCCGATCGCCGACGCGGTCGCGCGGATGCTCGCGCGCCCGCCCGAGCAGGCCGAGCGCGAGGCGCGCGAGGCCCGGGAGTGGATCGAGGGCAACCTCGACCTCACCCACGCGGCCGAGAGCCTCGTCGACGCCTACGCCGCCGCGGCGCTGCGCCACGGACTGATCAGCGAGTAGGCGGGAGCTCGCCGAGGGCCTCGAGCTCGGCCCGTACCTCGGGCGGCACCGGCCTCCAGTCGCGACGGTCGAGAACCCGGCGCCGGAGCGGCCCCAGGGCAGCGCGCAGGCGGCGTTCCGCTCGCTGGGCCGGGCCCGGATGTTCGAGCCGCTCGAGATCACCCCGCGCCGCCTCGAGGCTGGCCTCGGCCCTCCTCCGCTCCGGCGTTCCAGCCTCGGCTCGGTCGCGGGCCCGACCCAGCGCTTCGCACGCGCCGTTTGCCATCGAGATCGCGTCCTTCGAGCTCGAGCTCAAGGTTTCGCGAAGGACCACGAGCGGTCGGCTCGAGGCGAGCACGGCGCCACGGCCTGCGTCGGCGATCCGTAGCCACAGGTCCCAGTCCTCGCAGGTCCTGAGCGTGGCTTCGAATCCGCCCAAGGACTCGAGGATCGTCCTGCGGACAGTGACCGAGCTCGCGGTGACGAAGTTCTCGCGCAGCAACTCGCGCAACAATGCGGGCGGATCCAACTCGTCGGCAACGCGGGGAAACGACTCGATCGTGGTCAGCCGGTGTACACGCTTGTCGTCGTCGCGAAGGGTCCAGCAGTTCGCATGGCACAGGCCCGCGGCTGGCGCCTCCGCGAGGCGCGCTCGGACCGTCGCCGCGTAGGCGGGTAGCCAGGCGTCGTCGCTGTCGAGAAACCCGACCAACGGCGCCCGCGCGGCAGCGATTCCCGTGTTGCGCGCCCGGGACGGGCCCGCGTTCTCCTGTCGCAGTAGGCGAACCCGCGGGTCCCGGGCCGCCTGGCGCTCGACCGCGTCGACCGTGCCGTCGCTCGATCCGTCGTCGACGACGATCAACTCCAGGTCGGGGTCGGTCTGCGCGCGCACCGAGGCGACGCAGGGCTCGATCGTCGCCTCGGCATTGAACGCCGGGGTCACGACGCTCAGTCGCGGGGCGTTCAACCGACGCGCGCCTCGAACAGGTCGACCATCTGCGCGCCGGACCTGCGCACGTCGAACTCGCTTTCGACCAGCCGCCGTGCGGCCTCGAGGTCGAGTTCCCCGCCGCCGATCAACCATTCGAGCGCCTCCGCGAGGCTGTCGGGATTTCCCGCTTCCGCGAGCAGTCCGGTCCGGCGGTCGTCGATCAGCTCCGGAATCCCAGAAAGCCTCGTGGAAACGGCGGGAACGCCGCACGCGAGCGCCTCGATCAGCGCCACCGGCAGGCCCTCCATCTGCCGGTCCGACGCGATGACGCTCGGGAGCACGAACAGATCCGCGCCGGCGAGCATCTCGCGCACGGCGGTTTCCTCGAGCGGCCCGTGGAAGCGGACCCTGTTCGCGAGTCCGAGCTCGCGCGCCCGTGCCTCGAGCTCACCACGCAACGGCCCCCCGCCGACCAGGTCGACCCGAAGCCGCTCCAGGCCGGGAGCCGAGGCAAGCGCCTCGAGCAATACCGCGTGGCCCTTCTTCTCCTGCAGTCCGGCGACACAGAGCCCCCGCACCTCGCCGTCGGGCGGGACCGACCGGGGCTCGAACGCGTAATCGGTCGGATCGACGCCGCAATGGACGACCGCGACCGGCGTCTCCGAGTCGCCTCCGTACGCCCGCAGAAACCGGCGGTTGAACTCCGAGACCGTGGCGACGAACTGAGCCTCCCGGACCTTGCTCTCGAGCATCGTCTGGGTGATGAAGATGTCATACGCGTGCGCGGTGAAGCTGTAGCCGATCCCGGTCAGCCGCCCGCAGAGCCAGGCTGCGAGGGTGGGATAGGAGGCGAAGTGGGCGTGCACGTGGTCGACCCGCGCGTCGCGGATCCTTCGAGCCTGGGCGGCCGCGATCGGGACCGTCGCAAGCGACCGCGCGAGCAGCCGCGGATCGCGCCATCCGGCACGCACTATCAACGCCACGGCCCCGGCCAGTCGCAGCGGGCTCCGCAGCGCCCAGTGACCAAGCGCCCGGGCTCCTTCGGGCGGGCTCGGCCGATGCAGGCGTTGCAGCCACGGGCGGGCACGTTCGTGGACGAATCGGTCGTTGGACGGGAACAGCGACAGCAGTGACAGCTCGAGCTCGGGGTCCGCAGCGGCAACCGCGTCGAGTTCGCGGACGACGAACGTCTCCGAGGCCGCGGGAAAGCGCGAGACCATGTACGCGATCCGGAGCCCGTGGCCGGCGCTCACGCGTGCCCCGGTCTGAGCCTGCCGCGCAACTCCGAGGTGATCTCGCGCACCGTCCCGGGAGCCAGCCAGGTGAGGGCGACCACGTAGATGGCGACGCAGAGCAGGCCCTCTGTCGCGAGCAGTCCGAGCCCGACCAGGGTCGAGTGCGTATGCGGCTCGAGCACCAGGCGATCCAGCGGCGCGACGAGGGCGACCATGACAAGCGCGGCCACGACCGGGGGCCAGATCTGGGCGAGCATCGCCCGGAGGCCGATCCGCGTCGTGCGACGGGCGGCCCGCAGCGCGGCGATGGCCCCGACCACGGCACCGAGCGAGAGGCTGGCCGCCGCGGCGGTGAGGCTGATCTGCGCCAGGATGATCATCGCGACGATCGTCGTGATCGTGCTCAGCCCATGGATCCCGGGCAGCGGCCGCGGGTCGCCGATCGCCTTCAGGGTCTCGCCCACTGCGATCACCACCGCGTTGGCGCCCGCGTAGCCGCACATGGCCGCCGCGGCGTAACCGGCCGCGAGCCAGACGTCGCCGAAGACGAGCGCGGCGACCCCCGGCCCGAGCGGGACCAGGATCAGGCCCGCCGGGATCCCGAGCGTTGCCAGCCACCGCAGCGAGCGCAGGAAGGCGGCCTCGAGCCGCTCGCGGTCGGCCTGCAGGCGCGAGAGCGCCGGGAAGACGACGTAGCCCGCGCCGGCGAGCAGCACCTGGTAGGGGAGGGCGGCGATCCGGAAGGCGTAGCGGAACTGGCCCAGCGCCGCCGTCCCCAGGGTCTTGCCGACGATCAGGGTGTCGGCCGACTGCTCGCCGAGCCGGATGATCCCGGTCGCGATGAACACGTGGCGGCCGTAGTCGGCGAGCTCGCGCCACATCGCGAACGAGACCTCGCCCGCCCGCGGCCGCCAGCGCGCGAACGCCCAGGTCAGCGCGGTGCTGGTCGCGAGCCCGACGTACTGGCCGATGACCAGCGACCACGGCCCCATGTCGTTGGAGGCGGCGATGATCGCCGCCGCGCCGAAGGCGAGGACCTCGACCGGGTCGACCGCGACCAGGCGCAGGAACGAGAAGCGCCGCTGCAGGATCGCGTTGGGGACGACCGGGAGCACGTTGACGAACATCAGCGCCGCGGAGGCGATCGCCAGCTCGGTGACCTGGTCGCTGTCGAAGATCGCGCCGAGCAGGGGCGCCGCCGCGATCCCGAGCCCGGTGGCGAGCAGGCCGCCGACGACGGTCGCGACGAAGGCCGTGCTCTGCGCCTCGGGCAGCCGGTACTGGCGCTGGACGACCGCGGCCTGCAGGCCGCTCTCGGTGATCAGCACCCCGAAGCCGACGAGCACGGTGGCGGCGGCGTATTGGCCGAAGTCCTCGGGCAGCAGCAGCCTCGAGAGGACGATGTAGACGACCAGGTTGAGCGCCTGCGCGAGCACGTAGCCGCCGCCGGCGAGGCCGGCGCCGCGCAGCACGGTGCCCGCCAGGCCCGCCGGCGCTTCCGGGTCTCCGGCCGGATCCTCCGGGGGCATCGGGACGGTCACAGCGCTCCTAGATTCGCGGATCGGGCCGACGGCAGCGCCGCTGCGCCGCGCCCGTGCGGGATCACGTTCATCGGACGGCGTGCGTATGGTTGGCGCGTGCCGGGATCGACCTTGGGGGGGCTGAAGACGACCGCGAAGCGCTCACGCCTCGGCGTGATCGCGGGCCGGATCGCGGTCGAGCGCAGCCGCGACCTGCGGCGGTTGCTCGGCCGGCGCGACGGCCCGATGGGGGCGACCCACCGCCGCTTCTCGCTCGACCAGAGCGTCGGCTACGTGAACGAGGTCTTCGACGACTACGTCAACTACGGCGAGCTCGGCGACGGCGCGCTCGCCGGCAAGTCGATCCTCGAGCTCGGGCCCGGCGACAACCTCGGCGTCGCCCTGAGGCTGATCGCGGCCGGCGCCGAGCGGGTGGTGGCGACCGACCGCTTCCTGCCCTTTCGCGACCCCGAGCAGGAGCGCCGCATCTACGGCGCCCTGGTCGCGGGGCTGCCGCCCGAGCAGCGCGACCGGGTCGCGACCGCCGCCGAGCGCGGCCAGGCGGCGTTCGGCGAGATCGGGATCGAGCTGCTCGAGGAGACGCCGATCGAGGACGCGCCGCGGATTCTCGGCGACTCCCGCTTCGACCTGATCGTCTCCCGGGCCGTGCTCGAGCACGTGCACGACCTGCGGACCGCGTTCACGGCCATGGACCAGCTCCTGCGCCCCGGCGGCAGGATGATCCACAAGGTCGACCTCCGCGACCACGGGATGTTCTCCGAGGGCGGCCAGAACGCGCTCACCTTCCTCACCCTCGGCGACCGGACCTACAGGTGGATGGGGGAGGAGTCCGCGGGGCTTCCCAACCGGGTGCTGATCGGCTGGTACCGCGACGAGCTCGCGGCGCTCGGCTACGAGTCGGAGTACCTGGTCACCCACTTCGCCGGGGTCGACGATGAGCTGATCCCCGCAGTTCCGCTCGACGGCCTGCGGCCCGACGCGCGGGCGCTCGCCGCCGTCGCCGACGTCCGGCCGCGGCTCGAGCGGGAGTTCCGGGGGCTGTCGGACTCGGAGCTCGCGATCTCGGGGTTCCTCGTGCTCGCTCGCAAGCCGGCCCGCTAGGCCCCGATGTCCAGCGCCAGGGGCAGGACCGAACGCGTCAAGGTCGTGGTCATGCTCGACAGCATCGCCCGCCCGGGCGGGGGCGAGCGTCTCGCGGTCGAGGGCGCGATCCGGCTCGACCCGGAGCGCTTCGAGCGCACCCTGTGCCTGACACGCTGGAGCCCCGAGTTCGAGCGCGTCGAGCCGGCCCGCGGCCTGCTCGCGCGGCTGCGCGAGGCCGGGGTCAGGGTGGTCGGGATCGAGCGCGAGTGGCGCACCGACCTGCTCGCCTGGCGGCCCCTGGTCGAGCTCCTGCGGCGCGAGCGGGTCGACGTCGTCCACGCGCACCTGTTCGGCTCCAACGTCTGGGCCTCGGTCCTGGGGCGGCTCGCGCGGGTTCCGGCGATCGTCGCCCACGAACACATGTGGTCCTACTCGAGCTCGCGCCTGCGACCGGTGATCGACCGCGAGCTGATCTCGCGCTTCGCCGACG
>Ga0190271_10003259_pt1 | contig 10128 bp, 2 predicted proteins | sample Popmic356T_FD_133747 | JGI IMG/M metagenome (GOLD analysis project Ga0190271, IMG submission 133747) | Populus adjacent soil microbial communities from riparian zone of Weber River, Utah, USA - 356 T | ecosystem: Environmental > Terrestrial > Soil > Riparian zone | place: USA: Utah | collected... | reverse complement strand
CCGCGATTGAGGAAGCCCTGCGTAACCTGCCCTGCCTGCTGCGGTGTGTGCGGCGGTCGCCTTAGATGGAAGCGCGGGCTGCTGTCGCTCTGCGGCGGGCGGCTGAACAGCGCCAGTTGCTTCTTCTCGTCGCTGAACAGCGGCAGATCGCCGAGGTCGAACTCTTGGTTGCGGGTTGGCTTGAGCGGTGCGTTGGCCATGCGCTGCGCCCGCTCCGCATCGCTGGACTTCTCCGCGCCGGGAAGCACGAACTGCTCCCGCTTGCCCTCGAACATGTCGACGGTTTCCGTCTTGGCAAAGGCCGGTCCCGCACCTGCCTTACCCCCAGACCGCTTGCCGACCTCGCCACTCTTCATCTGCCGGAAGATGTCGTCGGCGGTGCGGATGTCGTGCTTGGTCAGCACCTGATAGATCGCCTTGAGGAAGGCCTGCATTTTCTTGAAGCTGGCAGCGATGACGCCGTCCACCTTGCCACCCTTCACCCATGCGGCGAAGGCGTCGGCGATGGCTTCCTCCGTCCAGTCTTCCTCCGGGTAGTTCTTCTTGATGTCGTCGGTGATCCAGTCCTTGTTCGCCTTGCGGGTCAGGATCGCCAGTTCGCTCTTGCCGAACAGGTTGAGCCGAACCATCGCATGCACCGCCTCGTGGTGCAGCGTTTCCACCGCGTCCTTGGCGTTGAGGGCAACCTCGATCAGGTTGTGCAGGTAGATGCCATCGGCGCTGAAGGTGCCGTGATCCATGTCGGCGAAGATGTGCTGCCAGACATTCAGGTCGACGCCGGTCAGGCCGAGCTTGTCGAGCGCCGCGCGAAGCTCCCTGTGGAGCGCCGCCGCCTCTTTCTTGAAGACGTCCGACAGGCGGAAGTAGACCTTGCCGCCTGCTACATTCTGGACTGCCGTCGTAACGCCGGGAGCCTTGGGTTGGGCAGGCTGGCTTACTTTCGCGGCGGGCTTTTCTGGCTTTGAAACTTCTTGATCGCGCTGGCCATCGCCTCTTCCCTCAGCATGTCGGCCCGATCTAATCTCTCCATTTCGCTCAAGGATTTCTCCTTCAGCCACGCTTGTTTTTCTCCCCGAAGCCTCAAGTACTCTTGTTGGTGCAGTGTCTGAAGTGACGATCCTTGCGTAGCCATTGAATTTTCCCGCCTGTTTTAATTGCTTGTATGTCACAAGTGGCTTTTTCAAAACGTCCAAGAAATAGCGCGGATTAATCAACCGCCCAGTCCGCTTGAAGCGCTTGTACATACGGTCGGTCGCCGTGATTTCCGAGGCGTCCATTGCATGCAGTTCGACGGTATAGCCCATTGCCACGAGGTTGGCGCGCAGCGCCTCCATCTTTGCCGGGTTGTCGCCGATCTTCGGAATGACGATGTTGTCGCCATCTGAAATGAGTTCTCTTAGAACTTCCTGCCCCATGAAGGAGCTTTCTTCGTGGACCGCATTGGCTCCTATACCGCCCTGCATTTCGCCGGTCTTTGGATCGGGCTGGTAGTATTCCGGGATCACCTTCTTGGCGTCATCGACATCGACAATCGCTGCCTTCACCCGCACGGCGATAGGGTTGGCGATGCTTGATTTACCAGCCGCAGGCGGGCCGATGATGATGATGGCAAGGCGGTTCTTGAGTGTCGTGTATGGCTTGAGAAGCGTCTCGCCCCGCTTCTTGCGGCCTTCATTGATTTCCTCGACAGCCATCTGGCGACCGCGCTCGACCAGCAGCGGGACAGCTTCCTCCAAGCCACGAACATTGACCGGCTTTTGCGGCGTGCCAAAATTGTAGACCCGCTCACGCCACCAGTTCTCAGTCGCATAGCCCTCCATTTCGTCGGTCTTCGGAATGGCGTCCATCCGCGCCAGAGCTTCCAGAATTTCCGGGGTGAACAGCCGCTTCTCAAGCGCCGTGCGGGCCTTCGTCTGCATCCGCTCGATGGCGGCTTTAACGCCAGCGGCCAGCTTGATCTTGCCCGGTTTGGATACCTGTGCAGCCGGTGCCTTTGCGCCGATCTGGTCGCCGAACTCGATGACTGGAACGCGAGCGATGCCAAGCTCCTTGGCGGCAATCGCCCTATGCCGTCCGTCCTCTTTCCCCTTGTCGAAGAACTTCAGGGGATCGAGCGTCTTGCCCGACTCGATATGGCGCTTCAGGTCATCGATGTTCTCACGCGACGTCTCGTCTATTTCGAGCGGCTTGGCGCGGGCGAGAAACTCGTCGGGCGTCATGGTGGTCATCTTGCCACCAGCCTGTTCGAAGTTGGCTTCGCCATACCATTCGCTGCGCGGCGCTGTCGGGTAGCGGCGGGACTTGGAAAAAGCTGCCGTCTCTGTCGGCTCAACATAACCGAGCGCATCGACCCTCGTCCGGGCCGACTTGCCGATCTTCTGTTCGATGCCCTTGTCGAGCGCCTCCTGAAGGAGAGCCTGCTTTTCCGCTGGCTTCATCGCGGCAAGGCGCGGCTTCCAGAAGGCTATCGCATCGCCGCTCATCCCCATCGGGCTTGGCGTCATCGGTCGGCCAAGCGCCTTTTCCGCTGCGGCATAGAGGGCTGTCGCCACGCCAGTCCGCTGCGCTACAGGCTCGACAACGACGCTGCTGGCGTGCGGTCCCTGCGGCGAGATGTTCAGGGTGCCGACCTTCTTACCGTCGACCCACGCTTCGAAGCTTTCGTAGTTCGGTTGCCTGACCTCTATCTCTTTGCCGCTGGCAGCTTTCGTCCGGGTCGGCTCCGGGTTGGCCAGCCGCGCCTCTTCCAGCGTGCGGGCCTGCGTTCCCTTCTCCCCGTAGCGCCGGGTTAGGACGGCTTCGTCTGGCCGAACTTCTCGCGAAAAAGCTGGGCGAGCTTGAGGTTGCGATCCCGGTTGAGCTTGGACGGTTCGCTCTCCTGCAACCTTTCCATTGTCCGGGCCAGCGCTTCGACCAGTGAGGGCGAGGGTTTCTTGGGTAGCTTCTTGTCCATACTGTCGCCTCTTGGCCTCTGCCAGAATTGTCTTCGCGGGCGGCGCTGTCTCGCCCAGCAGATCGGTTCCTGCCGTCGTCTTGCGCGCCTCGTCTACATAAAAGCGGAGAGCCTCTGCCAGTTTCTCGCGCCCGACCGGCTGCGTCCAACTGGTGTTATTCCTGAACATCAATCGTAGGACAAACTCCGACACAGGATCAATCGTCTCGCCAGAAAAGATGTCGGTCTGGTTGACGTACTCGGCCAGCGGTCGGCCTTCGGTGCGTGCCCGCTGTACCGTCCTCACCGCCTCCAGAACATTCGGCGTGATGTCGTGGTCCGGGCTGATGGTCCCTTCCTTGGCTTCGGTGCGCTTCTGCGACCATGCCCCGGCGACGTCCATCAGCGCGCCGCCAATCGCCTTGATGTTGCTGTCGGTGCTCTCGACCAGCGAGCCGACCAGATCGGTGTCGCCGTAGGCCCGCCCCAGAAGAGCGCCCTGAACGCGGCGAATGCCTTCCTGCGACAGCGTCCCATCCGGCGTCACCATCGAGGCGCGGTCGTTGGCGTTGACCGTCCCCATGAAACTGCGGACAAAGTCCCGGTTGCCAGCGTCGGAGATATCGCCGCCCCGGTAGAGCGCGATGGTTTCCGGCTTCATGGCGGAGCTATCGGCCATCGCCCGCTCCGTCGCCGTCATCGCCAGCGTCGTGCGCTCGTTGGCTTCCCGCGTGAAGGCCTCCCGATCTTGGCCTTTCATGTCCCCTTGCCTGATACGCACGAGCACGGGACGCTGCATTCCCTCGACCGGGTAGCCTTGGCTGGCCAGATAATCCTTGTAGCCCTGTGCCGTGGGCAGGCCTTCGTTGTAGGCCTTGCGGATGCCAAGGATGCGGCCATTGCCGCTCTCGACCACACCGTCATCCGAAATGATCGGAGCGCCGTCGCTGGCGTTGGGGTTGTTGTCGAGCAGGCGCGGATCGAGCTTGTTGGCTATCGAGGAAATCTGCGCATCGCTGGTGCCCCGGCTGCGGTCGCGCGGCTGGAGTTCTGCCGGGTAATCCGGATTGGCTCCGCCCTCATCGCGCTGCGAGGCAACGAGGCTGTCGGCCTCGACCACCGCATAGGTGACTGGCACGTCGCGCCCGGTCGGCGTGATGGCGACGTCGTCCTTGACGGGCCGCGTCTCGATCTTGGGCCGCTTGACTGGCGCTACGGCTCCCCGGTTGGCTTCGATCTTGTCCTTGAGTTGCGCCTGCTTGACCGGCTGCGGGGTTGGCTGGTCGGTTACGACATAGCCGTCGCGCAGAGCTTCATTCGCCGCCTCCTCCAACGTGTTGAAGGTGGTGTGGCCGAACGGCCCTTCCTTGTCGAAGCGAGTAATGCGGTACTTGCCGGGTTCCGCCGTGTCAGGACCGACCAGCGCCTTCTGCCCCTTGCGCGTCGGATGCTCCATGCGGGTAGAGCCACCTGCCGCAGCAATCTCCTTGGCCTTCGCCTCGCGGGCTTCCTGATGGGCTTGATGCTTGGCGACCCACTCTTGGAACGACTCCGTTTCCTCGGCGCGTGGCTCCGCTGCATCGCTGACGTCCTCAATGACAGGCGCTGGCTGTTCTTCGATCTGGGCGGTCGGATAGGTGGGTGGCGCTGGTGGCCGTGCGGCAAAGTCCTGCTGTAGCTTCGCCTGCTCCGCAGGTGGCAGCGCGCGCGCCTGCTCGATTGTCAGGCCGCGATCAGCCAACCATGCCGCCTGCTCCGCCTGCGCTTGTCTTCCTATTCCGGCAATAGTCTCACCTGCGCCAGCAGCACCTTCGATGCCACGGTCAGGAAGCCCCAGAGAAGGCGCTACAGAGGCATCAGGTGCAGCAGGCTCAGTGATAGCGGGCGCACCTGCCGTCGCACCCTCCAGTGCTGCTGACAGGGTTCCTGTTAGGATTTCAGGGGTAGTAACCCCCTGCATGATCTGGGCAGTCGTCTCCGCTATCTCGGCCCGGTTGGCAGCGACCAGATCGGCCACGTTGCCAGTCACCACCTCGCGCTTGCCGTTGATTTCGGTGGTGGTGGTGTAGGTCGACGGCCTGCCGCTCGCCTCCTCGACCAGTGCCTTGCCTGCATCGATCACCTCATTCGGGATCGGCGAGGAGCGGTCCTGCGTAGTCAGGCGGGGACTGTCGGGGACAGCGGCGGCATCTGTCGGCGTCAGAATGTCATCGAGAATGGAGGGTTTCGGCGGCGGCGGTGTCTGGTTGGCGACGATATCGCGAAGCTCTTCCAGTTCCTTTCCTGCGACCTGATCGCTCCGCCAGCCAAGCCGCTTCAGGTTGGACATCAGAGTGCCGTTGAAGCCCTCCTCGGTGGCCTCTTCCGGCAATGGGGGCGGTGGCGGAGCGGCCTCCTCCACCAGTGGCGCAGCTTCAGGCGGTGGTGCTCCGGGCTGCTCTGGTTCCTTCAGCAGGCTGTTGCCCATCACGGTTTCCGACCCGTCAGGCAGGCGAACGCGGCTCGAAAACTCGTCGCTCTCCAGCACCTCGACCGTCTGGCCATGCAGCGGGTCAGCCGGGAACACCTCGCCATCGGAGGCGGTGAACTCCGGATCGTTGACCACCATCTGCCTGCCAGTGCCCGGTGGTGGCGGTGGCGTAGGTTCCTCCGGTACGATGTCGACCGACACCTCCTCTTCCGGCAGGACGCCAGCGTCGGCGGCGTTGTCTGGCGGTGCTGGTGCTGGAACCGCCTGCTGCGCCATGCCGACTGCCACTTCAGGCAAGCCCGTGGCGGCTTCGGAGAGGCCTTCCAGAATGATGGCTGTCCTGTTTTCCTTCTCGCCAGCGGCAACCTGCGCCGTCTTTTCACCTGCCGCTCCGGATGCAGCCTGCGCGCCGGTTTCAGCAATGCCACCAGCCAGTTGCCGAGCCTTCGAAGCTCCCTCCGCCGTCGCCCCCATCACCTTGGCGATGCGACCGGCAATGCCCATCGAAAGGCCGTCGAAGGCTCCAACAGCCAGTCCCCGCTTGGTTGCTTTCTCGCGCGCCTTGCCCATGAACTCCGGGTCTTGCAGCGCCTTCTCGACAGCCTTGGTGTCGTTCATGTCGATCTTGGCTTCTTGCATCTGATCGATGATCGAGCCTGCATATTCCTGCGCGCCAGACACCGTTCCAACAGCGCCCACCGTCCCGACCGGACCAGCCAATGAGCCAGCCAGACCAGCGCCGAGCATCGCGCCGGATGCCGGAACGCTTTCGCCAACCACGCTGGCCAGCATGCTGGGGTTCTTCAGGGCGATGATGATGGCCTCGCCCCAGCCTTCCGCCGCGCCCATCTCGGCCTGCGCCTTCTTCATCGACGGCGGGACGGGATATTTGGCAAGGTCGGCTTCATCCTCGGCGAGCGCCTTGGCCGCTGCGGCTGGGCTGATGATCCCGGCCTCGGCCTGCAACATGGTGAAGCCCTGCTGCATGCGATTGAAGCCGCGCCCAAGCGAGCCAAACATCACCGACCTGTCTTCTTCCTCCATGTCGGGAAGGGCATCGAGCAGGCTGGGCTTGTTGGCTGGCGCAATATCCGGCAAGGCATCGAGCAGGCTGCTGGGCTGCGCTCTGTTGATGTCAGGCAGGGCATCGAGCAGGCTCATAGGCCTGCTGCCCGGACTGCGTCTGGCTTAACCTTGTATCCTTCGATCAGCAGCCTCCGGACCATCGCTGGTGATTTGCTGCTGAGTTTCGGGTCGGCCTTGACCGCTGCGATGATCGCCGCGTCATCCATGTCTGGCGGTCGCGTGATGCTCGAAAAGTCCAGTTCCGTATCCGTGGTCGCCGCTGGCGCTGCTGGTGCCGTGGTCGATCCGGTCGAAGACCCGCCAGCCGATCCAGCCGCTGGTGCCTCCGCTGGGCCGTAGATGCCGTTCACGACGTCCTTCGCCTTCTTCTTGGCAAAGTCGAAATCCTCCTCGCCAAGGTTCTTCATCGTGCTCATGCCGTCCGTGATCGCCTTGAAGATGCCAGCCTCGGCCAGTTCCCGGTTGGCGTTCTTGGCTTCGAAGATGGTCTTCATCGCCGTGTCCTGATCGACGCCGAGCAGCATCAGGGACTTCATGTTCTTCATTTCGTCGGTGTCGGTATCGGTCGCCGCCCAGTCCAGCTTGTTGCCGTCCTTGTCGGTCGGGCGCTCGATCATCCCACCGTCCTTGCGGAATAGCTCGTAGCTGTAGGAACCGTCTGCGTTCTTGACCTGTTTGAGTTCGGTGTTCAGCAACTGGGCCGACTCCGCCTGCTGTTCCTGAAGCTTCTTATTGGCTTCGATGGTCATCTCGGTGCGCTTGATGTCGGTGTTCGCGCCAAGTTGCGCGATGCTCTTCTGTGTCTCGGCTTGCAGGTTGCCGAGCTTTTCCTGCACACCGAGCGAGGCATTGGCCTGCCGCTCGCTGGCCGCGATCTGCTCCTTCTGCACGGCGCGGTTCAGGTTGCCTTCGTCGGCCCGGAACTGGCGGTCCAGATTGGCAAGCTGCTCCTCGCGCTTGGCCTTGATGGCTTCCATCTGGCCTGCGCTCCAGCCCTTTGCCGCGCCGCCAAGGAGTGCTCCGATAAAGCCGACCATCAGCCCACACTCCTCATGATCTCATCCTTGACTTCAGGCGGTGCTCCGAGCGCGGTGCCCATGCCTTTGGCCTTGCGCGGTTTCTGCTCCTCCGGTGGCAGTTCCTCACCACCCGCCTGCCCGGAGGCATCGCTCTCCGCCAGTTCGCGCATGAGCTTATCCAGCGTGCCGTTCTGGTCGGCCTCCATCAGGTACTGAAGACCCTGCTGATGCGACTCTTTATTGATCACGCCAGCCTTGTCGAGGCGTGCGCGGTAGAGATCGAGCGCCTGATAGTAAGCCCCCTCGAAAGCGTCCCGGTCTTGGCTGTAGTCCTTGATCTTGGCGCGGCGGGATATCTCCGCCAGTTCCTCGAAGATGTCGCCAAAGGCGTGCATGACAGGGTCAGGCTGAAGCTGCTGTCCAGCCTCTTCCGCTGCCTGCCCAATCCGCGCAACGACCATGTCGGTGGCATGCGCCAACCCTTGGACAGGATCGCCACCTTCAGCGCCGCCGCGCAGTGTTTCGACAATGCCGGGGAAGGTCTGGTCGTCGTAGATCAATTCCCATGCGCGACCGACAAAGCGGTCGGCCATCTCCTGCTCTTCCGGCGAAGCGTTGACAATGCCGCCCTCCAGCGGGTTGCCTTCAGGGGCGTCGTCATAGGGCGCAGCTTCGGGCTGAGATGGTGGCATCTCTTCAGGCGGCAGTCGAGGATCAAGAGGTGGCATCTATTTCACCCATCCAAAGTCTTTGCCCCACTTCTCGAACGGTGTTGGATAGTCGTTCGGGGAGGGATCGAGGTATTTTCCAATGAAGGCGTCAGCCGAGATGTCGTAGCTGCTCTTCTCTTCTTCTCCGGGCTTGACGGCTGGCGTCTGGCTGGTGGTTATCGGGTTGTTGACGCCCCTGTATTGCCCGCCGCCGCTGCCAACAGTGCCCCGGTCGCCGGAATAGCGGTCGTCCCGTCCCGGCGTGTACTGGTTCGGGCCGTACTTGCCGCCGACCATGTCGGCGACGGTGCCGCCGATAGTATCGCCGGTCAGCATGTAGGCACCGCCCTGCGCCGCCAGACTGATCGGCCCGCCAGCAACAGCCGCGATGGCGTCGATGCCTATTCCCAAGACCGTCCCTAGCCCGGAACGCTTGTAGCCGGTCGCTGGCGTCTTGAACGACGGGAAGCCGGGAGCCTGCGGCTGCGCTGGAGGGGTTGCCGGAAAACCGAAAGTTCCGGGCGGAGTTGTTGTTACCGTCCCCCCGGCTGCGGCTGGTGCTCCGGGCTGGGCTGGTGTTCCCGGCGCTGCGTCAAGGCTGGGATCGTGCGGATTGTCAGCGGTAGCTGGATCGTACCCGTCATAGGTGCCGGGAGGTAGATCGCCGAGCGTCCCCGTGCCTGTACCCGTGCCTGCTGTCACTGTTGTCGTTGGGCTATTGTAGTGGTTGTTGATGAAGTCGCTGGCGAATGTCCTTACCTGATCAGCCGAGACGGTAGCGCGGTTCGTTCCAACCTTGTCATGCACGCCCTTCCCAGTCTTCGGGCTGGTGAACGCGGCCCACTCGTTCGCAAGTTGGTGACCTAAATTCTCCGGAGTGAGTCCACCCGTCATCGCCTTGGCTTTTTCGACCCGGTTGTCGATCAGGGCATCGCCAATGCTGTCCCAAACGCTTTCGGTCATGACGGTACTGCCGGGTAGACCCAAGCGCGCCGCCGCCATATCCAGCGTCGTGTCGATTACCTGATAAGCGCCGACCGCTGTGGAATTGTAGCCCTTCGCGAGCATGCCTTTCTGCATTTCGCGGACGTCATCCAGCGTCATCGAGCCATCGTACAGACCCTTGTTGTAATCGACGGGACCACCTTCAACCATGCGGCCATACGGGTCTGAGGTGCCGCTCTCCGATGGCTTGATCGCCTCACGGAGAGAGTAGTGGGCCATCTTGTCCATCGACTGGAGTTCGCCTGCGCGCGTGCCAGACGGCAAGTCCGTCGTTGTTGGAGGCGCTGTCTCGGTCCCTGCGTAGGACGTGCCGGGAACGCTGGGTGCCGTCTCGGTGCCCGCCATCGACATGCCCAACCCAGTGCCTAGACCACGCGGTCCTGCCGTCTCGGTGCCAGCATAGGACGTGCCAAGCCCCTTCGGTGCTGTCTCGGTCCCTGCATAGGACGTGCCGGGAACGTCGAACTGGCGGGCATTGATTGACGCACCCGGAACGCCGGTCGACGGGTTGTAGGTGCCCGGTGCCCGGAAGTCTGTCGGCCCAGAAAGGTTATATCCGTCGCTGGGTGCTGTCGGCACTGAAGGCGCGAAACGACCGCTAGGATCAGCAGGAGGGGCATAGCCTCGGTCGGTGTACCCCGGTGCCTGTTCCTCCTCCCAAGTCCGCTGCTGGAGTTCAGGCCGAAAATCCTGCGGCATCGACCGTCCCATCGGGTCGGACATTGCCTCATCAAGCCCTTGCAGCTTGTCGTACATCGTGCTGCCGCTGGCAGGCGGGACGGCCATCCCAAAACGACCGGGGGTGTAGGATGTCGGTGGCGTAAAGCTTGTGATGCCAGTGGCCATGCCCGTAGACGCTGTCGGTAACTCAGGCGCAAAGCGATTGGGGTTGATGTTGGGGTTGGT
>Ga0190271_10003258_pt1 | contig 10134 bp, 8 predicted proteins | sample Popmic356T_FD_133747 | JGI IMG/M metagenome (GOLD analysis project Ga0190271, IMG submission 133747) | Populus adjacent soil microbial communities from riparian zone of Weber River, Utah, USA - 356 T | ecosystem: Environmental > Terrestrial > Soil > Riparian zone | place: USA: Utah | collected... | reverse complement strand
GGCCCGAATCAGCCGTCCGGGGTGCCTCCACGGACGGAGGGGGTGTCGTCGCCCGCTCATTCAGTCCGTCGCGATGGCGTCGAGGATGTCGAGCTGTCCGGCCCGCTTCGACGGTCGCCACGCGGCCACCACACCGGCCATTGCCGCAAGCACGAGGACCACGGCGAGCGATGTTACGGGAAGGGCGAAGGTGCCGAAGCCCTCCTGGGCGGCGAGGGCCCGCATCAGCCCCCAGCCCAGGAAGCCGCCGAGGCCGATGCCGCCCAGCGTGCCGAAGATGGCCACGATGACCGACTCCCAGCGAACCGTCGAGCGCACTTCGCGCCGCGTCTGGCCGATCGCTCGGAGGAGACCGAGTTCCCGGGTTCGTTCGTGGATCGACAGCGACAGTGTGTTGGCGATGCCCATCAGGGCGATGAGGACAGCGAGCGCCAGCATGGCGTAGACGAACATCAGCATCTGGTCGACCTCGGACCCGATGCTGTCGATGTACTCCGACCGGGTCTGCGGCTCGGGTGCGCCGTTGCGTTCCGTGACCGCGGCGACGGCAGCCGCGCCGTCGGTCTCCGACACGCCATCCGCGAGGTCGATGAGAACGACCACATCGCCGACCTGGTCGGCGTGTGGCGTCCAGTCGTCCGGCGTCATCAGCATGTCGCCGACGTTCATCGTGTTGCCGTACACCGCGCTGACCGTGAGTTCGGTCGTCGCGCCATCGGCGAACTCCGCCTCGATCGTGCTCCCGACCGACAGGTCGTGGGCGGTCGCGTACTCCTCGCTCACCGCGATGTGGCCGGCCACGACATCGTCGACCGAACCGCGCGACACGTCGAGGTCGAGAAGCGCGTCGAGATCGGCCGCGTTGGCGACGGACGGATCGATGGTGGCGCCGTCGGCGAGCATCACGGCGTTGGCCATCCCGGCTGCACGGGCGACTTCGGGGAGGTCGGCGACCTCGGCGGCGACCGCCGGGCTCATTCCGGAGCCGCTGAAGTCGTCGGTCACCACGACGAGGTCGCCACCGAAGTCCTGGTCGACGGTCTGCTCGATCGTTGCCTTGATCGATGCGCCGAACGTCGTGAAGAGGGCCACGACCGCCGTGCCGACCATGAGTGCCGAAGCGCTCGAGGCGGTACGACGCGGGTCGCGCATCGCATTTCGGCGGGCGAGTCGGCCGGTCTGGCCGCGCACGGCCTGGGGAAGCAGACCCAGGACGGCCGCCGCCGGACGGGCGGCGACCGGGCCGAGAACGACGGCACCAACGAGCGTCGCCAGCGCACCGAGACCGGCCTGGACGAGCGCGTTGTCACCGGCGGTCGCGGTGATCGTCGTGGCGATACCGACCGCTGTGATCACGACCCCGGCGATCAGTCGGGAGCGCGATGTGCCCGTCGTGTCGACGGCGGAGTCCCGCAGCGCCGCAAGCGGAGCGATGCGGGAGGCCCGCACGGCGGGGATGACGCTGGCGAGCAGGGTTGCCCCGATGCCGACGACGATCGAGGCGACGACCGTCGACGTGTTCATGACGACCCCGTCGAAACCGAGGTCGAGTCCGTTGGCATCCATCATCACCTTCAGGCCGACGGCGAGTCCGTAGCCGACGGCGAGTCCGACGGCGGATGCGACCGCACCGATCACGAGCGCCTCGGCAACGACCGACGCGAGCACCTGGCGGCGGGATGCGCCGAGTGCACGCAAGAGCGCCGACTCACGACTGCGTTGAGCGATCAGGATCGAGAACGTGTTGTTGATGCTGAATGCGGCGACGACGAGCGCGATCCCGGAGAAGGCGAGCAGGATCGTCTTGAACATGCCGAGGAAGTCGCCTTCGATGTCGGCGAGCATCTCGTCGCTCAATTCGGACCCGGTGATCGACTCGGCGCCGGGGGGCAGCGCCGAGTCGATCCGGTCGCTGAGTTCAGAAGGGCTGACGCCGTCGGTGGCGGCCACACGGATCGTCGACACCTGACCGGGGCGAGCGACCAATGCGGTCGCGGCGTCGTCGGTGAACGCGGTGTAGGTCGTGGGTCCGAGGCTGTCGGCCCCGCCGAAGGTGGCAAGGCCGACGATGACGACCTCGACCGGTGCCGGCGTCTGCACGAAGGTGTGGTCGCCCACCGTGAGATTGCCGACGTCGGCGGAGGCCCGGTCGATGACGACCTCGTACGGCTCCGACGGGTCGACGTCCTGCGGCGCACGCCCGTCGGCGAGTGCCCATGGGTTCAGCGGCGAGTCACCGAGCCAGTTGGAGCCGGTGGTGGGCGGTCCCTCGCCGCCGACCGGGGTGCCGTCGCGGCCGACGATCCGTGCCGATCCTTCGATGAGCGGGGCCACCGAGGCCACGCCCTCGACCGCGGCGACATCGTCGGCCACGGCTGCGTCGATCGTCCCGCGGAGGCTGGTGTCGCCGCTGCCGATCTGGTTCGCACTGCGGACCACGACGTCGGTGCCCGAGTTCGCCTCCTCGAACAACTGGTCGAAGCCGGCGGTCATCGTGTTGCCGGTCGTGAGTGACGCCGAGAGAAATGCGACACCGAGTACGACGGCCATGGTCGTGCCGAGGAGCCGACGCTTGTGGCTCCACATTCCCTTCCAGGTGATGCGCCACATGTCAGGCTCCGAACGCCTTCATGCGGTCGAGCACCTGGTTGGCGGTCGGCGTGGCCATCGAGTCGACGATTCGTCCGTCGGCGAGGAAGAGCACCTCGTCGGCGTACGCCGCGGCGACCGGATCGTGGGTGACCATGACGACGGTCTGGGCGTAGCGGTCGACGGCGAAGCGCATGAAGCCGAGGATCTCGGCGCCGGTCTGGCTGTCGAGATTGCCCGTCGGTTCGTCGGCGAAGATGAGCTCCGGCTTGTTGGCGAGGGCGCGGGCGACGGCGACGCGCTGTTGCTGGCCACCCGACAACTCACTCGGGCGGTGCTTCAGTCGATCGGCGAGGCCGACGGTGTCGATCACCGTTTGCATCCACTCCTTGTCCGGTTTCCTTCCGGCGAGGTCCATCGGCAACGTGATGTTCTCCTTGGCGGTGAGCATCGGCAACAGGTTGAAGGCCTGGAACACGAAGCCGATCCGCTCGCGGCGCAGCCGTGTGAGCTCGGCGTCGGACAGCGATCCGAGTTCGACCTCGCCGATGTTGACGGTGCCCGAGGTCAGCGTGTCGAGGCCGGCGAGGCAGTGCATCAGCGTGCTCTTGCCGGAACCGGAGGGGCCCATGATGGCGGTGAACCGGCCGGCCGGGATCGAGACGTCGACGCCGTCGAGGGCCCGGACTTCGGTGCCGTCGCGGCCGTAGACCTTGACGGCATCGGTGGTTCGGGCCGCGGTCACGCGGGGGTGGTGGGAGGTCGCCGACGAGGGAGCGAGCGTGGTGGTGTCCATGCCTCCATGCTGGGCGCGGCACGCCCCCGGTTCGATGGGGCGCCCCGGTGTCTTCGCGGTAGGGCAATCCCCACCGCCCCGGCCAGGCGCACGGCAGGCCCGTCGCGTTGCCGGGGCAGCGGGCCTGACCGATTCGCAGCGGGACCAGTTCGTTGGAGTGCCACTCAACTTTCGCTTGACTCTGACTCAATTCACGTTTAGGGTCACACTCAAATGAAATCTCAACGACCATATTCGATGTCGCACCGGGCCGAGCAGGCCTCCGCCACCGCCGATCGCATCGCCGACGCCGCCGTGCAACTGCTGATGGAACAGCGCTTCGCCGACGTGACGCTGGCGGCGATCGCTCGTGCCGCCGGCGTCTCCCACCAGACCGTGCTCAACCACTTCGAGTCGAAGGAGGGCGTTGCCTACGCCGCCGCCGTTCGCATCTCGGCGGCCACCGACGACGCCCGTGCGGACCCACCGACCGGCGACGCCGGGGCCGTCGTCGCCATCCTGATCGACGACTACGAGCGAATGGGCGACGCCAACGTCCGCTGGGCGATGGACGCCGAGCAACTCGGCTCGCTGGCGTCGTTCCTCGAGCGGGCCCGAATCTCACACCGCGAGTGGCTCGCCACGGCGTTCGGCGACCGGCTTCCTGTCGATCCCGGCGAGCGCGATGTCGTGCTGACGGCGCTCCACGCGGCGACCGACGTCTACACGTGGAAGCTCATGCGACGTGACCTCCAACTCAGCCGCGCCGACACCGAACGCGCCGTGCGGCACCTCGTCGAGGGTGCACTCATCGCGCACTGAATCACACCCGAATCCACCTCGGACACTCCCGTCCGAATCCCATCAGAAGGACATGACATGAACCCATCCACCTCATCCAGCGCGGCCCGTCGCCGCTACCTCTTCACCCTCGTCGACGGCGGCGGCACCGTGCCGCCCGAGCTCGGAACCGTTCGTCGCTTGACCGAACGCGGCCACGATGTCACCGTTCTCGCCGAGGACACCATGGCCGACGAAGTCCTGGCGACGGGTGCCCGCTTCATCCGCTGGTCGACGGCGCCCAATCGACCGACACGGCTCCCCGACGACGACCCGTACAGAGACTGGGAGTGCCGCAGCACGATGAAGCTGTTCGACCGACTCCTCGACCTCCAGTTCGCCGGACCCGTCGCCCGCTACGCCGCCGACGTCACCGCGGCGATCAACGATCAACAGCCGGATCTGGTCGTGTGCACGATGTTCACCCCGGGAGCGATGCTCGCCGCCGAGGCGGCGGGAGTGCCGTTCGACATCGTGTTCCCCAACATCTACATGCTCCCCGCACCCGGGCTCCCGCCGATCGGGCTCGGACTGCAACCCGCCCGCGGTGCGATGGGCCGCGCCCGCGACAGGATCGTACAGAAGGTTGCCGACCGGTCATGGGACAAGGGCCTCGATCGCCTCAACGCCGTCCGTGCCCAGTACGGGCTCGAGCCCCTCGATCGATTCTGGGCGCAGGCCGACCGGGCCCACCGCCACGTCGTGCTCACGTCACGCGGATTCGACTTCCCGGGGCAAGTGCCCGCCAATGTCCGCTACGTCGGCGCCGTGCTCGACGACCCGGCGTGGAGCAGCGGAGTCGACGCCTGGACACCGCCGGCGGGCGACGACCCGATCGTCCTCGTCGCTCTGTCGTCGACGTTCCAGGATCAGGGCGACTGCGTACGTCGCGTGATCGACGCCGTCGGTTCGCTCCCGGTGCGGGCGATCGTGACCACCGGACCCGCGCTCGACCCGGCCGGGTTCGACGCTCCGCCGAACGTCGAGGTGCGGCGCTCGGCGCCCCATTCGGTGGTCCTGCGGCATGCCGCGGCCGTCGTCACGCACGGCGGCCATGGCACGGTCATCAAGTCGCTCGCCGCCGGGGTGCCCCTGGTCATCCTCCCCCACGGGCGCGACCAGGCCGACAACGCCGCCCGCGTCGTCGCTCGAGGCGCAGGGGTGAAGGTCGCCAAGGACGCCAAGGCGAAGGTGATCGCCGCGGCGATCTCCGAGGTGCTCGCCGACGACGGCTACCGAAAGGCGGCGTGCGCGCTCGGTGAGATCATCCGCACCGACGCGTCGAGTGGCGCCGTGACCGACGAACTCGAGGACGTGCCGATGGCGTGCCCAAGCCCGTCGTGATCCTGGGGAGCGGGCCTCCCGCCTGACGCCGAGACGATCACCATCATCGACGTCCAACTTCCGGGGAACCCGCCGGCCGTCGACGTGAATCACGACGCACGGTGATCGCCACGACCTTGCCCGAGCCTTCCCGTGGGGCGTGCAGGACTTCTGTGGAGCCCAGAATCGGAATCGAACCGACGACCTACGCATTACGAATGCGTTGCTCTACCGACTGAGCTATCTGGGCGCGCGTGATGCGCAGCCCGTGATGATATCGGCGTTGCCGGATCGTCGGTCAGGAGGTTCTCGAGGCGTACGTCGTCAGAGATAGCCGGCGACGACGCCGTCGGCGGCTGCCGAACTCTGGGGATGGCCGGTGACCGCCTCGAGGAAGGACTCGCGTGCGATGGAGATCAGTTCGGACTCCTCGGTGGCGACGATCGTGGCGGTGCGCGGCACGTCGCGCAGCAGCGCGATCTCACCGAAGGCCGCGCCCGGGCCGATGGGTCCGACCGGCTGAGCGTTCACCGAGACGAGGAGCGAACCCGTCACGACGAGGAAGTACCGGTCGCCGACCGCGCCTTGGACGATCACGGACTCGCCGGCCGGCGCCGTGCGCCGTTCGGCATCCTTGGCGAGCCGTTCCATCGCCCGGACATCGAGCGGCGCGAAGATCGGGTCCGCGTGCAGGCGCTCGATCAGATCGGCGGCCGGCGGCGGGACATCGGCGCCCGTCGCCATCAAACGTGAGATGGACAAACCCGCGACGAGGAACACGGCGGCACCGATGATCACGACGGTCGTGGTGAGCGACGCACGCTGGGCCAGTGTGGTGAACGCTGTCGCGCCGAGGGCCATGGCGAGCATCTGACTCGACTCGTGGATTCCGAAGATCCGGGCGAGGACATCATCGGGCGCCCATCGTTGCAATGCGACGCTCCCGGCAACGAGGATCGCACTCTGCCCGACACCGGCGCAACCGAGTGCAAGCACCACGACGACCGGGTCACCCGAGCTGACGACGACCACCATGGGCACGACCATCGCGAGGACACCGACCGTCTCCAGACGTGCCAATGAGTACCGGCCGATGGACCATGAGGTGAACAGCACCCCGATGACGGCACCAAGGCCCACTGCCGCAGCGAGGATTCCGACGTTGATCCGGTCGGCGAAGCGCTCTTCGGCGACCGTCACGACCAAGACGTCGATCACGCCGGTGAAGAACGCCGACAACGACATGATGATCACGAGGACGCGCAGCGTCGGTTCATGCGCGAGCGCATCGATCCCGCCGAGGACGCGAGTTCGGAGCGTGGCCGCGGTCATCGTGCGCGTCACCTGCTGGACGGCGACGCCCGCGGAGAGCAGGGCAGCGACGGCGGTCAATCCGCCGCACACACCGAACACGAGCGCCGGACCCTGAATGGTCAGGAGCACTGCGGCGAGCAGCGGGGCCACGAAGATCCCTCCATTGGCCACCAGGTTCATCACGGCGTTGGCGGCGACGAGGTCCTTGGGCGTGTGGGTCACCGTCGGCAGAAGGGACGCCACCGTCGGTCGCGTGAACGTCACCGCCCCGGCGACGGCGATCACGCCGCCGTACGCGGCGACGGCGTTACCGCTGCTCATTCCCATGGCACTCGCGCCCATCGTGAGCGCCTGACAGATGAACCCGAGCGTCAAGGCCCGGTTCGCCGGGAACCGGTCACCGGAATACGCGGCGAACGGCGCGACGATCACGGCACAGACGAGCGACATCACCGCGATGGTGCCGGCCTCGCGCGTGCCACCACGTTCGAATGCGAACACCAACATGGCCAGCCATGTGGCGCTCTCCGCGAGAGCGAAACAGGCGACGCCGATCTCGACGCGGCGCAGCATCGGGTCGGCGGCAACACGTCGGATCGCGTCCAGTCGGCGAGCCACGACGCAAGGCTAGGGCACGACGTCGTCGGCGCTGGTCGAGGGCACCTGGGCGAAGACCGAGCGCGAGGCGATTGCACCGCCGACGTCGTGAGTGCGGTGAGTCAGCGGGCCGGGTCGCCCAGCGGGTCGCGTCCGTTCCAGGTGCCCGCCGAGCCGTACGGTTCGAAGCGCGCGAAGAACTCCTCGGTGTACCAGGCATCGGCGCGCGTCCGGCGGACGACGTCCTGGTGGTCGGGCATCGAATAGGCGAAGGCTCGCGCAGCGTCGAGGGACTCCCACAAGCTGAAGGTGGCCAGACGCCCGATCGGTGCCTCACCGATGGCCACGACATCGACGAGGCCGGGCGAGCGATGGAGTTCGGCGTCGACGAGCCGGCTCGCGGAGGTGAATTCACGCCACGCGCGCGGACGCACGGTCGCCCGAGTGATCACCGCGAGGGGCGCGCTCGACGAGCCGGGCTCGAGGTCGGCGAGCGGATCGAATCCCCGCCAACTCCCGTGGCCACCCAGACCGCGCAGCCGGACACTCCAGTGCTCGTCCGCGTCCTGCCATCGTCGGGCGATCGGGTGCGTCTCGAGGAAGCGATCGAGCGCGCCCTCGTCGGCCCACACCGCGAACAGCGCGGTCCGAGCGAGGTCGGCGCCGGCACCGGTGTGGCCGCCCCGTCCGGTGCCGAGCAGTCGCCAGAACAGCAGCCCCGGGATCCGATCGAGGCGGGGTCGGTCCGTCCCGAGCCGGGCGAGCGCCAAGGGTGTTCGCATCGTCGACTCTCGGACGAGGTGGAACGATGCGATGCGGGCCATTCGTGGGCCATGCTGTCACCCGATGGTCGTCGACGTGACACTCACCGTGATCGTCGGGTACCTGGTCGGTTCGATTCCGGTCGCCAACCTCCTCGCACGGCGAGGCGGTGTCGACGACCTCCGCCTGGTCGGCGACCGCAACCCCGGATTCTGGAACGCGAGAGAGAACCTGGGCCGCCGGGCTGCCGTTCCGATCTTCGTCGGTGACCTCCTCAAGGGGGTCGTCGGAGCCGGCGTCGGAGCACTCCTCGCGGGTCCCGGCATCTGGGGCCTCGCCTATGTCGGAGCCGGCGCGGCGATGATCGGGCACGCGTTCCCGGTCTTCGCCGGATTCAAGGGCGGTCGCAGCATCCTCACCTTCGTCGGCGGCGCCCTGGTGTTCGCTCCCGTGCCCGCCGCGATCGCCGTGGCGCTGCTGCTCGTCACCTTCGCCATCACGAGGTCGTTCGCGGTGTCCGCCCGGGTCGGATTCTTCGCCCTTCCCGTTGTCCAGTTGGTCGTCGAGGGCCCGTATCGCACCGCCGCGACCGGCGTCCTGATGACTTTCATCGGACTCCGCTTCCTGATGGCCACGATCACGATGGGGGTCAGACCCCAATCGTGATCGTCACCCGTAGGAGCGCCCGCGCCACGTCTGGCGAGTTCCGCGTGCGATGCCCGACGCGATCGCGGCGGCGGCGAGCGGGTCGGCGAGCGGGCTCGCCCAGTAGGCGACACCGCCGCTCGTGTACGCCCGACGCGTGCCGAACAGGGTGCCGATCCTGATTGCGGCGAGCACCACGTCGATGAGGTCGCCCCGCCGGGTGAGGAGCCGAGGGATCGGGAGCACCTGGGCGAGGACCAGCATCGCGAGGTCGAGGAGTTGGCGGGAGCGCGGTTCGACACCGGGAAGGGCGAGCGAACGCCCCCAGCCCCGACCCGTTTCGGCGAACGATTCGTACATCCGCACGGTGAGCAGCTCGCTGGCGTCGAGGAATCCGACGCGCCGACCTGCTGCTGCGAGCGACCGGGCGAGTGCGACGTCTTCGACCAGATCGGCCTTGACCGACGTCAGTCCGCCGGCGTCGAGCAGGCGACGACGGTCGAACGCCATGCACTGTCCGTTGCCGAGCATCCGCTTGGTCGCACTCGGCGGTCCGCCCGGAGGACCGAATCGGTAGACCAGCGTGGTCAGCATCGCCGGGTGCAGCCAACGACTGCCCGGTGTCGGACAGTCGATTCGGGCGGCCGCCGTGAGCAGATCGAATCGTTCGCCAATGGCCCGCGCCACGATCGCGGTCGGCAACCGCGGGTCGGGTCGCGTGTCGGCATCGAGCGACACGATCCAGTCCGAACTCGCGGCCTCGATGCCCTGGTGCAGGGCCCATGCCTTTCCTGCCCACCCGGCTGGAAGTGGGGCTCCGCAGAGCACGGTTGCGCCGGCGCCGCGGGCGATGTCGGCGGTGGCGTCGATCGACTGATCGTCGATCACGAGCACCTCGGTGACACCGGGAGCCCCGATGAGCGCGTCGAGCAGCGGCCCGAGCCGCGCGGCTTCATTGCGAGCGGGGACGATCACGCTGATCGGCGTGACGGGGGTGAGCGTCGGCCGGATCGGCGGTGCGACGCGGGCCGCCCGCGCAACCCGGGTGATCACCACGCCGGCGGCGGCCAGGCGGATGGCGATGTGTGCCCACCTCGCGACCGATCGGACCGACGTCACGCGAGATCCTGCGCGATCATCTCCGACACGATCCGCGCGCTGGTCATCACCAGCGGGAGCCCGCCGCCGGGATGACTCGAGCCACCGACGAGATACAGGCCGTGGCGGGCGCCGCGGTTGGCGGGCCGGAGGAAGGCGGCCCGCTTCCCGTTCGACGACGAGCCGTAGAT
>Ga0190271_10003257_pt1 | contig 10136 bp, 6 predicted proteins | sample Popmic356T_FD_133747 | JGI IMG/M metagenome (GOLD analysis project Ga0190271, IMG submission 133747) | Populus adjacent soil microbial communities from riparian zone of Weber River, Utah, USA - 356 T | ecosystem: Environmental > Terrestrial > Soil > Riparian zone | place: USA: Utah | collected... | reverse complement strand
TTGATCCTTGCCGGTCACGCGAGAGGAGCGATGTGTTCACCCGGATCATGGATCAGCTGGGCCACAACCCGGACCACGTGTGTTGGATTCGCGTCACCGAATCGGAGATCAACGTCGACCTGATCGATTTCGATGATCCTGATTGGCCAGCCACGACGGCACGGCACGTCGATCTCAGGTTGCCACCGCTGATCCTGCCGGGCCTAGGGCCTTAACACCCGCGGACCGGCGGTCACGCGTCTGGTCGGCGATCGTGTGCGACAACCAGAGCCCACTCGGCACCGGTGGAGGAGAACTTTGAGGGATCGATCCACCGTTGCTTCGGACCGACGCACCGGTCAACAAGGAGTACAACGAGTTCCAAACCGTCCCCGGCTGAGGTTGGTGGACGATCCTGCGGCTGTGGTTTCCGACTCAGCAAATGCTCACCCACCAAGCAAACCGACCGAGGTCGCTTGATGAACGGCTTCGTTCCGACTGGAGGCGCCGAGTTTGCGATAGATCGCGCTGACTTGTGAGTTGACGGTGTTGCGGGATACGAACAGCCGCTCAGCGATCTCGCGAATGGTCAGATGGGTCTGCAGGTACGGGAGGAGCCTCAACTCGGCGGGGGTCAACGGCGACGGGCCGCTCATGACCGAGTCTGTCGACGCGATCAGTTGACGGAGGTCGGCCACGTCGCGGACCAGGGTGCCGAGTTCGGGCCGGTGAATCAGGACGTCGCTGATCTCATGAAGGAGGTGACGGGCCGTCGAGTGTTCGCTGATTGCCCAGTGCGTCTTCGCGAGTTGCAATCGCAAGCGCACCGCAACGGTGGGCATGACGAATGTCGCAAGCGCACGCCCACGCATCGCTGCGGCAAGATGACGTTTCGCCTCATTGAGATCGCCGTGGTGAACGGCCAGCCGGGCCGCGGCTGCGAATGCGAGCAAACAAGTCGCGTAGTCCTGCAGTCGAAACTCCTCGATCACTGCCAGCGCGGTTCCGGTGTGCTCGGCTGCCTCCGCCCACTGATCGCGATCCATCGCCAGAACTGCGAGCTCCGCCTCGCTCACGACCCGCGCGTCGGTGTTGGACAAAGCAACTGCCACCGCAGCGGCCTCTCGGAACACGGCGGCGGCTCGATCGAGGTCGCCGGTCAGCAACAGCGCTTCGGCGTGAAGTGCGAGCGCCGTGTCGCGCCATGGACTCCATTGCGGCTCTTGGGCAACCGCCAATTCGGCGTCGGCCAGCATCTGTTCGGGTCCTGATGGACACACCATGGCGCGCAGCATCGCCCGAGCCGATTCGAACGACGCCGACCCGTCCAATGGCACCTGATCGAAGTGGGCCGAATCGGTGAACGCGACCCAGCGCTGCGTCTCGGTGGTGAGCCCTCCGTGGAGTGTGATCCAGCCGGCCAGAACAGCGAGCGGGGGGTACTCCTCGATCGCGCTGGCGCCGAGCGTCGACAGCCAGCGTTGAATGGTCGACACTCGACCGGCCTCGAAGGTCGGCAGGACGAGTTCAGTCACCAATCGAACGCATCGGTTCAACTCGTGTGCGTGCAGCAGGTGCTCAACCGCCATCGCCGGTGAGCCGCTCGACTCGTACCAGTCGGCGGCGCGCAGATGCAGCTTCGGAATGATGTCCGGCTCGATCCGACGCAGCTCACTCAGCAGGAACTCGCGAAACAGCCCGTGGTATCGGTACCACTCCCGCTTTCGGTCGAGTGGGACCAGGAACAGACTCGAGGCCTCGAGTCCGCGTAGTTGCGATTGAGCACCGGATTGGTCGAGCACCGCGTCGCACAGCGGCGCGCACAGCTGCTCGAGCACCGCGGAGCGCCGCAGGAAACGTAGTAGATCTGGAGGCACCTTCGTCAATGACTCGCTATAGAGGTAGTCCGCGACGTAGCGGTCGTCGCCGGCGATCAGTCCGTCACCCGTCTTGTCACCGGCGATCAGAGCCGCGAGATAGATGCCGGCCGGCCAGCCTTCCGTGCGTTCGGTCACTGTCGCGGCCGCCTCGCGTGTGAGACTCACGTTTGCGGTCGAGAAGATCTGCGCGGCGCCAGTGGCGTCGAGCGCGAGATCGCTCGCCACCAGTTCCAATGCTTCTCCCGAGGCGCGCATCCGCGGTATGTGGGGCTGTTCGGCGCGACTCGCTGCGACCAGTTGCGAACCACGGGGAATCGACGAGACCAACAAGCTCAGCACGTCGTGACAAGCCGAGGACTGCAGTTCATGGAGGTCGTCCATGATCAGCACGAACGGTGATGGGCTCGTGCTCAAGGCCGACGCCAAGCGCGGCGCCCCCCGTCCAAGGGCCGAAAGGCCTCCGATACCGGCGAGGAGGTTGCTGTCGACCGAAGCGGCACGGGTAAATGCCGACGCCAACAACGTCAGGAGGGCAGAAGGATCGTCGTCGAGGCGATCGAGGGAGACCCACGCGACCGGCCGATTCTCCTCACGCGCCCACTGCGTGAGCAGGGTGGTCTTGCCGTATCCGGCCGGGGCGCTGACGCCGACCACCGGGCAACCGCTCGCCCGAGCAGACTGGATCAGCCCGGCACGGCTGACTGAACCAGGGCGTGCGGGTGGAATCGAGAGCTTGGTCTCGAGCAGTTCTGCGAAAGCCGGAGCCGTCACAAAGCCAATCGACTCCTCGTTCACCGCCAGAGCCTAGACAGGTCTCCGAGCGTTGCGTCGGGAAGCGGCGCCGCGAGGATGCAAAGATCCTCCAGGATTGTGGAAAATCCCGCGGTGCACCGAGCAGCAGGGGCGGGCCGAACGGGTCGATCGCGACGATGCGACTCGCGACAGGTCAGTCGGCGTCAGGCGACCGGATCAGCTGATGGTGCTGACGCCGCCACCAACGGCTCGAGCGGCTGCGCCGGCGGTGAAGCCGTGGATTGGTCCTTCGTCGACAGGGCGAACATCGCCAACACGGCCAGCAGAACAGCGACGATCAGCGAGAGCACGCTGAACCCGGCGATCGTGATCACGAGCAGCGCCGCCGCGGCTGCGATGAGAGCCACGGGCACCCGGTAAACGGCGATCGCGCCGCGCAGTGACGGCGTTCCAGCGCGGACCGCCGCATGGCGGCGCAATGCGCTGTCGGCGTCGAGCTCGTAGACGACGAGCGCCCCGACGAAGAACAGCACGGCGAGCACGCCGAGCGCTTTCATCAGCCCGTCGGCGAGCACGGTCGTTGCGGCCGCCAGCGCAGCCTGTCCGGCCGGGGTTCGGGCCACGCCCGGGACCCGGTCGACCACATCGTTGGCGAGGGCGCGGACGACGACGAAGGTGGCACCGGCGCCAATCAGCAGGCCCAGCGCGGCGTGGAACCGATTGCGGGCGACGAGCAGCGTGCCCGCGATCGCAATCGCGGTCACGATCAGGATCAGCACGAACGACCGCTTGACGACGATCAGCAGTTGCTGGGCACGTTCCACCGTCTGGCTCTTCTCAGCGAGCGCGTCGCTGCGGTACACGACAATCTGGCCGAAGCCATCGGGCAGGTCGCGCCCGAGCCCGTCTTCGAGCTGGGTGATCTGCTCGGTGGGATCCCCGTCGCGGGTGAGCTCAGGGATCGTGGCGTCGTCGGCGAGGCCGAACCGCTGGATTGTCTGGAGACCGTCGGCGATCACCGGCAGGAAGTTGACTGTGACCTCACCATCGTCGACCGTGAGACCGTCGACGAGCCCCTCGCCCTCCATCACGTCGAGGAAAGCGCCGTAGCTGCGCTCGAAGATGGAGACCAACGGGTCACGCGTCTCGGGGTCAGCAAGCCGGGTGCTCAGCCTGTCCTCGACCCGCTGCGTGATGCCGCCGACGATCGCCGGCGTGATCCGCTGCAGCGCGTCCGGCAGAATGCTGTCCAGCCGCGTCTCGAGGTCGACCGCTGACATCACAGTGACCGCGAGTCGCGCCGCCAGTTCGTCGGTCACCCCTGGCTCCTCGATTGCCGCCTCAACCGCGCCGGCGACCTCGGCCTCGTCAAACACGGTGTCACGCGCCCAGAAGCCGACGACGGTGCCCAAGAGGCCGACGACGGCAAGCACGCCGAGGATCACTGCCCCGATGGTGCGAACCCATTTCATGCGATTGCCTCTCTCCTCTGGCGCTCCGTCCGCCACGATGCGAACGGCGCTGTAACACTGGGCCATCGACTTCGACGGCGAACAGAACCCATTGTCCAACCGCACAGCCACGGTCCGCATCACCTAGACGACGTGAAATCGCCAGTCGTATGCATGCGCCGCGGCTCCCGACTCAGCGTGCCCACAACGCAGCAGCAGCAGCATCCCCGCGGTCGGGTGACAGACGACGGCTGAATGTGCGTTCCGCGTGATTCACACGAATTGCGTGATGTCGGGGCAGAGCTCTCCTGGTTTGATCAAGTCGAGGCGTGCGAGCGCACGCGGTCGCAGGTGCGACACGAAAGGAAGCGTCATGTGGTTCATCGGTGGCATCATCGGCTTGATCATCTGGATTGCCATCGCCTTTTGGCCGGCACGGGTCGCAGCGCGCAAAGGACACAGCTTCATCGGGTACTTCCTGCTCAGTCTCTTGTTCTTCCCGCTGTCGCTGATCATGGCGTACGCCGTCAGCGATCGAACGCAGGTCTACGCCGCCGTCTGAGTTCGGCTCTGGTCGGGATGGGGCCATTCGAACCCCCGACCGGGCCGGGCGTCCAGGTCATCGTCGATATCAACGAACATTCGCAACGACACCGAAGCGTTTCGCTTGTTGCCGTCAACGGATGCCTCCGCGCCAGTTTCACCACAAGGACTGCGGCCTTGTCAACCGCTTCGCAAAAGGTGGTCAGAAGTCGATTTCGATTCCGCGTGCTTGAGGTTCCACGGTGCGCCTCCGTTCCGGTTGCGGTTGTTCGTAGGTGATCAGGTTTCGCTGTTCGCACCAGCCGAGTAGTGGCGCGGCGAGGCGGGCGTGATCACCACCTCGGTTGTGGAGTTGGATGGCGGCCTCGGCGACTTTGGCGTCGGGGATCTTGTGGCCGTTCGCCCAGTGATGCCAGGTGGTGAGGGCGTGGAGACTGTCGGTGGCATTCTCGAGCCACGCTGCAGCCGTCTGTATGGCTCGCCGGTTGCTCGTCTGTTCGGCTCGGAGGTTTTCGCGTTGGCTGGTGAGTTGGTCTCGCTGATCGAGGATCGGGCCGGCGCGTTCGACGGTCTGGTCGAGGACCGCTTGTTGCTTGGCGAGGTGTCTGTCGGCGCGCTCGACCCGGTGGCGTGCCGAGTGGCGGTGCAGGCGACCGGCCTGGGCAAGTTCGTAGGCGGCGATGAGACGTTGATCTCGGGAGGCGTTCAGGTTCTGTTTGGCGACCGCGATTGCTTCGTCGTGCGGCATACAGCGTGCCGCGAGCTGGACCAACTGCTGGTCGAGTTGGGCGATCTGCCTGGGGAGGTCAGCGTCGATGGCCTCGTGCTCGGCGATCGCGGCACTGGCGTCGACGACATTGCGGCGGGTCTCGGTGGGGAGTTGCTGGAACCAGTCCGGGATCTCACATCGCGCCGTGAGCACCGGTGGGTGCGGGACGGCGGCGGCGAGTTCCCGGCGCGTCGCAATAGCAGGTTGGTCGGTGCGGTCGGTGGCGAGGATACGTTGTAGGACGTCGAGCGCTTCGGCAGGGTGGTGGGTGTCGGTGACGACACAGATCAGGTTCTCGTCGCGGCCGCGGGTGGCGCCGACGTAGAGGCCTTGGCAGGTGGTCGCACCGGTGGCGAGTGTGATGGAGCGATTCGTCGTGTCGGATTGGTTGCCCGGTTCGGTTGCCGCGTAGCCGAGCTGGACGTGTTCGGACACGTACTTGTTGGGGAGGGTGACGGTGCCGTGTCCGTCGATGCGGGTCACGGTGAGTTCTCCGGTGGGGGTGATGTGGTTGATGGTCCAGTAGTCGCGGTTGCGGACCGAGTCACCGGTGGTGGTGTGGAGGTGTCGTTCGTTTCGGCGGGTGACGATCACATCGCCGATGCGGAACGACCCGCCCTGCCCTGTCACCGAGTTGGGTCCGAGTTCGTCGAGGAAGTCGCGGTGCTGCTGGATGGTCTGGTTGATCGCGGCGACGTGTTCGTTGGAGGTGGTGGTGATCGCCAGCCGTTCCCCGTTCTGGTTGGCGGTGATCCAGGCGGTGGCGATCGTGTCGAGATGTTCGGCGAGGGGTGCGGCGCGGATGCGGTCGTAGTCGAGGTATGTGCCCAGCACGGTCGGGTCGCCGTGGCGTAACCCCAATGAGGCCTTGGCTTCCCAGTGGTTCCGGAACCGGTGGATGGTGTCCAACTCCACCACGCGCCCGGTGGCGCAGAGCTCGGCGAACATGCCACCGCGACCGACGGCTTGCAGTTGGTGCGGATCACCGATCAACACCAGCCGCCACCGGCATTGGTCGGCGAGGTGGGTGAGGGTGTGCAGGTGACCAGTGTTGAGCATGCCGGCTTCGTCCACGATGACCGTCGTGCCGCCCGGGAGACACCATCGCGGTTCGGGAGGCCGATCGGGGTGGGTCCATTCGTGCACGAGTTTGGCGACGGTGTCGGTTCCCATCCTGGTCTCAGCTTCCAACTTCCGTGCCGCCTTCGCCGTCGGAGCGAGACCGAACGCGACCCGCCCCTGAACGCTGAGGTCGCGGGCGGCAGCGCCGAGCATCTCGGTCTTGCCCGCCCCGGCAGGTCCCACGATCAACACCAACCGGTCGTGGCCGGCGACCATCGATGCCGCCTCGCGTTGCATTACGTCGAGCCGAGCGGGCGGCACCGGCGCATAGGTGGCCGGTTCGAGTTGGGCCTCGATCGCCCACGACACGATCCGTTCCTCCTGCACCAAGATCTCCGGGCTGGTGTGATGTCGGGCCGACGGTTCGATCCAGACCGACCGGCCATCACTGGACCGGCGCCTCACGCTCGTTTCGTTCGGGTCTAGATCGATGCACGACTGGAGCACGACGTCGACGTCGCGTTCCAACACCTCCAGCCAGCCGACCCCGTCGAACGCTGCGTTGGGTCGCGTCGTGTCACACGCGACTTGGAGCACGTCGAGGCGATGCCACGCCGAGCGACGTTCCGTCATCTCGGCCAACAGATCCTGATAGGTGCCGAACTGGACTCGTGGCGCATGCCGGGCGGCGGTCTGGATGCTGGCGTCCAAGCTCGCCGGTGTGATACCGACCGCGGCTCCCTCTGCCAGCCAGCGAGCGGAGAGGTCCTCGGTGCCGAGGCCAGATTTGTGATTTCGTGTGTCGGCGGCGGCTTGCCGGCCGAGGGCGCCCCGTTCTTTCGGGGTCGGGTCTCTTCCTTCACGTGCCCAGAACTCGGCCAGCGCGGTCTGGAACGCGGAGTCGACTTGCACCGTCCGCTTCGAGAACTGCTCCAGCAACTGTTCAGGAACGCCGGCAATCTCGGCCTGGCCTTTGTCGATCTCACCGAACGCCACGCCGTAACGGGCCGTGAGTTCGGCCCGGAGCACCGACTGATACAGCCCGCCCAGCGCGCGTTGGAAGCCCTTGAGGGTGCGGGCGTCGAGTGCGAGCCAGCGGCCATCCTCGGTCTGCACCTTCGATGAAATGACGACATGGGAGTGCAACTGTGGGTCATCGAGGCGGCTCGTGGTCTGGCGGAACACCGCCACCGTCAACCCTTGAGATTCGGGGTGGAGGCGGTGTCCGTTAGATCGGATGCGGGTGGTCGATCCGTACCGTTCGACACAGCTCACCAGCGCCCGGACCGCCACGTCATGACATTGCGCCAGTCCCTCATCGCCGGACAATGCCCACCACACCGACAACGACTTCGGCGCTGAGAACGTCGCGTCGAACCCGGCCACCGCCCGCACCACCGTCCCCGATGACGTGACCCGATCAAGCAACGGGTTCCCCAACGCCACCCGGGTCGTCGGGTGACGGCCCTCGAGCAGGGACTGCAACGCCTCCGTGGTCACCTCACCCTGGAGACCGAGACCGGCGGCCTGGCGGCCCATCCACTCCCCCGGTATCTCGCAGTCGGCCTGGGTGAGATAGCGCGTGTAGTACTGCGCCGTCGTCGCCGCGGTGGCCGCGTACAGGGTCGTCACCCGCAACACGGCCGCTCCCGCGTCACGTGTGAGGACTCCCACCTGTCCGCGGGCACCTGTCTGTATTGGATGAATCGTGCGGTGAGCAGGTTTGGGTGTGACATGACGAGTCGCCGGTTACACGCTGAAGAGTTGGGCGGACTGCGGCGGCTTCGTGCGACGCGAGGGCTTCGCGGAGACGACAGCTTTGGGGCTGTCGTTGACGGCGACGGCGGTGACGTGGTCTGCGTCGGTGTCCGACGTGACTGGGGGCCACACGGTGATCGCCGTTCCGATCCACTCCTCGAACCACGCACGAGGGACCCGGATCTGACCACCGACTCTCGTGGCCGGCATCCCCTTCCTGCCGCTGGTCGCCAAGAACTGGTGCGCGAGGTCGTACGCGGTCGTACGCGAGACCCGCGCCACGGCCCCGGCTTCCATCACCGTCAACAGATCCGGAACCCGGACCTCAACTGTCGTTTCGCTCATCGAACTGCTCCTTCACCCAACAACGGCACCGCCTGGCCGGCGGTCGTTACAAACGACTCCCATCCCCTAACGGCCATCGAAGACCCCGATACGGGAAAATCTGTTGCGCAAGAGATGGAGCGTCACCTCACTGCGGCATGCCTGCCGACGCGCGATTTCGTGACAACGCCTCATACGTAAGTACGGGATCGTTCGGGCCGATTCGGGGTAATCGCGCGCCGCGCGGGCCGCCGCTGGGCGCTGTCTGGTCGGTGAGCGGTGTTTACGGCTGCAGCAAGGACGCGACGGCTTCGGCGAGCGCGCGGTCGGTCTCGCTCACTCGGCCGCTGTAGTGCTTGGCCGCAATGCTCGGATCGTGACCAGCGCGCATGGCGACCTGCGTGACGCTGTAGCCCATCTCCTGCCCGTAGGTCTCCATGAACTTGCGCAGCTGATGGAACTGCACTCCGTCCAGACCCGCTCGCTTTCGCATCCGCCCGAAGTACTGCGAAACGCTGTCGGGCTTCCACGGCTCCGACCCGTCGGCTGCGTCGGTGAAGACGTATGGATCGTCGACAAGGTCCGCTCCCGAGGCCGCGGCCAATTCGTCGACCTGTTCGATCTGGGCTCGAAGGATCGCCGCGGTCAGCTCGTCGATGGCGAGTACACGCACGCGCCGATTCTTGGTCGGGATCTCGCCGATCGGCTGACCGGAAAGGTTGACGATGGAGGCCGACACTCGAAGCAGCCCGCGCTCGAGGTCGACATCGCGCCACCGGCGCAGCGCACACAGCTCGGACCGCCGAAGACCGGTAGTTGCGGCGACGAGGATGGCCCGCGCCATCTCGGGTCGTTTGCCCTGTTCGGCCTCGTTGATCAGCGCCCGGACCTCGGCCGGCGTCGGAACGTCCGGAGCGTGGTTCGGGATCGGCGGCGGTTCGGCCCATTGGGCAGGGTTGGTGTCGCGCCATCCCCACCGGCACGCCTGCGTGAACATCGACGAGAGACACGCGTGGATCTGGTACACGGTGCGTGCCGACAGACCTCGGTCCTGATGAGCGCCGTAGAGATCGGTGAGCGTCTTGGTCGTCACCTTGGTCACGTGCTTCGTGCCGAGCGTCGGTTGGATGTCGTGGCGGTACACCTGCTCGTAGCCGCGGATGGTGTTCGGCGACCGGCCCTTCCGACCGAGTTCGACGATCCAATCGGCAAAGAGTTCGTCCACCGTGGCTCGCGAACCGGTGTGCCGGCCTTTGCTCACCTCGGTCAGCAATTCGGCACGCGCCTTCTTCGCATCACGAAGATTTCCTCGGAAGGTCCGGCTCACCTGACGGCGCTTGCCTGTCACGACGTCCTGACCGGCGGACACCACGAGCTCCCACACACCTGGCGAACGCTCACGCATCCCAGGCGCTCTACGCACCTTCTCCATTGTCGAAACCGTAGTTCGAATGTTGGAAAATTGTTGGATGGATGTTGGATTTTCCGATCTAGCCGCTTCCGGCGTCATCCAAAATCGTGAATAACACCAGCTAGATCGTGTGGGGCGGGTGGGGCTCGAACCCACGACCCACGGATTATGAGTCCGCTGCTCTAACCGACTGAGCTACCGCCCCG
>Ga0190271_10003255_pt1 | contig 10138 bp, 6 predicted proteins | sample Popmic356T_FD_133747 | JGI IMG/M metagenome (GOLD analysis project Ga0190271, IMG submission 133747) | Populus adjacent soil microbial communities from riparian zone of Weber River, Utah, USA - 356 T | ecosystem: Environmental > Terrestrial > Soil > Riparian zone | place: USA: Utah | collected... | reverse complement strand
TGGTGGCGCGCAGTGAGCTCTCCGCCTGCTCGCGCTGGTTGATGAGCTGAAGGTTGGCGCGGTTCTGCTCGAAGTGGTTCGCGAGCCACGCCGCCACGATCGCGCCCAGCGGCACGGTCAACTTCATCAACACGTCGAGCCAGAACTGGACGTCGCGCTTGGCCTTCACTTCCGCGCGGCTCTCACCGGCCTTGTTCTCTCCCGTCATGCGCGGTTCGTTACTGACAGTTGATGCTGATGGTCGAGGCGCCGTTCAGCGCGGCCACCTTCGCGACCTTGCCGTTGGGGCAATTGACGGTGTAGACGCCGGTAGCCAGCGCCACGGAGAACTTGCCACCCTCCTCCACCTTGACGTCGGCCACCTTGGCTTCGCCCTTGAACACCGGCAGCACGGTGCCGGCATTGACGCCCGTGACAGTGCCTTGTAGGACGCCAACCTGCGCTTGGGCGCCCGTGGCACCCAACAACAGCGCAATGATCATCGATGATTTGTTCAGCTTCTTCATGTCGGTACTCCGGTATCGGGTGGCCCGCCGGCTGGCAGGTAGTGGCGCACTATATTGGCGTCGCCGCGAGTTTGGCTATCCGTCGCAGTCCCGCGTCGACTCAACCCGCCAATCTCCTACCTGCCCATTGCCGCCACTTTTGATCCGACGGAGGCCGACGCGGCCCACCGCCGAATTGCGACGACCCGGGTGCTCGGAACGGTTGTCCTCAGGATTCGGACGGACTAGCAACTATCACGGACGCACAATCATTCGAGTATCGCGCTTGCCTCTGCAGCGTTCACGGTCGCTTCGTGGCGCGATTCGACGAGTCGTCTATCGGGAACTCGTAGCACTCGGGATCACTGCTCAATGCGCAAGTTTGCTTTTCATCAGTTTGAATCCCCGTGGATGACTCTGACGGCTCTCCGTCTCGAGATCTACGTTGGGCGTCTGACCTGCCACAGCGGCCGTCGCGATCGTAAGCGTCAGTTCCTGGCCAGAAATCAGTTTCACTGCTTTTCTTTAAGGATCAAGAAGTTAGTCTCCGAACAAGAATTCGACCCTTTTCTATGGGCTCTTAGGGCACCTTGGCGTCGTTCGGACGAACGAGTACGCGACACACCTCTGCATTGACTCGACAAATCGCCTCACCCCGACCAATTCCACTGATTCACATTGTCGCCAGGCTACTTCCGTCTATTTCCGCTAATGTTGCGGCCACTGATTCGCAGCGCACGAGATTGGAATGAACGGATTCCTCGTCACGCTCTTCATGCAGGCCGCTTCCGCCACCGGCATAAACATCTACGTGTATCCGGAGCGGGTCGACCTCGATACCTCCTGCACGCTCGCGCCGGAAAGGCTCGCGGCAATCGAAACTCAATGGTCGCATCCGCAATCCGGCGCGGCTGGCGTCGCGCACGCCATCCCGGCCGACCTCAACCGCGACGGCAAGTGCGAGATCTTTCTCGACAACCCGAGCGATGACGAGGGCAACGGCAATGAGTTCTGGACGCTTCTCATCGAGCGTGACGGCGCCTACATGCCTGGCGGCGACATCTTCTGTGCACCTGAAACCTGCTGGTACGGTGTCTTTAGCAATGGATACGCGCGCATCTTCGTGCCGTTCAATGTGGGACCCAAAGCGAATCCGGAGTACGTCACGACTGTCTTCGCATTCGATGGTCAGAAGTACGCCATTGATTCCGGAGCGACGTTGACACATGGAGCCTATCTGGACTTGGGGTTGGAGGCATATCGCAGCGGTGACTATGCACTCGCCGAGAGGTACTACCTGGACGCATACCGGATGCACAAGAATCCGGGGCTCTCCGATGCAAACAACCTCGCGCTCGCGTGGCTGAAGCGCGGCAAGACCACCCAGGCGAAAGCATTACTGGAGAAGCATCTCGAACTAGGCGGGCCTGCGGCGCAGGTGGCGGCCGCGCAATTCAACCTCGGCCTGGTCGAGCAGGAGCTTGGTGATCTCGACGCTGCCCTTCGCAACTACGAGCGTGCCAACGACATACAGTCGACGCGGGCCCGGCGCGACAAGATCGAGGCCACCCGGAAACTGCAGCAATCGCGCCGGATCGCCCAGTAGCATCAGACGGACAAGAGACGGCTTCAACGATTCGACAGAAAGCGGACGAGGACCCGCCACGGCTCGGCATTGACTCGACAAATCTCTACTTCCTTCACGCCGCCGTCCTGCGATGCAGCCGTTCCTGGTTGTAGCAGTCGATGAACCGGTCGAACGTCTCCTGCTGCTGCAGGAAGTTGTTAGCCACCGGCCTGGTGGTCTGCTCCTGCAAGATCAGGTTCAAGCTTTCATGCCCGACGATGGCACTGGCGGACGGTGCGCCATTGTTGGCGCGGATGGCCGTGCTGGCCAGCGCATCGCAACAGTTCAGCTAGCGGATGGCGAAGTCAGTGATCTGCAGAGTCCCGAGCGACACGGCCGATGCGGCGCCGCATCACATGCCCTGACATCCCCCATGTGACCGCCCGCGCTTGCTGCCCGGCCGTCCCTGCTTCGAGTTTCGTATCACCATTGTCGATTCGTGTGACTGCCGCGCACCGATGCACCGCGCAATTTCTGGGCGTGAATTTTTTGGCGCAGATGGAATAACTCGGTGGCCCATGACAGGAAGGATAGGTACCGGGCAGTCTGCATCAGAAACAACGATTGCGGTCGGGCGCGGGGACAGATGTACAGTTACAGAGGCTCTGTAGCTTCAGATCAACAACAAATGCAGGAGCTCACAATGACAACGACCAATCCTGTTGGTCTCGGCGGCTTCTTTTCGCTCTTCGATCTGCCGCCTACCATCTTCAAGAACGAGACGCTCGAGCGCCTCGGCACCGCGATGTCTGAGGCGTGGTCATCCGCTCACACGCGCATCCCGTCGGGCTATGTCTATCTCGGTCAGATGCTGGCTCACGACCTAACTAAGCTCCAGAAGCCTAGAGAGCAGATCCCACCCGTGGCCGACGAGCTCGTGCAGCTGCGATCGCCCATGCTCGATCTCGACTGCGTATATGGGATGGGCTTCGATGATCTGACCCTGGCCGTGAACAGGACGACCGGTGAATTGCTACTCGGACGGGTGGTCAATGACAGTGGTTCCGGTGCCGAGGACGATCTGCCGCGCGACTCCAAGATGCGGGCTCTCATCCCCGACGATCGCAACGACGAGAACCTGTTGCTCGCTCAGCTGCACGTCCTGTTCCTCAAGCTGCACAATTTCTTCGTGAGGAAAATACGCGCGGAAAACCCGGGATTGACCGCGCGACAACGATTCGAGGAGGCACGCGCGCAGGTGATCGTTCACTACCAGCAGGTCGTGCTGTATGACCTTCTCGACACGGTCAGCGACCCGCAGGTCTGGGAATACGTCATTGGCTGCAATCGGGGAACACTCTGGGATCCGGTTCCGGCAGAAGCGGCTCGCATGCCGGTTGAACTTTCTGCGGCGGCGCTCAGGTTCGGGCACTCGATGGTGCGTTTGAGCTACCAGCTCAACTGGAAAACCCTGATCAAGCTCGATGACCTTTTCATCATGACAGGGCAAGGGGGTTTCGGTGGCAAGAAAGGTCTACCGGAAACACACGTCGTCGACTGGCGCTTCTTTTTCCATGGTGACCCCCAAACAGAAAGGTACCTGAATGTTGGCCGGGCCATCGATCCGATCGTGCCCCTGCAGCTTCCTCCGAACCTCATCCTGGCGATCAAGAACCTGCAGACCGGAAACCTTTTGCGTCTCCCCGATGGGCAGGCACTCGTGCGGCACATCACGCAGAAGTATCCGGACATGGCACGTGCGGTCAACCTCGAACTGTTGACGCCGGAGCAGCTCAATCCGCTAGTTAGCTTCCCTGACGAAAACGGAATCCTCCACGAAGAACGCCTGCTGACGATGGTCGGGCTGGACCAGGGGCTGACCACCAAGACACCCCTTTGGTATTACCTGCTGGCGGAGGCATCGGCGACGCGTGGCGGGCAATGTCTGGGCGTTCTCGGGAGCCTCCTGGTAACCGATCTCGTCCGGGCGCTCGTCCGTATGAGCTCGGCCTCCGTGCTGCTCAAGAGCTTCGAATCCAGGTACATCGTGCCAACGAAGATGATGCACGGGCGCACCTACCTGACACTGAAAGACCTGGCGGACGCGGCAGCGAGTACTGCCAGCGCGAGTAGCGCTGCCACTGCCGAGCAACCGAAGCGAGCGGCGTAAAACCGAAAATTGCTGTACTGGCTCCCTGTACGTTAGAGGTGCGAACATGAGCGACGAGGACGTGATCAAAAAATTTGCAGGCGACAAGTTCGAGGCCGACGGGTCCTTTCAATGCAGTGATCCAAGCAAGCTTGAATGGTTTCCGCCCAAGGGGACGAAACTCAAGCTCGACTTCAAACCTAACAGCAAGGTCGAGGCGAAAATAACACTCGAGTTGCCTCCCAATACATTCTTCTCGGGCAAGAGAGCGATCGAGGAAGCCACCTACATCGTGGACGGCGACACTCTGATCAACGACAAGCCGCTCGACTTTCAACCCAGCTTGAAAGCGGATGAGACCCTGGTGATGAGCGAGGATCAGAAAACCAAGCTCCGACTCATGCTGCACAAGGTCGTATTCAGCGACGGTGTGAAAGGCGACTGGACCTGCCCTGACAAATCATAGTGAGCAGCCAGTCTTGAATTCCGCAGCCCGATGAGGCTAATAGACCCGTCGCTGGACGGGAGGATTCAAGACTGGCTGCGCTCCTCCGCTGTGTGCTCACGGCATGCTGTTTCGCATTGCTGCGAATCGGGCACGCGGCCGCGTGCCCGCCGGAACTGTCGGGCAAACCAATTCTCGGCAACTATCGGACGCAGACAGACTCAAGGCGGCCTACCGTGCTGCAACTGCGGCAGCACGATCTCGACGTTGTCGCGGTAGCTCGCCTCTCGGGCACGCAAAGCATTCACAACGCCCCGGGCGGACGCAACGGCGTGGAGTGGATCTACCTACCCCCATCCGAGCCGACACCGGTCGAGATCTGCGTCTACGCTGTCTATCGCCAGGCCTTCCCCAACGCCTACACGCTGCAGCCGATCGATGTTTCCAGGGCCAATCCGGCTGAGCTGAATGCGCTGCGGCTGATGAGCGATGCCGGGATCTCGTGGGCGACCGGAACCCGCGCTTCACGTATCGGCGCAGTCGACACCTATGCAGACGTGGCTCGCCGGGCGACACCCCGCTCCGCGCTGGCCGGCCATGCCCTGCTCTACGCGGGGCTCGCGAAGAAGGAACGCTATCTCTACGATGAGGCGCTGCGCGACCTTCAGCCCCTGGCGCGGGACTCCGGGCAGACTAGCTACGTCCGGTATGCAGCAGCCTACGCGATCGGTTACATGCTCAACCGGCAAGGCGACTTCAATGGCGCGGCGGCCTCCCTGGAAAATGGCTTAGGGCTAGCCCGCAACGGCGCGGCGCGAATGACCGGCCATGCACGTCGTGACATCGCCGACATCACCAACCTGCTGGGTGAGGTCTATCTGTCGATGGGCCAGCTGGCGCGTGGCGAGGCGCTGGTGCGCGCCGCGGCGGCGGCGATTGGGAAGGACCTGCAATTGCTGGGCATGGTCCACAACAACCTGGGATACGTCTACCTCGAGCATGCGGACAACGACGATCCTGCACTGCGCCCGAAGTACCTCGGGTTGTCGATCGCGGAACACTTCAAGGGCCGCGACTACTCGTCGCGTGCAGGCGATCAGCAGGAGCTCGCGATCATCGAGAACAATCTGGGTTCCCTGCTCAACCGCGTCGGCGACATACGTCAGGCCCGTCTGCATTTTGAAGAGGCGCTGCGGCTCATCGACCAGACCGACGATCCATACCGCTTCAAGGTGCTGTACCGGGCGCTCGGCAACATCTATCAACTGCTCGGCGACTACGCGAAGTCGGAGAGATTCCTGGCTGCGGCGGTCGATCTCGCCGAGAAATCCGAACCGAGAGACGCGATTCGCCTGCACTGCCAGCTCGGCACGACACGACGCCATCTGGGCCGGTTGGAAGATGCAGTGGCCGAGCACGACCTGTGCGCGCGGCGAGCCCGGGCGGAGGGCAACGTCGATGTGCAAGCGGAGGCATTGCACGATCTCACCCTGGACTATCTCTCGAAAGGCGACCAGGCATCTGCCTGGCATTCCATTGGCGAAGCCGCGGGACTCCTCGAGGGTGTTCGCGACAGCGACGTCCGTTCGAAAGTACTCTCACGGTACGCGCTGCTCCTCGAGCAGCACGGCGATCCCGCGGGCGCACGAACGAGAGTACAACAAGCAATCGACGCGGCAGCCACCGCGAGGTATTCGACGGTTCGCGTGGATGCCCTGGCCGCAGCCATGACGATCCATGCCGACCAGGGTCGCACGTCGGACGCGATCCGCCTGGGCCTCGAAACCGTGGGCGCGATCGAATCCATTCATGCGCATCTGGACGTGGAGCGCCTGGGGCCGGCCTGGAGCTCGCGCACCGAGGATGTCTACACGCGCCTGCTGACTCTGATGATTGCGGCCCGCAACACGCGACAATCTTCCCACCTTGCCGAAATACTGAACGTCGTGGAGCGATCGCGAGCCATCGGCCTGCGGCAGCAGTTCAGCGCGGCACCAGGCGTACTTCACCAGGTTGAACAGAGTCGCGCGTTATCGACACTCAGTGAAATCGCGAACAGGCAGGCGCGGCTGACCACTCGATCGGGCGAGATGTCGCTCGCGTACTACCACGAGCACGACCTCTTGACGCTATCGAGGCTGGCCGGCGTGGCAGACATGCCCGTGCCACCTCCGCTATCGCTTTGGAAGATCCGCAACTCACTCGGCCCCCGACAGGCGGTGCTGTGCTATTTCTTCGCGGCCGAGCGAGCATATCTCCTGCTCGTCGATCGCACTTCGTCCGAGCTCTTCGACCTTGGCGAGCGTGACCGGATCAAGAGGCTCGTTGCCGGCGTTCGCGAAGCCAGTGCGCGCCTCGACGGGAGCCTTGCCGGGGCTTTGCAGTCTTTGTCCGCGGTCATGTTGCCGGCATTGCCGGCGACGTCCATCGAGGAGTGGATAGTCACCCCGGATGCCACTCTGCAGGGGATTCCGTTTGCCGCGCTGCACGTCGGGGCCGCGGGCGCGGCATACGAGCCTGCGATCGCGCGCTACGCGGTCAAACTCGCGCCGTCACTGAGCGCCTATTTCATGACCAAGGCGCAAGGCTCGCACGAACACTCCGTGGACCTGGCGGTATTCGCAGACCCCACGTTCGCCTCCATCCAACCGGACCCGGTCGAAACACGACGCGGACTCCAGAAGCCGGTGCCGGCGGGATGGACTGCGACACTCACGCGCCTGCCATGGACCGCACGCGAAGCCGAGCAACTCAGGGTCCTGTTCCCGCAGGACCGGGTTGCGGTCTACACCGGCCGCAACGCGACACGCCAGAATTTACGCGGGCGCAATGCGCTCGATGCGCGGATCCTGCACATTGCATCGCACGGATACTTCCGTTCGGACAGTCCGGACAACGTTGGATTCGCGCTCGCGGCAGTCGCCAATGGACGAGATCCCGATTCCGGATTCGTCACGCTCACCGAGCTCTTCAGCTACCCATTCGACAACGAGCTGGTCGTCATCAACGCTTGCGACACCGCCATGGGCGCTGCTCGCGGTGGCGAGGGCATGCTGAGCCTGACACGCGGGTTCATCGCGCAAGGGGCGGAGCACGTGGTCTCGACCCTGTGGCCGGTAGTAGACCGCGCGTCGGCGATCTTCACAGGTCATTTCTACACGCATCTCCGGCGCGAGGGATCGGTGGCGCACGCCTTGCGCGCCGCGCAGCTCGGGTTGCGATCGCATCCGACCTTCAACGATCCCTACTTCTGGGCACCCTATGTACTGACGACCGTTGAACCCAACGACCGCATTCGTCTTCCGGTTGCCTCAAAGGCCAGCGTCTCGCGCGGTGAAAATCAACGCAAATAGGGCTCGAATCTCACGGCTTGGCCGGCTCATCGAAAACGATGTGCTCACTGCCGCGTACGTTACGTGCGGCGAGCTCCTCGGCCGTGAACGGCACAAGGGGCTCACCCTCGCCGACCGATCCGCTGCGCATCTGGCCTGACATGCCGTCGGGCTCCGGAAAGATGAAAACCAGGCTCAATGGCTGGTCACCCGTGTTGTGCAGGCCCACACTTACATTTCGAGGAATGTAGACGGTTGCACCGGCCCGCACCTTGGCCTCGCGCGAGCCGAGCCTGACGACGCCAGTCCCGCGATGAACGAAGAGGATCTCCTCGGCGTGTGGGTGATGATGCAGCCTGATCTTGTCCCCTGGCGCTATGTCTTCCATTCCCATGAAAAAACTGCTCGATGCGCCAAACTTTCGATCCACCTTGATGCGAAAGCTCGGCGCGGCTACGGACTCGCCATTTGCGCGGGGTCGCCGCATCCGCAATTCGCCTTCGTACTCCTGCAGAATCAGCCCCGCGGTCGATGACATGGGTGCACTCGAGCGCACTTGATCCGGGTTTTGGGCAGAGGCGGAGAGGCTCGCAAAGGCGAATGCGCTCAAAACTGCTGCGAACGCGATCGAAAGCTTTCTGGTAGCAAGACGCATGCGGACACTCCGTGGTCGATGTTCGGCGAATACCTCGAGGCGCTGCGGACGGTAGCAGGTCGAACAGACGCAGGAAACCCAGGTGGACAGCTTGCCGGGCCCGATGGCGCCGGACTTACGGCTCCAGTCGTGAACGTCGAACCAACACCCGCCACGAATCTGCGTTGACTCGACAGCGCCGCGGATCTGCGCATGCCGATCGAAACTTCTTCTGCCGCTCGAGGAAGTTGTTAGGTATGGCTCGATGACTCGTCGGCGGGATCAGCGGAGAATCTCTACCAGGGTGCAGCGCCGCGCCGCCGCCCCAGCGCACTTTCATAGATAAAAGACCGCCCATTCGACCTCGTCTTACGAGCGACCGTTGGTACGGATGGCAGAATTGGCATGTCATCCGGCCAATTTGAGATCGCGCGCCGGTAATCGTTGAACGCGGCCGTGAACAAGCTCAGGCTAGAGCCGCAAACGGGGAGCGGTTTCGCCGACATCGAGTGGATAGAGGGAGAGTCGCGATCGCCGCGCCGTGCGACCAGTGAACGTATCTCGGGAACGACGAAGCTCCCGGAACACCGACTTCTCAAAATAATGACGGAACAGGAGACAAGGACATGTCCAGGCAATTCATTTTCAGCACGTTGTTGATGCTCAGTGCATCGGCCGCCTTTGCCGATGTCACCATCCAGGAAAATTCGACCGGCTTCTGCGGCGTGGACGGCACCATCGACAGCAACAATGCCGGCTTCACCGGCGCCGGCTTTGCCAACACCAACAACGCGACGAACGCCGCGGTGAGGTACAAGGTGAACATACCCGCGACTGGCAGTTACACGCTGCGCTGGCGCTACGCGAACGGCACCACCAGTGACCGGCCGGGCAGCGTGCGTGTCAACGGCAACGCGGTCGGCAACGTCGCGTTGGCGCCGACCGGCGCATGGACCACGTGGGCCAACTCGGCGAACGTGACCGTGAGTCTCAACGCCGGGCTCAACGACGTGCACCTGGTCGCGACCACGGCCGGCGGCGTGGCGAACATCGATTCGTTCACCGTCATCGGGACCAATGTCAGCGCAGGCAGCTGCACCGTGACCAGCTCCTGCCCGCTCAATCACGAAGGCTTTGGGACGCTCGCCGGCGGCGTCACCGGTGGCGGCAACGCAGCGCCGACGATCGTGACCAACCAGACAGACCTCAGGACCTGCGTGCGCGATACGGTGCCGCGAGTCTGCCGGGTGCAGGGCTCCGTCGTCTTCGGTGCATATGAAAAGATCGATGTGCAGTCCAACAAGACCATCATCGGCATCGGCGCCAACGCCGAGATCGTGAATGGCGGCTTCCGTCTGGTCGCGGGCAGAAACAACGTCATCATCCGCAACCTCACGTTTCGTGACAGCGCGAACGACGGCCTGGACAAGGATGGCATCCAGATGGACACGGCGCACCACGTGTGGATCGACCACAATCGCTTCATGCGCCTCGGCGATGGCCAGATCGACAGCCGCCTCGATACC
>Ga0190271_10003254_pt1 | contig 10139 bp, 7 predicted proteins | sample Popmic356T_FD_133747 | JGI IMG/M metagenome (GOLD analysis project Ga0190271, IMG submission 133747) | Populus adjacent soil microbial communities from riparian zone of Weber River, Utah, USA - 356 T | ecosystem: Environmental > Terrestrial > Soil > Riparian zone | place: USA: Utah | collected... | reverse complement strand
TCGCCCTTCGGCGTGAACGCGAAGACCTCGTCCTGTTCGAGGTCGATCTTCAGGTTCGCCATGAACTCGCCCGGGTCGGTCATCTCCTGTTGCCAGTCGACGATCCGGCTCAGCCAGGCGACGTCCTCGGAGTGGCCCTCCTTGTAGGAGAAGTGGGCGGCCACCCCCCATTCGGCCCGGTTGTGCATCTCGGGGGTGCGGATCTGGACCTCGAGCGGACGGCCCCCGGGCCCGATCACCGTCGTGTGCAGCGACTGGTACAGGTTGAACTTGGGCATCGCCACGTAGTCCTTGAACCGCCCCGGGACGGGCGTCCAGATGGCGTGAACGGTGCCGAGCGCGGCGTAGCAGTCCTTCGAGCTCGGGACGATGACCCGCAGGCCGACGAGGTCGAAGATCTCCTCGAACTCCTTGCCGCGGACCATCATCTTCTCGTAGATGGACCAGAGGTGCTTCGGGCGGCCCGTGATCTGACCGGTGATCCCCACGTCCTTCAGCCGCTGCTCCACCTCGACGAGCACCTCGTCGAGGTAGGCGTCACGCTCGGGGGTGCGCGAGGCGACCATGTGGTCGATCTCGGCGTAGCGCTTGGGGTGCAGCGCAGCGAAGCACAGATCCTCGAGCTGCTGCTTGATCTCCTGCATCCCCAGCCGATGCGCCAACGGGGCGTAGATGTCGAGCGTCTCCTGAGCGGTGCGCTCCTGCTTCCAGGCCGGCATGGCAGCGAGGGTGCGCATGTTGTGGAGGCGATCGGCGAGCTTGATGACGAGCACCCGGAGGTCCTTCGCCATCGCCACCAGCATCTTGCGCATCGTGGCCGCCTGCTGCGCCTCCTTCGACTCGAACTTGATCCGTTCGAGCTTGGTGACGCCGTCGACGATCGCGGTCACCTCGGCACCGAACACCTCGTCGATCTCGCTCAGCTCGAGCCGGGTGTCCTCGACCGCGTCGTGGAGCAGCGCCGCCGCGATCGTCACGTCGTCCATGCCGTAGCGGGCCGCGATCCCGGCCACCGCCAGCGGGTGGGTGATGTACGGCTCGCCCGAACGCCGCAGCTGGCCCTCGTGGTGGCCGGCGGCCATCCGGTAGGCCTCGGTGATCGCATCCGTCGACCGCTTCGGGTGGAAGCGGCGGAACTGGGCGATGATCTCCTGCACCTCCATGGCCGGAGGCTGGGAGTGCCGGCGCCACGGCAGGACGCGCGTCACCGTCGGCATTCGATGCTCCGTCGAGGATCTGGTGCGCGAGCGGGAACCGTCACCCCGTCAAAGCTACCGGCGAGCCGCCGGGAGCGAGTTCGCGCCGGTTTGACGTCGTTCGACGAACGACTCACCTACCGAGGTGCTCAGCGCTTCTTCTTCTTGCGGGGACGGGGTGGGTGGTTGCCGTACGGCGTGGTCCCGGCCGGTTCCGGTCGTGCCAACGTGGCCGTCCCCGTCGATGCCGCCTGCGGAGCCCCGACGCCCTCCGGTCGGTCGCCCGACGCCGACGGTCGGGGCGGGATCGCCGCACCGGCGGGAGCGGTCCGCGGCGTGGTGGCCACGCCGTGCCACGCGGTGTCGGTGACGTCCACGCCCCGGGCGATCAGGCGCTTGCGGATCTCGGCGAAGCGGGGTTCGCGCTCCTTCAGGGCGGTGGTCAGCGGCGAGGCGACGAACAGCGACGAGTACGTCCCGAAGACGAGGCCGATGAGCAGGGCGAACGAGAAGTCGCCGAGGACCTTCTGGCCGAAGACGAACTGGCCGACGATCAGCATCGAGAGCACCGGCAGGATCGTGATCAGGGTCGTGTTGACCGACCGCATGAACACCTGGTTCAGCGAACGGCGCATGATCGCCGTGTAGGTGTATTGACCGGTCCTGCTGTACCGGGTGGCGTTCTCCTGCACGCGGTCGTACACGACGATGGTGTCGTACAGCGAGAAGCCGAGGATGGTCAGGAACGAGATGACGGTCGCCGGGGTGACCTCGATCTGGAAGATCGAGTACACGCCGACGGACAGGAGCACGTCGTGGATGACCGCCACGATCGCCGCGATGGCCATCTTCGTCTCGAGACGCCACGCGATGTAGAGCGCGATCAGGACGAGGAACACGATCAGGGAGTTCCGGGCCTGGCGGGTGATGTCGTCGCCCCACGACGGGCCCACGGTGTTGACCTTGACCTCGCCCTCGTCGAGGTTCGCCGCCTCGGCCAGCGCGTTCGCGACCTTCGTACCCTCCTCGACGTCACTGACCTGGCCCGAGATGCGCAACACCTGGTCACCGTTGGGGAGGGTCGCCTCCTGGAACTTCTCTCCCTCGGTGTCACCGAACTCGGCCAGGACGTCGTTGGCCTTCGCCTCGGTGAACGAGTTGGCCGGTACCTCCCAGACGGACCCGCCCTCGAAGTCGATGCTGAGGTTCAGGCCACGAACGAACAACGAACCGATCGAGACGAGGACCAGAACGACCGAGAGCGCGGTCGTGATCCGCCAGACCTTGGGGAAGTCGAAGTCGTTCTGACCTCGGTACAGCCTCGATGCGAGCCCCATCTCAGGCGTCCTCTCCACTCGCACGGTCCGCACTGGATGCGGTCCGGTTGGAGGCACCCGACGGGCCGACCAGTTCGGTGTCCACACCGTCGCCGTCGGTGCTGGTGGCTGCCATCCCGGCGTCCGCATCGGCGGGCTGGGTGCGGCTCTTGCGACCGCGGGTGGCGGATCCCGGATCGGGAAGGTCGTCGACCGGAATGCCGAGTCGGTTGGGGTGCTCGCCCTGCTTCGACCGGGCCATCAGCACGACCGCCGGTCGCAGGTAGAAGTAGGCGGAGACGAGGTCGAGGATCGTGGCGATTCCCAGGTAGAGGGCGAACCCCCGGACCGGACCGACCGACAGCCAGTACAGGACCAGGGCGCCGATCAGCGACGACATGTCCGCCTTGACGATGGTCGAGTACGCCGTGTTGAAGGACTTGTCGACGGAGCTCCGCAACGCGGCCCCGTTGCGGACGTCCTCCTTGATGCTCTCGAAGAACACGACGGAGCTGTCGAGTGAGATACCGATCGACACCACGATGCCGACCACGCCGGCCAGCGTGACGGTGGCCCCGATGTTCGCCATGAACACCCAGAGCAGCGACGCCGAGATGGTGAGGCTTCCGATCGTCGCCAGTCCGAGGAGCCGGTAGTAGAAGAGCAGGTAGAGACACACCAGGAAGAGGCCGATCACGCCGGCGATGATCCCGGCCTGCAGGGCACCCTCACCCAGGGTCGCCGACACCGTCTCGGCCTGTTGCGCCTTCAGCTCCAGGGGAAGGGATCCGAAGCGGAGCGACACGGCCAACGCCTTCGCCTCGTCCTCGGTGAAGCTGCCCGAGATCTCGATCTGATCACGGGAGAAGTTGGCCTGGTTGATGGTCGGCGCCGAGAGGACCTCGGAGTCCAACACGATGGCCAGCCGTCCGGGTTGGCCGGAGCTGCCCGGGCAGGTCGGGTCGCCGGCGTTGCACTTGGCGGCGGCGGCGTTGAACTGGTCGATGCCGTCCTCGCCACCACGGAACACCGGGTTGACCGTCCAGTTTCCGTTCTGGAGGCCGGCCTGGGCGTCCTCGACCGTGCGACCCGTCAGCAGGGTCGGTCCGAGCTTGTAGACCGAGCCGTCGAGGCCGGGAAGGCTGACCTCCTGATCGGCCTTGTCGTCGTCGGGCGAGGTCGTCGTCGACGTCAGCTGCGTCTCGAGGTTGTACAGCTCACCGAACTTCTCGTCGTAGACGTTGACGCCGTACTGGTTGAGCGGCGTCGGCGGAACCGTCGTCGTGGTCGTCGTCCCGTCCTGGCCCCGTGCCTGGAAGGACCTGCCGCCACCGTTACCCGCGGTGGGATCGATCGTCGTGGCGGGCAGCGCCGTCGTCGTCGTGGCCGGTGCGGCTGTCGTCGGGGGGGTCTCGGCCGCCGGAGGAGGAGTGGTGGTCGTGGTGGGCTGCTTGGCCTGCTCGTCGGTGGCGACCTGGGACGCCGTGACGCCCTCGGGAATGTTGAGGGCGGTCCGCAGCTCCGCCGCCTCGGCCTCCGCCTTCTTCTTGTCGTCGCCGGTGAGCGCCCCGCCCGTCTGGCTGAGCACCGGCCGGAACCGGAGCTCGGCGGTACGCCCGACCTGGGTCAGGACCTCCTGCTGGTCCTTGGCGCCCGGGATCTGGATCAGGATGGTGTTGCCCTGACGGGAGACCTCGGGCTCGGCGACACCCGACGCGTCGACACGACGGCGGATGATCTCGATCGCCTGGTCGAGCTGCTCCGGCTTCACCGAGTCGTCGACCTCGCCGTCCTTGACGGGCTGGAGGTTGACCGACACGCCGCCCTGCAGGTCGAGACCCAACTTCGGCGTGTTGCCGAGCAGGACCGTGGCCAGAACGAGGCCATACGCCACGACCATGGTCCCGATCAACATTCTGACTGGATGCTTGCGCAACTCGAGCTCCTCATCCCCCCGGAGCGATACCGGACCGGCGGACAGTAGTCATTGCCGCGTCAACACAGCGACACCAGCACAGGCGGAACCTGTGAACCGGCGGAGGCTGCTGAGACGCCGTCGGGGTCGACTACTTCTTCTTGACGCCGTTCTTGTTGGGTGTGGTGTCCTCGGCCGAGTCGTCCTCGGAGTTGTCGTCCGAAGAGGCGGCTCCGGTGAGCGACCCGAGCAGGCCACCCCGTCGGGACGGGGCGGGCTTGGCCGAACCCGAGCCCGACACCTCGGGCGCCGACGTCGTCTGGGAGATGGCCGACTTGGCCACACGGATCACGACGTCGTGGTCGATCTCGAGATGGACGACATCGTCCTCCATGTGCGTGATGGTCCCGATGATGCCGCCGTTGGTGACCACCTCGTCGCCGACGTCGATGGAGCTCATGAGTGACTGCTGACGCTGCCGCTGCTTGCGCTGCGGGCCGATGAACAGCCAGAAGATGGCAGCGATCGGCAGGATCAGGATCAGGATCGAGAGCGGATTGCCGCTGCTCTCATCGGCTGCCAGGACGGAGGAAAGGAGTGCGTTCACAGTCCGAACATGCTACGCCCGCGCCACTGCCGGTGGGAATCGATCTGAACCGTTGTCGATGGAGCCATGTGCTACCGCTCAGGGTGATCCCGGTCGGACTATGCCTACTCAACCCGCTCGGGGCTCCATCGATCTGGGCCGTTGTCGATGAAGCCATGTGCTACCGCTCAGGGTGATCCCGGGGTGGCGGGGCCGTACGTCTCGGCGATCTGGCGGCGGAGGTCCCCCAGAGCGCCCTCGGTGATCGCCGAGCGGGCCCGACCGACCAGGCCCTGGATCCAGGTGAGGTTGTGGATGGTGCACAGCGTCGCCCCCGCCTGCTCCCCCACGCTGCAGAGGTGGCGCAGGTAACCCCGCTCGTACCGGGTGCAGGTCGGACAGGGGCAGTTCGGCTCGACCGGATCGGTGCTGCGGGCGAACTCCGCCCGCTTGATGTTCAACCGTCCGGCATCGGTGAGGAGGGTGCCGTGGCGGCCCAGTCGTGTGGGCAGGACGCAGTCGAACATGTCGACCCCGAGGGCGATCGACTCGATGACCGAAACGGGGTCGCCGACCCCCATCAGGTAGCGCGGCTGGTCCGGCGGCAGAACGGCGAGGGCAGAGGCCAGCGCGGGGAGCATCTCGTCCCGGGTCTCCCCCACCGACAGGCCCCCGATCCCGTACCCGTCGAAGTCGAGCGCCGAGGTTCGTTCGGCCGATTCCCGGCGCAGGTCCGAGTCGATGCCTCCCTGCACGATTCCGAACAGCGCCTGGTCATCGCGGCGTCGGTGCGCCGAACGGGCCCGGCCGGCCCAGAGCGCCGTTCGGTCGACCGCCTCCTTCAGGACCGCACGGTCCGAGGGGAGTTGTGTGCACACGTCGAGCACCATCTGGATGTCGGCACCGATCTGTTCCTGGATGGCGACCGCCCCTTCCGGCGTGAGGAGTTGGTGTGACCCGTCGTACGTCGACGCGAACCGCGCCCCCTCGTCGGTGACCATGGGCGCCAGCGAGAACACCTGGAACCCGCCGGAATCGGTCAGATGGAGGCCGTCCCACCCGCTGAACCGGTGCAGCCCGCCGAGGTCCGCGACCACGTCCGCTCCCGGTCGGAGCATCAGGTGGTACGTGTTGGCCAGCAGGATCTCGGGGGACGAACCGTCCGACGCCCGCACCGAGGCCAGTTCGTGGGTGCTCAGCGCGCGGATCGAGCCGCGGGTGCCCACCGGCATGAACGCAGGGGTCGAGAACGATCCCCTCGCCGTTCGGACCGTGCCGCGACGCGCCGGCCCGTCCGTGGCCTCGACGTCGACCGTGAGCCTCATGCCGCGTCGCCGCCGGACCGCTCCGGTCCCGATGCGCCGGCGCGGGTGAGCAGCATGGCGTCACCGAAGGAGAGGAACCGGTAGCCGTCGGTCACCGCGGTGGCGTAGAGGTCACGCCAGCGCCGCCCCACGAAGGCCTGGACGAGTGCGAGCAGCGAGGATCGGGGCAGGTGGAAGTTCGTCATCATCACGTCGACCACCGCGAAGTCGAACCCGGGGGTGATGAACAGGTCGGTTCGCCCCGCCCGGGCCCCGCTCGGATCGGGCGTCCGCCGCGCCGCCGACTCGAGGGCCCGCACCGCGGTGGTCCCGAGCGCGACCACCCGCCCACCGCCGTCGCGCGTCGACTGCACCGCGGACCACGTCGGGCCGGGAACGCGGTAGGCCTCGGTGTGGATGTCGTGGTCCTCGACCCGGTCGACCGAGATCGGCCGGAACGTGTCGAGCCCGACGACCAGTTCGACGTGGTGAACCGTCCCGCCGGACCGTGCGATGCCGTCGAGCACCGCGGGTGTCAGGTGAAGGCCCGCCGTCGGTGCCGCGGCCGACGCCGGACGCTCCGCGAACACCGTCTGGTAGCGCTCGGGATCGGTCAGCGCGGCGGTGATGTACGGCGGGAGCGGGATCCGGCCGGCGAGAGTCAGGGCGTCGAGCAGGTCCGTGCCCTCTTCGGGGATCGGTCGGACCAGCCGGTGGCCCTCACCGAGGTCGTCGCCCATCTCGAATCGCAGTGCGCCCGCCGCCGATCGCACGACCACCCCCGCCGGGAGCTTTCGCGACGGTCGGCACAGCGCCTCCCACCAACCCGGCCGATCGGGATCGGACGCGGGCTCCAACAACAGGACCTCGCCGGTCCCGCCGGTCGATCGGGTGATGGCCACGCGGGCCGGGAGGACGCGGGTGTCGTTGACGACCACCACGTCGCCGGGGCGGATCAGCGAGGGAAGGTCGCGGACGTGGCGGTGGTCCGGGGGCGTGTCCGGCCCGCGGTCGACGAGGAGCCGGGCGGCGTCACGGGGCTCGATCGGCGACTGCGCGATCGCCTCGTCGGGAAGCTCGTAGTCGAGCTCATCGGTGCGCACCGTCCGCGTTCAGAGGTCGGCGACACGCGGCAGGAACCACGCGCCCAGCCGCTCGACCGCCGACAGCGGGTCGCCGCCACCCGGGGTCACGAAGACCTCGTCGACGCCCAGCGATGCGTACCCTTCGAGCTCCGCCACGGCCCCGTCCACGTCGGCCCGATCGGCGGCGTCGGGAGTCCGATAGATCAACGTGACGCGTATCGAGTCGAAGTCGGTGCCCTCGTCGTCGCAGTGTCCCCGGAGGACGTCGAGCTTGTGGCGGACACCCTCGACTCCGATCGGGAACAGGTTCACGGCCTGGGCGTGGCGGGCCACGAGCTTCAGCGTCTTCTTCTCGCCCTGCCCCCCGATCATGATCGGGGGATGGGGTGACGACACGCACTGCGGGGAGTTCATCGTCTCGGCCAGGTGGAAGTGTCGGCCGTCGAACGGACCGTCGTCGTCGCTCCACATCTGCCGGCAGATCGCCAGTGTCTCGTCGAGCATCTCGAACCGCTCCGACAGGGAGGGGAACGGGACGCCGAGCGCGGCGTGCTCACGGTCGAACCAGGCGGCACCGATGCCGAGGGTGGCCCGTCCTCCGGAGAGCGCATCGAGGGACGTCACGACCTTGGCCAACAGCCCGGGGTGGCGGTACGTGACGCCCGTGACCATGAGCTGGAGGTTGACCCGGGATGTCAGGCCGGCCGCGAAGCCGAGGAAGGTGTAGCCATCGAGCATCGGCTCCTCGGCCTCGCCCACTCCCGGGATCTGGAAGAAGTGGTCCATCGCCGAGACCGTCGAGAAGCCCACCTCCTCGGCCAGTCGCACGAGCTCCGATGCGGTGGCACCGAGCTGGGGCGGCCCCCCGTTCCACGTGTACTTGGCGACGTTGCAGGCGACCTTCACGTCAGAAGCCCATGGAGCGGCCGATGATCTCTTTCATGATCTGTGTCGTGCCGCCGTAGATCGTCGTCACCCGGGCATCGGTGAAGGCCCGTGCGATCGGGTATTCGAGCATGTAGCCGTAGCCTCCGTGGAGTTGCACGCCGGTGTCGGCCGTGCGCTTCTGAAGCTCGGTCGTCCACCACTTGGCCATGGCCGCCTCTTCCACGGTCAGCTCGCCCGCGTTGAGTGCCATCACGCACCGGTCGACGAACGACTCACCGATGGTCACGTCGGTCAGCATCTCGGCGAGCATGAACCGGCTCGACTGGAACGTCCCGATCGGTTGACCGAACGCCATGCGCTCCTTGGCGTACTCGGTCGTCCATGTCAGCATCGCCCGGGCGTGCGCCACGGCCGCCATGGAGATCGACAGGCGCTCCTGGGGGAGGTTCTTCACCAAGAGCTTGAACCCCTGCCCCTCCTGTCCGAGCAGGTTCGCCGCCGGCACCCGACAGTCGTTGAAGAACAGCTCTGCGGTGTCCTGGGCGTGCATCCCGACCTTCTCCAGGTTGCGACCCCGCTCGAAGCCCGGCGTGTCGCCCTCGATGACGAGGATGGACATGCCGGCGTGACGCTGGGACGGGTCGGTCTTCACCGCGGTGATCACCAGGTCCGACAGGATGCCGTTGGTGATGAAGGTCTTGGATCCGTTGACGATGTAATCGTCGCCGTCGCGGATGGCGGTGGTGCTCATCGACGCCAGGTCGGAGCCCATGGCCGGCTCGGTCATCGCCACGGCGGTGATCGTCTCGCCCGAGACGATGCTCGGGAGCCAGCGCGCCTTCTGCTCGTCGTTGGTGAAGTCGAGGAAGTACGGGAGGCAGACGTCGTTGTGGAGGGTCAGGCCCATGCCGTGGGGATAGACGTCCGCCCGGCACAGCTCCTCGATGATGATCAGCGAGTACCGGAAGTCCGAGACGCCGGCTCCGCCGTACTCCTCGGGCACCGCCATGGCCAGGAACCCGGCCGCGCCGGCCTTGGTGAACACCTCCCGGTCGACGACGCCGTCCTGCTCCCACTTCTCTCGGTAGGGAACGAATTCGCGTTCGACGAACGTTCGGAATGCGTTGCGGAACATGTCGTGTTCGTCGGTGAAGATGTCACGCCTCATGGGGGGCTCCTAGCTGGAGGTGCATCCTCCTGAGACTACGAGGCGCCGGGCGGGATCGGCGACGTCCGGAAGGCCCCACATCCGCTGGTGGAATCGCACGTGGAGTGGGCCTTCGCCGACCCGTCACACGTCGAACAGCGACGCCTCGCTCGCCGGGATAGCCGAGGCCGGGGGCACCAGGCCGAGGTGCTGCCACGCAGCAGGTGTCGCCATCCGACCCCGAGGAGTCCGAAGCAGCAGTCCCTGTTGGATCAGGTAGGGCTCGTACACGTCCTCGACCGTCTCGGTCGGTTCGGACACCGCGATGGCCAACGTCGACAGACCGACCGGCCCTCCACCGAACTGACGGCAGATCGAGCCCAGGATCGAGCGGTCGACCTTGTCCAGACCCAACTCGTCGATCCCGAACAGTTCGAGCCCTGCCCTCGCCATCTCGGCGTCGATGTGCCCGTCGCCCTCGACCTCGGCGACGTCGCGCACTCGGCGCAGGAGCCGGTTGGCGATGCGGGGCGTCCCCCGTGAGCGACCCGCGATCTCGGCCGCGCCGTCGCGGTCGATGTCGGCGCCGAGGATGACCGCCGCCCGCACCACGAGCGCCTCCAGATCGGCCGGCTCGTAGTAATCGAGACGGGCGACGAGCCCGAACCGGTCGCGGAGCGGGCCGGTGATCAGCCCCGTCCG
>Ga0190271_10003253_pt1 | contig 10140 bp, 8 predicted proteins | sample Popmic356T_FD_133747 | JGI IMG/M metagenome (GOLD analysis project Ga0190271, IMG submission 133747) | Populus adjacent soil microbial communities from riparian zone of Weber River, Utah, USA - 356 T | ecosystem: Environmental > Terrestrial > Soil > Riparian zone | place: USA: Utah | collected... | reverse complement strand
GAGCACCTGGTAGTAGCGCGTCGACGACATGTCGAACTTGTCGCGGACGGCGGTCTCCTTGGCGCCGGCGTACTTCCACCACTGGCGCTCGAACTCGAGGATGTCGCGGTCGCGCTCGCTCAGGGTCGGCTTGTCCCCGTGCGGTTCGGGGAGCGCGTTGACGGCGTCCATGCGCCCACTGTAGGCGACGAACTACACCTGTGTCATTCGCTCCACCGCGAGTCGCCACCCCTAGGGTGCCAGCATGCCGACCACCCAAAGCCGGGCCACTCGCTGGGGCATCGTCGCCACCGGCGGGATCGCCCACAGCTTCGCCCGCGACCTGGCCCTGGTCCCCGGCGCCGAGCTCGCCGCCGTCGCCTCCCGGTCCGTCGACCGGGCCGCCGCCTTCGCCGACGAGTTCGGCGGCGCCCGGGCCTACGCCTCGGCCGACGAGCTGGCCGCCGACCCCGACATCGACGTCGTGTACGTCGCCTCGCCGCACGCCCTGCACCTCACCCACGCCCGCCCGGCCCTGGAGGCCGGCAAGGCAGTGCTGTGCGAGAAGGCGCTCACCCTCAACCTGGCCGACGCCGAGACGATGGTGGGCCTGGCCCGCAAGCACGGGGTGTTCCTCATGGAGGCCATGTGGATGGCCTGCAACCCGGTCATCCGCGCCTTGCGCGAGGGCCTCGCCGCGGGGCGCTTCGGCGAGCCCCGCCAGCTGCACGCCGACCTCGGCTTCGTCGTGGACCGGCCGGCCGACGACCGGCTCCTGGACCCGGCCCTCGGCGGGGGCGCCCTGCTCGACATGGGCATCTACCCGCTGACCTTCGCGCACCTGATGCTGGGCGAGGCGGAGGCACTGGCCGGCACCGCGGTCCTGTCCCCCGCCGGGGTCGACCTCGACGTGGCGATCGCCGGGCGCTACGCCCGCGGCGCGGTCGCCGCGCTCACCGCGTCGATGACCTCGACCTCCCCGCGCGCCGCCACCATCGCCACCACCACCGGCCTCGTCGAGGTGCCCGCGCCGTTCCACCATCCGTCGTACGTCGTGTTCACGCCCACCGACGGGGAGCCCCAGCGGATCGACGGCGCCGAACGGCCGATCGGGTCGGGCCTCGGCACCGAGGCGGCGGAGGTGCAGCGCTGCCTGGCCGAGGGCCTCACCGAGAGCCCGCTGGTGCCGCACGCGCAGACGCTGACGCTGATGCGCCAGATGGACGAGCTCCGCGCCCAGATCGGGGTCAGCTATCCGGGTGAGGACGCTCCGGGGCGCGCCACCTAGGGTGGCGGTGTGGCTCCCACCGGTTCGGCTGATCTCGTCATCGTCGCCAACCGGCTGCCCGTGGACCGGGTCTACGAGGAGGACGGCACCCCGGGCTGGCGCCGGTCGCCCGGCGGCCTGGTGTCCGCTCTCGAGCCGGTGCTGCGCAGCAACGGCGGCGCCTGGATCGGGTGGCCGGGCGGCACCGAGGAGGGGCTGGAGCCGTTCACCGAGGACGGGCTGAAGCTCATCCCGGTCGCGCTCTCCGCCGAGGAGATCGAGAACTTCTACGAGGGCTTCTCCAACGGCACCCTGTGGCCGCTGTACCACGACCTCGTCGCCAAGCCGGAGTTCCACCGCCCCTGGTGGGAGGCCTACGTCGAGGTCAACCAGCGCTTCGCCGCGGCGGCCGCGGAGGTCGCCGCCGAGGGCGCCACGGTCTGGGTCCAGGACTACCAGCTCCAGCTCGTGCCGCAGCTCCTGCGGGACCTGCGGCCCGACCTGCGGATCGGGTTCTACCTGCACATCCCGTTCCCGCCGACCGAGCTGTTCCAGCAGCTGCCGTGGCGCCGGCAGATCCTCGAAGGTCTCCTCGGCGCCGACCTGATCGGCTTCCAGCTCGCCGGTGGCGCCGCCAACTTCGTGCGCCTGGTCCGGCAGCGGGTCGGGCACCGCACCCTTCGCGACACCATCGACCTGCCGGACGGCCGTCGGGTCCGGGCGAGCAACTTCCCCATCTCGATCGACGCTTCGGGCTTCGAGGAGCTGGCCCGCTCGGAGTCGGTCGAGCGGCGGGCCGCCGACATCCGCTCCGCCCTCGGCGACCCGGAGACGGTGTTCCTCGGCATCGACCGGCTCGACTACACCAAGGGCATCCACGCCCGGCTGCGCGCCTTCGGCGAGCTCGTCTCCGACGGCAAGCTCGACGTCGGCCAGGTCGTCTTCGTGCAGGTGGCGACCCCCTCGCGGGAGCGGGTGGAGCAGTACCGCCTGCTGCGCGACGAGATCGACCGCCTCGTCGGCCGTCTCAACGGCGACCTCGGCCGGATCGGCAAGCCGGCCATCTCCTACATGCACTCGTCCTTCCCCCGCGAGGAGATGGCGGCGCTCTACCGCGCCGCCGACGTGATGGTGGTGACGCCCTACCGCGACGGGATGAACCTGGTCGCCAAGGAGTACGTCGCCTGCCGCTACGACGACGACGGCGCGCTGGTGCTCTCGGAGTTCGCGGGCGCCGCCGACGAGCTGCGACAGGCGTGGCTGGTCAACCCCTACGACCTCAACGGGATGAAGACCGCACTGCTCGCCGCGAGCGAGGCGGAGCCGCGGGAGCGGACCCGGCGGATGCGGGCGATGCGCAAGCAGGTCATGGAGAACGACGTCGCGCACTGGGCGGCGTCGTTCCTCACCGAGCTCTCGGAGACGCCGCGCCACACGTGACCCGCGAGGTCAGTGCGCGCCCGTCGCGTCGGAGTGGCTCAGCTCGGTGAGCATCAGGTCGGTGACCTGCGCCTGCAGGGCCGGGCCGGGCACGCCCCAGCCCTCGTCGTACGCGTAGACCTCGCGCAACGACCGCCCGCCGGCGAGGCCGTCCATGAGGTCGACGTCGTCGGGGGAGATCAGGCCGGGGTGCACGACCCCGACCGCCTCGGACACCTTGAGCAGGTCGCGGCGCAGCGACTTCACGTAGTTGTGCAGCCGCACGCTCTTCAGGGTGGGGTCCAGGCCGCGGACGTAGCGCGGGTTCTGCGTCGCCACGCCGACCGGGCAGTGGTCCGTGTGGCACTTCTGGGCCTGGATGCAGCCAATGGCCAGCATCGCCTCCCGACCGACGCTGACGAGGTCGACGCCGAGGGCGAAGGCGACGACCGCGTTCTCGGGGATGCCGAGCTTGCCGGCGCCGATGAAGGTGACGTCGTCGGTCAGGCCCGCCCGCGCGAAGCGGCGGTACACCTCGGCGAAGCCGACCCGGAACGGGTAGGCCACCGCGTCGGCGAAGATCATCGGCGCCGCGCCGGTGCCGCCCTCCCCGCCGTCGACATTCACGAAGTCGACCCCGCGCTGACCGCCGGCCATCGCCTCGACCAGGTGGTCCCAGAACTCCAGGTTGCCCACGGCCGACTTGATGCCCACCGGGAGCCCGGTCTCGGTGGCCACCAGCTCCACGAAGTCGAGCATCGAGTCGACGTCGTGGAAGGCCGTGTGCCGGCTGGGCGAGGCGCAGTCGACGCCCGGCTCGATGCCGCGGATCTCGGCGATCTCCTGGCTGACCTTGGCTCCCGGCAGCATCCCGCCGAGGCCCGGCTTGGCGCCTTGCGACAGCTTGATCTCGATCGCCCTGATGGGCGCCCCGGCGACCAGGTCGGTGAGCCGCGCGAGGTCGAAGGCGCCGGACGCGTCCCGGCAGCCGAAGTACGACGTCCCGATCTGGAAGACCAGGTCGCCCCCGCTGCGGTGATACGGCGAGACCGCGCCCTCGCCGGTGTTCTGGAGGCAGCCGGCCAGCGCGGCCCCCCGGTTGAGCGCCTCGATCGCGTTCTTGCTCAGGGCGCCGAAGCTCATCCCCGAGACGTTGACGACCGAGGCCGGACGGAACGCGTGAGTCCGGCCGCGCGGCCCGCCGAGCACCTTGGCCGACGGCAGCGCCACCTCCTCGCCGGCGTGCTTGGCCGTCGCGGCACCCGGGCCGGCGAAGGTGCGGTGCTTGATCACCGTGTAGCCGGTGCCGGCCTCGAGGTCGTTGTCGGTCCCGAAGCCGAAGTAGTTGTTCTCCAGCTTCGCCGACGCGTACACCCAGCGCCGCTGGTCGCGGCTGAACGGCCGCTCCTCGTCGTTGCTCGTGACGATGTACTGCCGCAGCTCGGGCCCGAACCTCTCGAGGAAGAACCGGGCGTGCCCGACCACCGGGAAGTTCCGCAGGATCGCGTGGCGCTTCTGGGTCAGGTCGTGGGCGACGACCGCGCCGACCGCGGCGGCGCTCGCGCCGGCCACCCGGGTCCATTTCATGCTCTGTGTCTAGACCTGCCCGACGGGGTTGTCGAGGACGCCTCGCGGGCGGCGGCGAGGCGGGGGGTAACTTCTCCTCATGGACCTGATCCCCAAGCCCGATCAGGTGGTCTCGGCGGTCGCCAACGTCGCCCACATCCTCTTCTTCGGCGGGCTGGCTGATCTCCGGCCGATGCCGCGGACCCTGATCGACGACGGGACGTTGCGCGAGGTCTACCACTACAAGCCGGCCCGTGGGGTCGCGGCGACCGGCGACCCGGTGCTGCTGGTCACCCCCCTGGCGGCGCCCGCGACCTGCTTCGACCTGCGCCGGGACTGCTCCCTGGTCGAGCACCTGGTGCTCGGCGGACGGCCGACCTACCTCGTCGAGTACGGCGAGATCTCGTTCAAGGACCGGTCCCTCGGCATGGAGCACTGGATCGACGAGGTGCTGCCCGCCGCGATCCGCGAGGTCTCCGAGCACGCCGGCGGCCGTCCCGTCCACCTGGTCGGCTGGTCGCTCGGTGGGCTGTTCGCCCTGCTCACCGCCGCGGACCGGCCGGACCTGCCGATCGCCTCCGTCTCGGCGCTGGGGTCGCCCGTCGACGTCACGCTCGTGCCGCTGGTCGCTCCGCTCCGGCCGCTGCTCAACCTGACCCAGGGACGCGGGCTGGTGACGCGCGGCTACCAGGCGTTCGGCGGCGTGCCGAAGCCGCTGGTCGGCTGGGCCTTCCAGCTCGCCTCGGTGCAGAAGCTGGTCACCAAGCCGCTGGCCATCGGGCTGAACCTCGACGACACCGAGTTCCTCGCCCAGCTGGAGGCCGTGGACCGCTTCTCGGCCGGGATGATGGCCTACCCCGGCCGCACCTTCGGGCAGCTGTACCACCGGTTCGTGAAGGCGAACGTCCTCGTCGACGGCTCGATCGACCTCGGGGAGCGGACCATCTCGCTGGCGGCCGTCGAGGTCCCGGTGCTCGTCTTCGCCGGCGCGACGGACGGGATCGCCCCGCTTCCGTCGGTGCAGGCCGTGATGCCGCTCCTGACGGGCTCGCGAGACGCCCGCTTCGAGGTCGTTCCCGGCGGTCACCTCGGGATGCTCACCGGCCGCGCGGCGCGGACGTCGACCTGGCAGGTGCTCGACGAGTGGCTGGACGAGTGGTCCGCCGCGACCCCGGCGCCGCGCAAGCGCCCCGCGAGGAAGGCGCCGGCCAAGAAGGCCCCGCCCCGGAAGGCGCCCGTCGAGGAGCCCGCCGTCGACACGATCGGCACCAACCCGGAGCGCCGCTACGGCTCGGCCAGCTCCCGCTCCCTGTCGCGCTGAGCTCACCGGGACCGGCACCGCTAGATTGCCCGGGTGCCCGCGACCGACACCCTGAGCCGCGGTGTCCGCATCGGGTACGGCTCCGGATCGGTCGCGACCGGGGCGTTCGGGACGGTGCCCGGCCTGATGCTGCTGCCCTTCCTCACCGACAGCCTCGGCATCGCGGCGCTCTGGGCCGGGCTGATCGTGTTCCTGCCGAAGGCCTGGGACGTGGTGCTGAACCCGATCGCGGGCCGCATCTCCGACCGGACCGTCGACCCGCGCGGGCCCCGGCGGCCCTGGCTGCTGCGCGCCGGGCTGCTCCTGGCGGTCGCGTTCGCGCTGATCTTCTCAGGGCCGGACGTCGCCTCGACCGCGCTCGAGGCCGGGTGGGTGCTGGTGTTCTTCCTGGCCGCGGCGACGGCGTACGCGTTCTTCCAGGTGCCGTACGTCGCGATGCCCGCCGAGCTCACCTCGTCCTACGACGAGCGCACCCGCCTGATGACCTGGCGGGTGGCGATCCTCGCGTTCACGATCATGCTCGCCGGGGCGACGGCGCCGGTGATCCGCAACCAGGTCGGCGGCCGCGACGGCTACCGGGTCATGGGCGTGGTGATGGCGCTGGTGATCCTGGTCGGTGTCGTGGGCGTCTACCGCGGCACCCGGAACGCCCCGATCGGCGCGGTGAGCGCGGGCGCCGGGTCCCTGCGCGAACAGCTGCGGATCGTCGGGCAGGCCCGTGACTTCCGCTGGCTGCTCACGACCTACGTCCTGCAGGCCCTGGCGACCGGCTGCATGCTCGCCGGCGTCGACTACCTCGCCACCGACGTGCTCGAGAGCTCGGCGGCCTCGACGGTCCTGTTCGTCTGCTTCGTCGGCCCGGCGCTCGTGCTGACCCCCGTCTGGGCCCGCGTCGGTGCGCGGGTCGGCAAGCAGCGCGGCTACGTGCTCTCGTCGCTGGTGCTGGCCACCGGTGCGGCGCTGGCGGTCCTCGCCGGTGGCGGCACCGCCGCGGTCGCGTTCGGCGCGACCGCCCTCGTCGGCGTGGGCTACGCCGGCTGCCAGGTGTTCCCCCTGGCGATGCTGCCGGACGCCGCGGCGGTGGACGCCCGCCGCACCGGCTCCAACCGGGCCGGCGTCTACACCGGCGTCTGGACCGCGGGCGAGACGCTCGGCCTGGCGCTCGGGCCGGGGCTCTTCGCGCTGGTGCTCGCGGCCGGCGGCTACCGGTCGTCGACCGACGGCGACGTCACCCAGCCGGACTCCGCGCTCACCGCGATCGTGCTCGGCTTCTCGCTGCTGCCCGCGGCGCTCACCCTGGTCAGCCTGCTGTGGCTGCGCCGCTACTCACTCGACGCCACGGAGGTGGACGCATGACCGACGACATCCTGACCAGGCTGCGCGCCCTGCAGGCCGGCGACCTGCCGGTCCACGGCGGCCGGACGTTGGCCTACGTGTACGACTCCGGGCTGCCCGAGATCGACCGGGTGGGGCGGGAGGCCGTGGCGGCGTACGCCGGCACCAACGGACTCGACCCGACCGCCTTCCCGAGCCTCCTGGCGATGGAGAACGACCTCGTCGGCTTCGCCTGCGACCTGCTCGACGCCCCGGACACCGCGGTCGGGACCGTCACCTCCGGGGGGACGGAGTCGTGCCTGCTCGCCGTGCAGACCGCGCGCGACGCCCGGCCGGACATCGAGCGACCGACGATCGTGGTCGCCGACACCGTGCACGCGGCCTTCCACAAGGCCGCCCACTACTTCGGGGTCGAGGCGGTGGTGGTGCCGACCGGTCCCGACCACCGGGCCGACGCGATCGCGATGCTCGCCGCCGTCGACGAGCGGACCGTGCTCGTCGTCGGGTCCGCGCCGTCCTACGCACACGGCGTGGTCGACCCGATCACCGCGCTCGCCGCCGGCGCCGCGGCGCGCGGCGTGCGCTGCCACGTCGACGCCTGCATCGGCGGCTGGGTGCTGCCGTACGCCGCCCGGCTGGGCCGCGACGTCCCGCCGTGGACGTTCGCCGTCGAGGGCGTCACGTCGATCTCCGTCGACACCCACAAGTACGCCTACGCGCCCAAGGGCACCTCGCTGCTGCTGCACCGGACTCCGGCGCTGCGACGCCCGGCGTTCTTCGCCTTCGCCGACTGGCCGGGCTACACGATGCTCAACTCCACGATGCAGTCGACCAAGTCGGGCGGGCCGCTGGCCGGCGCCTGGGTGGTGGTGGAGTCGCTGGGCGACGAGGGCTACCTCGAGCTCGCGCGGACCACCTTCGAGGCCGTGGACCGGATCGTCGCGGGCGTGGGCGCGATCGGTCCGTTGCGGGTGCTCGACCCGCCGGACTCGACGCTGGTGACCCTGGCGACCGACGGCACGTGCGACGTGTTCACACTGACCGACGAGATGCTCACGCGGGGCTGGTTCGTGCAGCCCCAGATGTCCTACGCCGGCACCCCGCCGACCCTCCACCTGTCCGTGAGCGCGGCCACCGGCGCCCACGTCGACGAGCTGCTCGGCGCGCTCGCCGCCGCCGTCGACGCGGCGGTGGCGGCCGGACCGGAGGCGGTGGACGCCGACGTGGTGGCCTTCATCGAGGCCCTCGACCCCGCCGCCCTGTCGGACACCGACTTCGACGGGCTGTTGGCGGCCTCCGGCCTGGTGGGCGCGGACGCCACCGGAGGACTCGCGCTGCCCGAGCGGATGGCCGGGGTCAACGCGCTCCTGGACGTCGCGTCACCCCGGATGCGCGAAGCCCTCCTGGTGGCGTTCCTGGACCGGCTGGCCCGGCCGGTGCGTCGCTGAGACGGTCAGCGCACGATCCCGGACTCGAGCTGCTGGAGGGCCTCGCCGGTCGCGATCCCGAGCTCGTCGGCGAGGCGCTCCCTGGCCGACCTCCATGCCAGCAGCGTGATGACCCTCAGGCCTGCCGTCGCGGGAAATGCGGGGGCGGACCGGGCGCCTGGTCGGGGTCGGTCTCAGGCCTCGAGGCCCCGCTCGGCCAGCCACCGCGCCGCCGCACGCTTGCCCGCCCGCGCCAGCCACGCGTCGTACACGGTCTCGGCGAGCTGGTCGACGTCGAGCTCCCCGATCCGGCTGCCGCGCAGCAGCACCGACGGATGGCCGTCGAAGTGCGGGGTGGTGAAGAACGGCAGCGCCGGGTCGGCGAGGATCTGCTGCTTCTCCTCCTCGCTCTCGACCCAGAAGACGATGACGTCGTCGTACCGCTCCCCGGTCTCCGGGTCGACCGCGTCCGGGCGCGGGTTGCGGAAGAAGACGAAGCTCCGGCCGCTGACCTGGTAGACGGTGGCGCCGCCCGGCGCGATCGTCGAGCCCGGCATCGAGCGGGCCAGCGCGTGCAGCTCGTGGAGCGTGGCCCGTGCGGGCTGCTCGGCTGCCATGCTCCGAGAGTACGACGACCGATGGCGCTAGCGTCGCCCCATGAGCGCCCTCGCCGGACTGGTCGACCGAGGCCTGGTGGCGCCGGACTGGGCCGCGGCGCTGGCGCCGGTCGACGAGCGGATCACGACGCTGGGACGGTTCCTGCGCGAGGAGATCACGGCGGGGCGGGCCTACCTCCCCGCCGGCGACCACATCCTGCGCGCCTTCGCCCGGCCGCTCGCCGACGTGCGGGTGCTCGTGGTGGGCCAGGACCCGTACCCGACGCCCGGCCACCCGATCGGGCTGAGCTTCGCGGTCGCCCGGGACGTCCGGCCGCTGCCGGCGAGCCTGCGCAACATCTACGCCGAGCTGCGCTCCGACGTCGGGGTCGAGCCGCCGGACCACGGCGACCTGACCGCCTGGAGCGACCAGGGGGTGATGCTGCTCAACCGGGTCCTCACGGTGCGGCCGGGCGCGCCCGCCTCGCACCGCGGCAAGGGCTGGGAGGAGGTCACCGAGCGCGCCATCGCGGTGCTGGCCGCGCGGGACGGCCCGCTGGCCGCGATCCTCTGGGGCCGGGACGCGCAGTCGCTCAAGGGCCTGCTCGGCCCGGTCCCGTGGGTCGAGTCGGTGCACCCCTCCCCGCTCTCCGCCCATCGCGGCTTCTTCGGGTCCCGCCCGTTCACCCGGGTCAACCGGATGCTCGTCGAGCAGGGCGCCGACCCCGTCGACTGGTCGCTGTCATGAGGGTCTTCTCGCAGGGGGGAATTAAGTTGAAGGTTGAAGTATTATGGTGGACATGAACGATCGGATGCCTGCTCTCTACATCGGCCACGGCGCGCCGCCGCTCCTCGACGACCCGATCTGGTCGGGTCAGCTCGCCGCGTGGGCCGCGGACCTGCCGCGTCCCAAGGCCATCTTGATCGTCAGCGCCCACTGGGAGTCCGCCCCGGTCAGCCTCTCGGCCAACGGTGCGCCGCTCGTCTACGACTTCGGCGGGTTCGAGGCGCGGTACTACAAGATGACCTACCAGACGCCGGACGCCACCGCGCTCGCCCAGCGCATCGCCGCGATGATGCCGGCCGGCGAGCCGGTGCACCAGCACGCGTCGCGCGGCCTCGACCACGGCGCCTGGGTGCCGCTGAAGATCATGTACCCCGAGGCCGACATCCCGGTCCTGCAGATGTCGCTGCCGACCCACGACCCGGTGCGACTGATGGCGCTCGGCG
>Ga0190271_10003252_pt1 | contig 10140 bp, 8 predicted proteins | sample Popmic356T_FD_133747 | JGI IMG/M metagenome (GOLD analysis project Ga0190271, IMG submission 133747) | Populus adjacent soil microbial communities from riparian zone of Weber River, Utah, USA - 356 T | ecosystem: Environmental > Terrestrial > Soil > Riparian zone | place: USA: Utah | collected... | reverse complement strand
GGTGAGATTCGTGATCTGCTTCGAGGCTTGCTGCGCGGCCGTCTCGATCTGCGGTGCGAGGGTCCCGACCGCCGACTTGATCGCAGACATCGCGCCCTGGACGAGCGGCTTGGGCAAGCCAGTGGCGGGGATCGCGTCGAGCGTGCCGACCGCGCCGTCGAGCACACCTTGCAGCAAGGAGATGCCGCCATCGAACAGCTGTTTGACGTCGACCAGCGTGGCGTTCAGCGCATCGATCGGCGGCAACACGTTGCCGCGCAGCGCTTTGACAGTCACGCCCACGCCATCCAACATGTCCACCGCTTGGTCGATGACTAGCTTGAAGCTCTTCACCAGCGCGCGCACCTGCGACACGCCTTGCACGACCACCGTGTCCAGGCTCTTGTCGGCGTTCTGAACCAGCGCCTGCACCGCGCGCTCCCCTTGCTCGAGGCTCGTGCGCGCTTGCTTGATCGGGCTGGACAAGCCCGCGTGCAGCTGCTCGAGCGCCGCATCTCCACGGTCGATCGCCGCCGTGAGCGGCACTTGGGCCGTCTGGAGCTGCTCGCGCAGCGTGAGCTTGGCCTTGGCGATCTGCGCCGGCATGCGGTCGAGTCCCTCGGTCAGCACCCGCCGTTCGAGCGCGTCCAGCTCCGTCTGCGCACCGCGCACGAACTGCTCGACGGAGCGCTTCAAGGTAGCGCGATGCTGGGCGAGGCTCTGGCTCGCGCTCGCGAGCTGCGCAGTCAGCACCTCGGCCGAGTCGCTCGAGGCAGCGCTCAGCTGGGCGCGCTCCGCTTGCTGTGCAGCATCGATCTGTCCGCGCGCACGCAGCAGCTCTGGCGACGGCTTGAGAGCAGCGAATGCGCTGCCCCAGCCTCGCTCGAGCTCGTCCAGCTGCCCGAGCAGGGCTTGTGCGCTCGGAACGCTCGAGCCGTTTCCATTGCGCTTGCGGAGCTCCGCACGCAGCGCGTCGCCATCGGCCTGGAGGCGTTGACGGGCCGTGGACTGCTCGCGTGCGGCGCTCGCGCTCGCCTGCTCGAGCTCGCCGGTCAGCTTGGACCAATCGGCGGCGAGCTCCGTAGACAGCTGCTCGAGCCGCTTTTGCAGCGCGCGTACAGCATGCTCTAGCTCCGTGCGTAGCTTCGCACAGTCTCGCTCCGCATCATCGATCCGCTGCCAGACCTCTCGCATCTCACTCACCTCAGTGAATTGGCCTGATCAGCGTGGCGGCTCGAGCGTCGACAGCTCGGCCCGCGCGCTGGCGATTTTCTTCTGCAGCGCACCGCGAACACTGCCGGCGGTGGTCGCGACCTGCTCGAGTGGGCCCACAACCACTGCATCGAGCGTGCTCACCTCGGTTCGCAAGCTGCGTAGCGCGCCGCGCAGCTCGGTCACCTTGCCATGGACTCGCGCCTCGAACGCCGTGAGCTGCTGCTTGAGCTCATTGAACATCTAACTCTCGGCCTCCTCCAAGATGGCACGCTTCGCGGCTTCGCCCGCACTCGCCAAGGCGTCGACGCTCTGCGTCAGCGCGTCGGTCATGTCGCGGATCTGCGTCTGCGAGCTCTCGATCTTGCCCGACAGCGTCGTCTCCATGCCCGAAAGCTCGTCTGCGAGCTGCGCGCTCGCCCCTTCGATGGCCGCGGTCGCGCTGCCGGAGCTCGCGGCAAAGCTCGCTCCCAGCTCACCCACACTGCCGTTGACCTTGGTCGCGAGCTGACCCTTGGCCGCCTCGACTTGCACGGTCACGTCGTACTTCGGCTCGAGCGCTGTCTGATTCGCCAGCTCTTCCACGCGCCAGCGCATCAGGCCGTCGGAGAGCTCGAGTGTCTCGAGGTCATTGCCGAAGCTGCGCTCGAGGTGCAGCTCGGGCTTGTTGTCTTTGTAGACGTGACGCAACGTCGTGCCGTTGTTCTTCTGATAGCCGAACGCGATCTGATTGCCCTGCGAGTCCTTCGGCAAGCGCGCGTTGTCCGCCCAGTCGATGTGTCGCACGATCTCGGCCGTATCGAAGCCCAGCGCGACCACCACGCGCGCGTTCTTGTACGCGGGAAAGAAGAAGTGTCCGCTGTGATAGGCAGCATCGAATGGCGCTTCGATCTTCTTGTTGAAGAGCGGCACCTCGAGCTGATAGCTGGTCAACGAGGTCGCCTCGTCTTCGATCGAAAACCAGGTGCGATCCGTGTCCTGTCCGCCGAAGCTCACCACCTTGGCTTCCACCTGACAGGGATACTCCGGGGGCGCGAAGTCGGGCAATCTCAGCGCGGCGTCTCGCTTGTGCTCGAGTAGCGCCACGAAGTCCAAGTCGTAGCGAGCCATGTCATCCTCCAAGCCGGCAAATGGATCCGCCTGGTCACCGGCGGCTTGCGCACGGATCGACAGCTCGTACACGCGGTGGTCGGCGCCCGCGGCCTGCAGGGCGCGGCTGTAGCGCTCGCCCAGCGACACGAACGTTCCGATGCGAAACATCTGGCGTGGGAAACGCGCCAAGCACAGCCGCATCCCGGGCGGGCTCGCGGTCAGCGGCAGGCTCTCGCGGGAGACGCGCTGCTCGAACTGTTTGGGAATGGGCGTCGTGTGCAGCACGTCGCGGCGCACACCGGTCACCGCGCTCGCAACCTCGACGCGCTGGCGGGTCGCGGCCGGACTGAAGCTGTTCAGCACTTGCAGCGCGGAGCGGCGCGGAGCGCCTAACACGACCTCCACCCGTGAAGTGTCCTCCGGCTCGAGCTCGGTCGCGCCGCTTCCGCCCTTGCGCTGACTCATCCGATAGCGTGAGCTCGCCGCATCGAATTCGAGATGCGCGTTGTGTGTGGTCAAGTACCAGCACACGAAGTCATAGAAGCTGGCACGACGGCTGTCCGGGATGCAGATCATGCGCAGCTTGTCGGCAAACGGGCCGTCGCCATACTCGAGCGCGATGCCTTCCACCCGATGCATGTCGAAGAGACTCGACATGCTGGTGTCCACGTGCAGCTCGATCGGATAGTGCTGGCGCCAGAACGTGCTCGCCGCATCGCGAAACTGCACCGTGTACTTGCGCAGTGCGATCGGCAATCCCGCTACACCGTCGGCCACCACTTCGACCAACGAGCGCTCGGTCGCGTAGCCGATCAGCTTGATCGATGGTGCATCGGCATCAGCATCTCCCGACTCCGTGACACTCGAGCGCAGCTCCAGGCTCACGCGCATGCAGTCGTCGCTGATGAAGCGAGGAAACAGCGCGTCCGCTTCCAGCTGTGCCGAAACGCAGAAGCTTACGCTGGCCCAGAACCCCCAGGTCTTGGCCTCGAGCTCGAACCCTTTGACGCTGCCGCAAGGCAGTGCGAATACGTCACTGCCGATAGTCAGGTTGAGAGCGATCTCTAGCGTGTCCTGAAACACTGGCGTGAGCCTCGGGTCCGTCTGCGAGCGGCCGATGCTCCCGCCTGCCAGACCCGAACGCAAACAACTGGCCAGCGTGTGCGCGGCGAGGACACAACGCGACACAACGCGACACAGCGCGCTCTCATGCAAACACGTGCGCCCTCAGCGCGCGGCGATCGGCGCCTTCACGAGCTTCTGACCGAGGACGACTCGACCGAGCACCGTTGGGCCGCGGCTCTGTTCATTCTGTCCCGCGTGTCCCGCGCTCGCCACGACGTCGCTCGCGCTGCGCAGACGAAATATCCGCGCGACGTACGCAAGGTCGAAATACACTGCCTCGTGATCAGCATCACCAGCGGCCTCCGCGCCGCCGCCACGGCGACAGGGCAAGTTCCCGCGCGCGCTGTACTCGAGGAGCCTGGCTTCGCTCACCGCGTACTGCTCCACAATTTCCGCAGCGGAGACCCACTCTGGCATCGACACCTCGATGTACGAACGTTGACTACGCTGTACGTACCAGCCGCCGCTCGTTGCGCAAGTTTCTCGAAGTCGAATTAGGAGTCTGCCGATGCCCGGAACGAATCGACTGGACTTCGCCTGCAACTGGCGCTTCGCACTCAATCTGCAGCCGTCGCTCAAGGCAACCTGCGGCTATCTGCTCGACTGGGCGGGCTGCGGAGGTCTCAATTTGCAGCGCGACATCGAGGTGTGGAACCCATACTCAGGTCCCGGTCAGACGGTTATCAGCGGTTCGACTATCCAATGCATCGGCCTCGTCGAGAGCATCGGTTACGAGGGCGGCGAGAACGATCCCATCCGTTTCGTCTGCTACCTGAGCAAGGGCATGGCGGCCGAGGTGCGTGCCAAGCTGGCGCGTCCACTCACGAATACCAAGCTCAAGCTGGCTTGGTACGTGATCGACTACGACGAAGAACGCAAGCAATGGTACGAGGCCGCGTACATCAAGTCGCCCGCCAAAGCGCAAGCCAACATCGATAGTGCCGGTGGAGACTTGCAGCTCTTCATCGCGAACGAAGGCACACGTGTCAGCGAACAGCTCGACCTGAACGTGTTCCGCTTCGAGTTCTCAGTTATTCCTGCCGACGAAAAGACTGCGGAGCTCGAGTTCGCCACGGGGCCGTCCAGGCGCATCGTGAAAAAGTGGTCGGGTGGGTGATTGTGTCAGGTCAGGGCTAACAGGCCTGCCCGCGACGTTGCGATCTGTTGACGCATTACAAGCGGGATCGGTAATCTACACATATGCTGCAATCGGGTTGACGATTGCACGGAAATTCAGCGCTTTCCAGAAAAGCCGCAGTGGCGCGCTTAAGGGAGACTCATGGCAATTTCGGACGAAATCCCCAAGTCGAGGTTGACTCTCACCTACCGAACTGACGTCCACGGAGAAAAGGAAGACGTCGCACTACCTTTCCGCGTGTTGGTGATGGGAGACCTGTCGCAGGGCTCGTCTAAAGACCGCCAGGTAGATCTCGATCAGCGACAGATCCGCAATCTCAACGGTAAGAACCTGAACACCGTGATGTCAGACATGAACATCGCGCTGTCGTTCAAGGTGCCTAACAAGATCGACCCCGAGCGCGCGGAAGAGCTGCCCGTCGAGCTGCCCGTGAAGTCGATGCGTTCACTCACGCCGGCCGAGGTGGCTAAGAACATCCCGAAGGTCAAGGCGCTGCTACTGCTGAAGAAGCTGCTGATCGAAGTCCAAGGCAACCTCGACAACCGCAAGGAGTTCCGCAGATTGCTGCGCGAGCTGACGGCGGACGACAAAGCGGTGAAGGAGCTCATCACACAGTTGAAGGGCTTCGAGAACTTCAAGCTCCCCAAACCCGCCAAGCCCCAGGCTTAGTCGCGACCAGCACGCGCTACCCCAGCATTTCTTGAAAGGCACTGACTCATGGCTGATCAAACCATCTCCAACCTGCTTTCCAGCGTGCGCCTCAACCCGCAGGTCGCGACGCTGACCCCGATGCTGCAAGACGACTTGTCGAAGGTCGTCGAGAATGTCTCCGACGAAGAACGCTTCGTGTCGAGCATGGCCGCCGTCGTATACAACATGCGCGAAGGTCAGGGGAAGTTCGACAAACAAGACATCCAAGACCTGATCGCTACCATCGACTACCTGGTCGACGCACAGCTCAACGAAGTGCTGCACCACCCGGGCTACCAGCAGATCGAAGCCACGTGGCGCTCCATCGACGACCTGTGCAAGAACACGAACTTCAACGCGAACATTCAGATCAGCTTGCTGGATGTGTCCTCCGACGAAGCGTGGGAAGACCTGGAGCTGAACTCGGCCGACATCGCCGGCGCTGAGCTGTTCAAGAAGCTGTATGTCTCCGAGTACGACCAGTTTGGTGGTGCACCTTACGGCGCCATCCTCGGCATGTACGACTTCGCCAACACACCGCGCGACCTGCTGTGGCTCAAGACGATGGGTAAGATTGCCGCGTCGTGTCACGCGCCGTTCGTCGCCGGGGTCGCTCCGAAGTTCTTCGGCTGCGAGACCATGGCCGAGGTCAATCAACTGCGCGACATCGCGGGCATGTTGGACACTCCCAAGTACTCGGCGTGGAACGCGCTGCGCGAGACGGAAGAGGCCGTGTACATCGGCTTGACCATGCCGCGCTACATCGTGCGCGCGCCTTACAACGACGAGACCAACCCGGCCGAAGGCATCAACTTCAGCGAGCGCGTGCGCGGCAACCACGACGCCGACTACTGCTGGGGTAACGCGGCGATGTTGTTTGGACGCAACCTGGTCAAGTCGTTCGAGACTTCGGGTTGGTGCCAGTACATCCGCGGTCCGAAGGGCGGCGGCCTGCTCACCGGCCTGCCCACGCACATGTTCAACGTGCGCGGCGAACAGGAGCTCAAGGCGCCAGTCGAGATCTCGATGCCGGACTTCCGCGAGCTCGAGCTGGCGAGCGCGGGTCTGATGCCGCTGATCCACAAGAAAGGCACGGCCGAGGCCGTGTTCTTCAGCGCGCAGTCGATCAAGCGAGCCCACAAGTTCAAGGATCCCAAGGACAGTGAGAACTCGCAGCTGGTGACCAACCTGTCGTACACGTTCTCAGTCAGCCGTATCGCGCACTACCTCAAGTGCATTATGCGCGACAACATCGGCAGCAGCGCCAACCGCGACTACATCTACGGTCAGATCGACCGTTGGATCTCGGGCTTCTGCACCTCGCTGGTCAACCCCGACGATCTCACGCTGCGCTACTACCCGTTCAAGGCTTACAGCCTCGAAGTGAATGAGGTCCCGGGCAAGGTCGGCTGGTACCATTGCAAGCTCGCCATCCTCCCCCATATCCAGTTCGAAGGTATGGATGTCGACCTTCGCGTCGACGCGCGCCTCGGCTGAGCTGCCGCGCGAGCGCTCTAATCACTGATCGGCAAGGAGACCTCATGGACTATACGTGCGACTGGAAAAGCGGATTCATCCTGGATCCGACCAAGAAGCAGCGGGTCGGCTACCTGACAGACTTCGGCGGCCTCGGTATGGAGAAGCCGCTCGAGAAGGACGTCATCGTCTACACCCCCTATCAAGCCTCGGCCAATGAGCCGTCGCTGTACGCCGGTGTGACCATCGCCGAAAAGAAGGCGACCGTCGTGGGCGTGATCGACAGCTTCAGCTTCGGCGGCGGCGTCGGCGACCCTATCTGCATCAGCGCCTACATCTCGGCTCAAAATGCCACCATGCTCTCGGCCAAGATGGAGACCACCCTGACGACCACGCGCGTGACCGCGCTCGGTTGGTGGATCTGTAACTTCGACGCCGAGAACAAGTGCTGGTTCCAAGAGGCTTACCCGAAGTCCGCCACCACGATCACCGGCCAGCTCAACGCGCCCGGTGGTAAAGACGTGCGCTTGGCGGTTTCGCAGGAAGCCACGAAGATCGCTCCGAACATCGATGTCAACGTGTACAACGTCTACATCGAAGTGATCCCAGCTGCGAACGAGACCTACGACTTCCACTTCGCTGAGTCGGCCAAGACGAACTTCGCCCGCAACTGGGGCCTGAAGATCGGTACCAACGCTGCGCAAGCGATGGGTTGATTCTTTGGCGACGTGAGCCCCGCACGTAGTAATGTGCAGCGCGACGCTCGAGTTGAGCCGTGCACATTCGTCGTGAGAGGCGCACGTGAAAAAGCCGAGATACCAAACGGCAAGAGTGCACTGGCAAATGGGCCAGGCGCTCTTGCCGGAGCATTTTTATGCCCAAGAGTACGCCATGCGCGAAGAGCTCGACTTGCGCATGCAGCTCGGCGCGCTGCCGTGCTGGGGCGTAGGTGCACTGCAGTGGGACAGCTTCCAACTGCAAGAGGGTGTAGTCAACCTACAGACGCTTAGTGTCGTGCTGCCGAGTGGCAGCGTGGTCGACATCCCGGGCAACACCGCTCCCGTCGCCTTCAATCTCAACGGGACCGGCGCTTCCAAGGTCACGCTGTATCTGCACTTGGAGAGTGCGTACGATGTCACCAGCGGCGAAGGGACGGCCGACGCCGAGGACAGCATCGAGCGCATCGTGCAGAAGGTCACGCTGACGACGGCGCCCTACTCCGACACTGCGCTGCAGTCTTTCAAGCTGATGGAGTTCGACAAGAGCCTCACTGGAGGCTGGTCGCTCGGCGCCGACTACATTCCGCCGCTCGTGCGCGTCGGCAGCTCGCCGTTCTTCGCGCTCTATTTGAAGCGCGCGAGCACCATCGCCACGATGTTCCACGAGATTCTCGTCGACGAGATCCAACAGAACTTTCTGGCGGGTGAGAGTCAGCTAGCCGCGCGCCAGTGCTTGCGTGCGCTGTACGTGTTTCAAAACGAGCTCGCGAACCTCGGCAAAGAGGTACGGCCGCACCCCTACCAAGTGTTTCGCCTCTTGGTCGACTTCTACATCGACGTCTGCGTGTATCGCGAGACGCGACCGCGCGAGATCGAGCGCTGCTACGAGCACGAGAACATCGCACCGCACTTCAATCAGCTGCTGGGCGAGCTCGAGGAACAGGTTCGACTCACCAAGACTGCGACGCCGTACACCGCGTTCGTACCGAACGACGGCATGCAGGTGTGTCAGCTGGCCGAGGGTGCCAAGCGCGCCAAAGACATCTTCTGGTTGGTCCAAAAACCGCGGGTCGCCGAGTCGGTCGATCTTACGGGGGTCAAGCTCGCGGCGCGCGGTCGCCTGCAAAGCGTTCACCAGCGCGCGCTGCGCGGCATTCCCTACGTGCGCATCGAGAACCCGCCCTTTCATCACAACTTCTCCAGTGAGGTCGAGTTCTACGCCATGACACCCGGCGAAGAGTGGGATCATGCCGTGCGGGAGGGCTGCGTGGCGTTCTACGAAAAACGGACGCTGGGTGACGTGCGCTTCTTCGTCTACTGGCGCAACGACTAGAGCGCCGAACAGGGTTCGGCGCTCTGGAACTGCGGCACGCTGCACCACTCACACCTGCACGAGCGTTTTTTGCCGGCGGCGGCGCGCGTCTATATTCTACAAACCCCCAATATGTACGAGGCCTGTCTCGCACACAGGAGCGCTTGTCACTGAGGCACCGAGGCGATGCGGACGATTCCCGCGACACACACGGTAAGGCGGCCACGGTGGCTCACGATCCTGGCGTCCGGGCTGCCACTCGCCGGGGCCTGCGTATACAACGCCAGCGCACGCGCCCAGGGCGCCTCGCCGATCAAAGCCCCGAAGCCTGACGCGCTCTTCAAGCAGCTGACTACATACGGCTCGCGCGCTCTCGGCCTGACTGCGACCCAACAGGCTCTTGGCCTCTTGCTGCTGTCACTGCTCGCCGTGGGCGGCATCGCACTCTTCCGACGCATCAAGAAGAAGCCAGCAGCGGCAGGCGCTTCCGGCTCGACCGAGCTCGCACCCGTGGTGCCGCTCACAGCAGCGACACCGCTCTCGAGCAGCCAACTGTGGGGCGTGTGGCGGCGCTTTCTCGGCCGGCTGCCCGCCATCTACCGGCGCTCGATCCTGAACTTCCAGCCCTACGTCGTGCTGGGCGCAGCGGGCTCCGGCAAGAGCCGTGCGGTCACGGCGTACACGGACTGGGAGCGCCAGACTCAACAGTTTCTCGCCAGCGAGACGGCAGACCCCGACCTGCAGGTGTATCTGTGCTCGCAGGCAGTCGTGCTCGAGCTGCCATCGAAGGTGCTCTACGACAGCTCGGACAACGCGCGTCGCGCGCTGCTGCGCCTGTGGCGGCCACTGTTCCGGCGCAGGGCACCGATCGTCGTGGTGCCTCTGCACGTGGCTCAGCTGGCCAAGCTGCCGCCCGAGTCAGTGCGTAACCTCGCGTACGTCGTGCGCGGCAAGATCAATGTGCTCGACTCCGTGCGCAGCCAAGCGCCCGAAGTGCTAGCCCTCGAGGTGCGCGTGGTGCTCACGCACTTGGACAGCTTGCCGGGCTTCGATGAGTTCGCCGCGTTCGCCGAGCAAGAGAACGTGCCGCTGCGCGTCGAGCTGGGCAGCGTGTCGGAATGTCCGAACGTCGAGCAGCTGGTGCTCGACAAGTTCGCCGACTTCGGCAAGTACCTGCCACTTGCGCTCACGCGGCGCAGCTCGCTCCAGTACAAGAAGATCGTGGCGTTCCTCGAGCAGGTTCCGACCCTGCTGCCACCGGTCGCCGTGTTCATGAGCGCGCTCTACGCCAAGGAGCCGCTCAATCGCACGCCTCAGGTCGGTCCGACCTACTTCGCGTTCGAGCGCAACATCGGCGAGCATTCGAACCCGTTCTACGTGTCGGCCGAGCGGCTGCG
>Ga0190271_10003251_pt1 | contig 10142 bp, 9 predicted proteins | sample Popmic356T_FD_133747 | JGI IMG/M metagenome (GOLD analysis project Ga0190271, IMG submission 133747) | Populus adjacent soil microbial communities from riparian zone of Weber River, Utah, USA - 356 T | ecosystem: Environmental > Terrestrial > Soil > Riparian zone | place: USA: Utah | collected... | reverse complement strand
GATCGCGGCCACCGAGTCGGCCACCAGCACGCGGCCGACGCCCGGCAGGTGGCCGTTCGCGTCCAGGAAGCCCGCGCGTTTCGCCACGCCGATCAGCGTGCCGATGTTGTCGAACATGTCCACGAGCAGTAGCGTCAGGATGAGCGGGAGCACGCGGAAGAACGAGTCGGCGCTGCCCAGGAACGCAAAGTCCAGCTGCAGCAGTACCGGCGCGGGGGATGCCGGTGCGGCCAGGAAGACGTCCGGAAGGGACGTCACCGCGCCGCCGGTTCCATCCGGTACCACCGTGCCGATGAACGTCGTCACCACCATGCCGAGGACGATGGCGCCCGGCACGCGACGGGCCACCAGCGCCGCCGTGATCGCCAGGCCCAGCAGGCACAGCGCGGCCGGTCCGCTGGTGAAGTCCCCATGCGTGACGAGGGTGGCCGGGCTGGCGACGACCAGGCCGCCGTTCCGCAACCCGATGAACGCGACGAACAGCCCGATGCCGCCCGTGATGGCCAGCGTCAACGATTGGGGGAGCGCGTGGACGATGCGCTCGCGGATGCCGGTCAGCGACAGCGCCAGGAATGCGCAGCCGTTCACGAACACCATGCCGAGGGCCTGTTGCCACGGGATGCCCGCACCCAGGCAGATCGTGTAGGTGAAGAAGGCGTTGATGCCCATCCCGGGCGCGAGCGCCAACGGGTAGTTGGTCAGGAGCGCCATCAGCGTCGTCGCGGCAGCGGCGCTGAGCGCCGTCACCGTGACGAGTGCCGCCCGGTCCATGCCCGTCTCGGCCAGCACGCCGGGGTTGACGGCCAGGATGTAGGCCATCGCGGCAAACGTCGTCACGCCGGCCTGCAATTCCCGGCCGACAGTGGTGCCTCGGGCGTGAAGCCGGAACCTACCCGCGACAGTCATGGGCGCGAGGCCCGTTCCCTACACGCGCGACGTGACTTGCAGCACGACCGGTGCCACATGGGGACGAATCTCGGAGAGGCCTGGAGGCTCGGCCAGGTTGGGCATCGGCGCCGCGACGAACAGTCGTCTGGCCAGCCCCGCCAGCAGCCGCGCGCGCCTGGCCGATCGCTTGATGCGCGCGCTATCGGTGGTGATGCCGGTGTTCGCGTACATCTGCCGGTACAGCTTCGAGAGGAGGACGAACGCCAGCCGCGCCTTCAGCGACTTCACCGCCCCACCCGACCGTTGCCAGATATTTGGAAGCGAGTAGAAACGATCCCAGACCATCTGCGTGCCGGCCTTGATCTCGTCGGGCGACAGCGAGGGGTGCGGCATGTACACCTTCGGCCGCTTGTCCGCCGGGATCAGCCAGTACCGGGTCAAGGGGATGCCGTCGACCGTCGGCGCGTTCGTTTCTTCCTTTTCCCACCGCTCGAAGTCGAGTGTGCCCGGCAGCGGCTGCAGCATCACGAATTGCGCCATCGTGATGCCTGCCTCCTGGGCCAGGTCGGCCGTAGCCTTGAAGGTGTCGGCCTTGTCGGTGGGCAAGCCGAAGATGAACGAGCCGAGCACGTGCACGCCGTTCTCCCGGAACTTCTGGAGCCGCGTCACCAGCGCGTCGCCGGCGTCGTTGAAGTTCTTGAAGACCGCCTTCAGGCCCTCGGGTGTCACAGATTCCACGCCCACCAGGGCACCCCGAATCTTGGCCCGGCGCATCGCGGCCAGAAACTCCTCGTCCTCGGCCGCCTCCATGGTGATCTGCGTGAAGAACACCAGGTCGTCCGGCAGCCGTTCGAGCTGCGCCATCAGCTCGAACCGCTCCTCGCGCAATTCGTTCAAGGTGTCGAAGCGGCTCTTGTCGGTCCGCCGATCGGCGGCGGCCAGGTCCGCCTTGGTCACCGGATAGAAGTTGTCGTCGGCCAGCACGACGAAGCGGAACCCCTTGCGCCGAAGCGCCACGATCTCACGAACGACCGCCGCCACATTGCGCTGCCGCGGCGTCTGGCCGTCGGTCCGCCAGACCGAGCAGAACGAGCAGTGCTTGGGGCATCCTCGCACCGTCTGCACGGTGGCCCACATGTACTTGCCCTCGGGCAGCAGGTCCCACCGGGCCGGGGAGAACGATTCGCCCGACACCCGGCCGCCGTCGTAGCGCGCCTTCGGGGCCTGCAGTTCGCAGTCGGCCAGCACCTGCTGCCACACGAGGTCGCCGTCGCCGCTCACCACCGCGTGGGCCACGCCGCGCTCGCGCGCCTCGTCGGGATAGAGGGTGGCGTGGATGCCGCCGTACACCACGAACCCGCCGGCCTTCCGCACCTGGTCACCGATCTCGTATCCGCGCAGGGCGTTCCCCGTATGGATGCCGATGCCCACGACATCGCCGGGCGTCACGGCAGCGGTGTCGAATTGCTCCAGCGTCTCGTCCACGATGACGGGTGTCCCGTATTTCGCCGGTGTTGCGGCGGCCAGCACGAAGAGCCAGCGCGGGGTGATGACGGCGGTGCCGAACGACAGCGGGCTTGGGTTGACGAGGTACACGCGCACTCAGGACTCTCCTCGGAATGACGGTCGATAGGTGATCACTTAGAAGGACCGCGCCACGTTCTTCGCCACGCGGGTGAAGAACCCGGCCGTCGCCACGGCGCCCTTCTGCGATGTGCGTCCGATCTGCTCGCCGGCGTTGGTCGCGGCGTTCCATACGTCCACGGCTTCCGTGGAAGGCCGCGGTTGTGCCGTGATCTTGTTGCCGGCCGGCGCTTGCAGCAGGACCGGGCCCATGGGCACGCTGGAGGCCGCGAGCGGTTCCGCAGGCGGCGCAGCCTGGACGGCCTTCTCGGCGACAACGGGGAGCTCGTCCGCCGCTCCGCCGGTGCGCGGGGTGAACGGCGCCGTCTCGGTCGGGACGACGGTGACGCGCCCGTCCTCGATCCGGTTGGGTGGGATTCGCTTCTGGATGACCGGCACCGGTGGCTCCACGACGGCGCTCGGCGTTGCCAGGTGCGGCGGCGGCACGGTGCCGACCAGCGCCACCAGGGATTGGGCCTCGACAAACGCCGCCGAGGCGATCGCCGAGCCGAAGACGCGCACGTTGCCGCTCCATATCGCCATCGCGATCAGCAGGGCCACGAACGTCGGTGTGAGCAGTCGGGGAGCCGAGGGACGTCCGTCCCATGCCAGCACGCGCAGCACCCGGCGGCGAAGACTGGAGGTGCCGACGGCGCCGAGGGCCAGCGAAGGTTTCTCCGGCGCCCGCGTCAGCGCGGCCAACTGCGTCAGGCACGCCGCGTACGCACGGGCGGCGCCCGTCACCGCGACCACCATCTCGTCGCAGGCCATCTCGCGCTCGACGTGAATCTGCCGGTTGGTCCACCACACGGCCGGATGCCAACCCACGATCGCCTGCAGCAGCTGTTGGGCCAGCGTGGCCCTGGCATCCTTGCGAACGACATGGGCCCATTCGTGGACGATCACATGGTCCAGCTGAGCGTCGGTGAGCTGCTCGAGCAGCGCTGGATGCACGGCGATGATGGGGGAGCCCACGCCCAACACGGCCGCCGCGCGAATATCCGTCGAGCTCGCCAGACGGATACCCGCCTGTGAAAGGCGCTCCCTGGTCGACGCCTGCAGGCGCGCAAGCACCCTGGGGGAAACGGGGGTGCACCGGCTCCGGGACCCGCGTAGGGCCCGCGCCGCGGCGAAGAGCCGGGCCAGGTGACCACCAACCCACAGGGCGGCAACGGTGCCAAGCACCAGCGGCGCGTTCCAGACGCCTTGCGGTACCGAGAGCAGACCGGCGCGGACCGCTGGTCCCGCGTGGCCCTCGATAGTCGACTGGTGGACCGCCCACAGAATCGGGACGAGCGGCAGACACACGACCACCCACAGCGCCGCCCAGCACGTCAGGTACCTCGCGTGGGCCCGGGCTGGTCCCATGAGCCGCAGCCCGACTCCGGTGGCGGCAGCCACCGCCAGGCCTTGTGCGATCCAGTTCAGTACCGTTTCGATCACGGCTCGATGCGCCTCAGGAGAACTCGATGAGTTTCTTCAACCGCTCCAGCTCGGCTGGATCGATTTCCTCGTCGTCGAGGACGTTGGAGACCAGAAGGCTGGGGGAACCGTTGAAGAGCCGGCCGATCAGGTGCCTGAGCGCCCGCCGCCGGGCCAGCCGCTCGTCGATGACCGGGCGGAAGACGAACGCCCGGGCCACCTTCTCGTGGTCGACATAGCCCTTCTGTTCGAGGATCCGCAGCATCGTCTGCACCGTGCTGTAGGTCAGCGCGTACTGGTCGCGCAGGGCGGCCACCACGTCGGCCACCGTTGCGGTTTGCATGCGCCACAGTACTGCCATCACGCGGGCCTCTCCGTCGGTTAGGGCCACTGCGGGTTGTCGAGCCATGGGTCGAAGTTTTAAAACTTTAAGACAGCGAGACTCTATCAGCGGCCCGTACGGTCGTCAATGAAAAATTTAAGAGTTCAGAAGCCCGGCCAGGACGGTGGCATAAGATACGGTGATCGTGCCCGCAACCGCCGATCTCACGCAGCTGCTCCACGACGTCTTGACCAGCCGCGTCTACGACGTGGCGCGCGAGACGCCGCTCGATCCAGCTCCGCGGTTATCGGTACGGCTCGGCCAGCAGGTGCTCTTCAAGCGTGAGGACCTGCAGCCGGTGTTCAGCTTCAAGCTGCGGGGCGCCTACAACAAGATCGCGCACCTGACAGAGGCCGAACGGGCCCGCGGGGTGATCGCGGCCAGCGCCGGCAACCACGCCCAGGGCGTGGCCTACTCCGCCAGGCAGTTGGGGCTGCGCGCGACGATCGTGATGCCGCAGACCACGCCGCAGATCAAGGTGGACGCCGTGCGGGCGCTCGGCGCCGAGGTGGTCCTGGTCGGCGACAGCTACAGCGAGGCGCAGGCCCACTGCGACACCCTGATCGCCCAGACGGGGATGTCGTTCGTGCATCCCTTCGACGACCCGCTGGTCATCGCGGGGCAGGGCACCGTCGGCGCCGAAATCCTGAGGCACAGCCAGGACCATCTGTCGGCCGTGTTCGTGCCCGTGGGCGGCGGCGGACTGATCGCGGGCATCGCCGGCTACATCAAGGCGCTGCGGCCCGACGTGCGCATCATCGGCGTGGAGCCGTACGAGGCGGACGCCATGTACCAGTCGCTGAAGGCCCGCACCCGCGTGAAGCTGGACCACGTCGGCATCTTCGCGGACGGCGTGGCCGTGCGGGAGGTGGGCACCCGCACGCTGCCGATCGCCATGCAGACGGTGGACGAGGTGGTGCGCGTCAGCAACGACGAAATATGCGCCGCCATCAAGGACATCTTCGACGACACGCGGTCGATCATGGAGCCGGCGGGCGCGTTGGCCGTGGCGGGGCTGAAGACGTGGGCCGCCCGCGAGGGGACGCCGCCCGGGCAGACCCTGGCCGCCGTGCTGAGCGGCGCCAACATGAACTTCGACCGGCTGCGTTTCGTGGCCGAGCGGGCCGAGGTGGGCGAAGCGCGCGAAGCGCTCCTGGCGATCTCGTTGCCCGAGCGCCCCGGTTCGTTCCGGGCCTTCTGCGCGGTCCTGGGCCGCCGCGTCGTGACCGAGTTCAACTACCGGCTCAGCGGACGCGAGCAGGCGCACATCTTCGTCGGCATCGCCACGCAGTCCCGGAAGGACGGCACGGCGCTGGCCGCGCAGTTGACGGCGGCGGGCTACCAGGCCACCGACCTGACCGACAACGAGATGGCCAAGCTGCACGTCCGTCACATGGTGGGCGGCCATGCGCCCGGCGTGCGCAACGAGCGGTTGTGCCGGTTCGAGTTCCCCGAGCGTCCGGGGGCCTTGACCCAGTTCCTCGAGAAGCTTGGCGGCCGCTGGAACATCAGCCTCTTTCACTACCGGAACCACGGGGCCGACTTCGGCCGCGTGCTCGCCGGCTTCGAGGTGGGGGACGACGACCTGGCGACGTTCCGGGCGTTTCTCGATGAGCTGGGCTACCCCTACACCTCCGAGCACGAGAACCCCGCGTATCAGTTCTTCCTGGGCTGATCAGCGGTGATCGCCTGGCAACGATCCGGGCCGTCATGACGCACGAACTGTTCATGCAGGAGGCGCTGGAGCAGGCCCGCCGGGCCGCGGCCGCAGGGGAGGTGCCCGTCGGCGCCGTGCTGGTTGCCGGCGGCGCGGTCGTCGCGCGCGGCTACAACCAGCCGATTTCCAGCCTCGACCCGACGGCGCATGCTGAGGTCTGTGTGATTCGCGCGGGCGCCCAGGCCGTGGGGAACTATCGGCTGGTGGACACCACGCTCTATGTCACCATCGAGCCGTGCCTGATGTGCGTGGGCGCGCTGGTGCATGCGCGGGTGCGGCACGTGGTGTTCGGCGCGGCCGAGCCCAGGACCGGCGCCCTCGTGTCGGCCGTCCGTGGATCCGAGCTGCCTGGTCTGAACCACCGGTTCGACGTGACCGGTGGGGTGTGTGAGGACGAATGTCGCGCCCTGATGCAGGCGTTCTTCAAGGAACGCCGGCAGCCGTCGGGCGCGTGAGGAGGATGTCATGCGTGGCGTAATGCTGTTCGCGGCCGGACTCTTCGCGGGGTTGGGCGTGCATGTCGGGCTGGCGCAGGGCGCCAGGAGCGGGGTCGTGATGATGAACCACGTCGGCATCAACGTGCCGAATATTCCCGAGGCGATCACGTACTACACGCAGAAGATGGGCTACAAGGAGGCGTTTCGCGTCAACGACGACAAGGGGCAGCCGCGCCTGGTCTACATGCAGATCAGCAAGAACACGTTCCTCGAGCTGAACGTGGCCAACGCGCAGCGCCCCGCGGGCTTCACCCATTACGGACTCCACGTGGACAGCGTGGCCGCTGCCGTGGCGACGTTCAGGGCGAACGGCGTGACGGTGAGCGACACGAACGTCAGCGACACCAGGGCGATCCTCGCCAACATCACCGATCCCTACATGGGCCGGATCGAGCTCGCCGAGCTCCCGCCGGATTCCTTGCACTACAAGGCCATCCAGAGCTGGAAATGAGCGAAAGGGGCGCGATGATCGTCTCAGGCGGCGTCCGACTTGCGTGCGCGGCGTCGATTGTCGGCGCGTGGATGGTGGTGCAGAGCACCGGCGTTCACACGCAGCAGCGGGGCGGCACCGCCCGGACGGACGCGGTGTCCCCCATCAACAGCGGCGCCAATCCGTACAGCGTCATCCGGGATTGGGCGCGCCTGGACGTCGAAGCGCGGCCCTGGGGCGGGTCCAACGGCGTGGCCATCGACCGGGACGGCACGACCGTGTGGGCGACGGACCGCTGTTCGCCAGGGACGACACCGGGCTGCCTCGGTAGCAAGGCGAGCCCCGTGCACCACTTCGACGGATCGGGGAAGGAGATCCGGAGCTTCGGCGGCGGCATGTTCGTGTGGCCGCACGGCATCCACGTCGATCGCGACGGCAACGTGTGGGTGACCGACTCGCGCGCGCCTGGCGCCGAGGACCTGAAGAAGTTCCCCGGCGAGGACAAGAAGGGCAGCGTGGTCGTCAAGTTCAGTCCGGAGGGCAAGGTCCTGATGACGATTGGAAGGCCAGGCGTCAGGGGGAATCCTCCCGACGCGCTGACAGACCCGACCGACGTCGTGACCGACCCGGCGAATGGGGACGTGTACGTGGCGGAGAGCCACACGGACGTGGCCGATCCCAACCTGGTCGGCCGGATCTCGGTGTTCGACAGGAACGGGAAGTTCCTCCGAACCATCGGGCGAACCGGCACGGGGCCGGGCGAGTTCCGCACACCGCACGCGCTCGAGTTCGATTCGCGCGGCCGGTTGATCGTCGCCGACCGCCACAACCATCGCGTCCAGATTCTGACCAGGGACGGGTCGTTCGTCGGCCAATACGATGAGTTCGGCCGGACCAGCGGACTGGCCATCGACGGCAACGATGTCATCTACACGGCCGACTCGGAGTCGTCGGATCGCACACACCCCGGGTGGCAGCGGGGCGTCCGGATCGGCGGTCTTGCGGACGGCAAGGTGACCATCTTCATCCCGCCGCACGTCGTGCCGAATTCGGCCGACGGCGCGATGGGCGAGGGGATCGCCATCGACGCCGCCGGCAACATCTACACCGCCGAGGCGCAGTTGAGAGGCGTCACGAAGTACGTCAAGAAGTAGGGCCGGCTCAGTTCGCCGCGAAACAGTAGAAGTACCCGTTCCCGCCGGTCCCCACCAGGTTCTCCTGGCTGCAGCCCTTCGAGGCGTGCGCGGAGTTCCACGACGACGGGTTGGTGCCGCCCCCCTGCCGATCGTGGTGGCCCACGAGCGCGCTCCCCGTCGTGGCGCTCGTCCAGTTGTTGCAGGTCGTATCCTCGGCGCCGTCAACTGCTCGTCCATCCAACGCAGACCCCGTGAGGATGTCGTGCGTGTTGGGCGTATCGCCGCGACCGTTCACCACCGTGCCCTTCTCGGTGAGCTGCGTCTCCTTCGTCAGGTTGTTCTTGTCGGAGTGCAGGTCGTCCACGCCCTTGGCAATCATCACGCCCTTGGCGTTGTACCAGGGGCCCGTGCCGATGCGGGTGCGCGCATGGATGGCCGGTGCCTGCGGCCTGGCCTGCGTGCTCAGATACGCGCGCCACGTCCTGGTGGCGCTGGCGCCGGCCTGAGCCGCCAGGGCGCCGCAGTGCGCGTCGGCCCCCATCAAGCCGCCCAGGTTGGCGCCCTTGCCGGACCCGACGCTGGTGATGAAGAAGCTCATCTGCGCCGCAGGCTGCTGGGCCTGCGCCACAACCCCGACGAAACCCGTGATCCCCCCGAGGAGCGCCAGTGTGAGGGCGCCCAGTGCAATCCGCCGCGAGCTCATGGTGGTCTCCCTTCTCGTTGACGCGGCGGCTGCCGGCACGCCGGTCGTGAGAGAGAACCTAATGCGATCGGCGGGTGCCGATCAAGGGGCGACGATCTCCAGCAACTCGATCTCGAATACCAGCGCCGCCCCGCCGGGAATGGCCTCGTTGCCGCCGTCGCCGTAGGCTAGATCCGAGGGGCACACCAGGCGGGCCTTGCCGCCCACCTTCATCCGCTGCACTCCTTCCGTCCAGCACTTGATGACGCCGCCCAGCGGAAACTGCGCCGGCTCGTTGCGTGCGTAGGAGCTGTCGAACTCGGTGCCGTTGGTGAGCGTGCCGCGGTAGTGCACCTTGACCGTGTCGCTCGACGTCGGTGCCTGGCCGGCGCCCGCCGACATCTCGGTGTAGACGATCCCGGAATCGGTCCTGACCGCGCCCGTCGCAGCGGCGGCCTTGTCGAGGTACGCGGCGGACGACACCTTCTCGCGGGCGGTCACGCGTTCGGCGCGGGCGCTCGCGAAGGGCTGGATCCTGGGTCCCCATTCGGAGAGCTCGAGCGCCGGCTTGCCGGCCGCGGCGTCGGTCAGCGCGCGCTTGATGATGTCGAGCTCGGCCGGGGTGAGATCGAACGGCTTGATCGATCGCTGCATCAGGAGGCCCAGGGCGTAGACGGTCTTCTGATCGTCGGTGAGCGGCGCGCCGGCGGCGGGCGCGGCCGGCTTCCGCGTCGCCGGGCGTGGCGCCACGGCGCCCGGTGTGGCGGGCGCCTGCGCGGCCGGCTTGGGGGCAGGCGCCGGGGCTGTCGTGGCGGGCGCCTGCGCGAGCGCGACGGCCGGCAGGAGGACCAGAAGCGAAACGAGACGAGGCATTGATTCAGACTAACACAGCCCTTTTCGGGCGGCCGGTGAGGCGTTTGCGCGAGCCGGCGCTACTGCGCCCAGCGGTCTCCACACGAGGCTGGTCTTCTCGTGACGCCGGCGCCCGACTGGCGCCTCACGCGGGAGACCCGCCAGGGAGCCGCACCTCGATGGTCGTGCCGGGGCCGTCGACATCCGCCACGCGGATCGTGCCCTTGAAGAGCTGGACGATTTCCCGGGAGATCGCGAGCCCAAGCCCAGACCCCCCGGTGCGGCGAGAGCGCGACGGGTCCAGGCGATAGAAGCGCTCGAACACCCGGTCCCGTTCCCCGGCCGGGATGCCCGGGCCGCCGTCGCGCACGGTGACCACGGCCTCGTCGGCCACCCAGTCGGTGGTGGAGGCTGCCGTGTTGAGCCGTCCCGTGAGGGTGACGTCGCTGCCGGCCGGGCTGTACTGCACGGCGTTCTGGACCAGGTTGTCGAAGACCCGTTCCAGGAGCCGCG
>Ga0190271_10003250_pt1 | contig 10142 bp, 7 predicted proteins | sample Popmic356T_FD_133747 | JGI IMG/M metagenome (GOLD analysis project Ga0190271, IMG submission 133747) | Populus adjacent soil microbial communities from riparian zone of Weber River, Utah, USA - 356 T | ecosystem: Environmental > Terrestrial > Soil > Riparian zone | place: USA: Utah | collected... | reverse complement strand
GGGGTTTTCGTGAGTGCCGGAGGAGGGACTCGAACCCCCGACACGCGGATTATGATTCCGCTGCTCTAACCGACTGAGCTACTCCGGCGGGGGAGAAAAATGTAGCGGGTCGGGTCTCAGGCGGGCGCGCGTGCATCGGCCGCCATGCGAGCGCTCGCGACGGCCGCGACCACCGTGCTGCGCGCGTGCGCGCCGATCGAGTCGAGGAACTGCTCGCGGTCGACGACGAGCGTGTCGACGGCGTCGACGGCCGTGACCGTGGCGGTTCGCGGCACGTCGTGGAGCAGTGCGATCTCGTCGAAGAAGTCGCCTGCGCCGAGCTCGCGCCGCGGTACCTCGTCGACGGCCACGGCGACCGTTCCCTCGGCGATGACGTAGAACGCCTCGCCCACCTCGCCCTGGGTGACGATGCGGTCGCCGGCCGCGTACCGGCGCTCGCGAAGCCGCAGCGCGAGCGTCTCCAGCATCGCGATCGGGAGCGGCGCGAAGACCGGCAGCGAGCGGATCAGCGCGAAGGCCCGCTCCGGCACGCGCGCGCCGGCCACGGTCCCGGCGAGTCGCGGCGCGATCGCCAGCGCGACCACCGCCAGCAGCGCGCCGGACGCGATCACCGCGCCGTCTACGCCGAGCAGCGCGACCAGCACCGCCGCGACGACGGAGCCGAGCGCGAGCATGGCGACTTCGAGCGACTCCTCCACCCCGAACACGCGCGCGAGGACGTCGTCGGCGGCGAGCCGCTGCTGGAGCGTGAGGAGCGCAGCTTCGACGAGCGCGAAGCCGACGCCCATCGCCGCGAGCAGCGGAAACGCGAGCGGGGCGGACGACGAGCGGCCGACGAGCAGGAAGCTGAGGCCGGCGAGCGCGAGCCCGCACGAGAGCCCGGAGGCGAGCCGGCCGCGGCCGAGCAGAGCGAGCGCCGCGGCCCCGCCGGCCACGCCGCCGACGCCCCAGGCGGCGTTGAGCCACCCGGCGCCGCCGGCGCCCAGGTCGAGCAGCTCGAGCGAGGCGACGATGATCAGCACGTCGATGATCCCCTGCGCGAGCGCGTTGACCCCGTAGACGACGACCAGCAGCCGGATCTCCGGTTGCGCCCAGACCGTGCGCGCCCCCGCGAGCAGCTCGGAGACCGGGCCCGGCGACTCCTCCTCGATCCATGCGGGCCGGCGGTCCGGCGGGAGCGGCCAGAGCACCAGCCACGTCAGCGCGAGCGCTGCGGCGCACGCGGCGAAGCCGACGTCGAGCGGCAGCAGTGACGCGATCAGCCCCGCGGCGAGGCTGCCGGCGAGGAAGCCCACGTACTCGAGCGTGCTCCAGCAGACGTTCGCCGCGGCGAGCTCGACGGGCGTGCGCGCGAGCTGCGGCGTGAGCGCCGCCTGCGCCGGGCGGTGCGCGGTGTTCGCGACGGTGAACAGCGTCGCGAACACGAGGACGACGCCGAGCGATGCGTCCGCCGCGGCGGCCGCGGCGGCGCCGAGCAGCGCGGCGGCGCGGAGCGCCGCGCTCCACAGCAGCACCGAGCGGCGGGAGCGGCGGTCGGCGAGCATCGCGGCGTACGGCGCCGCGAGCCCGGCGGGCAGCATGCGCACGAGCAGCGCCACCGCCACCGCGCTCGTCCCACCCTCCGCGTACGCGTAGAGCGCGAGGAGGATGGAGAACGTCCAGTTGCCCAGCGCGGCCGTCGCCCACGCCAGCTCGACATGGAGCAGCGCGCGGTTGCCCAGTATCGTCCGCAATAGGGACACGCGCGGACCCTACTAGGCAGCGTTCGGGAAATGACATAGGCTCGCGCGCCTCGTGGCCGACCGGATGCGTGCCGCATGACCGAGAGCGGGAGCACGCTCGCGGCGTTCGGGCGCGTGTTCCGCAACCGCGATCTCCGGCGCGTCCAGCTCGCCGGCATCGGCTCGATCATGGGCCTGTGGGGCTACATCGTCGCCCTGCTCGTCTGGGCCTACGCCGAGGGCGGCCCGGGCCTCGTCGGCCTTGCCGCGTTCCTGCGGCTGGCGCCAGCCGCGCTCGCCGCGCCGTTCGCCGGCGCGCTGGCCGACCGGATGCCGCGCCGCCGGATCATGGTCATCTCCGACCTGCTGCGCGCGCTAACGCTCGGGCTCGCCGGGCTGGCGATCGCCACCGACGCCCCCGTCGCGGTCGTGCTGATCCTCGTGAGCCTCGCGGGGATCGCCGCGTCCGCCTTCCGCCCGGCAGAGGCCGCCCTGCTCCCCTCGATCACCAGCACGCCGGAGGAGCTCACGGCGGCGAACGTGGTCGCGAGCGCCGTCGAATCCGTCGGCTCGTTCGCCGGTCCCGCGCTCGGCGGTCTGCTGCTGGTGGTCGGGAGCCCGGAGCTCGTGTTCTTCGCCGCCGTCGGGTGCCTGCTGTGGTCCGCGCTGCTCGTGGCCGGCGTGCGCGGGGAGGTGCGGCCCGAGCTGACGGAGGAGTCGCCGCGGATCCTGCGCGCGGTCGCCGACGGCTTCCGGGCCTCGGTGTCCGGCGGCCGCGTGCGGCTGATCCTCGGCCTTGTCGCGGCGCAGACGTTCGTGGCCGGGCTGCTCAACGTGCTCATCGTCGTGATCGCGCTCGAGATGCTGGAGCGCGGCGATGGCTGGGTCGGCCTGCTGAACGGCGCGATCGGCATCGGCGGCCTGATCGGGGTCGCGGTCAGCGCCGGGGTCGTGCTGCGCCGCGGCATCGCGTCGGTGTTCGGCGCCGGCACGGTGCTGTTCGGCGCGCCGCTGCTCCTCATCGCCGCCTGGGAGGAGCCGCTGGTCGCCGTCGCCGCGATGGCGCTGATCGGCGTGGGGAACACGCTCGCCGACGTGTCGAGCTCGACGCTGCTGCAGCGCGCCGTCGACGACGCCGTACTCGCGCGAGTGTTCGCTGTCCTCGAGTCGCTCGCCATCGGCACGATCGCCGTCGGCGGCCTGCTCGCGCCTGTCGCCGTCGACGTGCTGGGCGAGCGCGGCGCGCTGATCATGGCCGGCGCGCTGCTCCCGCTCGTGGTGCTCTGCACGCTCGTCCCGCTGCGCGCGCTCGACGCGGCCGCCGGGCCGCCGGTCCAGGTGCTCGACCTGCTCCGCGCGCTGCCGATCTTCGCCCCGCTGTCGCAACCGGTGCTGGAGCGGCTGGCGTTCGACGCCGAGCTCGTGGAGCGCCCGGCCGGCGAGATCTTCGCGCAGGGCGACCCGGGCGACCGCTTCTACGTGATCGCCGACGGCACCGTCGCCGTGACGGTCGACGGGGCGCGCGTGCGCACGGAGTCCCGCGGTGACGCGTTCGGCGAGATCGCCCTGCTGCGCGACACCCCGCGCACCGCCACGGTGACGGCGACGACGCCGGTGACGCTCTACGCGCTCGGCCGCGACGCGTTCATCACGGCGGTCACGGGCCATCCGGCGAGCGCCGAGGCGGCCGAGGCGCTGGCCACGGCGCGGCTCGCGACCGCCGGGCCGGTGCACTGAGCGCGAGACCGGCGCCGCTCAGGGGACGAGCTGGGCTAGTCCGTCACGACGGAATGCAGCAGGCGCCGCCGCCCCCGCGGCACGCGGCCGCGGTACTCCGCCCACGCCCAGCCGGCGGCGAGCAGGGCCGCGACCGCGCCGGCGAACATGCCCGCGCGCGGTCCGGCCACCTGGGCCAGCCAGCCGATCAGCGGTGCGCCGATCGCGGTCGAGCCGAGGAAGACGATCGCGTAGAGCGACATCACACGCCCCCGCATCGCGGGCTCGGAGGTGATCTGCAGCGACGAGTTGACGCCGGCGGCGAAGGTGACGCTGGCGGCGCCGAGCGGGACGAGCGCGAGCGCCTGCAGGGGGAGCGTGGGGGCGACCGCCGCGAGCAGCTCGGCGGCGCCGAACAGCGCGGCGCTGCCGACGAGCAGGCGCGGCGTGACCCGTGCGCGCGCGCCGGCGGCCAGCGCGCCGAGCACCGAGCCGACGCCCATCACCGCGGTGAGCGTGGCGTAGGTCGCGGCGGTCCCGTGCCAGGTCTGCGACGCGAGCAGGGGCAGCAGGACCTGGAAGTTGAACGAGAGCGTCCCGACGAGCGTCATCATCACCAGCGGGACGCGCAGCGCCGGCGTGGTCCGGACGTAGGCGAGCGCGGCGCGGACCTGCCCGGGGGCGCGCGGCGCGCGCTCGGCGCGCTGGAGCCGCGCGGGATCCATCAGCCGCAGCATCGCGAGCATCACGAGGAAGGTGGCGGCGTTGAGCGCGAAGCAGGCGGACACGCCGATCAGCGCGATCAGGCCGCCGGCGATCGCCGGCCCGATGATCCGGCTGGTGTGCACCACGACCGAGTTGAGCGCGACGGCGTTCATCACGCGGTCGCGGCCGACGATCTCGCTCACGAACGCCTGCCGGGCGGGGTTGTCGAACGCGAGGACCGAGCCGCGCACGAGCACGAGCGCGAACACCATCCAGGTCTCGACGTGCCCGCCGGCGGTCAGCGCCCACAGCGTGATCGCGGGCACCGCCATGCACGTCTGGGTGATCGTCAGCAGCCGGCGCTTGTCGAGCCGGTCGGCCAGCACGCCGCCCCAGCTGCCGAGCAGCAGCAGCGGCAGGCACTGCAGGCCGGCGGTGATGCCGACCGCCGCGCCGCTGCCGGTGAGCTGCACGATCAGCCACATCTCGGCGACGATCTGCATCCAGTTGCCGGAGATCGACACGACCTGGCCGGCGAAGTAGAGCCGGTAGTTGCGGACGCGCAGGGAGGAGAAGGTGCGGTCGAGCGCCGCCGTCACTCGAGCATGCCCTCGAGCAGCGCGGCGGCACGCTCCAGCGTGCGCCGGTCCGCCGCTGGAAGCGCGTCCAGCCGGCCGGAGAGGAAGGCGTCCTTGCGCGTGCGCGCGGTCGCGAGCAGCGCCCGCCCCGCGGGGGTGATCGTGATCAGCGCGGAACGGCGGTCACCGGGATCCGCCGCGCGCGTGACGAGCTCGGCCTCCTCGAGCCGCACGACGAGCCGGGTGACCGTGGGTCGCTGGACCCGCTCGCGGGTCGCGAGCTCGGACGGCGTCAGGGGGCCGTGGCGCTCGATCGTGGCCAGCGCCGCGGTCAGCGTGGGCGAGAGGTCGGTGCTCGCCTCCTGGCGCAGGCGGCGCGCCGAGCGCGTCACCGCGAGGCGGAGGCGGGTGGCGAGCTCCTGGTCGGCCGAAGTGGTACGCATCGCTAATTAGTTTAGCGAAAACCCGGTTGCCTCGCCGACGGATGTCGCGTTCGTCTCGCCGAGCGAGACGAACGCGACGACCGCGCCGGCGCGGGGCGCTCAGCAGGCCTGGCCCGTGTAACGGCAGGCGACGATGCTCGGCCGCTCGACCGGCGCGCCCGCGGCGATCGACCACGCGAGCCGGATGAACTGCGCGTGCGTCCAGGCCAGCGGCGTGCCCGACCGCGTCCCCGCGCCTGGGGTCGCGGCGTCCGGCGGCCGCCCGTCCCAGACCTGCTCGGGCAGCATCAGGCCGTCGTTCGCGCTGCTCGCGATCGTCTCCAGGTGCGAGCCGGCGCCGCGCCCGGCGAGCAGCTCGTACTCGCCGCGCTCGCCCGACAGCAGCGGCCAGGCGCGCCCGAGCGTCTGCGCCGCCGGCTCCTCGAAGATGTCCCAGTCGCCGCCCTGCGCGGTCTCGCCGTAGCCGTCGCGGCTGAACCGGTGCCACATCCGCCCGCCGGGCAGCGTCGTGCCGAGCTGCGCGTCGCCGACCGCGAGCGAGTTGAGCACGGTCGGGTCGTCCCAGCGCTTGACGCCGAACAGCACGAGCCCGAGGAACGAGTTGTCGACGATCGTGCGCTGGTCGACCTTGTCGGGCAGGTTGTCGCCGAGCTCGTAGGTCGTGCCCGCGTTCGGGTCGGCGTCCTTGGTGATCCGCAGGTAGTACGGCTTCGGCGTGTAGGGGCCGGTGCTCGTCGCGGTCCACGACTCGACCTTCGCCTGCCAGTCGTCGGCCTTCGCCTCGTACGACGCGGCGCGCGCCGGGTCGCCGTTCGCCCGCGCGATGTCGGCCGCGCAGATCAGCGCGGCGATCTCGGTGGCGATCGTGTTCGGCGACCAGCCCTCCTGGTTCTCCCAGCGCTCCTGCTGCGTCTTCGGGCCCTTCAGGGCGATGAAGTCCGCCGCGGCGCGCACGTGGCGCCAGTCCTCGGCGCCGCGCCGGCCGAGCCACCCGGCCAGCACGACCGGCAGCGCGACCTCGTCCAGCTGCAGGCTCGTCCAGAACTTCTCGCCGTCGACCTTCGTGTTCTGCCACCACGATCCGTCGGCCTTCTGGACCCGCCACAGGTAATCGACCAGCCGGGTCGCCGCGGCGCCGTCGCCGGCCGCCTGCATCGCGGTGGCCACGTGGTAGAAGTCGCGCGGCCAGACGAGGTGGTACGGGCCGGAGAACGACTCGCCGGACAGGGTCAGCGTGCCCCACACCCACGGCATCGAGGGCGACGCGATCGAGGCGCCGCGGTTCAGCTTGTCCTCCGACGCGGCCAGCACCATGATCGACTGCTGGTAGAGCCGGGTCAGCGCCGCGTCGCCGGCGACCGGCGCGGGCGGCGCCGGTAGCGACGCCAGGTAGCCGCGCCAGCCGGCCGTGAAGCGCGCCAGCGCGGGGGAGAAGCCCGTGCGCAGCGCCGCAGAGGCGCGCCGCGCCGCGCCCGCCCGCCGCCCGCCGAACCCGATCGCGAGCGTCATCGACCGGTGCCGCACGCCGTCGAGCCGCGTCAGCGCGCCCTGGACCACGTTGCCGCGTTTGCGGGCGTCCCAGCGCTTCAGGCCGGCCCCGCGCCGCAGCCGCAGCCACGGGTCGCTGCGCGTCCCGGCGTAGCCGCTCGTCCCGCGCCGCAGCCGCGGCGTCGCGGCCACGGCGGCCGCCGCGTCACCGTCCCACGCGAGCAGCCGCCCGCGGCGCACGGACCCGCGGTCGTCGTCGCCGTCGTCGCCCGGCGCCGGGTCGGCGAGCACGTAGAGCTGGAGCTTGCGGCCGGAGAGCGAGTCGAGCCGCACGTCCGCCAGCACGACCGGCCGCCCCGGGTCGGTGATCCACGTCTTGGTCAGCCGCCAGCCCGGCGCGGAGACCACCTGGCGGAAGCCGAGCGCGCCCGGCAGCGGCTCGACCCGGGCCTGCACGCCGTGCGCGACCGGCTCGGCGTGGGCCGCGTCGCCGGTCGCGGTCTCGCGCTGGAGCGTCCGCCCGTCGCGGACCGCGAACTGCAGCCCGCGATAGGCGGGCGTGGAGAGATCGGGGAAGTAGACCTCGCTCAGCGACGCCTGGCGCAGCGTCGCGTACGCGTTCCCGCCCCGCTGATGGGCGGTGAGGAAGCCGTGCTTGTCGGCGGGCGCCCACGTGTGGCGGTCGCCGGGCGCGCCCGGCGCGGGCGGCTTCGCGGAGGCGGAAGGGACGAGCACGAGCGCGGCGCAGAGCGCCGCGAGGACGGGGACGCGTGACATGCCGGGGTGCTACCCAGGCGTCACGGCCGGGAACCGGGGGCGCCGCCGTGACGCGGCGCCCCCGTCCCTCCCGGAATCCGTCAGCCGCCGGGGGTGAGCACGACCTGGGCCGTGCCGGTCAGCGGCGGCGCGCCCTCGGGGGGCGTGTCCGTGTACGAGGCGGCGAACACCGCGCGGATGTTCGGCAGGCCCTCGTGGCCGGCAGCGGTCGTGACGATCGAGCCGCTGCAGCCCGTCGACGCGGACAGCGGGTGCCCGTGCTGGTCGTGGCCGAGCACGTAGGACACCTTGACCTTGCTGCAGTCGACCGTGGTGTCGTCCTGGACCGTGACGGTGTAGGTCACCGTCTGGCCGAACTGGAACGGCTGGCCCGGCGCCGGCACCGTGGTCAGCGTCACCTTCGGCGTCGTGTTGCCGACGGTGATCGGCACGGAGGCGGACGACGTGCGGCCGGTCCGGTCGGTCACCTTCAGCGTGGCGTCGAACTGGCCGTTCTCCTCGTAGGTGAACGAGTCCTCCGGCTCGCGGGAGTCGACCTCTCCGTCGCTGTCGAAGTCCCACGCGTAGGTGAGCCGGTCGCCGTCCCGGTCGACCGTGCCGTTGCTGGTGAAGTTCACCGTCAGCGGCGGCAGGCCCTCGAGCGGGACGTTCGGATTCGGCTGGCCCTCGGCCTGGACGCGGACCTCCGGCGAGTTGTTCCCGCGCACGAAGTTGACCTTGGTCAGCTTCGCGTCCGGGTTCTCGGAGAAGTACCCGTCGCCGTACTCGAGGATGTAGAGCGCGCCATCCGGGCCGAACTCCATGTCCATCGGGTTGTCGACCGGGTGGTCGGACTGACCGGGCGGCGTCCACGAGTAGCCGGGCGTCAGCGGCACCTGGCGGATGTCCGCGAGGCGGCCGCCGTTCGGCTTGTTCAGGCGGAACTCCTTGACGTAGTCACGGCTCCACTCGTAGAACAGCGGCTGGCCGTCGTAGTACTTCGGCCACTTGACCAGCGACGGGTTGCCCTTGTCGAACACGTACGCCGGGCCGGCCATCGGCGAGATGCCGTTGCCGTAGGCGTTCTCCCACAGCTCCGGGAACAGCGTGTCCTCCGGGTTGTACGAGTACCAGACGTCCGGCTGCGCGACCGGCGGCAGCACGCGCTGACCGGTGTTGAGCGCCGAGTCGTTGACGGGCCGGTCGCAGTTGAACGCCTCGCCCGACGTCTCCGTCGCGAAGTCGTAGTCGACGTACGGGATGTCCGGCGTGACGCAGAACGGCCAGCCGAAGTTGGCCGGCTTGCGCACGAGCATCCAGCGCCCGTGACCCGCCGGGCCGCGGGCCGGATCGGCCTCGTTGGCGTCCGGCGAGTAGTCCGCCATGTAGACGTCGCCGTTCGTGTCGTTGACCTCGAAGCGGAACGGGTTGCGGAGGCCCATCAGGTAGATCTCGGGCTTGGTCCGCGGGGTGCCGAGCTCGAACAGGTTGCCCGGCGGGATGTCGTAACCGCCGCCGGCCTTCGGCCGGATCCGCAGCAGCTTGCCGCGCAGGTCGTTCGTGTTGCCGGCCGTGCGGCGGGCGTCGAACGCCGGGTTGCGGTTCGGGCGGTCGTCGAGCGGCGAGTAGCCGTCGGACTCGAACGGGTTCGAGTCGTCGCCCGTGGACAGGTACAGGTTGCCCTGCGGATCGAAGTCGATCTGCCCGCCGACGTGGCAGCAGATGCCGCGGTCGACCGGGACGTCGATGATCTTCTGCTCCGTGTCCATGTTGAGCTTGCCGGCCTCGAGCTTGAAGCGCGAGAGGCGCAGCGCGCCCTTGAAGTCCTCGAAGACGCTCGGGTCGTCGCTCTCGAACGGCGCGTCGCCCTCGTTGAAGATCGGCGTCGTCGGATCGTCCTCGGGCGTGTCGCCCGGCGGCGAGTAGTACAGGTAGACCCAGCGGTTGTTCTCGAAGTTGGGGTCGATCGCGATGCCCTGCAGGCCTTCCTCGTCATGGCTGTAGACGTCGACGTCCGCGGCCAGCTTGTTCAGCTGGGTGCGCGGGTCGAAGAGGCGGACCTGGCCCCCGCGCGCGGTGTGCAGCACGCGGCGATCGGGCAGGACGGCGAGGCTCACGGGCTCACCCGGACGGTCGTTCAGCGTGACCTTCTCGAACTTCTTGGGCCCTGGGGGGTCGGCCCCCTGGGCGCCGGCGGCGGTCACCAGCGACGCGCAGAGCGTCGCGGAAACCAGGCACGCCGAGACGGCTGCCTTCCTCATGCAGTTCCTTCCTCCCTCGGGGCGTTGTCGACTCGGGTTCGACATCCCTGCTGGAGTCGCCTCATCGCCCCGTGTGGGAGACGTCTCCGGCCAGCTGCGCTTCCGTCTGGTAGCCGGTCTGCGCCGACCTTACGCCACGAATTGCGCAGAACGTCCCGCCGTCATGCGCAAATGTCGGGATTCCGACGCCCCGTAGTACGGGTAGCGTGGAAGGCATGAGCGACGACGACGACTGGGTCGGCACTCCGCCGGAGGGCCATGTCACCCGCGATCGCGCGAGGCCCGGTTTCTGGCGCAATCAGTGGCAGGCGTCGGTCGCGGGCGGGGTGCTGTTCATCCTGATCGTGATCGTGCTGCTGCTCGCGCTGCTCTAGCGTTCGCGCGCATGAGCGAGCTGGAGCGGGCGAGCGAGACCGTCGTCGGGCCGTGCCTCGGCGTGCGCGCGGGCGAGGACGTGGTGATCGTGGTCGACCG
>Ga0190271_10003249_pt1 | contig 10151 bp, 6 predicted proteins | sample Popmic356T_FD_133747 | JGI IMG/M metagenome (GOLD analysis project Ga0190271, IMG submission 133747) | Populus adjacent soil microbial communities from riparian zone of Weber River, Utah, USA - 356 T | ecosystem: Environmental > Terrestrial > Soil > Riparian zone | place: USA: Utah | collected... | reverse complement strand
TAGAGCGGTTGCGAGGGGTCGAGCGCGGCACTGGAGTAGGCGTCTCGCACGCCATCGAGTTCGCTGCGCGCCACCACGCCGTCGCCGTCGCTGGCGCTGTCGGCGGCGTCGGTCCAACCGGGCACCCCGCCCCGCCCCCCAGGACGGGCACGCGGCCGGTAGCTGCGGTCGCTGCGCGGGCGCGGCGCCTGCGCCTGCTGCCGGGCGATCAGCACGATCACCAATGCCACCAGCAACATCAGCAAGGGAATCAGTCGTGCCACCATCAACCTCCGAAGTCGACCCCGCCACCGGCCACCCCGCTGGGCGAGCCGTCCCTTCACAATCTGGTGGCTCGGTGGCCGATTGCAAGCGCGGGCGCTGAAAGGACGATTCGTGGCCGAGGATCTGAATTCAGTCGCGCCCGCCCGGAGCAGGGCCCGGCTTTTGTTCCAGCCCTGGCTGCTGGCCACGGTCGCGTGTGTTTGCAGCTACGCGCTCCTCTGGACGCTCGGACTTGGCGGGTTCCGAAGCGAATTCCTCGGCGCCAGCGTGATGGCGGGTGTGCTCGGCGGCCTGCTGCTGGTCGTGTTCCGAGTCTTCAGCGGGCCGGCCTGGCTGCACGGGCTGGGCGTCTTCTGCCTCCACTGGCTCTTCGCGGCCTACGCGCTGTCGCTGCTGGCGCTCTGACCGGGTCCGGCCAGCGCCACGCGCGGTCTCAACTCTCGGCCGGCGGCGCTGCCGCGATGACCTTGAGCACAGCGCAGGCGGTGACGACTTCGAGTCCCGCCACCGCAATCTGGCCCTGCATGAAAACGAGGCTCGAAGTGGTGCGGACAACCCGGCCGCGCGCCTCCAGAAACTGACCCGCGCACGCCGCCGACAGGAAGTGCGTGTCGAGCTGCACCGTCACGCAGGCACGGCGCCCGAGCGCCTCCCACGCGATCGAGCTGAGCGCGTGATCGATCAGCGTCGTCATCAGGCCGCCGTGCACGACTCCCGCCGGATTGAGATGGTCACCGGTCACGAGCAGGCCGTAGGCCCAGCGATCGCCCTCCTTGCGTGCCCACAGCGGGCCGACGAGACCGGCAAAGCCGGCCAGCGACCTCGGGCGCCATCCGTCGGCGCTCAAGGTGGCGGTGGTGGGTGGGGAGTTCATCGGGATCAGCTCCGTGCGGCCAGCAGCTGGGACAGCGCGTGCGCCTCGGCCTGCAGGTCCTTGGTCAGCGCCTGGCTCTTGGTCCCGCCCAGCTGGTCTGCCACGCCGGCGGCGACCAGGGAATGGGTCATGCGGCCCTGCGCGTCGAAGACCGGCACCGCCATCACGGCGATGCCGCTGATGTAGTTGCCGCGGTCGACGCTGAAGCCCTTGCGCCGCACCGCCTGCACTTCCTTGCGCCAGGCCTCGATGTCGGGTGGCTGCTCCCAGCGCAGGGCCTTGAACCGGCGCTCGATCTCTTCGGCCGGCAGGTCGGTGAACGCGGCCACGAGCCGGCCGGTGGCGCTGATCAGTGCCGGGAATCGGCTGCCGACATCGACATGGAGCCTGAACGGCGCCCGCGAACGAGACAGCGCGAGCACGACCATGTGATCGATGCCGGTCACCTCGACGCCGATCGCGGTGACGTTCCACGTGCCCGACAGCCGGTCGAGCACCGGCTGCACCAGCGCGGCAAAGGGGCTGCTCTCGATCACGCTGCGCGCCAGCGCCAGCATGCCCACGCCGAGGCCGTAACGCTTGGTCCCGGGGTCGACCTTGACGAGGCCTTCTTCGACCAGGACCCGAAGGATGTGCAGGCAGGTGCTTGTCACCATCCCCAGCTCTTGCGAGATCGACTTCAGCGTCATGGGCGAGGGGCTGCGGCCGAGCAGACGCAGGATGGCAATCGAACGCGTGACCGCAGGAACGGGCCGCACACGCGGGCCTGTCGGCGCGGGCCGGGCTTCGGAACGGGTCGTGATCATGCCGTTCTCCGTGATTGTCCGGGCCGACACGCATCGGCGTGCCCATCGTCGACCACCTCACGGCTTACACCGCGTTCAACGGCATCCTGCTCGCGTTGTTCGACCGCGAGCGTACGGGGCTCGGACAGCATGTCGAGGCCACCCTCTTCGACACCGCGCTGAGCCTGCTGGTGCCGCATGCCGCGAACTGGATGCAATCGGGCCGCACGCCCGAGCTTCTCGGCAGTGCGCACCCCAACATCGCGCCCTACGACAAGTTCGCCTGCCGCGACGGCGAGATCTTCCTCGGCATCCTCAACGACCGGCAGTTCCGCCGCTTCTGCGAGCACGTCGGGCTGCCGGGGTTGCTCGCCGACGAGCGTTTCGCGACCAACAGCCTGCGGCTGCAACACCGCGCGCCCCTTCGCACCGCGATCGAGACCGCGCTGGCCTCGCGCTCACGCGAGTCGGTGTGCGACGAGCTGATGCGCCAAGGGGTGCCGGTGGGCCCCGTGAACACGGTGCCGCAGGCCTTTGCGCAGGCGCATGCAGCCCACCGCGGGATGCTGGTCGGTGGCGCAGGCTATCGAGGTGTCGGCGTGCCGACGAGGCTCTCGCGCACACCGGGCCGCGTGGCCCGCTCACCCCCGACCTACGGCCAACACACGGAAGAGGTTCTTCTTGAAGCCGGGCTCGGCGAATTCCGAATCGCTGAGTTGCGCGAGCGCGGCGTGTTGCCACGCAAGTCCGGCTCCTAGCTTTCAACCGCCCTCTGAACGGAACAAACCGGAGACATTCATGAAGATACCGAGCCTCGTCGCGGCATTCACCGCATCCTTCCTGATCACCCCGCCCGCTGCGGCGCAGGCGTACCCGAACAAGCCGGTGAAGATCATCGTCGCCTACCAGCCCGGGCAAGGTACCGACGTCGCCACGCGTTACCTCGCCGAGCACCTGTCCAAGGCCATGGGGCAGACCTTCATCGTCGAGAACCGTGCCGGCGCGGGCGGCAACATCGGCACCTCGGACGCCGCGCGGGCGGCCGCGGACGGGTACACGCTGACCATGGGCACCAACGGCACCCACGTGCTGAACCAGTACCTCTACGCGTCGATGCCCTTCGACCCCGAGAAGGACTTCGATCCCGTGATGCTCGTCAGCACCTTCCCGATGGTGCTGCTGGCCAACACGGCGTCGCCGTTCAACAACCTGTCGGACCTGATGGCCGCGTCCAAGTCCAGACCCGACTCCGTCGACGTGGCGCTGCCGAGCACGACCGCGCGCCTGGTGCTCGAACTGCTGAAGCAGCAGAGCGCCACCAGCATCCGGGGCATCCCGTACAAGGGGTCGGCGACGTCGATGACCGATCTGATCGGCGGCCAGCTCCCGCTCGCGATCGACACCGTCAGTGCCTCGCGCTCGTTCATCGCGAGCGGCAAGCTCAAGGCGCTGGGTGTCACCTCGCTCAAGGAGTCGGCCCTGCTGCCCGGCGTCAAGACCGTGGCGGCCCAGGGTGTCGACGGCTTTCAGGTCGTGGCCTGGAACGCCCTCTACGTGCCGCGCGGCACACCGCCTGCCGTGGTCCAGAAACTGAGCGCCGAGATGGTGAAGATCCTCGCGCAGCCCGAAGTCCGTCAGCGCCTGCTGGAGCTGGGGCACGAACCCGCCGGCGGCTCGCCGGCCGAGCTCGCCGAGTTCGCCCGCAGCGAGCGCCAGAAGTGGGGGCCGCTGATCACCAAGGTCGGCATCAAGGCCGAGTGACGCGCCGGGGCTCCACCATCAGGGTGTGGCAGGTAGGCCGAACATAGGGGTGTTGCGCCCACCGCCGACTGCACAGAATCGCCGCCTGCATCCGAGGCGCGACGATGGCAACCCAGCCAGACCCGGTATTCGTCCAGAGTTACGAGTGGTTTCGCGACGCCGTTGACCACGCGCTCGATGGCGCGCCGGCACCGGTGGCGGCGCAGCGGGCGAGCGTCGAGCGCTTGCTCTGGTCGCTGCTCGGCCGCGTCGATGTCGATGCCCCGCTGCCTGCGGCCAACGCGCTCACGCTCGAGCAGTTCCAGGGCGGCGGTGCAGCGGCGCAGGGCATTGCACTGGCCGCGCTCATCGCGGCCGAGTTCCTGGCCGCACTCGACACCATCAAGGCCGCGGTCGACGCGATCCAGGCCGGCGTCGGCGCCGGCGCGCGGCAGGACCTCTTCCGCGTCGTCGGCAAGGTCGTGAAGCAGGTCGACGGCATCGTCAAGGGGGTCGATGCCGCGGCACGTTACCCGAGTGCGTTCGGCCTCGCCAAGCTGATGCTGACGATGTCGGGCGACGCCCGCACCACGATCGCGGCCGGGCAGTCGCAGGCGCAGCAGCTGGCCGACTTCGTCGCCCGCAGCACCGTCGGCGGCAACCCGAGCCAGGCGCAGATCGACGACGCGGCGTCGGCGCTCGGCGTCTTCACCGCGCTCGCCGGCGGGCTCATCGACCGCAGCTTTTCCAGTGCCGTCGATGCGGCCGGCTTCGGGTGGTCACCACAGGCCATGGCCACCGCGGTGCCGCCCGGTGCGCTCGGCCCGATCGTCGTGCCTTTCGGACTGGCTGCCGGGCCGGCGAAGCTGAGCCTGAATGTCGTCGCTGGCCCGGCGCCGGCGGGCGTTCAGTTCGACGCCGCGCTGAACCTCAACGCAGCCGCCGCCGCGGGACCGGCCAAGGTCAAGCTGAAGGGCAGCGCGGCGCTCAAGGTCTATCAGCCGGTGGCGCCGCCCGGGGCGGCCAAGGTCGAGGGCAACAACCCGTCGCTCGGGATCGAGCTGTCCAAGGCGCAGAGCGCCGGATTCGCGCTCAAGATGGGCCCGGTCGCTCTCGGCGGCTTCGGCAGCGCGTCGCTGCAGATCAAGGAGATCGGCGCAGCGGTCCAGCTCGCGCTCAAGGGCTCCGGGGTCGAGCCGCGTTTCGATGTCTTCCTGCGCGAAGGCGAGGTCAAGCTCACGATCGACGACAAGCTGCTGAAGGAAGTGCTGGCTGGTGACGTGACGGTCGACTTCGCGGTCGAGGCGCAACTCGACAGCAAGGGCAAGCTGCACCTGAAGGACGGCACCGGCCTGCGGGTCGCGTTGCCGGTGCCGCAGATCCCGAGCGGCCCGCTCAACCTGATGCTGATCCACCTCGGCATCGAGCCGCTGCAAGGCTCGTTCGACAAGATCGACGCCGAACTCTCGGCGTCCTTCGGCATCGAGCTCGGGCCCTTCAAGGGATCGGTGGATCGCCTGGGCGTGATCGTGCGGCTGCGCGGGATGTTCGGAAACGATCCCGACGTCGCCTTCGCACTCAAGCCGCCCAACGGCGCCGGGCTGTCGCTCGACGCGGGCGTGGTCGCGGGCGGCGGCTACGTCTACCTCGACCCCGAGAAGGGCGAATACGCGGGCGTGCTCGAGCTGCGCATGATGGCGATCGGCATCAAGGCGATCGCGATCCTGAATACCAAGGTCGCTGACGCCGGCTGGTCGCTGCTGCTCCTGATCTTCGGCAACTTCCCGCCGATCCAGCTCTCCTTCGGTTTCACGCTCACCGGCATCGGCGGTCTCATCGGGCTGCAGCACACGATCAGCACCGACGCGCTGTCCAAGGGCCTGTCCACCGGTGCGCTCGACGCGGTGCTGTTCCCGGCCAACCCGGTCGCCGACGCGCCGCAGATCATCAACACGCTGCGCACGCTGTTCCCGACCAAACGCGGCGGCTTCATCATCGGCCCGATGCTCGAGGTCGGCTGGGGCACGCCGAACCTGGTGACGATCCGCGTCGGCGTGCTGATCGAGCCGTCGATGATTGTCATCGTCGGCCAGGCGATCGTGCAGCTGCCACCGCTGGTCAGCAAGGATCTCGCGATCCTGCGCCTGCAGGTCGACTTCGTCGGTTACATCAAGTTCGACCCCTTCAAGATCGCCTTCGACGCCAAGCTGCGCGATTCGCGCGTGCTCTTCATCACGCTGACCGGCAGCTTCTCGTTCCGCGCCAGCTTCGGTGCCAAGCCGAGCTTCCTTTTCAGCGCCGGCGGCTTCCACCCGCGTTTCAAGGACATCCCCGACGACGTGCCGGCGATGGACCGCATCGGCTGCGGCTTCGACATCGGCATCGTCGGCGTCAAGTTCGAAGGTTATTTCGCGGTCACCTCGGCCACCGTGCAGGGCGGCTCCGAGCTGCGTGTCTGGGCCGACGTCGGCGTGGCCAGCTTCGAGGGCGGCTTCGGCTACGACGTCATCGTCTACCTCGAGCCGCGTTTCCACTTCGAAGCCGACATGCGGGTCTGGGTCAAGGTGATGCTGTTCGGCCTCACGCTGGGCGCGCGCATCGAAGGCACGCTCGCCGGGCCGGGCCGCTGGCGCGCGGCCGGCCAAGCCACGGTCGACCTCGGTTTCTTCGGCGAACACAGCATCGACTTCGACGAAAGCTGGGGCAGCGCGGTCGACACCCCGCTGCCGACCGAAGCCGTCGAGTTGCAGCTTGCGCTGGAGGTCGCCAAGGTCGAGAACTGGTCTGCGCAGCTCCCGCGGCCCGAAGACGCCTTCGTCACGCTGGCCAAGATCGAGGGCCTGACCGACCTGCTGGCACACCCGCGCAGCCCGCTCACCTTCCGCCAGAAATACATCCCGCTCGGCGCCACGCTCAAGCGCCTGGGCACCAAGCGGCCAGCCGGGCCGAACCGCTTCAGCGCCCCCACGCTGACGCTGCCCGGCGGCTCGGGTGATTTCCCGGCCAGTGCGGTCAAGGACCATTTCGCCTCGGCGCAGTTCTTCGACGTGACCGAGCAGGACCGCTTGCAGGGACCGTCCTTCGAGCCCTACGACGCCGGGGTGACGGTGGCGGTCGACAACTTCGACAGCGGGCCGCGGGTCGAGGACAGCTTCGACTACGAAGAGGTCAACCTGTCGAGCGACGAACCCAAACGGCTGAGCGCGCTGCACCTGGGATTGCTCTCCGATGCGGCCTGGCTCTACCGCAGCGGTGGCCCGGCGCGGAGCGAGCTGCGCCAGCGCCTGCAGCCCAAGGTCACCGCCAAGCTCGAGGCGGCGGCGCCAGGTTACCGCGTGACCGAGCGCAACACGGCCAAGGCGACGGCGGCCGTCACGTCCTACTCGAACGCCAGGAACCACGCCGCGGCGCTCGATGCGGCGCAGTTCCAGGTCGCCGAGGCCTTCGAAGCCCTGGTCTGAGGGGAAGCGCATGGCGATCGACTACCGCTTCCTGCCCTGGGCCCGGCGCGGTCTGGTGCGCGCGCTGCAGACGCCGGACGCCAACGGCATCGATGCACGGCCCGCGATCCAGCTCGGCCTGACGATCAGCGCCGACCGCGATGGCGCGGCCGCCGCGCCGGTGGCCGGCAACCTCAGCCTGCGCCTGTTCGGCCCGGGCGACGTGGTCGGCATCGACACCCGACTGATCCTGCGCACCGACCCGAAACCCTTTGCGACCAACTTCGAGCCCAACTACCTGGCGCTCGTCGACTTCGACCCGCCCGACCTGCCGTGGATGTTCACGCCGGCCAAGGCCGACGCGCTGCAGCGCCTGCGGCCATGGCTCGTGCTCGTGGTCTTCGACCGCGCGAACGTGCGTCTGCCGCGAATGCGCGGCGGCAGCGCGCCGCTGCCGTCGATCGTGGTGCCGCAGGCGGTGGCAGAGACCGAACTGCCCGACCTCGACGAATCGTGGATGTGGGCCCACGCGCAGGCCACCTCGAGCGCGAGCAGCAAGGCGCAGATCGACGCCGAGCTGATGCAGCAGCCCGAGCGCAACGTCTCGCGCCTGGTGAGCCCGCGACGGCTCGAGCCGTCGCACGATTACTTTGCCGCCGTGGTGCCGGCCTTCGACATCGGTTGCCGGCGCGGTTTGGGACAGCCGCTCGCCGCGCAGGCCGACGCGCCATTGCTGCTGCAGCCGGCATGGGCACGCCCGCACGCCGGTGACGTCGAACTGCCGGTCTATTTCCACTGGGAGTTCTCCACCGGCCCGGCAGGTGACTTCGAAACCCTGGCGCGACGCATCAAGACCCCCAAGGCCTATGCCGGCGACGCCGCCGTGACGCAGCGCCTGAAGACCCTCGGCACGGTACCGATGTCGGTCGACGCCGACCGCCTGCTCACCGCCGACGCGCTGCCGGTCAGCCCGCTGTACGAAGGCGCGCTGACCTCGGTCGCTTACGAAAGCGAGCCGAGTGCCCGCCCCGACGTGGCGCTCAAGCTGCAGACGATCGTCAACGCGCCGCAGACGCAGCTCATCGCCGCCGCGGCGCCGGAGCGGGCACCGACGGTCGCGCCGCCGATCTACGGCGCCTGGCACGCGCGTCAGCATGTGGTGAACGCGACACCCGGACGCTGGCTGAACGACCTCAACCGCGACCCGCGTTTCCGCGCCGCCGCGGGCAAGGGCACCGAGGTCGTTCGTGCCAATCAAGAGGTCTACATGGACGCCTGCTGGGCCCAGGTCGGCGAGGTGCTGCGAACCGAGCGTGCGCTGGCCCGCGCGGCGATGGCCAAGGAGGTGCAGCGGGTCCTGCACTCACGGCTGAAGAAGCTGCCCGACGACCGCTTCTTCGCCATCGCCGGCCCGGCGGCGTCGCGGATCCGGCTCGCCGCGGAGCAGACGGTGCTGGGGCGCATCCGCATCACCAGCGTGCCCGACGCGATCTCGGATCCCGGGCTGCGCCGGCTCACGAGCGCGCAGCGCCCGGTGCTGAAAGCGGCGGTGCGCCGCGTCGCGGGTCAACCGGTGGCGTTGCAGATCGCGGGCATGGTCAACACGCTGGTCAAGGCGACGGCCCACCCCGAGGCGATCGACCCCAACCGCTACGTGCCCGACGGCATCCTCGGCAGCAAGAGTTACGACCAGCTGGTCGCGCCGGCCGACCCGGCGGCGCTGGTCGACCTGAGCGCCATCGGCCTCGCCGGCACGATGCGCGCCGACCAGGTGCGCGCGCTGCAGACCACGGGCCAGGCGGCGCGCCAGTGGTACACCCGGGTCAACGGCGAAGGCGCCGCGTGGCGGCCCAAGCTCAAGGCCGCGACGCCGCAAGGCGTGTTGACGGAGACGCACTTCATCCGCTTTGCCCAGCTTTCGGCCGCGGCGACAAAACGGATCCCGATGGCGCAGATCGCGCTCCAGGTGCAGGCGACCGAAGACGTGCGCCGCAGCGAAGGCGTGCTGATCGCGCTGAGCGACGTCCAGGGGCTGACCCAGACGACCGTGCTCCCGTTGAACATCGACGGGCGCACCGGTGCGATCCAGGCGCTGACGCCGCGGGTGGCCGTGCGGCCATCGCGCACGGCGGCGGCGAAACGTGCGCCGCGCCGCAGCGCCACCGCCGAGGCGGTGCAGCTGGGCTTCGGCACCGTGGTGCGGCAGCAGGTCGGCCAGTTCGGCAACGACGCGATCTTCGCCACCCTGCCTGCGAACAGCCTGCCGCTGACGGCGGGTGCGACGCCGGTCGCGATCTCGTCCGACACCACGTCGGCGCTGGCGGGGCTCTTTGCCGGCCAGGCCGCGGCGGCGCTGCCACCCGGCACCGCCACCATCACCGTGCCGGCACCGCTGAACGACCGCGCGACGTTGTCGCGTTTTTCCGCTGCGCTGAAAGCCGTGAACCAGCTCTGGTATTCACCGCTCGACGTCGCCGGCGTCAAGGTCAAGGCGACCGACTTCCCGCTCGCCAGCGTCGCCGCCGAAATGCGCCGCCGCACCGACCCCGAACTCACGGTGCCGGCGCGGCTCGCGGCCACGTTGTCAATCGGCGGCAGCGCGCTCGCTTTCGACGCCGCAACCCGGACGTTGTCCAGCAACTTCCTGTCGCACACGCTGGCGAGCGACGCCCTCTTCAAGGACGTGCGTTTCATCGTGCCGCGCCTGTTCGACCGCGTGATGGCCTACCCCAAGCTCGAGGAGCCGGTGAGCCTGCGACTGGCGAAGATGGACGCCGAAGCGATGATGCCGGGTGCGAACGCGATCCCGAACGACTTCCTCGTGCTGGCGCGGACGAACAACCGCTTCATCGAGTCGTTCATGGTCGGCACCAACCACGAGATGGCGCGCGAGCTGCTCTGGCGCGGCTTCCCGACCGACCAGCGCGGCACGCCGATGCGCCACTTCTGGGACCGCCTCGACGACCACCCCGACATCCGCGAGCTCCACCTGTGGAGCGCGAGCGCCGCGCTCGGCCAGCAGCCGCCGCCGCCCGAGTCGGGTGCTGG
>Ga0190271_10003248_pt1 | contig 10152 bp, 5 predicted proteins | sample Popmic356T_FD_133747 | JGI IMG/M metagenome (GOLD analysis project Ga0190271, IMG submission 133747) | Populus adjacent soil microbial communities from riparian zone of Weber River, Utah, USA - 356 T | ecosystem: Environmental > Terrestrial > Soil > Riparian zone | place: USA: Utah | collected... | reverse complement strand
TTCGCCCAGTTGCGCCACCGGCTGCATGCCATAGTCGGCAATGGATTTGCCGCGCCAGAGCACGGCCAGCGCCTCGGGATTCAGGCGCCTGCCCTCGCACTGCGGGCAAGGCTCGTCGACCTCGAGCCACTCGATCCACGAGTCCAGCACGTTGTCTTCAGTGCCGTTGCGTGCCCGCTCGTCGTCCCAGCCCACCGCATCGAGTTGCAGGCCGGTCCCATAACAGCCGGCGCACCAGCCATGCTTCGAGTTGTATGAAAACAGCCGCGGGTCCAGCTCCGGAAAACTGCGGCCGCACGAGGGGCAGGCCCGCTTGGTCGAGTACGCCGTCTCCGTGACCTTGCCCTTGCCGTTCATCAAGCCGTCGAGCGGAGCGATCACGTGTGCGACGCCCTTGCCATGCTCCAGCGCCAGTCTCAATGCTTCGCGTAGCGTTTTTTCGTCGGCGGCACTGACATGGACGTCCGCAACCGGCAACTCGATGCTGTGCTCCTTGAAACGGTCGATGCGCGGGAAATGCTGCGTGGGCAGGAATTCTCCATCCACCCGCAACGATGGGAATCCCTTGTTGCCGGCCCATTTCGCGAGGTCGGTATAGACGCCCTTGCGATTGACCACCAGCGGTGCCAGCAGGCCGATGTGCTGGCCCTTGTACTCGCGAAGAATCCGGGCTGCGATCGCTTCCTCGCTTTGTGGCTCGATCGGCACCATGCAATCCGGGCAATGCTGGGTACCCAGCTTGACGAACAGCAGGCGCAGGAAGTGATGGATCTCCGTCAGGGTGCCCACTGTGCTCTTGCGCCCGCCGCGGCTGGTGCGCTGCTCGATCGCCACGGTCGGCGGTATGCCGTAGATGGCATCGACCTCGGGACGCGATGCCACCTGCACGAACTGCCTGGCGTAGGCGTTCAGCGATTCGAGATAGCGGCGCTGGCCTTCGCCGAATACGATGTCGAAGGCCAGCGTCGATTTGCCGCTGCCCGAAACGCCGGTGATCACCGTGAACTTGCCGCGCGGGAGGTCCACGTCCACGTTCTTGAGGTTGTGCTCGCGCGCGTTATGGATCCTGATGACCGGATGCGGATCGTACGGCCGTGCCGCAACTTCCGCTGCGCCCGGTGCCTTGTGCGTGAAGGCGCCCTTTTCTATCGCCTGCTCATAGTCCTTCAGCGCGACGCCAGTGTGCGATTTCGCAGCCTCCCGGATCTGCTCCGGCGTGCCCGAGAACACCACCTCGCCGCCCGCCTCGCCGCCTTCCGGCCCCAGGTCGATGATCCAGTCGGCCGCGGCAATCACGTCGAGGTTGTGCTCGATCACCAGCAGCGAGTGTCCCGCCTCGACCAGCCGGCGGAAGGAACGCAAGAGCTTCGCGATGTCCTCGAAATGCAGGCCGGTGGTCGGTTCATCGAACAGAAACAAATTGCCGCGTGAGGAGTGAGGAGCGAGGGGTGAGGGGCTCTTCGAAACTGCGGCCAGGTGGCCGGCGAGTTTGAGGCGCTGCGCTTCGCCGCCGGAAAGGGTGGGAACCGGCTGGCCGAGGCGCAAATACTCGAGGCCGACATCGGCCAGCGGCTTGATGCCGCGCAGCACGTCCGGATACAGCGCGAAATACTCCACGGCTTCCGAGACTGTCATTTCCAGCACGTCCGCAATGTTCTTCGCGGACTTGTCGCCAGGGGCGATGGTGACTTCCAGCACCTCGTCGCGAAAGCGGCGGCCGTTGCAGTCCGGGCAGCGCAGGTAGACATCGGACAGGAACTGCATCTCCACGTGCTCGAAACCGTTGCCGCCGCAAGTCGGGCAGCGCCCGTCGCCGGAGTTGAAGCTGAACATGCCCGGCTTGTAGCTGCGTTCCTTCGCAAGCGGCGCTCTGGCGAACAGGTCGCGGATCGCGTCGAAAGCGCCGACGTAACTTGCGGGATTGGACCGTGTGGTGCGGCCGATGGGCGTCTGGTCCACCATCACGATGTCACCCACCAGATCGGCGCCGGCCAGCGACGCATGCGCACCCGGCGTCTCACTCGGCTTGCCCTTGTGCTTGAGCAAGGCTGGATACAGCACGTCCTGCATCAGGGTCGATTTTCCGGAACCGGAGACTCCGGTGACGCAGACGAGGCGGTTCAGGGGAATTGCGATGTCGACATTCTTGAGGTTGTGCTCCGTCACGCCCCAGACTTCGAGCCTCGGCTGTCCCGGTTTCACTGCAAGGCGCTTCAATCCGGCGTCCGCGCGACGACGGCCGCGCAGGTACTCGCCGGTCAGCGAATTCGAAACCGCGGCCAGCGCCGCAGGCCGGTCGAAGAACACCACCTCGCCGCCCTTTTCTCCCGGACCCGGACCCATGTCGAGAATGCGGTCGGCCGCGAACATGATCTGCGGGTCGTGCTCCACTACCACCAGGGAGTTGCCGGCGTCGCGCAGCTTCTGCATCACCCCGATCACCCGGCCCATGTCGCGCGGATGCAGGCCGATCGACGGTTCGTCGAGGACAAACAACGTGTTCGTCAGCGACGTGCCGAGCGCAGTCGTGAGATTGATGCGCTGGACCTCGCCGCCGGAAAGCGTGCGCGACTGACGATCCAGGGTGAGATAACCCAGGCCGACCTGTTGCAGATATGACAGGCGGGTGCGGATTTCACCGAGCAGCAGGTCCGTCGCTTCATCCAGTGCGACGGACGGCAAGTGCACCGACTTGAAGAACTTCGCGCAGCGGTCCACGGGTAGCCGCATCAGGTCGTGGATGGTCAGTCCGGGCACGGACTGCAGTTGCGCATGGTTCCACGCCACATCCTTCGGCCGGTAGCGCATGCGCGGATCGAGCACCGAGTCCGCGTCGAGTTTGTTGCCCAGGCGCCAGAGCAACGCATCGGGCTTGAGCCGGCTGCCTTCGCAGACCGTGCACGGCGTGTAGGACCGGTAGCGCGACAGCAGCACCCGGATATGCATCTTGTAGGCCTTGGTTTCCAGCCAGTCGAAGTAGCGCTTCACGCCGTACCAGACGCCGGGCCAGGATTTTTTCCAGTTGATCCACTCGGGCTCGCCGTCGACCACCCAGCTTTTCTGCGCGTCGCTCAGGTTGCGCCAGGGCTTGTCGAGCGGGATGCCGCGTTTCTTCGCGTATTTTTCCAGGTCGTCCTGGCATTCCTTGAAGCTCTGCGTCTGCCAGGGTTTGACCGCGCCGCCGCCGAGCGTTTTCGATTCGTCAGGGATCACCAGCCCGTAGTCGACGCCAATGACGCGGCCGAAGCCGCGGCAGGTATCGCAGGCGCCGACCGGGGAGTTGAACGAGAACGTGCTCTGGATGGGCTCGCGGTAGTGGATGTCGCAGTCGGGGCAGTGCAGGTCGCTGCTGTAGCGCCACGCAGCAACCGGTGATTGGTGATTCGCAATTGGTGATTGGTGGGCGCTTTCGCGCGGCGATTCCTCGTTGGCGAGCGGATAGACGTTGACTGACCCGTGGCCGACGCGCAGTGCGGCTTCAAGGGCTTCGATGACGCGGGCGCGCTCGGCGGAGGAAAAACGCAGGCGGTCCTGGACGATTTCCAGGCGGTCATTCGCGCGGGAGTGAACGCGCGTGTAGCCCTGGCTCTCGAGCAGCTTGAGGATCTCGGCTTCGGTGAAATTCTTCGGGATATCGACCGGGAAGGTGATGATCAGGCGGGGATCGCCGGCCTTTTGCGCCCGCGTGGCCACGTCGTCGTAGATCGAGTCCGGATTATCCCGCCGCACCGGACGCGAGCAACCGCGGCAATAGAGCTGCGAGGTGCGCGCGAACATCAGCTTCAGGTGGTCGGCCAATTCGGTCATGGTGCCGACCGTGGAGCGCGACGTGCGCACCGGATTGGTCTGGTCGATGGCGATTGCAGGCGGAATACCGTCGATGCGGTCCACCTGCGGCTTGTCCATGCGATCGAGGAACTGGCGCGCATAGGGAGAGAACGTCTCCACGTAGCGGCGCTGGCCTTCCGCATAGAGCGTATCGAAAACCAGTGACGATTTTCCGGAACCGGAAACACCCGTGACCACCAGCAATTCGTTCAGCGGCAGGTCCAGGTCGAGGTTCTTGAGGTTGTTCTGGCGCGCGCCACGGATGGCAATGGCGCCGCGGTCCTGCACGGGTTTGTAAGAATCAGGCATATCAGGGAGTTATCCGGCGAAGTCGCGGCCCGGGGCGGGACGCATGGATCCGCGATGCAGATACATTCTAATCGCGCAAAACCAACTATGCGTAGCTGGTGCCCACGCCCCGGAAAATCAAGCACGTGTTGTATCCATCCTGCCGCTAAAAAACGGATCTGGTATAAATTCGGAATGCTTTTGCGATTCAAGACGGTCGCGCTGCTCGGCCTGTTGATCCTGCCGGCAAGCTTGCGCGCCGAGCCGGTGCCCGCCCAGTTCCGCGGCTGCGATTCGGCGGGCTGGTGCCGATTCCGGGTCGAGCCGCGCCGGCTCGAACCTGGCGCGGCGATCGAGGACCCGATCCATCGCGTGCGCCCCCTCGGAATACCGGAAATGCACGGCAACGATGCCGTTTCGATCGCCGTGCGCGATCGACTCAACGCACTGATGTCCAGTTTCGTTCACCAGCACAAGCGCATCGTGCTCTACGACCTTCGCGATTTCGGCGATGGCACCTACGTTGCGAACATCACGGTGAACGAGTCAGCACTGCCGGAAGACCCGGTCCTGCAGGATCTGGCGTCAGAGCGTCGCTAAATATATATCCGCTGACGGGCAAAAAAAATCCGGCGGCCGAAGCCGCCGGATTTCCTCAAACTCAACTGCTGCCTTATTCCTTCGTGATCGCCCACACTACCGCCGATTTCGGCGTGGTGTAGAACGGCGACTCCATCTGGTAGTTCACATAGAGTTCGCCGTAATCACCGACGTACATCGTCTTGCCATCGGTGCTGAACTCGACGTCGTTGCTACGCTCCATGCCGCCGCGGTTCTCCGGCTTCTGGTAGGCGTTGGGGCCCGGATCGATGTTCTCCGCGAAAATCGACCACTTCACGCCCGTCGGGTTCAGGAACTCGACGCGCACGACGGCCGGCCACATCGGACGCAGGCTTTCCGGCCCGTTGTCGATGATGCCGAACACCGCGGTGTAGAGCACGTCACCCGGCTTGCCTTCGAACTTCGGGTTCGACCAGGCCAGCCCGTCCATCGGGTTGTTGGTATCCCACTCGAGCACGGGGTTGATGTAGCCGTTGGGGTTCGGGTTGGCCACGATCAGCGGGGTACCGCGCACGCCGATGGAGTGGTCGATGAACCGGTACGGCGGCAGGGTCGGCACGAACGGCTTGTCCCCGATGTTCAACTGGGGATTCGGCCGGGTCGGGTCGAACTTGTTGCCACGATAGACATCCGGTCCCGAACGCTTGATGTTGACGAAGTTGTCACCATCCTTGTCCGGGAATCCGGCGTCCTGGCCCTGCTCGGTGACGATGAACAGGCGTTCGGCGGAGTTGGCGACGCGGCGGTTGCCCTTGTCGTTATGTCCGTTGTCCGAAACCGCCAGCGCCTTCTCGAAGCGCGAGCCCTTGGGACCAAAGGCCACGCCCGACGAATTGCGCAGGCCCATCGTGTAGAGCTCCCAGTCTTCGGTCTTGTAGCTGCTGTCGGCCTTCAGCTTGGTGCGATGGATTGCGCCGCCGCAGGGCTTCTGCGCCTTGATGACCTGGCCCGGCTTGGACGGCGTGCCCTTGGGCAGGTATGCGCCCGTGAGGTTGCCTTCCGTGTCGCGGATGTTCAGGCCGGTCAGGACGATGTCGCGGCAGGGCGGATCGCGCGGCAGTGCCGGCATTCCGTCCGTCGTGCGCTTTTCCCAGTACGGGTCGATCGCATCCGTCCAGCCGTGGATGTTGGGATCGGAGAAGCCCGAATTGGAGGGCGCGCCCACTGCGTAATACAGGTAGCCGTCGCGGCAGGTGATGCCGCCGAGTGCGTGATCGCCGATCGGCACTTCATTCATGATCAGCTTGGGCGTGCCGTTGACGCCGTCGATTTCCCAGATGCCGTAGCTGTAGTCGCCGACGTACGTGCGACCGTTCTCCGGGCAGTAGGCGATTTCGTTCAGCGCGAACGACTTGAAGGTGCCGAGGCCGACGTTGTCCTTGATGATCTTGCCGGACTTGTCGAAGACCTTGACGTGGGGCTTGTCGATGCCTGTCGGCGGGAAACCGAAGGTGTTGCCGGAAATGGCAACCCATACGTTGTCCTGCTTGTCGACGGTGATCGACGTGATGGTGTCGAGGCCTGCCGCGAACACGCTCACCTTGTAGCCCTTGGGTACCTTGATCTTGCTGGGGTCAGGTTTGACGGGAACGCGGGTTGACCACTTGCCGGCGGGACCACCCGGCTCCGCCTTGGCGCGATCCTGCGCGAACGCGGATCCCGTCATGGCCATGGCACCTGCCATTGCGATTGCTGCTGCGTATCTTAGTATTTTCATTTCTCCTCCTCCTTGGACGTTCTTTAATTATCGAACCGTCACTGCAACTGCCTTGCCAACTGACACTTCTGTTTCACAGGATTAATGAACGCGCTACCCTGGCTTATTGTTCGTGTTTCTTTATCGTGAACGTGCGGATGTGCGCGACGAGATCGGCTATCTGTGCATCATCGAACTTGGTCTCCCAGGCGGGCATGGCCGCGATCTTGCCCATGTAGGCGCCGCCCTTCTTGATGATCATGGTCAGGTAGTCGTCGGGCACGCTGGCCATGTATTCCTTGTCGGCGAGCGTGCCGATGCGGGGCACGAACCCCGCCTTCGTCCCCTCCTGACCGTTGCCGTAGGTGCCGTGGCAGCCGGCACACATCTGGTCAAAAATTTCCTTTGCCTTCGCCGCGTCTGCCGGCGCGGCGCTGGCTGCCGGTGTGAGCGAAACGAGGATTGCAACGATTGCAGATTGCAGAAGTGTTTTCGAATTGCGTGGATGAGTCATTCGCGTTGAAGCCATATTCCGGACTGGCCGACCGGACTGGTCGACTGGATTGAGATGAATGGAAAACACCACCGTATCACTAGTCGCAGGCGGTCTCAAGGGAGTTTGAGATACGGATAAGGGGGCTGCAAGCTCCCGCCTTCGATGTTGCGATGCATTAAGAATCCGGATCGGGATTTATTCCCTTGACGGATGGTCGGAGCAATGTCGGCAACAGGCAACCACCCTGGAGCCTGCAGGTTCGCGGCGTTTCCCACAACACAAACCAGACTGCCCGGGAGCAGACGATGAAATCAGTCAAATTGCTGGCGGCCACGTTACTGGCAATCATGGCGGTGGCCGTGCCGCTCGCGGTCCCCGGCGCCCGCGCCGACATCGAGGCGCAACAAGGCAGCGGCAAGGCGGGCGGCTGGGCGCCTCGAGCGGCGATCAAGCCCGATCCGTCGAAGATCCTGGTCCCAAACGGCTACAAGGTGGGCGTGTTCGCCGCCGGCCTCGATACCCCTTCCGCAGCCACCGTCGACAGTGACGGCAGCATATGGGTGGCGATATCCGGTCCGCTGTTCATGCCGGGCACGGAGCCCCCGCACGTCAAGGTATTCGACAAGGGCGGGAACCTGGTCAAGGAGATTGGCAAGGGCATGTTCATCGCGGCGTTGAACGACATTGCCTGGTGCGCGGATAGCAAGAAGGTCTATATCTCCGAAAACGGCGAAAGAATCTGGGAGATCGGTGGCGTCAACGGCGAACTGAAGCTGGTCGTCAAGGACCTGATGATGGGCGAGCGCCGCAATGGCGGCATCACCTGCAAGGATGGTTACCTGTACTTCGCGCTGGGCCTGCCGAGCAACACCGGCTTTGCGGATCCGGACAGTCACGGCTGGACGGATTTCCCCAAGGACCCGTTTTGGGTCGCGCATCCGGACGGATTCCCGCCGACCCCGCATGACGCCGTCTGCCGCGACATGGTGCATACGGGCCTGAACATCCGCTCTTCGGACGGACGCATGACCGGCGCACTCCTCCCCGCGGGCGTGCCGGCGAAACCGGGCCAGATCATCAAGGCAACGATCCCATGCGGCGGCTCGGTCATGCGGGTCAAGATCAGCGACAAGGACGCGGACGGCTTTTATCCGCACGGCAAGATGGAAGTCTATGCGATGGGCTTTCGCAACCAGTCGGGCGTGGCATTCGGGCCGAAGGGCACGCGCTTCGAAAACGCGCTGGCGGTTTCCGACAACGGCGCCAGCGATCTGGGCAACCGGCGCATTGCCAACAGTCCGGAGAAACTGTTCATCGTCACCGACAAGGGCCAGGACGCGGGCTTTCCGGACAAGGATGGTTTCGGATTCGTCACCAACAAGCGCTCCAGCCTGCAGATGTGGACCGGGTCGAAGTTCGAGCGCCCCTATCCGCAACTCTACATCGGCGAGGAGCCTTACCTGCCGAAGATGCCGCCTTACCGGTTTCCGGCGCCGGGGGTCCGCGGCACGCCGGTGATCGCGTCGAATCCCAACCCCAATGGCTACATCAACCCGGTGATGGAATGGGATGCGAACAGTCCGATGGACGGCATTGCCTGGAGCCCGCCCGGCTTCGGCGCATCGAAGGAAACCATTTTTGCCGCCGTCTACGGCGCCACCGACAGCGGTCCCGAAAGCCTGGTTCCGACCTGGCCTGCAATCGTGCAAGTGGATTTCCTGCATCCGGCCGGCGTGAAGTGGAACCTGTTCGCCCGCAACATCGACATGGGGCCCAATGCGTACCAGAAACCGGAGAACCGGGGCGGGCTGGAACGCACCAGCGACGTCGTCTTCAGTCCCGATGGCAAGACCATGTACGTGGTGGACTATGGCGAGTTGTACGTAGACTTCACCATGCCCACGCCTTTCTATGTCACGCCGAAGTCCGGCGTGGTCTGGGCGATCACTTATACCGGCAGCAAGTAGCCCCGGGAACGCTCCCGTTCGGCATGTTGCCGCGCAGGACGCGGGTTGGGATTCATTGCCTCGACGCTATCCGGCGCGGGTTCCCGCGCCGCTCTCATTTGTACTTCCTGAGCGCCACGTTCACATACTCGTTCGTATAGGCAGCGGCCGGATCCATTGCGGCATCCCGCACCGACGGCTCGAATGCCGCGAGCACCTTGAGTTGCGCTGAAACCGCCGCAGGCGAGTAGAGCCCGTCCTTCGAGTAGCTTTCGCGCATCTTGCGCAGGCCCGCGAGGTACAGCTTGCGGTCGCCCGCCAGGTATTCCGGCGGAACGGTCGCGGCGACCTCGTCCGGCCCGGCTTTCTGCAACCACTTCAGGGAACGCACCATCGCATTGGTCAGCGCCTGCACCGTACCGGGATTGGATTTGACGAATTCCTCGCGGGTGTAAAGCGAGCCTGCCGGCAATGGCGTGCCGAACACGGCCGTCGCGCCCTTCACGCTGACGGTTTCGACCATTACCCTGATGGCGCCGGATTCCTCGAGCAAAGTCATGGTGGGTTCGATGTTGGCGATCGCATCGAGGTGCCCGGCCTGCATCGCCGCCGCCGCTGCCGGCCCGGTACCGACACCGATGATCGATACGTCATCCGGCGCCAATCCGGCCGATGCGAGCAAATGGTTTACGAAAATGTGGGTGCTCGAACCCGGCGCCGACACGCCGATTTTCATGCCCTTGAGGTCTTTCGGCGACCGGTAGTTGGCCGCAAGCTTCGTCGCAATTCCCAGCGAAAGCGCGGGGGTCGCGACCTGCAGGGCGAAAGCCTTCAGCTTCTGCCCCTTGGCCCGCATGAGCACCACATGATCGAAGCCGCCGCAGACCACGTCGGCGCTGCCGCCCATCATTGCCTGCAGCGCCTTGGCCCCGCCGGCGAAATCGACGATTTCCACCTGCAGGCCTTCGTCCGTGAAGTAGCCGAGGCGCTCTGCGAGCGTCAGCGGCAGATAGTAAAGCGAAGGCTTGCCGCCGACCGCAATCGTGACCTTTGCCTGCTCCGGCTCTGCGGCAGCGGGCCCGGCTCCTGCCAGCACCACGGCCAACGCGACGAGTCCGCGCAGGACTGCCTCGATGCATTGCATGACTGCTCCTCGACTGTTGTTTTTATCGGCGGGCATTCCGACGCGCTGCCAGCGCACCAGCACGGGCCTGCCGGCATCGGGCGGCACTCATTCCGTGCGCCCACTTTACACGGCCGGTTTCGGATTGCGAACT
>Ga0190271_10003247_pt1 | contig 10154 bp, 8 predicted proteins | sample Popmic356T_FD_133747 | JGI IMG/M metagenome (GOLD analysis project Ga0190271, IMG submission 133747) | Populus adjacent soil microbial communities from riparian zone of Weber River, Utah, USA - 356 T | ecosystem: Environmental > Terrestrial > Soil > Riparian zone | place: USA: Utah | collected... | reverse complement strand
CTAGAAGCCTGCCGCGGTGAGCGCACCGGTGGGATCGGGTCCACGGCCGAGCGCGTGCGCCTCGCACGCGGCATAGAGCGGCAGCATCCGCCGGTAGACCGCGTTGGCGACCGGATCCGGGGCGATCCGGCTCGCGCGTTCTGGCTCTGCCACCGTGCTGGTCACGTCATCCCAGGGCGGCGCATGACCCTGGTCACGTGCGTCGGCGTGCCACGCGCGAAGGGCAGCGCCGAGGGCCGCCGAGTTCGACACCGTGGAACGATAGACGTCCGCGCCGAAGACATCGGCCATCACTTGGAGAATCTGCCGGTTGACCGCCGCTCCTCCGGTGGCGTGAATCGTGCCGATGTCGATGCCCATCCAGCTCGAATGAAGCGCCATCGCCATCATCTGCGCTTCGATGACGCCGCGGACGTGCCCCGCGGCGTCATCAGGTGACAGCCGATACCGGTGGATGCGCGGCGAGAGCACCGGAGGCGTGATCTCTGGCTCGAACCAGGGAATCAGGATCCGGCCTTCGTTGCCGGGGGGGGTGGACTCGAGCAGTCGCGAGAGGTCGGTCCAGCTCAAAGCGAACGTGTCTCGCACACGTTCGCGCGCCAGGGAGCCGTTGCTGAAGCACGTCAGCCCCATGTAGTCGCCGGTCGGGGCGCCGAAGACGTGGCCGGTGCCGGAGCGATCGACGCGCGGCTCCGTCATGAGGCCGAAGAGTGTGTCGCTCGTACCAAGAGAGATCCCGACGCGCCCCTCGCGAACGAGCCCGACGCCAATCAGGCTACAGGGGTTGTCGCCCGACCAGGCCACCACCTTCGCCGCAGGCAACCCATGCCGCTGCTGCCAGTAGCGGGACAGCCGTCCGACGATGGTCCACGACGGCATGATGGGCGGCAGTTTCGCAGCGAGGCCAGGCGCCGTGGCGTCGAGCGCCGCATCCCACCACTGCCGCTGCCGGAGATCCATCAGGTTGGCACCGGAGGCGTCGCCAGGGTCAAGCGGCGCGTCGCCTCCGGCGAGCAGTGCCGCCATGAACGAGCTCACCAGATGGATCCGGCCAGTCGCGGCGTAGCCGGCCGGATCGTCCATCGCGAACTTGCGGATCTGTGGTCCCGTGAAGCGCTCAAACGCCCGTGACCCCGTGCGCGCCGCCAGGACGGCGGCGCCGCCGACCGCGCTCTCGATCTCGGCGCACGATGAAGACGTGCTCGAGTCGAGCCAGATGGGGACGGCTGGGCGCGAGAGCAGCGGCGCAACCTGTGGGGCGAGAGGCTGGGAGGGATCGAGCTGCGCCAGTGCGGTGGCCGCCCCGGCCTTGAGATACACGCTGCCGTGCTGCTGCGCGGCCCCTGAAATTGCGGCGAGTCTGGCTGGTTCGGCACCCGCATCGCCGAGGCGCGCCAGCATCACGTCGAGCGCCTCCGCCCACATGACCGGCGACGATTGCGCGGAGGCGGGATCGGTCCGCGGCAGGACGCCGTACCGCGTGCCGTAGTGGGGGAGGGTCTGGTCGAAATCGAGCGACGTTTCGAAGGCAACGGTCGCCGGCCCGTCGCCCGCTACCTCGATGGCCACCGCGCTGAGGCTCTGCGTGCTCGAGTCGAGCCCGAGGTATCGCCGGCCGGCGCGGCCCGTTTCGCCGAAGCCGCGAAGCGGCGAAGGCGAACCGCCCGCCATCAGCTCACACCGAGCAGCAGATCCACGACGAGCTGATCCAGCCGCTCGTAGGGGAGCCGGCGCGCCGCCAGCACCGCCCGATCGAACGCGCGCCCCTTCAACTGTTCGGCATGGGCACGGCTGTAGTCCGGCAACGCCTCGCCCTTCCCGCGAATCTCCTCGAGCAGCGCCTGAATCTCGCGATGCTCGGCGAACTGCCGTGCCTTCTGTTTCAGGATCAGGTAGGTGCGCATGCAGCCGCTGGCGAAGTCCCAGACGCCGGCGGCGTCCTCGGTGCGATAAGCATGCGCGTCGAAATGCCGGGGGCCTTCGTAGCCTGATTCCTCGAGCAGTTTCACCAGGAAGAACAGCGGCTTGATCGACTCGGACCCGAAGCGCAGGTCCTGGTCGAATCGTCCCGGCTTCTGATCGTTCAGGTCGATGTGAAAGAGCTTGTCCGCCTCGAGCGCCTGTGCGACCACGTGATAGACGTTCAGCCCCAGCATCTGTTCGTGGGCGACTTCCGGATTGACGCCCACCATCTCCGGATGATCCAGCGTGGCGATGAACCCGAGATACGACGCGGTGGTGGGAAAGTAGATGTCGCCGCGCGGCTCGTTGGGCTTGGCTTCCAGCGCGAACCGCAGGTCGTAGCGCTGGTCGCGCGCGTAGGCACAGAGAAAGTTGATGGCGTGGCGGAACCGCTGGATCGCCTCGACGGGATTCTTCGACGCGTCGCATTCCGCGCCTTCGCGTCCGCCCCAGAATACATAGGTCTTCGCGCCCAGCTCCACGCCGAGGTCCATGGCCCGCATCGTCTTCTGCAGGGCCAAGGCGCGGACGGCCGGATCGTGCGATGTGAACGCGCCGTCCTTGAACACAGGATCGAAAAAAAGGTTGGTGGTCGCCATCGGCACGGTCATGCCCGTGGCCTCGAGCGTCCGGCGGAACTCCCGCACTATCCGATCGCGCTCGGTTGCGGTGGCGTCGGGCGGCACCAGATCGTCGTCGTGGAAGTTGACGCCGTGCGCGCCCAGGTCGGCCAGGTGCCGCACCGCGTCGCAGGGGTCCAGCGCGGGACGGACGAAGTCGCCGAAGGGATCGCGGCCGCGATTGCCGACGGTCCAGAGGCCGAAGGTGAACTTGTCCGCGGGAGTGGGCTGCAGTGTCATCGGCGCGGTGCGGTGAGGATGTCGAGTCCGTTGCGAAACGAGGGGTCGATCGCGGCTATGTCGGCCCGATACGACACGGTGTCGGCGGTCGGGAACGCCGGCGGCAGCTTCTGCGTAACACGGCCGGTGGCCGCCCACTCGGTTCCGCGCTGCAGCGTCACGATGAAGTCGACGGAGCTCAGACCGTAGACGTCGTGTCCGGCCGTCGTGTGAAACACGCGTCCCCGGCCGTGGTCGATCACCATCAGCGTCGGCTCGTCGCGCCCGCTGCCGGCGTTCTGCGGATCCGAATACGCCGTGGCGAGCACCGTCATGTTGCGGCCGGGACCGCGCAGGCGCGCGTACAGCTCGTCTCCCTGGTGCATCCACACGCGGGGCAGCCCGCTGGTAATCGGATGCGCCGCGTCGCGCACGGTGACCTGAAACGGCGTGCGCCGGCCGTGACTGCCGGCGGAGCCAGGCGCCGCGTCGGAAACGACCTTCCCGTCTCGATAGAACCAGTGCGGTCCCGACGTCTCGGTGCGGCCGCGCCAGCCGCCGACGCCGATCATCTCGTTGAAGGCCCGCCAGCCGGGAAATGCGTTGTCGGTGGCATGAACCGACACGAGCCCGCCGCCGTTTCGCACGTAGTCCTCGAAGGACGTCTTCAGCGCCGCCGGCCACCGTTCGTCGGGGGCGTCGTAGTTCATCACGACCACCTGGTAGCTGGCGAACGAGGGGGCAAAGCGGCTGAAGTCGCCCGTCGCCGGCGGCGCCGTCACGACGGTCGTGGTGAAGAGTCCCGTCTCGTCGAGCACCCGCTTCAGCACGGTGGTCACGCGTGGCCAGTCGTGATAAGGACCACCGCTCTCGCCATCGAGAACCATTACGGAGATGCGGGCGGTGGTCTGCGACAGCAGCGGCATCACGGCACCGGCTGCCAGGGCGATGGCGAGAAGAATGCGGGTCATATTTCGGTCTCAGCTCCGATATGCCACCCGGCCGATGCCCTGGACGGGAATTCCCTGCGCCGCGAGTACCTCGTGCTGCAGGGCATACATGCATGCGGCAGCCTCGTCGATCCGGCGGACGAACGCCAGCGAGCCCTGCAGGATCGGTGTCAGGCGCTCGCGGTCCTGTGTCCGCGCCTTCGGGTACTCGTGCTCGACGACGAGGTGGGTGGCGGCGATGTCGAGCGGGAGCAGCTCGCGAGCGGCGAGCTGGTGATCCAGCCAGTCCACCGTCCGGTTCTGCAGATACGCCAGCGGGTCGTGCCGCGCGGTGCCGGGCATCTCGTGCTCGCACAGCACCACCTGCTTCTTCCATGCGTTGAGCTGGTCGGCAGGCCGAGGCGACGGTTTCCCTCCGAGCCAATCCCCGCGCTCCATGGTCTGGCCGCCGTAACCCCAGGCGGCGACGCCGGCGGCATCGATCACCTGCCCCTTGACGTGAAAGCCGGCGATCAGGAAGCCGTAGCCGCTGTCGTGCAGGTACTGGAAGATCGAGCGCGTATCCTGACCCATCAGGATGGCGTGCGAGGGGTCGTAGTGGATGCGGAACTGATCGGCGACGCCGTGTTTCTCGCAGATGCGGTGCAGCGCAATCCACGCGCCCGGCGTGTAGGCGATGTTGTTGTGCCAGTTGTCACCGGTCGTCCAGCCGGGCATCGGGCACTGCTCGACGCGATAGGTGAGCCCGCGCGCCTTCGCCTCCCTTAGCAGCGGTACGAAGTGCTCTTCGAAGTCGATGAGGTTTTCGTCCATGCTGCGCTGTTGATTCCGTCCGACGAAGCCGCACACGGCGTCAACGCCAAGCAGCGCGGCCGCGTCGAACATGCGCCGGACGAAGTCGTGCTTCTTCCGCCGGGTCGCGGCGTCATGGTGCAGCAGATTGTCGAAGTAGGCAAAATCCGAGATGCGAACTCCAGTGGCTGCGATCGCCGCCTGCACGCGAGTGGCGCGAGCCCGATCGAACGGCTGCCGCAGGTCCAACGTGTTCGCGACCGGATCCAGCATGGCTTCCGCCGGCACGTCCGCTTTCGAGGGATGAAGCGCCGCCGAGAGCTGGACGTCGTCGGCGCCAAGCTCGCGGGCGAATGCCAGCCAGTCCTCGATGGCGCGGTCGGGGTCGGCGTCGCGCACGTCGCGGGGCGTCAATTCCTGGAGCGCCGCGGTCAGGACGCCCACTTTCATGAACTTCGGAGCAAACGCCGCGGCGGTCATGACGTCGTGGTCCAAACGCCCCCCTGACGAGCGCTCTCGAGAATCGCCTCCACGATTCGGTTGGCGCGATAGCCGTCTTCGAACGTGGCGACGGCCGGCGGCAGCGCGCGAAACGGCGGCCCCGCGGCGATCACGGCGTAGATGTCGCGCATCACATTGCAGAAGGCGTCAGCCCACGCCTCCTGATGGCCGCCAGGCAGGTGCGCGTACGGCCGTCCGGCCTCGCCGATGAGCGTGGGGTCTTTGTGCAGCAACTCGTTGGCCCGGTCGCGGTGCCCCCACCACAATTCGTTCTGGTGCTCCTGCCGCCATCGCACCGAGCTCTTCGAGCCGCAGACTTCCACGATGAGATCGTTCTTGTGGCCCGGGCAGACCTGGCCGACGGAAAAGGTCCCCTTGGCGCCGTTTTCGAACCGCACGAGCACCGACGCCAGATCCTCGACGCTGATGTCCACGACGTCAACGTCGCCGCGGGGGGACGTCCCTGGCCCGCCGACGCCTTCAGGCGAAGGCGTCTCGAACGCCTGCCGGGACCCGCGCGGCTTCTTCCGTTGCGGAATGGCGGTCGTCACGTCGCCGAGCACGTGCGTGATCTGCAAGCCGGTCAGATGCTGCGCCAGGTCGCACCAGTGCGAACCGATGTCGCCCAGCGCGGACGACGCACCGCCTTTCTCAGGATCGAGACGCCACGAGTAGTCGCTCTCGTGCAGCAACCAGTCCTGCAGGTAGTGCCCGTGGACGAATCGCGGCTTGCCGATCTCGCCGTGCTCGATGGCGTCGCGCGCGTGCTGGACCAGCGGATTGCCGCGGTAATTGAAGGTCACCGCCGCGACGACCCCGGCGCGCTTCGCTTCGTCCACGAGCTGCTTCGATTCCGCGGCGGTCATCGCCAGCGGCTTGTCCGAGACGACGTGCTTGCCCTTCTTGAGCGCAGCCGACGTGACCTCGTAATGCAGGTAGTTCGGCGTGGCGTTGTGGACGACGTGCACGTCAGGGTCGTCGACCAGCGCTTGATAGCTGCCGTATCCCCTTCGCGCGCCAACGGCCTCGGCCTTCTGCTGCCCCGAGGCCTCGGTGCTGCCAGCCACCGCCACGATATCGACGAAGCCGAGACGCCGCACCGCGTCCACATGATGCGGTCCGACGAAGCCGGCACCGACGAGACCCATTCCGATCCGTCCCACGCACTCCTCCGTGCTACGCCCGCGACTCGTGTTGACGCCGTCGGGACCACCGATGATACTCGTCTGCGATGCTTTCGCGCATTCTGTGGTCGCGCGCGTCTCAGCGCCTGCTCGGAGTCGCCGCGCTGGCGGCGTGGACGGCGGCCGCCGTCTACGCGCAGGGCGCCGCGGGTCCCGGCGTCCCCACGCCGGCGCCGCCGGAACGAAGCCAGCAGAGTCCCGCGTCGCAGCGGCCCCCGGCGACGAAGGTGTCGCAGGAGTACTCGGCGGCGCAGGTCGAGGCGGGCCGGACGCAGTTCGCGTCACAATGCGGGTTCTGTCATGGGCGTGATGCGGCGGGCGGGGCAGGCGGCACAGACCTGACCCGTTCGACGCTGGTGGCGGAGGACGTCCGAGGCGATCGCCTCGGGCCGGTGATCCGGTCCGGACGGCCGGGGCAGGGGATGCCGGCCTTTGCGCTGTCGGATGGCGACCTTGCCGCGATCGTCGCGTTCATTCACGGTCAGAAGACCCAGGCGGAAACCGCAGTCGGCGGCCGCCGCGGCGTGGAGCCCTCCGACCTGCAGACCGGCGACGCCGCTGATGGGAAGCGCTACTTCAGCGGCGCGTGCGCGCGCTGTCATTCGGCGACCGGCGATCTCGCCGGCGTGGCGACACGGCACCAAGGGCTGGTGCTGCTTCAACGCATGCTCTACCCGGGCGCTGGACGCGGCGGCGACCCGCCGCGCGTGTCGCCGTCGGTCACCGTGACGCTTCCTTCGGGGCAGGTCGTCACCGGCAAGGTGGCGTATCGAGACGAATTCACCATCGCGCTGACGGATGCCTCCGGCTGGTATCGCGCGTGGCCGGCGTCGCAGGTGAAGTTCTCGATCGACGATCCGCTTCAGGCCCACGCTGACCAGCTGGGGAAGTACACCGATGACGACATGCACGACGTTCTGGCGTACCTGCAGACGCTTCGCTGACGCCCGCCTCCGCGCGTTGCACCACGGGCTGCTAGCCGCCGTGCTGGCTGTTGCCGCGGTGGCGCCGGCCGTCGCGCAGGACGTGCCCGCCGACGTGTTGCTGAAGCCGGCTGCCGACAGCTGGCCCACTTATCACGGCGACTACAGCGGCCAGCACCATAGCCGCCTCGCACAGATCACACCTGCCAACGTCCATCGGATGACGCTCGCCTGGGCGTTTCAAACGACCCTGCCCCAGCAGATCAAGGCGACGCCGATCCTGGCGAACGGCGTGATCTATCTCACGGCGCCCGACAACATGTGGGCGATCGACGCTCGATCGGGACGCCAGATCTGGCGCTACACCTATCCGGCCAACGACGGGTTCAAGATCGGCCACCGCGGGGCCGCCCTGCGCGGCGACCTCGTCTACCTGACGACTCCGGACGCGCATCTGGTGGCGCTCGACGCGCGCACAGGCCGGGTGCGGTGGAACGTCGAGATCGCCGATTCGCGGCGCGGCTACTGGTCCACGAACGCGCCACTGGTCATTCGCAATCACCTGATTGTCGGGGTCTCCGGCGACTTCGACAACCTGCCAGGCATTCTGAAGTCGTTCGATCCCGAAACCGGCCAGCTCCAGTGGACGTTCCACAGCACGCACCCGCCGGGCACACCCGACTCGATCAGCGGCGGCGCGACGGGCGGGCAGATGTGGATGACCGGGACCTATGACCCCGAATCGAACCGGCTCTACGTCGGCACGGGCAATCCAACGCCCGTCCTGAATGGCCCGGCGCGTGCCGGCGACAACAAGTGGACGGGGAGCATTGTGGCGCTGAATCCCGATACGGGAGAGCTCGAGTGGGGCTTTCAGGCGGTACCGCACGACACGCACGACTGGGATGCGGCGGAGGTGCCGGTGCTCGTCGACGCGGACTTCGGCGGCGCGCGGCGCAAGCTGCTCCTTCAGGCATCGCGCAACGGCTACTACTTCGTCCTCGACCGCGTGACCGGGAAGAACCTGCTCACGATTCCATTCGCGACGGTGAACTGGGCCAAGGGGATCGACGGGGAAGGCCGGCCGATTCCGAATCCCGACAAGGAGCCGGCCCGCGACGGGCGGCTGATCGCGCCCGACGAAGCTGGCGGCACGAACTACCGCCCGCCAGCATTCGATCCGGCGACAGGGTTGCTCATCGTGAGCGCGCACGACGCGTATGGCATCTACTTCTTCAAGCCGGAACACGGCGCGGTGGGATGGGCCGGCGCCGACTACACGGTTTACGGGCGCGGCGTGCTGCGGGCGATCGATTACCAGACCGGGAAGGTTCGGTGGAGCCACGACCTCCACGGCGGCGCTGGCGCCGCCGGTGTCCTGACGACGGCCGCGGGTCTGACGTTCACCGGCGACTCCGCAAACAACGCCCTCGCCCTCCGCACGAGCGATGGGACGACGCTGTGGCACTCGGGCACGGGCCGCGTTGGCAATGCGCCCATCACCTACGAGCTGGACGGACGCCAGTACGTGCTGGTCGGCGGCGGAAGCACCCTGTACGCATGGGTACTCCCCGCGCTGCCTTGATGGCGCGGGTGTTCGACAGACCGTTCATCGGATCGGTCCGGAGGGGGAGAGCCTCATGAGGAGCCAACTGCTGTCGGCTGCCGCGCTACTTGTGGCGATGGTGTTCACGTGTGAAGCACAGGTGCCAGCGCCCGCCACACCCGAGAGCCTCGTGGCGGCGGCCAAGCGCGCCGCCGGTACGGACTATTCGGGGACGTTTCTCCGCATCTGCGTCGCTCCCGACAACCTCGCCGGCGGCGCGGCCCGCGGGGCGGCTCCTCCCGCCCGCGTCGTGCCCGATCGCTCCACGTGGTACGCCCGGCCCTATCGGGTGTTCGACAACCTCTATTTCATCGGCACCCGGATCCACTCCGCGTGGGCGCTGACGACGAACGACGGCATCATCGTCATCGACACATTATTCGACTACGCAATCGAGCCGGAGATGGTCGAGGGCATGACGGCGCTCGGCCTCGACCCGCGCACCATCAAGTACGTGCTGATCAGCCATGCGCACGGCGACCACGACCAGGGGGCGGCGCTTCTGCAGAGCCGCTACGGCGCGAAGGTGGTGATGGGCGAGGCGGATTGGGCCTCGACGCTGCAGCGCGGGGCCACCGCTCCGGGTGGGGTGCCGAAGCGCGATATCGCCGTCGGTCCCGGCGGCCTGAAACTGAAGCTCGGCGACACCACCCTGGACGTCATCGCCACGCCCGGGCACACGCCGGGCACGCTGTCCTACGTGTTTCCGGTCAAGGACGGCGGTCGAACGCTGACCGTCGCCTACTCGGGCGGCACGGCGTTCAACTTCCCGCGGCTGGCCGAGAACTTCGCCCGCTATCGTGACACCCAGCGCAAGATGACCGAGGTGGCCGAGGCCGCGGGCGCCACCATCCTGATGACGAACCACACCGAGTTCGACCGCGCCTACGACCGCGTCCGTCTGGCGCAGCTGCCGCGCGCCGCGGGCGAAAAACACCCCTACGAGACCGATACGGCGACCGTGCTGCGCTACTTCGAGATGCTGGGCACCTGCGCGGAGGTGCAGCGACTGTCGATGCAGTGAGACATTGAATGACGCCCGCTCAGGAGTCGATTGAGTAGTGGGGAGGCGTGAATGACGCGGATCGTTCTGGCGGCGGCAATGACAGCGGTGATCACATCCGGAGTGTTCGGGCAGGGAGCTGCGACGAGTCTGCTGCCTCTCCATAACCGCGGCCTCGAGCATCTCGACATCATCGTGCCGGACCCCGGGGCATCGGCGCGGTTCTACATGCGTCTCTTCAGCTCAGCGTTGCACCAGCAGCCGGTGCGCGACACGTTGCGATACTTCGTGCTGCTCGGTGACCTTCCGGCCGATCGACAGGTCGGCTACATCGCCATCGGCGCGGCTGGTGGCCGGGCCCCGGCGATTGGCCACTACTGCGTGCTGGCCACCG
>Ga0190271_10003246_pt1 | contig 10155 bp, 12 predicted proteins | sample Popmic356T_FD_133747 | JGI IMG/M metagenome (GOLD analysis project Ga0190271, IMG submission 133747) | Populus adjacent soil microbial communities from riparian zone of Weber River, Utah, USA - 356 T | ecosystem: Environmental > Terrestrial > Soil > Riparian zone | place: USA: Utah | collected... | reverse complement strand
GCCCGCGCCGTCGATGACCTGCGCGCCGCGGATCGGCGTCGCCGCGGCGCCGTAGCCGCTGCGAGCGACGCGGGCGATGCGGTTGCCCTGCACCAGCACCTCGCCGCTGAAGGGCATGTCGCCGCCGCCGTCGAAGACACGCACGTTGGTGTAGAGGACATCTGCCATCGCCTAGGCCCTACCGTTGTGAAGCCAGGAACTCGCGCAGCTCGCGCTGGCACTCTTCGGGCCGCTCGATCGGGGTCCAGTGGCCGCAGCGCGGCAGCACCGCGACGCGGGTGGAGCGTGCGCTCTGAAAACGTTCGGCGAGCGCGCGCACTGCCTGCGGCGGCGCCACGCCGTCGTCGCTGCAGGTGACGAGCAGCACCGGCGCCTCGATGCGCTGCACTTCGGCGGCCTGCGCTTCGGCCAGCGCGTCGCAGTTGCGGGCGTAGGCCTCGGCGTCCTGGCGCATCAGGCTTTCGCGCACGAAGGCGGTGGCGGCGGGCAGGCGTTCTCTGGTGTCGGCGGACACCGCCACCTGCACCAGCGTGGTCGCGATCTCGTGCATGCCGGCCGCACCTTCGCTGCGCGCCTTGGCTGCGCGCGTGCGGATGCCGCTGCGTGCCGCCTCGGTCGGTTCGGCGAGCGGGCCGAAGAGAGCCAGGCTGCGCACCAGCGCCGGCTGCGCCGCGGCGAGGTGCTGGCAGACGATGGTGCCCATCGAATGCCCGAGCCAGTGCGCGCGTGGGATGCCGAGCCGGTTGCAGGCCGAGGCCAGCGCATCGACGAACCGCGCCATCGACAGCGCACCTTCGGCCCGCTGCGAGCGGCCGCTGCCGGGCAGGTCGACCCGCACGACGCGGTGACGTGCCAACGCCGGCATCAGCGGCGTCCAGGTGTTCGAGCTGCCGCCCAGACCGTGCACGCAGACGATGGCATCGCCTTCGCCTTCTTCTTCCACCGCCATGCGCTCGAACAGGTGCAGCGCCATCACTGGAACCGGTTCTCGATAGCGCCGATGCCGTCGATCTCTGCGCGGACCACGTCGCCTGCGCGCAGCCACTTCGGCGGCTTGAAACCCATGCCCACACCCGACGGCGTGCCGGTGGCGATGACGTCGCCCGGGTGCAGCGTGATGCCACGCGAGCAGGTCTCGATCAGCGTCGGGATGTCGAAGATCAGGTCCTTCGTCCAGCCGTCCTGGCGCAATTCGCCGTTGACCCAGCCGCGCACACGGGTGTTGCCGCCGTCGAGTTCGTCGGCGCTGACGATCCATGGGCCCATCGGGCAGAAGGTGTCGAAGCTCTTGCCCAGGTCCCATTGCAGGTGGCGCACTTGCACGTCGCGCGCCGACACGTCGTTGACGATGGTGTAGCCGAAGACGTGGTCCATCGCCCGCGAGCGTGAGATGTCGCGCCCGCCGCGGCCGATCACCACCGCGAGCTCGCTTTCGTAGTCGATCTCCGAAGACACCGCGGCGCCCGGCATGCGCACGGCGTCGAAAGGGCCGATCACACACTCGGGCAGCTTGCCGAAGACGATCGGCCACAGGTCTTCCTTGGGCAGGCTGTCGCGAAAGACGCTGCCCGCGAGCTCGGCCGCGTGCGCGCGGTAGTTGCGGCCGGCGCAGAAGAGGCTGCGCAGCGGACGCGGCAGCGGCGCGCGCAGCGTGATCGCGTCGACCGGCAGCCGGGTGCCGCTGGCGGGCGGCAGCGTTTCGCCGCGGGCCAGCGCCTGGATCACGCCGAGCGCGCCGGTGGATGCGTCGGCCACTGCCAGCGGCGTGGCTTCGCGCCCGCACGCCGACACCGTGCCGACGTGGTCACGGCCGCCCCAGCTCCAACTGGCGATGCGCATCGGGTCTTGTCTCCTGGGTCCCGCGTGCGACGGTGCTATGGCAGCGTGCGCCGCGGGTTTCTCGGTAGTTTTAAGACTTGTGTCTCAAAACTGGACGGGCGCATCATACGGTCGGCGATCGGCCACCGACAAGAAGAACCCCACCCGCAGAGTCCCCGGAATTACCCGCATGCCCCGCTTCAAGCTCCGCCCGAGCGAAGCGCCGCTGCCGCCCGAGCGCGGTGTCAAGGCGGCCACCTTCAAGTTGCTGATCGAGACCGCGATGGCGCTGATCAGCACCGACGGCCACATCCCGTCGGTGGCCGAGGTCGCGCTGCGCGCCAAGGTGTCGCGGGCCACCGCCTATCGTTACTTCCCCAGCCGCAGTGCCCTCACGACCGCGGTCATCGACAGCTCGCTCGGCCCGGTGCGCAGCTTCAGCTCCGATGGGCTGAGCGGGCGCGAGCGGGTGCACCAGCTCTTCAAGAAGACCTTTCCGCGTTTCACGGAGTTCGAGCCCCAGCTGCGCGCCGCAGCGCAGTTGTCGCTCGAACAGTCGGCACTCGAGCGGGCCGGCCTGCTCGAAGAGGAACCGTACCGGCGCGGCTACCGCGTGCGCATCCTCGAACACGCGATCGCGCCGCTGGCGGCCGACATGCCGGCTGCGGTACGCGACCGGCTGCACCGCGCGCTGTCGGTGGTCTACGGCATCGAGCCCTACATCATCCTGAAGGACATCTGGGGTGCGGCCGACCGCGAGGTCGAACGCACCGCGCTCTGGATGGCCGACGCACTGATCGATGCCGCGCTGCGCGATGCGAAGACCGCGCTCGCCCGCAAGGGCGTGGCCGCGCCGGCCCGGCCTAGTACTGGCCGTCGGTCGACAGCGCCTCGGCGCAGCGGTAAGGCACCCTGAGCTGCCCGTCTGCGCCGGCGATGGCTTCGATCGTGATGCGCGGTGCCGACGACTGCACCGGCCCGAAGATCGTCGCGAACGCCACGTCGGCCGCGTCGCGTCCAGTGCCGAAACGAACGAAACCCATCGGGATCGCGGTGCCCGAGGGGTCGAAGATGTACCAGCGCCCACCCAGGTAGACCTCGACATAGGCGTGGAAGTCGGTCGGGCCGAGTGCAGGGTCGGCGCCGTAGTCGATGCCGGTGGTGAAACGCGCCGGGATGTTGACGGCGCGGCAGAGCGCCACCATCAGGTGCGCAAAGTCGCGGCACACGCCCACGGTGTCGATCAGCGTGTCGATCGCCGAGGTATTCGAGTTCGAGACGTTCGACGTGAACCTGATGCGTGAGAGCACCCAGTCGCGGATCGCTTGCACGCGGCCGTAACCCTGCCACAGGTGGCCGAACTCGCGCGTTGCCAGCTTGATCAGCCGGTCGGACTGGCAGTAACGGCTCGGGTAGATGTAGCCCAGCACCTCCGTCGGCAAGCTTGGCACCGGCACCTCGGCGATCTGCGCCGGATCCGCGAAGTGGTGGTCGACGTCGACGGTGGCACCGTAGCGCAGCCTCAACGGACCCGGGAAGGCTTTCAGGCGCAGGTAGCGGTTGCGGCTGATCGGGTCGGTGTCGACCGTCAGCGGGATGTCCTGGCTCAGCGTGAGCGACTCCTCGACCACCCGCTGGCGCTCGGTCAAAGCGGCATGGATGTTGAAGATGAAGTCACAACCCGGGTCATAGACCTCGTAGTCGAGTTCGAGCGAAAGCTGGAGGCGGATCATGGCGGTCGCGGGTGCCGTTCTTCTTGCGGGGATGCGGGGGTGCCGGGCCACCATAACACCCGGGACACGCTGGCGCGGACAATCGGTGCATGGGCACGCTTTACCTGGTCCGCCACGGCCAAGCCTCGTTCGGCAGCGCCGACTACGACCAACTCAGCGACCTCGGCCGGCGCCAGTGCGCGCAACTCGGTGCGTGCCTGCACGGCCGCGGCCTGCGGTTCGACGGCGTGCTGCGCGGCACCTTGGTGCGCCACCGGCAGTCGCTCGAAGCGATCGCGTCGGAGCTTCCGTCGTTGCCCGCGGCGATCGAGTGGCCGGGGCTGAACGAATACGATCCCGCCGCCGTGCTGCAAACCGTGCATGCCGGGCCGCTCGATGCGGCGACGAATCCCGAGGCCTACCGCGAGCATTTCCGCCTGTTGCGCAATGGGTTGGCGCAGTGGATGGCGGGCCAGGTCCAGCCCCGAGGCATGCCGACGTGGCCGGATTTCGTCACCGGCGTGAGCAGTGCGCTCGACCACGTGCGCACCCGGTTCAGCGGCAACGTGCTGCTCGTGAGCAGCGGCGGGCCGATCGCGACCGCCGTGGCGCATGTGCTGGGCGCGCCGCCTTCGGCCGTGATCGAACTCAACCTGCGGATCAGGAACAGCGCGCTGACGGAGTTTGCGTTCACGCCCAAGCGCCAGGTGTTGCTGAGCTTCAACACGCTGCCGCACCTGGACCACCCGGACCGCGCCGGGTGGGTAACCTACACCTAGTGTCCTGTCCCGCTGATACGTGAGCAAAGTCGATGCAACTTCTCGAGGATGGAGTCGGCGGTGGCGGTCCACTTGAACGGCTGGCAGTTCGCGTTGTGTGCGGCGACGAAGTGGTCGATGCGCTGCACGAGTTGTTTGACGCTGGTGAACGAGCCGCGACGGATCGCCTTGTCCGTGATCAGCGCGAAGAAGCGCTCGACTTGGTTCAACCAAGAGCTGTGGGTCGGGATGAAGTGCATGTGCCAGCGCGGCCGATTCGCCAGCCATGCCTTGACCTTCGGGTGGCTGTGCGTGGCGTAGTTGTCGACGATGCAGTGAACGTCCAAGTCTGCTGGCACGGCGGTGTCGATCTCGCGCAGGAACGACAGGAATTCCTGGTGCCGATGCCGCGGCTTGCACGTCACGAGCACCGCGCCGTTGAGCACGTTGAGCGCTGCAAACAGCGTGGTCGTGCCGTGGCGCTTGTAGTCGTGGGTGACGCCTTCGACATACCCAAAGCCCATGGGCAACATCGGCTGCGTGCACTCCAGCGCCTGGCACTGGCTCTTCTCGTCGACGCAAAGCACGATCGCGTTGTCCGGCGGGCTCAGGTACAGGCCCACCACGTCGCGCAACTTGTCGACGAAGAACGGGTCGTTGGACAGCTTGAAGCCTTCGCTGCGGTGCGGCTGCAAGCCGAAGAGCTGGAAGTAGCGTTGCACGCTGCTCTTGGAGATGCCCGTCTCTGCGGCGACCGAGCGAACGCTCCAATGCGTCGAGCCATTGGCCGGCTTGGTATGCAGCGTCGTCTTGATCAGGCTGGCCACGCGCTCGTCGTCAATGCTGCGCGGCGGCCCGGGCCGCACGTCGTCGTAAAGCCCGGCGACGCGGCGTTCGATGAAACGCGTTCGCCAACTTGCCCACCGTGGCCTTGGTCAGCCTCAAGCGCTCGGCGATCGAGCTGTTGGCTTCACCCTCAGCGCTGCCGAGAACGATGCGTGCACGCATGCTCAGCGACGCCGGCAACGAACGACTGCGCGCAAACGAACTCAGCTGTGCCCGCTCGTCGTCACTCACTACCAATTCGGCCTTCGATCTGCCCCTGTTCATCGCGGTATCTCCGGTCCCAAGATACAGCAAAGGCATGCATTCGTTATGCCAGTTATTAGTGGGACAGCACTCTAGCGGCGCGGGTTCAGACGGGCGGGATGCGCAGCATCTGACCCGGATAGATCTTGTCCGGGTGGCTGAGCATCGGCTTGTTGGCCTCGAAGATCACCGGGTACTTGTTCGCATCACCGTAGAAGGCCTTGGCGATCTTGGACAGGTTGTCGCCCGAGACCACGGTGTGCCACTGGGCTTCGGGTTCGGGGTTGTCGACGGTGAGCATGTCGTTCACGCCGGCCACGCCGCTGACGTTGCCGCAGCAGAGCAGTATCTTCTCTTTCGTCGCCTGGTCGGGCACGCTGCCCGAGACGGTGACCATGCTGCTCGCGCCGTCGAAGGCAATGTCCAGGTTGCCCGTGGGCAGCCCCTGCGCGGCAACGTAGTCGGTCACTGCCTTGCCCGCGGCCGCGTTCAGCGCCGCGATCGTCTCGGGCGACGGTGCCGCCTTGGCGGCGTCCTGCGCGGCCTTGGCTTCGCCCTTGCCGAAGAGCTTTTCGCCCGCTTCCTTCATGAAACTCATCAAACCCATGGTCTTCTCCTGTTGCTGAGCTCCCGGCACCCGGGAACCCGTGAAATCTACCGCAGAAGTCCGCGTCTTTCGATGAAGCTCACCACATCGGCCAGCCCCGCCCGTGTGCGCAGGTTGCTCATCACGTAGGGCCGGGCGCCGCGCATGCGCTTCGTGTCGGCCTCCATCACCTCGAGACTGGCACCGACATGGGGCGCGAGATCGGTCTTGTTGATGACGAAGAGGTCGCTCTTGGTGATGCCGGGGCCGCCCTTGCGCGGAATCTTCTCGCCCGCCGCCACGTCGATGACGTAGATCGTCAGGTCGCTCAGCTCGGGGCTGAAAGTGGCCGCCAGGTTGTCGCCGCCCGATTCGATGAAGACGATGTCGGCGTCGGGGAACTTCTCGAGCATGCGGTCGACCGCCTCGAGGTTGATCGACGCGTCTTCGCGGATCGCCGTGTGCGGGCAGCCGCCCGTCTCCACGCCCATGATGCGTTCGGCGTCGAGCGCGCCGGCGACGGTGAGCAGGCGCTGGTCTTCCTTGGTGTAGATGTCGTTCGTCACCACCACCAGGTCCCAGCGCTCGCGCATCGTCTTGCAGAGCATTTCCACCAGTGTGGTCTTGCCCGAGCCGACCGGGCCGCCGACCCCCACGCGCAGCGGGGGGAGCTTCTTGGTGCGGCCGGGAATCGAATGCAGGCGTGTGTTCATGTCAGGATCTGAAGAGCCTCGAGTACTGGGCTTCGTGCTGCGCCGACAGGATCGCCAGCATCGGCGTGAAAGCCTGGCGTTCGCCGTCGGGCAGGCGGGTCGCGGCGTCCACCGCCGCCGGGATCTCGTTGGCCAGGCGTGCAAGCATGCGTTGTGCCGCGGCCTGGCCCAGCGGCACCGCCTTCATCGCCGCCTGAACCATGTTCTCGGCCCAGCCGAAGGCAAAGGCGAGCAGCGACTCGCGTGTTTCGGCGCCGGCCAGCACGGTGGCGAGCGCGTAAGCCACCGGCCAAGTGGGCGCCGGCGCCAGGGCGGCGAGGATGGCGATGCGGGGGTCGCCTGCCTGCTCGCCGTTGCGAAGCCAGTCGGCGAGCGAACGTCCCATCTGTTCGGCTTGCTGGCGGAACTCGGCGCTCTCGCGGGTACAACGAATCCAGTCGTTCAGCGTCACGACCCGGGTGCTGTCGTTGTGTAGCCAGGCGGCATGGGCCTGCGCGACCACGGGCAGGTCAGCGCGGGCGAGGCTCAGCTGCAGCTGATGCAAGAGCCAGCCGCCGGCCTGCGCTTCGCTGCCGACCAGGCCCGTATCGACCGCCGACTCCAGCCCTTCGGAGTAGCTGAAACCGCCCACCGGCAGGGCCGGCGAGGCCAGCCACATCAACCGCAACAGGGTCGCCGGCGAGGTCACCGTCAATGGTCGTGGGCGTGGCCACCGTGGTCGTGACCGACGTGATGCTCACCGTGCCCGTGTGCGCCGTGGTGGTGGCCATGGTGGCCGGGCGCTGCAGCATAGGCGCCGGATTCAGGCTCGAAAGCGGCGTCCTGCGGTGTCACGATCAGGTGCATTCGCTGCAACATGCCGGCCAGCACATGGTCGGGTTCGATCTTCAGGTGGTCGGGTTGCAACTCAATCGCCACATGCCGGTTGCCCAGGTGGTAGGCGGCGCGTGTCAGGTCGAAGGGCGTGCCGTGTTCGCTGCAGTGGCGGATGACCAGCACCGGCTGCGGCGCCGCCAGCACGCGAACGAGGCCGCCATCCTCGGCCACCAGCACGTCGCCACCCCGCACGACGGTTCCGCGCGGCAGGAACACGCCGAGGGTGCGGCCGGCCGAATCGGTGGCGTCGAAGCGGCTCTTCTGACGCACGTCCCAGTCGAGTTCGACGCTCGTCGCGCGCTTCAGCAGCACCTGCGCCAGGCCACGGCCCTGGGGAATGAGCTTGTTGATGGTGATCATCGCGCCAGTCTAGCGGGCGCCGCGACCCATGCTCCCCTGAATCGGGCGGGCGCCCGAATGCCCCGCGGACTTGTTTTCGCTATAAACGCCGCATGAGCGAGGCGATCGAGTTCGACACCGCACGGCTGCGGCTGCGCCGCTGGAGCGAGGCCGATCGTGCGCCGTTTGCGGCCTTGAACACCGACCAGGCGGTGATGGAATTCTTCCCGGCACCCATCGGCCGCGTCGCAAGCGACGCCAGCATCGACGCCTGGACGACGCAGTTCGCCGAGCGCGGTTGGAGCAACTGGGCCGTCGAGCGGCGGGACAGCGGCGAATTCATAGGCTTCACCGGCCTGTCGATCCCGCGTCGACGATTCACCTTTTCGCCTTGTGTCGAGATCGGCTGGCGCCTGGCGCGTGCGGACTGGGGTTTCGGTTTTGCCAGCGAGGCGGCGAGCGCGACGCTGCGGGCCGGCTTCGAGCAGATCGGGCTCGACGAGGTGGTGTCCTTCACGACCCTCGCCAACCGCCGTTCGCGCGCGGTGATGGACCGCATCGGGATGCGCGATGCGGGTTACGAATTCGAGCATCCCGGTGTCCCCGAGGGCCACCCGCTGCGTCCGCACTGCCTCTATCGCATCACGCGTGCCGAGTGGCTGGTGTTCGGGGGTCAGAACAGGAAGTAGCGCTGCGCCATCGGCAGCACCGTTGCCGGCTCGCAGCTCAGCAACTGGCCGTCGGCGCGCACCGCGTAGGTCTGCGCGTCGATCTCCATCACCGGCGCGTAGTGGTTGTGCACCATGTGCGCCTTCTTCACCGTGCGGTTGCCCCGCACCGCGGCGAGCCGCTTGTGCAGGCCCAGCGACTCGGCATGGCCGCTGGCCAGCGAGGCCTGGCTCACGAAGGTGAGCGAGCCGCGCGCGAGCGCACCGCCGAAACTGCCGAACATCGGCCGGTAGTGCACCGGCTGCGGTGTCGGGATGCTCGCGTTGGGGTCGCCCATCGCGGCGGCGGCGATGAAGCCGCCTTTCAGGATCAAGCTCGGCTTGACGCCGAAGAAGGCCGGCTTCCAGAACACCAGGTCGGCCCACTTGCCGACCTCGACGCTGCCGACCTCGTGCGCGATGCCGTTGGCCAGCGCGGGGTTGATCGTGTACTTGGCGATGTAGCGCTTGACACGTGTGTTGTCGTTGCGTTCGCTGTCGCCCGGCAGCGCGCCGCGCTGCAGCTTCATCTTGTGCGCCGTCTGCCAGGTGCGGATGATCACCTCGCCGACACGGCCCATGGCCTGGCTATCGCTGCTCATCATGCTGATCGCGCCCAGGTCGTGCAGCACGTCCTCGGCGGCGATGGTCTCGCGCCGGATGCGGCTTTCGGCAAAAGCCAGGTCTTCGGCGATGCCGGCGTCGAGGTGGTGGCACACCATCAGCATGTCCAGGTGCTCGTCGACGGTGTTGACGGTGAACGGCATCGTCGGATTCGTCGACGACGGCAGGAAGTTCTGCTCGCCCACCACACGCAGGATGTCGGGTGCGTGCCCGCCGCCGGCGCCTTCGGTGTGGAAGGCACACAGCGTGCGGCCCTTCGTGGCCGCGATGGTGTCCTCGACGAAGCCGCTCTCGTTGAGCGTGTCGCTATGGATCGAGACCTGGGTGTCGGTCTCTTCGGCCACGCCCAGGCAGCAGTCGATGGCGGCCGGCGTCGTGCCCCAGTCCTCGTGCAGCTTCAGGCCGATCGCGCCGGCCTCGACCTGCTGGCGCAAGGCTTCGGGCCGGCTCGCGTTGCCCTTGCCGAGGAACCCCAGGTTCATCGGGAACGCGTCCGCCGCCTGAAGCATGCGCGCGATGTTCTCCGGCCCCGGGGTGCAGGTGGTGGCGAAGGTGCCCGTGGCCGGGCCGGTGCCGCCGCCGAGCATCGTCGTCACGCCGCTCATCAGCGACTCTTCGATCTGCTGCGGGCAGATGAAGTGGATGTGGCTGTCGATGCCGCCCGCGGTGACGATCAGCCCTTCGGCGGCGATGACTTCGGTGCCGGGGCCGATGACGATCGTCACGCCGGGCTGCACGTCGGGGTTGCCGGCCTTGCCGATAGCGGCGATGCGCTGGCCGCGCAGGCCGATGTCGGCCTTGTGGATGCCGCCTGCATCGACGATCAGCGCGTTGGTGATGACGCAGTCGACCGCGTCGTGCGGCCCGGGGCCGTTGATGCGTTGGCCCTGGCCCATGCCGACGCGGATCGTCTTGCCACCCCCGAACTTGACT
>Ga0190271_10003245_pt1 | contig 10156 bp, 10 predicted proteins | sample Popmic356T_FD_133747 | JGI IMG/M metagenome (GOLD analysis project Ga0190271, IMG submission 133747) | Populus adjacent soil microbial communities from riparian zone of Weber River, Utah, USA - 356 T | ecosystem: Environmental > Terrestrial > Soil > Riparian zone | place: USA: Utah | collected... | reverse complement strand
TCGTCGTGTGCGACCTGAGCGAGACGGCCACCGCGCCGTTCGCCGAGGCCGGTGCCACCGTGGCGACCTCGGTGGCCGAGGTGGGACGCAGCTGCGACGTCATCTCCGTCATGGTGCTCGACGACGACCAGGTCCGCACCGTCGTGGCAGAGCTGTTGACCACGGCATCGGCGGGCACCGTCATCGGTGTGCACTCGACGATCCGGCCCGAGACCGCCGAGGAGCTCGAGGTCACGGCGGCCGAGCACGGGGTGTCACTCCTCGACGCACCGGTGTCGGGTGGCCCGACCGGTGCGGCCGAAGGTCGCATGGCGGTCCTGGTGGGGGGCGACCGGGAGGCGTACGAGCGGGCCCGCGAACCGTTCGGTCGATGGGCGGAGGTGGTCGTGCACTTCGGCGCCGCAGGAGCCGGCACCCGGGCGAAGCTGGCTCGAAACGTCATCCACTACGTGGCCTTCACCGCCGTGGCTGAATCGCAACGGCTCGCGGAGGCGGCGGGTGTCGACCTGCGCAAGCTCGGACGGGTCGTCCGCTACACCGACGGACTGAGCGGTGGGCCGGGTGCGATCATGCTGCGCGACAGCGCCGGCCCGATGGATCCCGATGACGGCTTGTACGAGATCTTCGACCACGTGCGCAGGCTCGGTGAGAAGGACCTCGACCTCGCCCTGTCGGTCGCTGACCAGCTGGGCGTCGACATGCCACTGACCGCGCTCGCCCGGGAGCACCTGGGCGAAGGTCTCGGCGTCAGCCGGGCCGACTGACGCACGCGTCGCAGTGCGGCGGGACGGCACACCCATCCTTTGTGCTGCGAGCCGGGGGCCAGAGGCCCACGCTCGCAGCACATAGCGCCAGCCGACCGACAGTTGAAGGGTCAGTTGGCGCTGGGGAACGAACCGAGCCGGGTCAGCGCCGCCCCGAGGACATCGGCGAGCGCGACGGCGTGAGCCTTGGCGTCGACCGGAAGCCGGAAGGGCACCCTCGACGGCGCGAACGACACGTCGAAGTACCCGACGGGCCGGCCGAGCGACTCGACCGGCAGGGCCATCGTCCAGCGGTCGCGGTCGCTCGTGGTGCGACACGGCACCGTCACCCGGCCGTGGCCCATGACCGCCATCGTCGGCGGCACGGCACCCGGGACGTACTCGATCTCGTCGGCATCGAGGGTGTCGATGAGCTCCTGGCAGGCGGCCATGATCAGCCATCCACGGTCGGCTCCGGCCTCGACCCCCGCCACCCGCCGCATGGACTCGACGCGCATCGTCTGAGCGAGCGCCACCGACTCGCTGTGGCGGGTCCGCACGACGAGCTCGCCGATGGCGAGGCCGACGCCCAGCAGGACCAGGGTGGCGATGACGTCCTCGGTCGCGCTGATGCTGAACGAGTGGTACGGAGCGGTCAGGAAGAAGTCGTGGCCGGCCGTTGTGGCCACGGCAGCCACGACAGCCGGACCACGTCCGCCCAGCAGTGCCGCTGCCACCAGGGGCACCACCATGATCAGGATGAGGCTCGACCCGACGACGGTTTCGCGGAGCGGCGTCAGGATGAGGGCCAGCCCCAGCGGCCCCGCGATCGCCACTGCGTATGCGGTCCCCGTGCGAGGTGACAGGTCGTTCAGTTCCGAACGCCCGAACGTCCGGGTGCTCGGAGGGGTTTGGGTCTTCACGACTTCACTGTGCTCCCGGCGATGCCCGCCGGTACAGCCCCTTGACGCAATCCTGACGAGGTGACCGCACCCCGTTCGTCCGGGCTCAGGAGGTCGGGCTACGGAGGTCGCGCGGGTTCAGACCGTGGTGGCGCCGCGACGCGACTGGGCCGCTCCGACGTGGGTGGTGATGTCGATCACGAACGCCAGGATCACGAGGAACCAGCCGAACCCGGTGACACCTTCCGGCACCGAGTAGACGACCGCCCAGGCCAACGTGGTCCACGGCAGGAAGAGCCAGCCCAGGAATCCCCACCAGAACGACGAGAACGCATCGCTCATCCGGTCCGTGAAGAGCCAGATGAGGAACACCGCGAGGCGCGGCGAGATGAACGATGCGAGAGCGATGAGACAACCACAACCCATCGTTCCACCCTACGGGTCGATCACCGCCGCGCGAGAGGACGCTCGTGGACGGGGTCGAGCCCCACACCCGACAGCAGCGCGGCCGTGGTGATCAGCGACACGTGGGAGAACGCCTGTGGGAAGTTTCCGAGGAACCGCTTCGCCTTCGGGTCGTACTCCTCGGCGAGCAGTCCGACGTCGTTCACCAGGCCGCGACACCGCTCGAAGATCTCGAGGGCCTCGTCGTGACGGCCCATGAGCGCGAGGTTGTCCGCCAGCCAGAAGGTCGTCATGAGGAAGGCCCCCTCTCCCGGTGGGAGACCATCGACATGAGCGGGGTCGCCGGGTTCGCCGTCGTCGTGACGGGCCTCGGTCCGGTACCGCAGCACGAAACCGTCGACCATGAGATCCTCCTGAATCGCCTCGACGGTCCCGACGATGCGGGGGTCGTCGGGCGGAAGGAAGCCGACCGGGGCCATCTGGAGCAGCGAGGCGTCGAGTTCGTCGGACCCGTAGTACTGGGTGAAGGCGTTCCGTTCGCTGTTCCAACCCTCGGCGCAGATCTGTGCGTGGACCTCGTCCCGGAGTTGGGACCACGCGCCCGCCCGCTCACCGTCGAAGGCGCCCATCTCGGACAGTCGAACTCCCCGGTCGAACGCCACCCAGGCCATCAGCTTCGAGTGCGTGAAGTGCCGGCGGGGACCACGCACCTCCCAGATGCCTTCGTCGGGCTCCTCCCACACCTTCTCGAGGTGTTCCAGCAGGGCGAGGATCACCGCGTTGGGGTCGCTCGTCTCTGCCCGGAGGCCGGCGACCGCGGCGGTGTAGGCGGTGTCCATGACCTCACCGAAGACGTCGAGCTGGAACTGTTGCGTGGCGGCGTTGCCGATGCGGACCGGTGTCGAGTTCTCGTATCCGGTGAGCCACGGGATCTCCATCTCGGACAACCGGCGCTCACCGTGCACGCCGTACATGATCTGGAACTCCCCCGGGTGGCCGGCGACGGCACGACGAAGCCATGTCGCCCATGCCTCCGCCTCGGCATCGAAGCCGCCGATCAGCAACGCCTTGAGTGTGAACGAGGCATCCCGGAGCCAGGAGTACCGGTAGTCCCAGTTCCGCACGCTCCCGATCTGTTCCGGAAGGGAGGTCGTCGCCGCGGCGGCGATCGCACCGGTCGGTGAGAACGACAGAGCCTTCAGCGTGATGAGCGACCGGACCACGTCCTTGCGCCACCCGCCGGCGTACCGGCAGTTCTCGGTCCACTCGTGCCACCGGCGCAGCGTCCGGTGGTACGCCGCCCAACTGTCGACCGGGAGCGGAGCGCGCTCGTTCGCCCGGAAGTACGTCAGCGAGAAATGATGGCGGTGCCCTTCGTTCGAGACGAAGTCCGACTGGGTCTTGAAATCGTGGGCCTCGAAGTGCGCCGAGGAGAGGAATCGCAGCCCGTCGCCACCGGCCACGAGCACCTGGCCGTCACCGGTGTTCTGCACCCAGGGGGTGATCGAGCCGTAGTCGAACCGGACGATCATCTCCATCCGCATCGGCACCGAACCCGACCGGCACTGCACGACCCGGTGGATGCTCGGGCCGGCCGAGTCCAGGGGCATGAAGTCCAGTACCGCCACCGAGCCCTCGTCGGTGTGGTGGACCGTCTCGAGCACGAGCGTGCCGGGGATGTACCGCCGTTCGGTCCTCGTCACCTCGACGGTGGGACGGATCGACCAGTGCCCGTTCGACTCGTCGCCCAACAGGTTGGCGAAACAGGCCCCGCCATCGACCTCGGGGACGCACCACCAGTCGATGGATCCGGATCGGTCGACCAGCGCGGACGTGCGGGTGTCGCCGATCAGGCCGTAGTCCTCGATGCGCGATTGAGTCACACGCCGAGGCTATGCCTCGCCCGTGGCACCTCAGACCAACGTCAGTCGTCGTCCCTGATCTGTTGGGCGAGGTAGTTCTCCAGACCGACCTGGCGGATGAGCTCCATCTGGGACTCGAGCCAGTCCGCATGGTTCTCCTCGCCCCGCAGCAGGTCCTCGAGGATCTCGCGGGTGCCGTGGTCGTGCTCGTCGGTGCACAACTCGATCGCGCGGTTGTACCGGGCGACCGCCGCGACCTCGACGGCGTAGTCCAGGTCGAACTGCTCGGCGACGGTCTCACCGACCGTCACGTTCCCGAGTCGCTGGAGGTTCGGGACCCCCTCGAGGTAGAGGATGCGCTCGATGATCTTGTCGGCGTCCTTCATCTCGTCGATCGACTCGTGCATGACCTTCTCCGAGAGACGGTCATAGCCCCAGTTGTCGAGCATCTTTGCGTGGATGAAGTACTGGTTGATGGCCGTCAACTCCGAGGTGAGGATCTCGTTGAGCACCTCGATGACTGCGGGGGTTCCTTGCATCGTCGCTCCGTTCGCTGGGGCCTCCGGCCACCCGCGCGAAAAGGCCGAGGTGACCGAGCCACCCCGAACACTAGCGATTCAGCAGGCGATCGAGACGGACGTCTCGGTGTGAGCCTCGATCAGATCTTCGATGACGCCGTGACAACCACCGCAGTCGATGCCCGCTTGGCACAACTGCGAGATGTGGTCGAGCTCGACCGCGCCGCTTGCGACGAGCTGACGGATCCGCTGGTCGTTGATGGCCTTGCAATGGCAGACGATCACACCGAGAACCTTCCGCGCACCGATGGAGAGTTCCCCCCACCGATCGGTTCCATCAACCGGATCATGTGTTAAGCCTACCTATTTCCCGGGACGAAGCAAGCACACGAGTCACCGGCAAGGTGCATTCCTCAATCCTGAGAGCCTTGGTTCCTTGCGACCGGGCGATTCCTGCCGCTCGATTCCTGACAAGTTGCGTCACCCGAGGGTGGTCCCGACCGGTCCCGCGGATCCTCAGTCGGCCAGGCGAGGCTCACCGAAGGCGAGATGGCCGCCGAAGGCCGCGCCGGCCGTGGCCGCGGCGGAACCGAACAGGCCCCAGACCTTTCCTCGAAGGTGATGGTCATGGCGCCGCGCCAGCCAGGACGCCGCGAACATGACCGTCGCGCTGCCGTTGCAGGCGGCGTGGACGATGGCCGTCCGGCGCTCCTCCGGCGTCTCGCGCTGGGAGGCATCGGCCCAGCCCGACAGTGCCGCGGGCACTGCGCAGAGCACTCCCAGGCCGATCAGCTTTCGAGCGGCATCATGGCTTCGACGAGGCATGAGGACGTCGAGCGTGACCCCGCTGGTCCAGAACCCGATCGGCAGATCGACGAGAACCGGGTGCAGCGGATGTCCCAGCCATCCCCCCGTGAGCGCATCACCGACCGGACCGGACCCGACGAGGTCGCGGGCCGCGGTCAAAACCCGGTCCGCGAGCGGATCGAGTGAGTCCGATCGCTCGACCAGCGCAAGTGCCTCGGCCAGTGGGTCGCTCGGCGGTTCGACGTGGGGTGCATCGGTCGCGGCTGCGTCGGGCAGCGGTTCGTCGACGGATCGGACCCCCGTCATCGTCGACGGGTCGACGGTGTGTCGTGATGTCTCTGCCATCTCTGCCTCCCTTTCGGAGCAGCCGGTCCGCGGCGCGTGGCCGACCCCGATCAGAGTTCCCGGCCGTCCCACGTCGTACACGTCGAGACCTATCGGACCTGAGGAGAGACCTGCAGGACCTGAGGAGAGACCTGTCGGACCTGAGGAGAGACCAGTCGGACCTGAGGACGACCGCGGCAGCGCGACCTAGATCGGCCCGCTACGTTCGGGCGATGGCCGTCACCGACGCCCGACGGGAACGCGAGGCACTCTGCGACCTGTTCCTCGACGTCGGCCCCGACGCGCCGACGCTCTGCGAGGGATGGAGCACCCGGGACCTGGCCGCCCACCTGGTCGTGCGCGAGTCACGCCCGGACGCATCCATCGGGCTCGTGTTCCCGCCCGCGGCCAAGCACGGCGAACGGGTCCGACTCGAGGTCGCGAAGAGACCATGGAACTGGTTGGTCGACGACGTTCGTGGCGGCCCGCCCCGATGGAACCCGATGGGCATTCCGCCGATCGAGAAGCTGGCGAACACGGCCGAGTTCTTCGTCCACCACGAGGACGTCCGGCGTGCGCAGGATGGCTGGGAACCCCGCGAGCTCAGTCCGAGTCTCACGAGCGAGCTCGCTCGAATTGCCGGAGGGATGCCCAAGCTCATGATGCGCAAGGCCCCCGCACGAGCGACGCTCGTCAACACCGGGACCGGGACGGAGCTGACGGTCGGATCGGGGTCGCCGGTGACGGTCAGCGGCCCGGGCGCCGAGCTCGTGCTGTTCGCGTTCGGGCGTCAGTCCCATGCCCGTGTCGATCTCGACGGCGAGCCTCAAGCGGTGGCGGCGCTCCTGGCGGCGTCGTTCGGCGTCTGATCCCGGGACGCTCGACACTCCCCCGGGTTCTGTGATGCAGAACGCACGTTGGCGCGAGCGTTCCGCATCGCAGAACGGCTGGTGCCGGTGGCTTAGCTGCTCAGGATGATGTCGCTGGTCGGTTGGTCCGAACCTCCGGCCGGCTCGACGGTGACGGCGAGCGCCGAGGCGTCGGAGAGGTTTCCGTCGAGCGTCGTACGAACCGTCCCGTCCGCGTCGGCGTTGAACAGGCCGGCCTTGACCGGCACCCCGTCACGAATCGCCCACAGTTCGTATGTCTTGTCGTCGGGCAGCCGGTCCAGGCCGTCGGCGACGACCGCCGCCTTGCCCTGACTCGGCGAGTACACCACGTTCACGGCCGGCTGGTCCTCGCCCTGCAGCTTGATGGTCTGTGCGTCATCGCGGGCGACGAGCGCCGCGATCGCCTCGGCGTCGTCAGCCCGGGTGGAGAGCCGGTCGAGCCAGACCCCGGCGCCCACCGCACCGGCGACGAGCACGAGCGCCGCGGCGATCCCGGCGACCCATCGTCCGACGCGTCGTGGCTTTCGAGCCGCAGCCGAACGCTCGACGCCGGTGTCTCGCGCCGATCGACGGTCGTCGAGCGCGGTGACCTCCGCTCCGGCGTGGGCCGGCGGGTCCTGAGGGGTGTCGGCGATGCGGGCGAGCACGGCGGCACGGGCCGATGCCGGTGGCGGCATCGCCGAACCGTCGGCCAACGCGGCGGCCACCTCGGTGAACTGGGCGACCTCGGCCTGGCATTCGGCACATGTCGCCAGGTGCGCCTCGAACGTGGCCAGCTCGTCGCCCTCGAGGGCGTCCACGGCGTAGAGCCCGGCGAGGAGGTGGATCTCGTCAGCCACGGGTGGCTCCCAGTGATTCGCGCAGTCGGAGCAGGCCGTCGCGAATTCGCGTCTTCACGGTGCCGAGGGGGATGTCGAGGATGGCGGCCACCTGGGCATGGGTGTGTCCGCCCCAATAGGCGAGCTCGAGCGATTCTCGTTGGACCGGGGTGAGGGTGTTGAGCGCAGCCTGGATCCGTTCCCGGTCGGCCTCCTCGGTGATGGCATCGACGATGTGGTCGTCGACGGACACCACCGTGGTCTCCCGCTGGGCGGCGTCCCGGTCGATTCGATCACGGGTCGCCTGCTCGCTCCGAACGCGATCGATGGCCCGGCGATGTGCAACCGTCGACATCCAGGCCGCGACCGAGCCCTTCGCGCCGTCGAACCGGGCGGCGGTGCGCCACACCTCGACCATCACTTCCTGCAGGACCTCTTCGCTCTGGGCCTCGTCCCGCACGACCCGCCGGATGATGCCGAAGATCGTCGGGGACATGTCGTCGTACAGCGCGGCGAACGCCGTCGAGTCGCCCTGCGCCACGCGGCCGATGAGCCCGAGTCGGGCGTCGGAATCGAGGCGGACGCGGGCGCGATCGCTCATGCGAATGAAGCCGCGCTGGTCTCCGGACCGGAATGCAAGTGTCGCTTGCACGGAGAACGGTTCGGACCACTCACCATGTTGGATCCCGATATCTGCCAGTGACTGTAGGAAACCTGAGTGTCCTCCGCGTGCACGACGGACGCCCCAGGTTCCGTGATGCCGAACGCGCGCTGGTGCGAGCGTTTCGCATCACAGAACGGGGATCGTCGGTGGTCACAGCAACCAGGTGGATGGACCGACGCCTCGGGGCGCACGCTTCCAACCCGATGCCGCAAACGTCCCGCCGTCGAGATGGATCGTCGTTCCGGTCACGAACCGACTGAGATCCGACGCCAGGAAGAGCACCGACGCTGCGGCGTCCCATGTGGTGCCCCCGATCGGCCACGGCTGGGCATGTGCCGCGGTTTCCGCGGTGTCGCCACCGAGCGCCCCCGACGCCACCGATAGGCCGGCGTCACCCGGCGTCGGGATCATGTCCGGAGCGACGCAGTTCACGCGGATCCGACGATCCGCCAACTCGAGCGACAGCGTCTTCGACAGGTTCTCGACCGCCGCCTTCATCGCCGAGTAGACGCCGAAGCCCGGTCCGGCGCGGTGCGCCTCGATCGATGTGATGTTGACGATCGATCCCCCGTCGATCATCAGCGGAACCGTCCCCCGGATGAACATCGTGACCTGCCCGAAGTTCTCGTTCACCAGTGCTGCCTGCCCTTTCGGCGACACGTCCATGAACGGCGCGTGGAACCCGCCGCCCGCGTTGTTCACGAGGATGTCGACCTTCCCGTGTTCCTCCGCGACCACTGACAGGAACGCGTCGACGGCATCAGGGTCACGAACATCCATGAGGGAACTGACGACCCGCCGGCCCATGCCCTCGAGTTCGGCAACCGTCGAGTGGAGGCCCTCCTCCGACTTGTCGCACACCGCGACGTCGGCTCCGAAGCGGCCAAGTGTGAGCGCCGTCGCCTCCCCGATCCCCTGGGCCGCACCGGTCACGAGGGCGACGCGCCCGGTGAGGGACGTGATGTCCGGCGAGAGATCCGTCTGCTCCGTCGAGCGGGTCGAGGGCGTGTCGTTCATGACGGCATCATGGCCGAGCCGACCAGGTTCCGCCGACCGTACGAACTCAGGCCGAGTCACCCCAGCGGGCGATGGTCCCCCACGACACTCGGAAGTGTGCCGCCCACCATGGGCAGCACCTCGGCCAATGACGTCGCCCGGGCGATGGCCGCCTGGAAGACCTGACGGTCCTCCGGGTGGTGACGTCCGAAGGCGAGCAGATGTTCGGTCGTGCCGCGCTCGAGCAAGGACGTTCGTAGCAAGTCGTCGAAAAGCTCACGTTCCTCGGCGATCGTGGGCGAACCGGTGTGGGGCAACAGTGGTCCGCCGTACCACGCGACCGCAGCCTCGAGGTCTCCCGCGGCCAATCGCTGGCGCAGTCTGGTGCGATCCGACGTCACGACGATGGTGAGTCGGTACGGGTCGAGGTCGAGACCACCACCGATGGCTCTCCGGAGAAGGGCGAGCTCGCTGCGGACCGTTTCCGCACTGAGGGCCCGATCGCCATCGACCAGAACCCGGAGCTGGTCGAGCGACAGCTCCTCACGCGTCTCGAGGATGCACAGGTAGTCGAGCTGTCGAGGTGTGAGCAGCAGGGGAACCCCGTCGAGCACCGCGAGCCGCGTCGACCCGAGGAGCTGGAGGTCGAGCGTGGCTCGCGTCGCGAGTGGCAGCCTGACCTTGCTGAGCTCGTGTTCGGCAAGGCGGGCCAATCCGCTGACGACGCTCATCCCCGCCTCGGTGGCCCGGCGCCAGGTGGTCGAGAGGTCGATCACTCCGACGACCGCGCCGCCGGCGTTGCGAACCGGGGCGGAATAGCAGACCCAGTCCTTCACCGCCTCACACCAGTGCTCGTCCGCGAAGACCTCGGTGGGCCGGCCCAGCACCAACGACAACCCGATCGCGTTCGTCCCGACCGATGTCTCGTCCCATTGGCCACCGGGCGCGAAGTTCACCTGTTCCGTCCGGTTGCGGAGCGAATGCCCACCCCCCGACCACAGCAGGCGACCGGTGGCATCGCTGATCCCGGCCACGAAGTCGCCGCCGACCGCCGTGGATTCGAGCTCTGCGACGACATCGGGCGCGCTGCGACGGATCGGAGACGCATCCCAGCCGTCTCGTAGGTCGAAATCTTCCACGGGAGCGGCCGAGGTGGCCGTCGACACCGCCGGTGCGCAACGTTCCCAGGACGCCCGGACCTCGTCGCGCAGCACATCGGGGGCGACC
>Ga0190271_10003244_pt1 | contig 10157 bp, 8 predicted proteins | sample Popmic356T_FD_133747 | JGI IMG/M metagenome (GOLD analysis project Ga0190271, IMG submission 133747) | Populus adjacent soil microbial communities from riparian zone of Weber River, Utah, USA - 356 T | ecosystem: Environmental > Terrestrial > Soil > Riparian zone | place: USA: Utah | collected... | reverse complement strand
CTGGTCAGAGTTCCGCTGTTGTCCTTGTCGGCGGCCTTGAAATGTTCCATGCCGCGGTCGTGCATTTCCTTGCCTTTGTGCATCATCGAAGCGCGGATCTCGTCCAGGGACACGGTGCCATCCTTGTCGGTGTCGATGGCGTCGAAGTTCTGCGCCACATGGGGCATCGCCTTGGCCTCGTCCTTGGTCAAGGTTCCATCGTTGTCCTTGTCGGCCTTCTTGAATGCCGCTTCCAGCCTGGCGCCCTTTTCTTCCGCATGCGCGGACAATGCCGGGGCCAAAACCGCCGCCGAGGCGAGCAGTGCCGTTACCGCTAATTTCGCATACATGTTAAACCTCCAGTCCGGTTGTAGACGCCGCATTAACGGGCGGCGCCGTGCCCGCGTTGACGGATGACGTCGAGGGCGTCGGTAACCGCCTGTAAGCGCGCTGCCTCGATGGCCGCCGGGATGAGCCCCGGATCTCCGGCCTGCAGGGCGATCGACCCTGCGTCCACCGCCCGTGCCGCGGCTGCGGCGGCACGCAGGATGTCCGCCTGCGGGTAGGGCTCCTCTTCGCGTCCGGTGCGTCCATGCATGTCGCTGCTGCAGGCGGCAAGAAAGTCCTCGAAGCGCTCGGGCTTGCGGAAAACGTCGACGGCGGAAAGTAGCTTCAGTATCGTCCCGGGCCGCAGTTCCGCCGCGCGATGCACGTCACCGTGATAGCGCGCAACCAGGACGCCGAGGTCGCGGCAGTCATTCCCGACCCGCAGCCGTTCGCACAATCGCTCGACGAGTTGCACGCTCTTATGCTCATGGCCGTGGTGCCTGGGCCAGAGCTCGCGGGGCGTGACGCCCTTGCCGAGGTCATGGCCGAGGGCGGCGAAGCGCACCGTCAGCGGATAGCCTTGGGCAGCGGCATAGTCGAGCACCAGCAGGATGTGCAGGCCGGTATCCACTTCCGGATGGTGGGGTTGCGGTTGCGGCACGCCGAACAGCGCGTCGACTTCAGGGAGGATGCGCGCCAGCGCGCCGCATTCGCGCAGGGCGAGCAGCATCCGCGACGGTTTGGTTTCCATCAGGCCGCGCGACAGTTCCTGCCAGGCGCGTTCGGCGACCAGATGGTCGACTTCGCCGTTGCGCACCATCTCTTTCATCAGTGCCAGGGTCTCGGGTGCGATCGAGAATCCGAAGCGGGCGGCAAAGCGCGCAACACGGAGGATGCGCACCGGATCTTCGACGAATGCCGGACTGACGTGGCGCAGGATTCCGGCCTTCAGGTCCGCTGCGCCATGGTAGGGGTCTATGAGGCTTCCGTCCGCGTCGCGCGCAATGGCATTGATGGTGAGGTCGCGTCGCGCGAGGTCCTGCTCCAGCGTCACTTCCGGGCTGGCGTAGACGTCGAAGCCCTTGTACCCGCGCGCCGTCTTTCTTTCGGTGCGGGCCAGCGCGTACTCCTCATGGGTCTGCGGGTGCAGGAATACCGGGAAATCCTTGCCCACCGGGCGGAAGCCCTCGGCTTCCATCTGCTCGGGGGTGGCGCCGACCACGACATAATCCTGGTCCGCGACTTCACGCCCGAGCAGCCGGTCGCGCACCGCGCCGCCGACGGCGTAGATTTTCATCATTCGTATTGCGGGGCGACTTCGGTCTCGGCGTTCGCCTCCGCCACCCATTGCCGAAACGCGGGCAGGGCTAGGATGGTCTGCGAGTACGCCGCCGATGCGGCCGACAGTGGCACCTCGTAGGTATGGAAGCGCGATACAACGGGCGCATACATGGCGTCTGCAATGGAAAATTCGCCGAACAGGAACGCACCCGCCTTTGCATGGCGGCTCCGGCAGTCTTCCCAGATGGTCTGGATGCGGGCGATATCCGCTGAGGCTTCGGGCGTTGCCGCCCGGTTCGGAATCTTGCGCCGGACGTTCATCGGCATGTGGTTGCGCAGGCTGGCGAAACCGGAATGCATCTCGGCGCTCACTGAACGGGCTTGCGCGCGCACAGACGCCTTCATCGGCCAGAGCTGCTTGTCCGGATGTTTCTCGGCCAGGTATTCGCAGATCGCGAGCGAGTCCCAGATCGTGAGGTCGCCGTGCTGCAGCACTGGCACCTTGCCCGCGCCGGAGTGGCGCAGCAGGTTTTCCTTCGCGTCGATCTGGTAGAGCGAAATCCGGGTTTCGCCGAAAGCGATGCCGGCGTGCTTCATCAGCAGCCAGGGCCGCAGCGACCACGACGAGTAGGCCTTGTTGCCGATGACCAGCGTGTATTCGTTCATGAACGAACTCCGTGTTTGGCTTGCCGGGTCAGCGGCGTGCGCGGAAGCGGAACCATCGATACCGCGCCCGCGGCGCGGTATCGGCAAGGTACAGCGGCACCACCGCTTCCAGCGCCGTCGGGGCAATGCCGAAAATCTGCGGAAACGGGCAGCCGCAGACGCTGTCGGCCTTCATGGAAAGATAGTTGTCCCGCGTCAGCAGTTTCACCGGCAGCCATTCCATGATCCACGCCTGCAGGTAGGACATTTCGTCGTTGAGCGGCAGCACGGGCCGTTCCAGGTCCAGCACGCCGCAGACGTACTCGATGAGTTGCTGCAACGTGTAGACCTTCGGGCCGCACAGGTCGTAGCTCTGGTCGAAGCAATGCGGCTCGGCGAGGCTGGCGGTGATCGACCGGGCGACATCCTCGACATACACGGGCTGGAAACGCGCGCGCGGGCTGCCGAGCACGATCGCCGGCAGCGTGCGCGCAAGCTGCGCGAACAAGTTGAGGAAGCGGTCGTCGCGCCCGAAGAGGACCGAGGGCCGGAAGATGGTGGTGCGGATGGCGCTGGCATGGCCGACCCGGATCTGCTGTTCACCGCCAGCCTTGGAGCGCAGGTACTCGCTGGGCGCATCGTGGGCGGCGTTCAGCGCAGAGACATGGACCAACCGGCGCACACCCTGTTCGCGGCAGGCGTCGATCAGACGCCGCGGCAGTTCGGTGTGGACCTTGGAGAACTCGCCCTTGCGCTGTTCGTGGAGGATGCCGGCCATGCTGATCACGGCATCGGTCCCTGCCACCAGGCGATTCAGGGTCGCCGGGTCATGCACGTCGGCATTCAGGACATCGACAGTGGGCAGGACGATCAGGCGCTTGGCGCGCTCCCGATGCCGGGTGGGCACACGCACTCGCAGGCCTGCTGCGGCCAGCCGCTGGACCACATGGCGGCCCAAAAAACCCGAGCCCCCGATGACGCAGATCGATTCGATTTTCATGACTTGACCGGAACGGTTGGCCGCGATGCCGCGGGGCGGGAATTATAGATCGGGGCCAGCGCCTAGTTGTTCGGTGCGGTGCGGGCCGGGATGGTCCCCAGGCGTTGGCGCAGGCTGAGCCCGGACTGGCGGAACAGGCGCGCGTAATTCAGCGTGTTCGCCATCACCTTTTTCACGTACTCGCGGGTTTCGGGGAACGGGATGGTTTCGATGTAGATGCTGCCTTCCAGCGGGCGGGCGGCCGCCCATTCCCGCGCCCGGCGTGGCCCGGCGTTGTAGCCTGCCGATGCCATGACGGCCTGATTGTCAACGGAGTCCATGACCTGCCGCAGGTAGTAGGTGCCAAGGCTGATATTGGTATCGATGGTTTCCGTCAGGGTCACATGATGGCCGGTCATGCCGAGCCGTTTGGCGGCCCAGCGCGCCGTCGAGGGCATCAGCTGCATCAGTCCGCTGGCGCCGGCCGAGGAGCGTGCGGTGTGAACAAAGCGGCTTTCCTGGCGCACCAGACCATAAACCCAGGCCTCGTCCAGATCGACCTGGCGGCTGTACTCTTGCACCAGGTCACGGTAAGGGGCGGGATAACGCAACCCGAAGTCATGCAGTACCACCGTGCGTTCCGCGGTGTCGATCGCACGCTCGTACCACTCGTTCTTCCGGGCAAGCTCGGCAGCAGCCAGCAGCTTCTTGTCGTCGTACTCCTTGATGCCCCATTGCCACTCCATCGCGCCTTCGTAGCGCAGTCCGGCCTTGTACAGGGCGAGCGCGCGCTTCAGGGCCGGATCCGCGGCGATATTTTCCACGGCATCGTTGTCGGCCTGCCAGGTCTGCGGCACGGTACTGACGGCAATGCCGAGTTCCTCGGCCGCCAGCTGGCCGTAAAAATTGAACTCGTTGGACAACGTGGCGAACAACACGTTGGCTTCCGTTTGCCGCCCAAGTGCCTCCAGCGCCTTTGCTTTCCAGTAGCGCCATGACGGCCAGCGGGCTTCGACCTTGGACATGGCATTGATGGATGCGAGGACTTCGCTCCAGTCTCCGGCGCGAAGTGCGGCCCGCGCCCGCCAGGTGAGCTGGCGGTCGTTCATGCGCCCGCCATTCTTGAACCATGCCACCGCCTCCGGCCGCTGGTTGCGCGCGGCGGCACAACCGAGCTGGGCCCAGGCATAGGATTTCTCGTCATCGGGTAGTTGGCTGCCCATTCGCCGCAGGCGTTCGGCAGCGATCAGCGGCCAGGAATCGGCAGTGCGGTACAGCGCATAGATGGCGAGTTCGCGCTGGGGCCGCGTTTTCATCGGTGGCGTCTTGTCGAGGTAGCGCTGCGGCCGCCGGGCAATAGCCTCCATCGCCCGTCCATCCGGACGCTGCCCCGCCGGCAGGTACACCAGCAGCATTTTCGCGCCGCTCAGGTTGCCGTTCTCCAGGGCCAGCCGGATGCGGGTCCAGGTGTCTTCCGTGCCGAGAATGTCGCGGTCGAACATTGCCTGGAACACCGGCATGCAGCTTTCCGGCAGGACCTGGGAAGTGAACCAGAGCGGGCGCGCCTGGGACAGCACGCCGGACTCGCCCCGCGCAAGGCGCGCCTGAAAGGCGTAGCACGCCAGCTCCGGATCCTCCGTGCTGAGCTTCGGGTATTCGCGCATGAACGCGACCCATTCCTTGTCGCGGGCCAGCTGGCGCAACCAGTCGGCGCGCAGGCGGTCGGCCGAAAGGGCGTTCTTGTTCCTGGCCAGGAAGGCCTCGATGTCGCCGGTCGGAGTGTCGCTCAGTCGGGAACGCAGCTGCCAGTACTGCACGTACTGCAGCAAGGGGTAGTCCGGGCTGATCTTGCCGGCCCGCTCATCCACTTTGGCGATGTCGCCGCGCTGGAACGCTTCCCGGGCCTCGAGAAATAACTCCTCATCCGACGCCGCCAGTGCGGAGCAGGAAACGAACAGCAGGGCGGCAAGAAAATTCCTCATCAATGCTTGTGACGGTCCGGCGCGGGTAACGGTTCAACGCCTGTAACGGTGCAGTCGGGGGCTGTTTTCAGCAGGGCAAAATACAAAACGACATTATAAGGCGGCGGCACCACGGAAAGACGCATCACGACAGGAAAAGCGCATGTGCGGGATTGCGGGTTTCGTCCCGCCAGGCATAGCCCAGCTGCGCCAGGAAGCGCTTCAATGCGGGTTCATCACGGCGCGGGACCTGCATGCCCACCAGCACGCGGCCGAAGTCGGCACCGTGGTTGCGGTAATGGAACAGGCTGATGTTCCAGTCCTGCCCCATGCTGTTGAGGAAGTTCATCAGCGCCCCGGGGCGTTCCGGAAACTCGAAACGCAGCAGCCGCTCGTTCTTTACGCCCGGGGCGCGGCCGCCGACCAGATGGCGCACATGCAGCTTGGCCATTTCGTTGTCGCTGAAGTCCAGCGTCGGCAGGCCCTTGCGCCGCAGCTTCGCCACCAGCTTGCGGGTTTCGCCGCGGTCGCGGACCTGGACGCCGACGAATACATGGGCCTCCTTGGCGTCCGAGTAGCGGTAGTTGAACTCTGTGACGTTGCGGGCGCCGAGCAGGGTGCAGAACTGGCGGAAACTGCCGGGCCGCTCCGGGATGGTCACCGCCAGGATGGCCTCGCGTTTTTCCCCCAGTTCGGCGCGCTCGGCCACGAACCGCAGGCGGTCGAAATTCATGTTGGCGCCGCAGGCGATTGCCACCAGGGTCTGGCCGCGCGATTTGCGCCGGGCCGCCCAGGCCTTGGCGCCCGCGATGGCAAGCGCCCCCGCCGGCTCCAGGATGGAACGCGTATCCTCGAAGACGTCCTTGATGGCGGCACAGATGGCGTCGTTGTCCACCAGCACCATCTCGTCCACCAGCTCGCGGCACAGACGGAAGGTTTCTGCGCCGACCTGCTTCACGGCCACGCCGTCGGCGAACAGCCCGACTTGTGCGAGACGCACCCGCTCTCCCGCCGCAAGGGATCGCGTCATCGCGTCGGAATCCACCGGTTCGACGCCGATGATGCGGATCTCGGGGCGCAGGCGTTTCACGTACGCGGCGATTCCGGCGATCATTCCGCCACCGCCCACGGCGACGAATATGGCATCGATCGGTCCGCTGTGCTGGCGCAGGATTTCCATGCCGATGGTGCCCTGGCCGGCGATCACGTCGGGGTCGTCATACGGGTGAACAAAGCTCAATTTTTCGCGTTTGGCAATCTCCTGCGAATGGCCGTAGGCCTCGTCATAGGAGTCACCGAACAGCACGACGCGGGCACCGCGACCGGCAACGGCGGCGATCTTGATCTGTGGCGTGGTTACCGGCATCACGATGGTCGCGCGGCAGCCAAGTCGCTGCGCCGCCAGGGCGACCCCCTGCGCATGGTTGCCGGCCGAGGCCGTTACCACGCCGCGCTTGAGCTGCTTCGGCGGCAGGTTTGCCATCTTGTTGTACGCGCCCCGCAGCTTGAAGGAAAAAACCGGCTGCATGTCCTCGCGCTTCAGCAGGACCTTGCTGCCGAGCCGGGCGGACAGCGCCGGTGCCACCTCCAGGGGCGACTCGACTGCGACGTCGTAGACCTTGGCGGACAGGATTCTTTCCAGGTAGTCGGTTTTCATGGTGTATTGGGCGCTGGCGGCGGTCGGGTCATGCCAATCAAGAGGACCATCGAGCGTAGCAGCCGCCAAGGAGGCCGTGCAACCGCACGCCGTTTGTGCGCGGTCGGCGATGACGCTATCCTTGGAGGCAAATCGACTGTCTTGAAGCCATGACCCAGGATGAAATGAAGCAGGCGGTCGCCAAAGCGGCGATCGCTCATGTGCCCCATGCTTGCATCGTCGGCGTTGGCACCGGATCGACCGCCAACTTTTTCATCGAAGAGCTGGGCCGCATCAGGGGCCGCATCGAAGCCGCCGTGGCGAGTTCCGAGGCAACGGCTGCGCGCCTGAGGGCGGTCGGCATTACGGTGCTCGACCTGAACTCTGTCGATGAACTGCCGGTCTACGTGGATGGCGCCGATGAAGTCACTCCCCGCATGCACATGATCAAGGGCGGTGGTGGCGCCCTTACCCGGGAGAAAATCGTGGCAGCCGTGGCCGAGAAATTCGTGTGCATTGCCGACGAATCCAAGCTGAAGGCCGTGCTGGGTGCGTTTCCGCTGCCGGTGGAAGTGCTGCCGATGGCGCGCTCGCACGTCGGCAGGCGTCTTGCGGCTTTGGGAGGGCAGCCGGAACTGCGGCTGGACGCAAGCCAGGACAAGCCTTTTACGACGGACAACGGCAACCTCATACTGGACGTGTTCGGCCTGAACATCGCCGATCCGGTGGCCCTGGAGGCCGAGATCAACCAGATTGTCGGTGTCGTGACCAACGGCCTGTTCGCCCGGCGCGGGGCCGACGTGGTCCTGCTCGGCGGCCCCGGCGGGGTCCGGACCCTTACCGCTTGACCGGTCCGCCAAAAACCCCCGATTGAAACCTTTTTGTCATCTGGCCGACGTAGACTTGCGGATTCGCAAGCTGCTGTTGCCGAAGGGAGTTGGTAGGAATGCCTAATACCGAGCACACATCCAAGCAGTTCGACGCCGAGCTGGAGGCCGTGCGCGCCCGCGTGCTGCAGATGGGCGGCCTGGTCGAGGAGCAGATCAAGCTGGCACTCGACGCCCTGATTTCCGGCGACCTCGAGCTCTGCACCAAGGTCGAGAACAATGATCACATGGTCAATGCCCTCGAAGTCGGCATCGACGAGGATTGTTCCACGGTGATAGCCCGCCGCCAGCCCGCCGCCGGGGACCTGCGCATGCTGATGACCGTGGTCAAGACCATCACCGACCTGGAGCGCATCGGCGACGAAGCCGCCAAGATCGCCCGCATGGCCAAGCTCATTTATTCCACCGACCGGCTGCAGCAGCCGCGCACGGTGGAGATCCGCCGCATGTCGCAAATGGCGCTGGAAATGCTGCGCAAATCCCTGGATGCATTTGCCCGACTGGACCTGGCCGCTTCCGCGGACGTCGTGCGCCGCGACCAGAACGTGGACGAAGAATTCCGCGGCGTGCTGCGCCAGTTGATCACGTTCATGATGGAAGATCCGCGCACCATCTCGGTCTCCATCGAAATCCTGTTCATCGCCAAGGCGATCGAGCGCATCGGCGACCACGCCAAGAACATCTCCGAGTACGTGATCTACATGGTCAAGGGCAAGGACGTTCGCCATGTCACCCTCGAGGAGATCGAGCGCGAAGTCATGGGTTGAACTGCCAATCCTGGCGTTCAAGCCCTGACCGGGCAACGGAGGTTTGAGGCAAAATGACCGCAATGGAGACGTTTTCCACCATTGCCGCCGTTGACCTCGGATCCAATTCATTCCGGCTCCAGGTGGGTCGCGTCGTCGACGACCAGATCTATCCCCTCGATTCCCTGCGCGAACCCGTTCGTCTGGCGGCGGGCCTGACCCCGGACAAGCTACTCGATGATTCCGGGCAGGCTCGCGCGATGGAGTGCCTGAAGCGCTTCGGCGAGCGCTTGCGGGGCCTGCCCCCCGGTGCCGTTCGGGCCGTCGGCACCAACACCCTGCGCGTGGCCAAGAATGCCCGCGAATTCATGCCCCATTTCGAAGCCGCGCTGGGGTTTCCGATCGAGGTGGTGGCCGGGAGGGAGGAAGCCCGCCTCATCTACCTCGGCGTTTCCCACAGCCTGCCGGCATCCACTGAAACCCGGCTGGTGGTGGACATCGGCGGCGGTTCCACCGAATTCATCATCGGTGCCGGCAACCAGCCGCATCGCCTGGAGAGCCTGTACATGGGCTGCGTGAGCTACAGCCTGAAGTACTTCCCCGGCGGGAAAATCGGCAAGTCGGACATGAAGCACGCGGAGACCGCAGCGCGGATCGAAATCGAAACCATCAAGCGGCAGTTCTCGCGCAAGCACTGGCAGCAGGCGGTGGGTTCGTCCGGCACGGCCCGCGCGATCGCCGACATCATCGAAGCCAATGCCTGGAGCCAGTCCGGCATTAGCCGAGACGGCCTGGAAAAACTGCGTGGCGCCCTGCTGAGGGCGGGCGACGCGGCAAAGCTGGGCCTGCCGGGATTGAAGGACGACCGCATCGCCGTGCTGCCGGGCGGCTTCGCCATCATGAGCGCGATTTTTTCCGAGCTGGACGTCGAGCACATGGAGCTTGCCACCGGCGCCATGCGCCAGGGCATCCTCTGGGACATGATCGGCCGCGCGCACCGGCGCGACATGCGCGAGCTCACCGTGCGCCAGTTCGTCAAGCGTTACCACGTGGACGCAACCCACGCGCACCGGGTCGAGCGGCTGGCGCTGAAGCTGTTCGAGCAACTTGCCGAAGGCGGCAAGGATGAAAACGAATACCCGATGCAGATGCTGTCCTGGGCTGCGCGCCTGCAGGAGATCGGCTTGACGGTGGCCCATACCGGCTATCACAAGCATTCGGCCTACATCGTTGCCAATGCGGACATGCCGGGCTTCTCAAAGATGGAGCAGGGTCAGCTGTCGATGCTGGTGCTGGCCCATCGCGGCTCGCTATCCAAGCTGCGCGGGCTGGTGAAGCAGGACCACGACTGGTCGCTGCTGATCGCGCTGCGCCTGGCGGCGCTGCTCCACCGCAGCCGGTCGGAAGTGCGCCTGCCGGCGATTCAAGCTTCACGCAAGAAATCGACGTTTACCATGGAAGTCGACGCGCGCTGGCTGACCGCGAATCCGCTGACGGCGGCGGAGTTACGCGAGGAAACGCGCGACTGGAAGGGCCTGGGCATCGAGCTCGTCGTGCCCGGGCTTGCCGAAGTCGAATCGGCCCAGGAATCCCTCGGCGCTGAATAATCCGGCGCTGAGTATTACGGCTCTGCGTATTCCGGGACTGACTGATCCGGCGAGGATTGGCGTCATCCCGGCAGTCAGGCCAGCGCGCTAGCGCGACCCCAGTGCCTCT
>Ga0190271_10003243_pt1 | contig 10157 bp, 12 predicted proteins | sample Popmic356T_FD_133747 | JGI IMG/M metagenome (GOLD analysis project Ga0190271, IMG submission 133747) | Populus adjacent soil microbial communities from riparian zone of Weber River, Utah, USA - 356 T | ecosystem: Environmental > Terrestrial > Soil > Riparian zone | place: USA: Utah | collected... | reverse complement strand
TTCTACACGAAAGTGTTGGGTTTGCGGTTTGTGAAAAAAACCGTCAATTTCGATGATCCCGGTACCTATCACTTTTATTATGGTAATGAACAGGGCGCACCGGGTACCATTCTCACTTTCTTCCCATGGACCTATGTAAAACGCGGAACTACAGGCGTTGGCATGGCACCGAAATCGGGTATTCCGTTCCGGAAGGGAGCCTCGATTTCTGGACCAAACGTTTTGATGAATATAAAGTGAGGCATCGTCAACCCCTGGAACGGTTTGGTGAAAAACTATTGCCCTTCCAGGATCCGGATGGATTGGAATTGAATTTGATTGTTCCTTCAACTGAAGACAATCGAACAGCCTGGGAAACAGATGCTATTAAAAAAGATACAGCCACTAAAGGATTTCACAGCGTCATTCTCCGGCTGAGAGATATAAAACCTACCGCAGCTGTACTTACCGATATATTCGGTTATAAATTATTGAAACAGGAAGGGAATTACTATCGCTTTGTTACAGATGCAATTTCAACAGCCGCCATCGTTGATATTATTGAAGACGTAAATGGCAAGCCTGGTATTGTAGCGGGTGGTACCAATCACCACGTAGCCTTCCGTGTGAAAAATGAAGAGATACAGATGAAGATCAAGGAAAAAGTAATAGCGCATGGATTGAGGATCACAGATAAAATTGATCGCAATTATTTCTTCTCCCTTTATTTCAGGGAGCCGGGGGGAATTTTGTTTGAAATAGCTACTGATAATCCTGGTTTCACGGTAGATGAAGATGTAAAAGAATTAGGTACTCATTTAAAACTCCCTGTTCAATACGAGCCGGAACGTCCACAAATAGAAAAGCAATTACCGGTTTTGACGCAATAGTTTAATATAATAATGAAGGAAAATATGCACCGTAAAGAATTTATTACAAGTGGCAAATCATTAGAAGAAGCATCACGGGTTTTAATAATGATTCATGGAAGAGGTGCCAGTGCGGAAGATATCCTCACGATAGCAGACCATCTTAATGCGAAAGATTTCACCTTCCTGGCCCCGCAGGCAACCAACAATACCTGGTATCCCTATTCATTCTTGGCTCCACCGGCTTCCAATGAACCGTGGTTATCTTCAGCGTTGTCGTTATTAAATGAAATTGTAACCGATCTTGTGACAAAAGGTTTTGATAGAGAAAATATTTACTTTCTTGGCTTTTCGCAGGGCGCTTGCTTAACGCTTGAATTTGTAACTAGGAATGCAGCAAAATATGGCGGCGTGATAGCATTTACCGGCGGACTCATCGGTGATAAAATTTATCCGGAAAATTATTCCGGAAATTTTTCTGGTACAACGATATTTATTGGCAGCAGCGATCCGGATCCGCATGTGCCCGTAGAAAGAGTAAACGAATCTGCCACGCTTCTTGAAAAGATGAAAGCGCTGGTTACAAAGAAGATCTACAAGGGAATGGGTCATACCATTAATAAAGACGAACTGGACCAGGTAAACTCTCTTATATTTAAATAAATCACGAACACTTCACCGCAGAGAACAAGAGAAATCCAGATTCATTTGTTAACCAATCTCCAGTTAAGCAGCCCGATCATTAGTCTCCACCAATTGCTAAACCATGCTTCCCTTTGGCGTTTAATTGGACTAACTTTTCATGTACTGTCGTCAATAAATTTCTTACTGAGTCGATATTGACGTTGACAGTCACCATTAAAGTTATTCACTACAAAATTTTGAACTATGAAGAGATCAACCACGTGTATGCTAGTGCTTTTAACCTCCCCTATTCTTATGTATGCACAAAATATCGGAATCGGTACAGCCGTGCCAGCCGAAAAATTAGACGTTGCTGGTAATGTGAAAACAAACGGGCTGCTTATTTCAAATGGAGGAAACACCTGGGACCAACTAATGAGGAGTAATGCTAACGGAACTGTTGGATTCCGCAAAGGACATGGAGGCCAGGCAATTCGTTTTATTATCTGCCTTCAGGGAATTTATCCGAGTCCTGATTTTGGCCTCACTGGTGAACCCTTTTTAGCTGAAATAAAAATGTTTGCCGGAAATTTTGCCCCTAATGGATGGGCTTTTTGCGAGGGGCAGTTATTACCAATTAACCAAAATACGGCGTTGTTTTCTCTAATCGGAACATACTATGGCGGAAACGGACAAACGACTTTTGCATTGCCGGATCTACGGGGCGCTGTTCCAGTGGGAACAGGTACTTCACCGGTTGGATATATATGGACACATGGGCAGAAAACTAATTGATAAACGCTAATAAGCGCGAATGGGAACGCGAATTAACACGAATGTTTACGCGAATGAGTACGAATTAATACGAATGGGCGCGAATGTTTAACGCAAATTAAAACGAATAGGCGCCAATGACGAATACGAATAGAATTACCTATTAAAATCGGTGCAATACAATACGTATAAGATTGCTATGCTGCGTTCTTTCGTTTGTTTAATACATTAAATGCAATACGGTGAGTGTCTTGTTGAGAATGAATTAATGTACGGATAAGTCCGGATGAACTGGAATCTACCGCTTCGAGCGCTTCATCGTATGCGCGTTGAATAGCTTCTTCTCGCAATAAGGATGCATCAAGCATCGCTTGCCTGTCTTCTCCTAATTTATTCATTTTTACCAGCAACCAGGCACGATAAATATTACCCGAATCCATATTACCTGCAACGGGTTTTACCCCAAGTCGAATCATTTCTTCCCTTAGATCCAATGCAAATTGAAAGGTTTTCTCCGCCATTCGCTCGAACAGGCCCTGCAAATCCATGCATCTATCCTCCAGCAACTCATTCATTTTCTTATAACCATTGGCGCATTCATTGTTGATCAGTACAAGATCGTTTAATACTGTGGTAAGATTATTGTTAGAACTTTTCATAGAAGGTTTTCAGATATATACGGAAAAATTGTGCCTATTTATTTTAAACCAATGCCAATTAACAGCGCTGAAAATCTTCTCAAAAATAACTGCACAAGTATTAATCGATTATATAATCATAAAAAATTAAAAACATGAAAAAGAAAAATCCGGGAGCTGATAATAATCAGCCACAAGAAAAAAAGAAAATACCTCAAAAGGATGGTTCAGCCCTTGAAAACCTGCCCTCCAGGGAGGATACGTTGTTGAATCGTGAGAAAGAGAATAAAAAACAAAATCCGCCAACACCTCAAAATAAGGGGCATCAGCAACAATCAGAATGCAATGATGTCAATGCAGTTTCCAGGCAAATACTGGGTAGAATTCCAGGAGAAAATCAGGGAAACGACGAAAATGTAATCCCTGAGCAAGGACTTGGCAGGATACCAGATGAGGAAAGAGAGGAAGTGGAAGAAAAATCGAAAAATATCTGATTCTAACGCTTCATCCTATTTAGTTTACTGCTCAAACTGTGGAGAATTTTCCATCCCGCAGGAACAATCATAAAATCAAAAACATGAAAAAGAAAAATCCGGAAGCTGACAACGGTCAGCCAAAAAACAAAAAGAAAATGCCACAAAAGGATGATTCAACACCTAAGAATCTGCCCCCGAAAGAAGATATGCCCTTGAACCATGGGAAAGAGGACAAAAAACAAAATCCGCCTTCCCCTCATAAAAAGCCATATCAGCAGCAATCGGAAGGAATTGATCAAAATGTAATTCCCGAGCAACACACCGGCAGGATACCGGATGAAAACCGTGAAGAAGTGGAAGAAAAATCGAAAAATATCTGAAATAACGAAATAATCCTGCTCATTTTACTACTCAACCTGTGGAGAATTTTCCTTCCACAAGGGTAGATGTCTTTTGTTTAATTCTTCACGGGAAAAAATAATGTATAAAGTTTAATAGAATCACCAATAGCTTCCATTAAGATGCCGGGAAGACGGAAAGGCGGTAAGTATTAAAATTAATTCCTTAATTATTTTACCGACTTCCCGTCTTCCCGGCCTTGCTTCGCCGAATCCGCCACGGCGGAGAAGGCAAGCAAAAATCTAAACCGATACATTATCAGTCGGTTGGCAGTCATAGGAAATCATATATTTGATGTATTATTAATTGCTATGACCGAATCAGGATTCCAGCGCCTGAAAGCTGATATATTTCAACAACTTAACCATGGGCTGGATCCACGATTGACTTACCATTCAACAGTTCATACCAGCGATGTAATGCAGCAGGCCGAACGCATCGCGGCATCAGAAGGCATTACCGATCCAAGAATGTTAATCCTGTTACAAGTTGCAGCCTTATTTCACGACACCGGTTTTCTGTACTCCTATAAGGATCATGAGAAAAAGTCCTGTGAAATGATGGAGAAGGCCCTTGCTGACCGAATGTTTAAACCGTCTGAATTAGCCACGATAAAGAATATGATCATGGCTACTAAAATTCCACAATCGGCCCATACGCTGCCAGAAATGATACTATGCGACGCAGACCTGGATTATCTTGGCAGAGCGGATTTTGAACCGATCAGTGATCGTCTGCGGATAGAAATGTTTAATTATGACATGGTAAAAACAGAATCTGAATGGGATCAGCTCCAGGTTAATTTTTTTGAGAGTCATAGTTATTTAACCAGTTCTTCCCAACGTGATCGGAATCCTATGAAATTGCAACAACTTGAAAAGCTAAGGCAAAAAATAAGGTAAAATCGAAATGTGCTTCAATTATGAGTACCGGAAGATTCTGGCTTAGGTTATTTAATGTATATCCCAATGAATGGTGGATTGTAAAACGCCTTTATCTGCTACAATTTTTCCAGGGGGCAGGGACGGCATTCTTCTTTACTTCCGTGTTCGCGCAGTTTTTACAAAAGTTTCCTGTTACAGAACTCGCATGGGTATTAATCTATTCTTCCATTTTGTTATGGATAGCAGGATTTGTTTATACCCGCCTCGAGCATGCGCTTTCGTTCAAAAAGTTTAATATCTCGATTATTTTTATTATGGCAGCTAGTATCCTTTTGCTACGCGTGGGAGGATATTATGTAAAGTCTGACTGGTACTATTACCTGATGATGGCATGGTTCAATGTACTCTACCTGCTCAATAACCTGGAGTTCTGGGGAATTGCCGCTACGCATTTCGATCTCCGGCAGAGTAAGCGTTTGTTTGCCGTGATCAGCGCGGGAGATATACCGGCTAAATTTATCGGCTATACTCTTGCAGTGATCATAGTGCCTTTAACCGGTACACAAAACCTTTTATATATTGGAGCGGGTTGTATGTTCGCTTCCTTGATTTTCTTTAATGGACTTACCAAATCAGGTAAGCTGCACATACCTCATGCACATGGTAAGCATTCTCCTAAAAAGCATGGAACGAAACAAATCACCAAACTTGTATCGGAATTTACGACCAATGCTTTTATCCGACGCATTGCTTTTATTTCGCTCCTTACCGCTGCTGCAATTATTCTTATAAATTTTGGTTTTTATTCGGAAGTGAAGAAAGAATTCGAGGGTGATGTTGCCTTAGCGAGATTTATCGCTTTCTTTTATGCGGGTCTCCGTATAACAGCTTTGATTACAAAAATGGTATTTAGCAGCAGGCTCACCGCATCTATTGGTGTTCGGCCGGCATTATTTATCACACCTGTGGGAATGTTATTGCTCGTTTCCGCTATTTTACTTGCCAATGGGTTAAGCCCCGATGAGCGGGTAATTTTTTATCTGTTTGGAGTTACCTCCGTAGTAGTAGAAGTATTAAGAACTTCTTTTAATTCGCCTGTCTTATTAACCCTCATGCAGCCGCTCAGTACCTATGAAAGGCTCCGAGCTCATAATATTGTAAAAGGAATCATGGATCCTTTCGCTTCTCTTTTCTGTGGACTGTTTCTTCTAGTTTCTTTTACTATAAAACAACAATCAATCCTGCTGACCATTTGCTATGCACTGCTGATCATTGGAGTGTTATGGGTGATGGGGGTGATGTTGGTAAATCGTCAATACCTTCAAATGCTGGTGCATACAATCAGCACCCGTTATTTCAGCCAGGAAGATTTTAACCTGAATGATGAAAAGATTATTGAACAGCTAAGAATTAAAATGAAAACAGCTTCCGAATTTGAATTGCTCAGTATTATGCGGATGTTGGTAAGTAAAATCAATCCTGCTTCGGAACAGCTGATCACCGACTTGCTCCATCATCCTTCGGAACTGGTAAAAATGGAAGCCATCCGTTTAATCAGAAGCAAAAACCTCACTCAAGCGAAAGATAAATTAGAGTCCCTCTTGCAGGAACCGATCAGCGATGAAATCCGGCATGAAACGATAAAAATTATTTGCAGCCTGTTGACGGAAGAAAATGAAGCAGCCAACTACCTCAACAATCCTTCATCAGAAATACGGAAAGCCGCTATTACCGGACTATTGAATAATAAAAAGAGATCGATTCGTGAGAAAGGACAATCGGCGTTGGGAGATTTACTAAATGATAAACTCTTAAGAGATAAGCAGTCGGTAATTGCATTATTAAAAGAAGTAAAAGATGAATATGATCATCCCGGACACGCTCATCTTATTAATGATGCAGATCCCGCAATAAGAAATTTGGCAATGAAAGCGACAGGAAAAGCCTGTTCTTCCGAAACTCTTAATGCAATTTGGAAAAATGTTTATTCGGAAGAAAAGCAGGTGTTGACTTCCCTTTTTGAAGTGGGTTCAAAAGCAATACCACTGCTCACAACACAATTATTTTCTAACCCGACGCCTGCCACACTTAAAGAAAAACTTATTCTGCTGGCAGGTAAAATTGGAGGTGAAAACGCCGAGCAGCTTTTACTGCATTTATTAGAGAAGTATCCAGTGTTCAATTCGGTAACTATTAAAGCTCTTCATCGATGCAAGTATACGGCGGGAGAAAAAACACATGCCCTGCTCGAAAGTATTGCCCGCAAGTATATTTTATATGGCGTAGAACTATTGTATATGCAGCAAACCTTATCTGAAAAAGATTCACTCCAGTCGATCCTGAACAATTCAATCCATAACGAAATCCAGGAAATAAGAGAATTATTATTATGCCTTTTTGAATGTATGTATGACCGGCAGAAAATAAACCAGGTAAAATACGCGCTCAACGCGAATCAACGGGAAGCTATTGCCAATGCGATGGAGATTATTGAACTGACCGTTAAGAAAGATATCGGTAAGAACTTCTCTAAAATGTTTGAGACCAGCAATATTGAACAACGCTGTATTGCATTGCGTTCGCTGCTTACCGAAAAGCAGTCCGGAAAAATTGAACAGGTGCTTACTAAAGTCCTTTCGGAGAAACCTATATTTTACCTCGATTGGACAAAAGCCTGCTCGCTCTATATTTCAAAAAAAGGAGTTCATCCGGTATCCAGTTCGCTTATAAATAAATATCTTCATTCCGAAAGTGACTTGTTAAAGGAAACTGCCCGGTATGCTTCCACAAACAATTAATATTTATTATGGCTCTCAATACGGATCGTCTATTGCTTTTGGAAAAAGTACTTATTTTAAAATCACTTAGTATTTTTAAAGATACTCCTGAACATATCCTGGCCGAGCTTGCTCCATTAATGGAAGAAGAAGAATACGAACAACAAACGGTTATTTTCAGGGAAGGAGAAATGGGTGATTGTATGTATATCATTCATAAAGGGGAAGTAAAAATTCACAAAGGCAATATGGCACTCGCGATACTTAAAGAAAAAGAAGTGTTTGGTGAACTATCATTGCTCGACGCTGAAACCAGATCGGCAAGCGCTACTGCCAATACCGACTGCATATTATTTCGGATAAACCAGGAACCCTTTTACGAACTGGTAGAAACCAGAATGGAAGTAGTGAAAGGTTTTATCAAAATTCTTTGCCAGCGCCTGCGGGCTCAAAACGAGAAATCTGTTGCTTCGCCCCCAAATTTAATTCCCTAGCTGCTCTTTTGCTCAGTAGTAAACTAAATCAGATTAATTATTAATCCTGAAACACAATTTACTGTTTCGAAAGTTCCTTTATTTCTATCTTTCTGAAATCAATCGGCTGTCCTTCACTTTGCAGAGCAATAAATCCTTTGCTTAATAAGGTACCATCAATCTTGTATTGAGGAAGATGTCCTGTGACTACATTGCCGCCCACTTGTGGTTTTGAATAGCGCATCACCGTATCGCCATTGATAATATGAATAACGAGTGAATCTCCCCACACCATCAGTTCCGCTTTTACCCATTCTTCCATCCCATAAGTTTTTGAAGTGGAATTGATACAATGACGATCGTCTAATTTTCCGTTATAAACTATTTTGGTTCCGGGCGAACACATGTTGCCGGTAGTACGCGGCTTTCCATCATCGAGCCCCGCCAGGAATTGCATTTCTACAGAGATGGGCCAGTTTTGATCCTTTGGCATGGTATGCGGATCTTGCGAATGAAACATGATGCCACTATTGCGTCTAGCGTATTCGGGTCCACTTTTAAAAAATTCGCCAGTAAACCGGTATTCCAGTTTTAAATGATAAAAAGAGAATGGTGTTTTATAATAAAGGTGCCCGAAGCGGTTTTTGAATGAATCATACTTATCATAGCGTACTTTAATGATATCTTCTTCTACCCGAAAAGTATTACCATAATTATCGCCGGTTTCGTGGCCATTGATTTTAACCACCCAATCTTTGATGTCTTTCCCGTTGAATAAATTCGTCCATTCTCTTTTTTGGTTGGGTGATAAAACGGACTTACAGCTACATACAAAAAGTAAAATCGTAAGTGAAATAGCCGCGAGTAATCTCATAATAGCTTTGTTAAATTGGTTATCAATATTACGTAGGATCCTACACTCTTTGGAACACTACGGTGGTTTTCTCAGGGTCTTCGTATTTCGGAAAGTTAAACCACCGTAGTCTTAATAAATTTCAGGATTTACCGGAAAAGGCAATCGTTCACCCTTTAAACCAGCAATTACATTCAGCGCGGCAATTCTTGCCATTCCTTCTCGAGCTTCAATAGTTGCAGAACCTATATGCGGGAGAATGACGACATTTGGCATATCCAGTAGCACATTATCCGGTTTCATGGGTTCGGGATTCGTAACATCCAGACCCGCTCCCCAGATCATTGAGCTTTTCAATGCTTCTTTAAGGTCCAACTCATTATGTATTCCTCCTCTTGCCGTATTAATAAAAATGGAAGTTGGCTTCATTTTGCTGAATGCCTTTTTATCGAATATTTCTCTTGTTTCATCCGTAAGGGCGCTATGAACAGAAAGGATATCACTTTGCTGTAACAATTCATCAAAACTAACCTTCACTGCACCCAATTCTTTCTCTGCTTCCCGGTTAGAACCACGGTTATAGTAAATCAGTTTCATATTGTATGCGCCTTTGCATCGTTTAGCTAATTCATAACCTATTTTACCCAATCCGAAAATACCAAGAGTTTTGCCATATATCTCAATACCGAGATTTGCAACAGGATCGTAGTAACCCCATTCATTTCTCGCAATAGTCTTATGCAGGTAGATTGCTTTTCTTGAAACAGCCAACATTAACAAAAAGGCGGTATCCGCGGTTGCATTGCTCAATACATTCGGCGTATTGCCAACTGGGATTCTTAGACGAGTAGCTTCCCCTACATCCAGATGATCGTAGCCAACCGAAAAAAGAGAGATTACTTTAAGATTGGTACATTGACTCAGAAATTCTCTATTGAGCTTATTGTGGCTCACACTTAAGAATGCGTCGTGCTGCTTACAAATACTGACCAATTCTTCAAATAACAAATCACGTCGCTCTGTGAATTGAGTAATGGTATGCCCCGCTTCTTTTATCAGGTTGGTAGCAATGTCTGGTATGATACGGGAGATGAAAACTTTCATACAAATTCAATAATTGTGCAGTAAACTAACTTAAATTTTGAAACTATTGTTGCTAGGGTATACTCTAATAACTTGAACTTTTCCCCCGTCCGAATGGATTCATCCGGGCAGGCCTTAAGGCTCCCGACCCAGGTAGGGATCACCCTAAGTCTCGCGCTGCGCCTCCCGCCGATGGCGGTACTCACCCCAGGGTGGTTATCACCAAAAGTAAATTCATCATTCCTTTTTCGAATAATAGTGAGAAATATACTTTAATAAATATTCATTTAGACTTTCTAAAATAATCACTCATAAACAATAATTGATA
>Ga0190271_10003242_pt1 | contig 10158 bp, 9 predicted proteins | sample Popmic356T_FD_133747 | JGI IMG/M metagenome (GOLD analysis project Ga0190271, IMG submission 133747) | Populus adjacent soil microbial communities from riparian zone of Weber River, Utah, USA - 356 T | ecosystem: Environmental > Terrestrial > Soil > Riparian zone | place: USA: Utah | collected... | reverse complement strand
TCGTCCACCCGCCTGCGTTCGTCTCGCCCCCAGCGATGGTGTGTCTGCGACCACCGCCCATCACCGGGCACTTGGCTTCCGTATCCATGTTCTTCCTCTCCGATCCTGGTTCGTGTTCCTGTGTCGACGTGCTTCGCAAAGTAGAGATGACGGGCACACATGCTGCCTCTGCCGGACATCGCGCAGCGGAGCGAGTGTAGTCCCAAATAATAATGGCTATCAAGTAGTAGTTTTCAGCATAAAGGAGTTGCTCCTGCCTCTCGGTCCAGCTAAGCTGGTTGAGAGATGGCCAGTGGCTCCTCTGCTGAACGGTACACGCGCTTGCGCGCTGGCTGCGCGGATCGCGGGTTGCGGCTGACGCCTCAGCGGGAGGTGCTGCTTCGCGAGTTGAGCGAGGCCCTGGGCCACCCCACGGCCGACCACATGGTGCAGCGCGTACGGAGGGTGCTGCCGACCGTCTCGCACGCCACTGTGTACCGGAACCTCCAGGAACTGGTGCGCGAGGGCTTGATCGGAACGCTCGAGGTGGCGGGCGCCGCGGTCCAGTTCGAAGTGAACACGGACGATCACCACCACTTCGTCTGCCGCCAGTGCGGGCACGTCTGGGACGTGTACCTCTCCAGCCTTGATGTCCGGATCAACCGGCGGCGGACCGAGTTGGAGGGCTTTCAGGTCGATCGCCGCGACGTGCAACTGCACGGCGTGTGCGCGGACTGCCGCTAGTCCGCTCCCTTCCGCCCTATCTCCTCTCAGCCGTCGATTGACGGGGCGTTCCGCCTCAGGAGCGCCGGCGTCGCCGCGCAGCCACTGCCAGGCCCAGCGCGAGCAACATGACCGCCGCTGGTTCCGGGACGCCGACGGCTTCGGCTAAGGCGTTGCCAACGATCCGATGGGCCGCGGCTGTCGGATGCACGGTGTCCCAGAAAAAGTAGTTGTCCGGATCGGCGCAGGCGTTGACGACGCCTGCAGGGCTGCCGGTCAGGCACGGTGTGGAAGCGGTGGCGAGTCCAAACGCGGCTGGATCTGCCGAGATCATGGTGAGCAGCGCGAACGTGTCGAAGGGCGTGATCTCGATGCCTGGCAAGAGACTGAGGCCAAAGAGCGCGGAGCTCAGCCCCGCATTGAATCCGCCTGAGAGCGCCTGCAACCCCGCCTGCTGGACTGGGGACAACGACAGGCCGTACGGCGTCAGCGAGAGGTCCGGCATGTTGGGCACCAGGAATCGCCGTGCCCCGGCGCCGTACAACGCGCCAATACCGTTCGCGAGGTTGGTGACGGCGTTGGCCGCTGTCGCGCCGCTCGGATCGATGAACAAATCGTTTGCCCCTCCCCAGACGACGAACAGCGTGCCGTCGGGGTCCGCCACAGGTCCGGCCCCAAGGTACATGAGCACCTGGTTCGTAAGACCTGTGTTGGCGAGGGCCGGCTGGCTGTAAATCACCGCCGAGAGATTATCGGTTGTCGTTGACGTACCTGGGAACGTGACGGGCCCCGTGGCGGAGCCGAGAAACGCGTAGTTCGTTCCGCCGGCCATGGCCGGGGCGAGCGGTATGCCGAGCCGCGCCGCGAGGATTTCAACGGCCACCGGGCCGTTGGAGGCCCTCTGGTTGTAGGGCGCGGGCGGAAATGCGCCGCCCGTCGCGATGAAGGCATTCCCCTGATCGGAGAGGCTGTCGCCAATGACGACCAGCGTGGTGATTGGACTGGCGAACGCAACCACCGGAACCAGGACGACGAGTGCGGCCAGCGCCAGAATCTTCTTGAGCATTTGACTTCTCCAGGATCGTGCTGCGGCACACGATGACACGTCTGTCCCTCGTCGAGCAATGTTGGCGGCGGCGTGCCCGGCGCGATTCACTTGCCCGGACGAACAGAGTGTCGGGCGGGAGAGGGTCTGACAACTCAGCCTTATCGGACCGCGACACGCGAGAGTGGCGGCCGTGGCGATCGTCGCGACCGCTCAGGCGGGGTCCATCCCCTCCGCCGCCCACAGGCCTTCGTAGCGAACCACGCGTCCGAATGCGTCGGTGTCCAGGAGCGCGGTGAACGGCTGGGTGTCCACCACGGCCCGGTAACGAAAGGACCGCTCGCCCTCCCGTGTGTATGTCTGCTCCAACGGCTCGAGCCGAAGCTCCGGAAACCGTAGCCATGCGCTCCGGACGGGCGCGCTCTCGCCGACCGCGAGCCCAAGGCGCAGGATCGGCAGCGTGTTGGTGGCGGGTGTGAACCCAAGGTCCACGTCCAGCGCGCCCGCCAAATCTGGCAGCGCAGCGCCGTCGCGCATCCACTGCCCTTTCCCGCTGGCCGTGAGCGCGAACCGGGTCGGCCCTCCGCCGGCATTGCCCTCGATGAGCGCCGAGCGTGTGCGCCAAGCCGGGTCGCAGTCGATCGAGTAGCTCAGCCGGGCGGTGACGCCAGCGTCCTCAACAACGAGTTTGCCGCTCAGTCGCCATCCTGCAGCCGTGCGGACGGCGCGAGCCTCCTCGAATCCCGGCACGTCGAGGCGCCGCCATCGCATGCACGACGCCGCGGGAAACGGTCGAAGGGTCATCGCGCGACGGCCTTGCGCTTCCGAGCGGCGCGGCCGCCGGCCTTCGACTTCGCCGCCCGGGCCGCCAGCACCTCCGGGAGCCGGTAAGCCTCACGGAACCAGTTCGTGAGGGGCGGCTCCACTTCGTCGCGATGCCGTATATGCACCAGGTTGCCGACCTTGTCCTTCGACTTCCGGTCGGCCCGCCGGACGCGTGGATCCGCAAGCGCCCGTCCCAGGAAGACGCAGACCTCCAGTGCCTTCCGCTTGGGGCGGACGAAGACATAGCAGACGTCGCGGGAGAACATGATGCAACTGCCAGAGGCGTACACGCGCTGCTCGCCCAGTTCGACGAGCGACTCACGCAGGCGCTCCCAGGCGTCGCGCAGGTCGTCTGGGAGGTCCCCAGTCAGCGCCCTTTCAGTAGTCGTCCAGCAGTCGTGCGCTTCGCCCTCTTCGATCCACAACTTGCAGTGGTAGCACTCGCGCCCCGGCATTGGTGGATCCTACCGCGGTCGCTTCCGCATACAATTTTTCCAGGACGCTTCCCATCCATGTCTGGCAAGGGGACGATTCGTGACTAGGACCTCGGGCGCGCCGGTGCCTGCGGAGGGCGGCCGGCTCATCGTCATCACTGCACCGCTTACCGAGATCATCGACCACGCCGGGTACTTCATCCAGATGAGCATGGCCTCCTTGCCGATGTGGCTCGAGGGCATTCTCAACAAGAAGTACCCGGACTGGCGCCGGCTCGAGCGCACCGCCGACGGCACGGCGCGCTACATGCCTGCCGGAGCCAGGGTGCTCGAAGCATCTTTGCTGCGGCACTATGCCGCAGCCGATGTGGTCTGCTGCTATCCGGATGATGTCGATGCGTTCATAGGGCCACGAACTCGCGTCGTGGCCATCTCGACGCACAACCCGCTGGGGGTGACGTTCGCTGCCGGCGTGTATACCTCAATCTTTGGCTCGGCCAGGCAGCCGATCAATTCGTTCTACGCGCGTCAGATGTTCGAGCGGGTCAAGTCCAACCCATGGCGGCCGTCGTTTCGCGTCATCGTCGGCGGCTCGGGCGGTTGGCAGATCAGCCAGACGAATGCATACGAAGAGCTGGGCGTCGACTGCGTGGTAGAAGGGCGCAGTGAATCGGAAGAGATCTTTGCGCTGTTCGACAAGGCCGTCAACGGGGACGCGCTTCCACTCAAGACCGACGTCAGCCATCCGGTCACGCGCGAGGCGATTCTCTTCCCCGACAAACGGACGACGTTCGGTGTGGTCGAGATGACGACGGGGTGTGGGCGCCGGTGTCAGTTCTGCCTGCCGGACTTGAATCCGCAGATCGATCTGCCGCGCGACAAGATCCTGGCGCACGTGCGCGCCAACGTGCGGGACGGCAACAAGCAGATCTCGCTGGCGACCGAGGACATGTTCATCTGGGGACAGGTCCACACGTCCACCCCGTTCTATTTCCCGAATCGCGAAGCGCTGCTCGATCTATTCCACGAAGTGGTCAACACACCGGGAGTCGAGCAGCATGTGCTCAGCCACGCGACGATCGCGCCCGCTGTGGTGGATCCAGTCCTGATCGAAAAGCTCTCGGCAAGCCTGCTGGACAAGAGCCCGATTCACCTGCCGTATTTGAGCACCCATCCCAAGCACAAGGCGCTGGTGCCGCTGATCGGCCTCGAGACCGGATCGGTGGCGGCGGGCCGGCGCATCATGCCGAGCAAGGCCGTGCCGTTCCCGATCGACGAGTGGCCCAGCGTCGTCATACGCGGCCTCGAAATCCTCAACAAACACAACTGGTTCCCGGCCATGACGCTCATCGTCGGCAGCCCGGATGAGACGGACGACGACGTACGGGCGACCCTTGACCTGATCTGCGAGGTGGAGCGCCGCGGGCTGTTCGCGTTCTTCATCCCATCGATCTTCACGCCGCTCCACGACACGCGCATGGAGAAGAAGAAGGGCGTGACCGAAACGCGCCTGCTCTCGCCGCTGCAATGGCAGCTGATGATGAAGTGCTGGAAGATGAACCTGCGGCCGGGGCAGAACAGCTGGTGGGCGCCGACGGTGTGGCGGCTCGGCGCGCTGGCACTCTGGGCGTTTCGGTTGCGAAAGATGAACGGGCCCGATTTCACCTGGCCGCTCTTCATGTTTGCGAGCGCGTTGCCGGAAGGCCTGATGGCCCGACTCGGCAAGATCTACGAAGGGCGCCCGCTGACCATCAAGAGCCGCAAGGAGCTGCTCTCGACGATCAAGCCGTCGATGCGGAGATATCTGCGAGACGACACGGGCGACCTGCCTGACGAAGAGAGCCCCGGCAGCGCCCCACGCGTCATCAGTCTGGCAGTGTCCTAGTGGAGGGTCGCGAGACCCGCCTTGCGTCATCAGTCCTCCCTGCGTGCGAATTACTTCCCATGGCGCGGGACTATCTCGCGGCCGCCGCGCCAAACGTCAGCCGCACCGTCGCCGACGGCCTGAAATTCGTCAGAGACGAGTGACGGCGAAGCGGAACACTCCTTGCCTCTTGTCAGACATGAGGATTGAGAGGAGAAACGCTCGAATGCCCAAACTCCCCTGGCTTGCCTTGGCGGCTCTCGTCGCGGGCTGCGGCGACACGCCCCCGCCGGCACAAGCGCCTGCTCCGGCGCCGCCGCCGTACTCCAACCTGGCGCAGCTGATGCGCGGGATTCCCTTCCCGAACTCGAACATTCTGTTCGACACCCAGACCACCGACCCCGGCGAGAAACGCGAGCCCGGTGAAACCCGGCGAGGCGGCGCAACGGCGGACTTCGGCAACGTGTACGGCGGCTGGCAGGCAGTGGAGAACAGCGCCCTGGCAGTCGCGGAAACAGCCACGCTGATCATGGTGCCCGGCAGGTCGTGCGAGAACGGCCGTCCGGCCCCGGTCGACCGGGAGGACTACCGGCGCTTCGCGCGCCAGCTGGCCGACGCGGGGCTGGCCGCCTACAAGGCCGCGCAGTCAAAGAACCTGGACGCGATGGTCGAAGTCAGCGGAACGGTGTCCGATGCGTGCGCGGCCTGTCATGAGGTCTACCGCGACAAGGACGACCCCAAGGAGCGCTGCATCCCATGAGCGCACCGAGGATGTGTCAGGCAGGCGTGAGGGTAGGATTCTTCCGTGCTGGCCGGGCAGACGCCGGGGATGACAGTATTCGACGTCCGCCACCTGTCCAAGACCTACCGCATGGGCGACGTGGACGTGGTGGCGTTGCGCGACGTGACTCTGGCGCTCCCCGAAAAGGAACTGGTCGTACTGCTGGGCCCCTCGGGCTCGGGTAAATCCACGCTCCTCAACATCCTCGGGGGCCTGGATGTCCCCACCTCCGGCCAGGTGTTCTACCGGCAGACGGAATTGACGAGGGCCGACGAAGCGGAACTGACGGCCTATCGGCGCGAGCACGTCGGCTTCGTGTTTCAGTTCTACAACCTGATTCCCAGCCTGACGGCGCTCGAGAACGTGACGCTCGTGACCGACATTGCACGCGCTCCGATGACGGCCGCGGACGCGCTGGAGCTGGTGGGCCTTGGACCACGGCGCCATCACTTTCCGTCGCAGCTCTCCGGCGGCGAGCAGCAGCGCGTGGCGATCGCGCGAGCCATCGCCAAGCGTCCCAGCGTGCTGCTGTGCGACGAGCCCACCGGCGCGCTGGACATCTCCACGGGCATCATCGTCCTCGAGGCCATCGCGCGCGTGAACGCGGAACTGGGGACGACCACTGTGGTCATCACCCACAACGCCGCCATCTCGGCGATGGCCGACCGCGTCATCCGGCTCGCCGACGGCGCGGTGGCATCGATCGAGGAACGCCACGGCGTCAAGCTGGCTCCGAGAGACCTGTCATGGTGAGCCAGCGGTGATCTCGGCGCTCAACCGCAAGCTGCTGCGCGACCTGGTCGCGATGAGGGGACAGGCCTTCGCGATCACGATGGTGGTGGCGTCTGGCGTCGCCATCTACGTGATGTATCTCTCGAATTTCGAGTCGCTCCGCGAGACGCAGCGCGCCTACTACGAGCGGTCGCGATTTGGCGACGTGTTCGTGTCGCTGAAGCGGGCGCCGCTCGCGCTCGGCGCCGAGATCGCGCGCATTCCTGGCGTGTCGGCGGTGGAGACGCGGGTGGTCGCCGGCGTCACGCTGGACCTGCCGGGCCTGGACCAGCCCGCTCACGGACGGCTGGTCTCCATCTCCGCGGAGCGCCGGCCGGCAGTGAATGACCTGTTCCTGCGGCAGGGACGCTGGGTGGCACGCGGGCGGGCCGACGAGGTACTGGCCAGCGAAGGCTTCGTCACCGCCAACGGCCTGGCGCCGGGCGACTACGTGCCCGCCATCATCAACGGCCGCCGGCAGGATCTCCACATCGTCGGCGTGGCGCTCTCCCCGGAATACGTCTACAGCATCCCGGCGGGCGAGATGGTGCCCGATGACAAGCGGTATGGGATCTTCTGGATGGACGGGCAGGCGCTGGCGGCCGCGCTCGACATGGCGGGCGGATTCAACGATGTCTCCGCCAAGCTGGCGCCGGGTCTCGCGCCCGACGACGCCGTGCGCCAGCTGGACCAGCTTCTCGAACCGTACGGTGGATTCGGAGCGGTACCGCGCGCGCTCCAGATCTCGCATTGGATGCTCGAGAGCGAGCTGAACCAGCTGCAGAGCTTCGGCTTCCTGTTGCCCCTGGTCTTCCTGCTCGTCGCAGCCTTCACGTTGAATGTGGCCCTGACCCGCGTGCTGACGCGCCAGCGCCCGCAGATCGCGTCGTTGAAGGCGCTGGGCTACGGCAACGCGGCAATCGGCTGGCACTACGTCAAGTGGTCGCTCGTCATCGGCGGCGCGGGCATGGCGATCGGGCTGGCGGTGGGCGCGTGGCTGGGCAGCGCCATTGGCAACCTCTATAACCAGTTCTTCCGGTTCCCGGCGCTGATCTTCCATGTCCCGCTCCGCGTGGTGATCGGCGCCGCCACCCTGACCGTGGCGGTGGCGGGCGCAGGCGCGCTGGCTGCCGTCCGCCGTGCCGTACGGGTGCCGCCTGCCGAAGCCATGCGGCCGGAAGCCCCCGCGCGCTACCGCCGCGGCGCGATCGAGCGATGGTTCGGGGTGCTGCTCGGCACCACCGGGCGCATGGTGATGCGCAACATGATGCGCCACCCGTTCCGGGCGGTGGCTTCGGTGTTCGGTATCGGCCTCGCGGTTGCCGTGTTGATGATCGGCCTGGTGTTCACCGAGATCATGGACCGGCTGATCGAGATCCAGTTTTCGGTGGTCGAGCGGCAGGACGTCACGGTCACCTTCACCGAACCCCGCAGCTCCGAGGCGCAGCACGCCCTGGCGCGCCTGCCGGGCGTGCTCGCGGTGGAGCCGCAGCGCACCGTCGCGGCGCGCGTGCGGGCGGGCCATCGCCAGCGCAATCTCGCCATCAGCGGCGTACCCCCTGCGCCCCGGTTCAGGCGCATCATCGACGCCAGCGGCCGCTCCATCCGGCTGCCGCCGGCCGGCGTGGTGTTGTCCAAGGCGCTCGCCGACGTACTGGGGGTTTCGACCGGCAACACGCTGATGCTGGAGGTACTCGAAGGGGCTCGTCCGGTCCGATCCGTGGAGGTGGCGGGGGTGGTGGACGACATGATGGGGCTGGCCGTCTACATGGACCTCGACGCGCTCCACGGCATGATGCACGAGGGCAACGTCGCCACCGGGGCCCTCCTGCTCGTCGACGCCAACCAGGAAGGGCCTCTCTCGAAGGCTCTGAAGGAGCTGCCCGCCGTCGCCGGCGCCGGATTCAAGGCCACGGTGGTCGAGAGCTTTCGCGACACGATGGCCTCGAACATGAATCTCACCATCTTCATCAACGTGCTGTTCGCGAGCGTGATCGCCTTCGGCGTCGTGTATAACACTGCCCGCGTGTCCCTGTCCGAACGGAGCCACGAGCTGGCCAGCCTGCGCGTCCTCGGGTTCACCCGAGCCGAGATCTCGCTCGTGCTGCTGGGCGAGCTGGCCACGCTGACCCTGGCAGCGCTGCCGACCGGCGCCGTGCTCGGCTACCTGCTGCTGGCCGCTATCATGCAGACCGTGCAAAGCGAGGTGTACCGGATTCCGCTCTACGTGTCGCACAAGGCCGTCGCCTGGTCGTGCCTCGGCATACTCGGCGCGGCGATGGCATCGGGCCTGATCGTGCGGCGGCGGCTCGACCGGCTGGATCTGGTGGCGGTGCTGAAGGTGCGGGAATGACCCGGCCGCGCTGGAAGCATGTCCGGATGGCCGGCGTGGCGCTGGTCGTGGGCGCAATCCTCGCGGTGGCGTTGTGGCCCGATTCGACCACGGTGGACCTGGCCCAGGCGGTACGCGGGCCGATGGAAGTGACGCTCGACGAGGACGGCGCCACCCGCGTCCGCGAGCGGTTCGTGGTGTCCGCGCCGGTCGCCGGCCGGCTGCAGCGTATCGAGCTGGAGCCGGGGGAGGCGGTCGTGAAGGGCCGGACCGTGGTGGCGCGGCTGGCGCCCGCCGCGCCCCCGCTGCTGGACCCACGTGTTCGAGGGGAGTACGACGCCGCGGTGGCGGCAGCCACCGCCGGCACGGACCAGGCGCGCGCCGAGCGCGACCGGGCCGCGGCTGTGCTGGACCGGGCGCGGGCGGCGCTGCGCCGGCAGCAGGCGCTCAGCGAGGCGGGTGCCGTGTCGCGGGACGACCTGGAAGCCGCGCAGTCTGCGGTCGCCACCAGCGAGGAGGCGCTGCGGGCGGCCAGCATGGGCGTGACGCGGGCGGAACAGGAAGCCAGGCTCGCCCGCGCCCGGCTGCAGACGCCCACCACCATCGGCCGCATCGTGGACGTGGTCGCGCCCGTGAACGGCACCGTCCTCCGGCGACTGCGGGAAAGCGAAACCGTGGTGCCGGCGGGTGAAGGGCTGGTGGAACTGGGAGACCCCAACCAGCTGGAGGTGGTGGCCGATCTGCTCTCAACAGACGCCGTGCAGATCACTCCGGGCAGCCAGGTCCGAGTCGAGCAGTGGGGCGGCAGCCATCCCTTGGCGGGCAAGGTGCGGCGCGTCGAGCCATCGGGCTTCGTCAAGGTGTCGGCGCTTGGCGTGGAAGAGCGGCGGGTCAACGTGATCATCGACCTCCACGATCCCTCAGCCGCTACGCGGGCGCTCGGGGACGGCTACCGCGTCGAGGTGCGAATCGTCGTATGGCGCGCTGACGACGTGCTGAAACTGCCGGTCGGCAGCCTGTTCCGCCGCGGCAGCGACTGGGCCGTGTTTGCGGTGGCCGGTGGCCGCGCGACGCTGCGCCCGGTCACGGTGGGCCATCGCAACAACGACGAGGTGGAGATTCTCGGTGGCCTCTCTGCTGGGGAGTCGGTCGTCCTTCACCCGCCAGATACCCTGACGACGGGGGCGCGGGTGGTCCCGCGGCCGCCCGGGTAGCGACGCCCTATCGCGCCGGCGCCCCGCTAGAGGCGGAGCCTGCATGCTCGTCGGTCGGAGGCGGAGCCTCGCTAGACGTCTTGACCGCTGGACATGACCTGCGCCTGCGCCGCGAAGTCGCGTCCGAAGCGCCGGACATCGTCCCAATCGGTGTACTCGTAGTCGCGGCTGGTGTCGGTATCTCCGCCGG
>Ga0190271_10003241_pt1 | contig 10159 bp, 9 predicted proteins | sample Popmic356T_FD_133747 | JGI IMG/M metagenome (GOLD analysis project Ga0190271, IMG submission 133747) | Populus adjacent soil microbial communities from riparian zone of Weber River, Utah, USA - 356 T | ecosystem: Environmental > Terrestrial > Soil > Riparian zone | place: USA: Utah | collected... | reverse complement strand
TGCTGCGTCGCTATTCAGCTCCGCTACGAAGGTCCGTGGTCGATTTTGGACGAATCGATATGGTCCCTCACGTCGCGGCGCGTAAAACGCATCAGCGGCTCTAAGTATTCTCGTTCGCACCCCCAAAACGACTTTTGCAACACTATCCGCACTTCTCGGATGCTACACGATGTCCGCTCCTATGCCGCTGTTGGAGGAGAAGCGGACATGAATGGCGCCCTGGCCCGCGACGATTTATTGGCAGACGGCCGAGTATCTTAAGTTTTCGGGTGCGTCCTTATCCGAAGTTCGCAAAACCTGACAGCTTGGCTGTGCGAACTTCGGATCCGGCACTCCACGTGTCGCGTCAATTCCTGAGACTGGTCTGCGGGGTATTCGCCAGGCGATGCACGGTCCGGCTGAGAACGCGAACACCGGCAGCGAAATTCTGAAGGTCCAGTGCTTCGTCCGGGTTGTGGCTTCCGTTCGCGTTGCGGACGAGGATAACGGCCGACGGAATGCCCGCCCGCGCGAACATGGCGGCGTCGTGCCCGACAGTCGGCATGCGTTTGGTCGCGATGCCGTCCGTGCGTGCGCTTTCCTCCAGCAGTTCGATCAGCCGTCGGTCAAGCGCGGTCGGCGGTGTGCCGACCTCCTGGCCGAGGTCGAAGGTGACGCCGCGGCGGCTCTCGATGTCCTTGACCAGTTCGAACACGAGCGATCGCGCAGCATCCTGGGTGGATTTGACAGAGGCGCCGATGTTGAGGCTGAACCGGACCTCGCCTGCAACCTTGGTCATCGCGTGCAGGGTCTGATCGGTGGAAAACTTTCCGACGGTGACGACGAAATTGTCGTCGCCCTCGGCGATCCGGCCTTTCCAGAAGGCATCAAGACCGAGCGCCAGTTCGGCGACCGCAAGAACGGCGTCCTGGCGAAAGCTCCGTGGCAATGCGGCCGAGTGCGCCCAGGCTCCCGCGCATCGTGCTTCGGGAAAGCGCACATTGCCGCGGACCGCGGTGGCGACGCCGACGGGCAGGTCGCTGGCATCGAGCAGCGGTCCCTGCTCGATGTGGAGTTCGAGAAACGCCGTAACGAGCGTTGAATCGAGCAGGGGAGCCAACGCCTCGCCTTGTCGCGGATATCCCGACTGCTGGATGTGATGCCGCAGGGAGCGTCCGCTATCGAACCTGACGAGGTCGCCGATCTCGTCCAGTGTCGACAACCCCAGCATCAAGCGGCTGCCGAGATAGGCCGTGCCAAACCACGGACTCTCCTCACATCGCATCGCCACTGCGCGGACAGGGTAGCGGCGGCTCGACGTGTCGGCGCTCGCCGCCGCGAGCACCGCAAGGCCTGCGGCCACGCCGGCGAGGCCGTCGTAGTTGCCGCCGTGGGGGACCGAGTCCAGATGCGAACCCGTCGTGACGCATGGTGTCGTCGGATCGACGCCGGGCATCAGGAACTGGATGTTGCCGAATGCGTCGTTCAAGACCTGAAGCCCGTGCCGTCGCGCGAAGTCGCGCACGCCATCTGCCGCGATCTCGTCGGCGGGGCTCCAGGCTGCTCGCGTAATTCCGGGCTTGTCGGTGGTTTGCTGCCCGATCCGGTCCAGCAACTCCCAAACCTCGGTAATGCAGGTTTCGAGACGAGAGTCGGGATGGGCCATGCGCCTGATCCTTTGGAGCAAACTCTTGCTTACGTTCGAGTTCTCGATTGATCAACCTGTCTGCCTGAGATAATCCGGCTCCACGATATCGGCCTTTTCAGCGCCACGATCCATGCCGGCGCAGCACGGAGTGTTTGATGATCGGACGCCTGAACCACGTCGCCATCGCCGTGCCGAACGCGCTGAAGGCCGCGGAAATCTATCGCGCCTGCGGCGCCGAGGTCTCGGCCGCCGTGCCGCTGCCGGAGCACGGCGTCATCACCGTGTTCGTGATGTTGCCGAACACCAAGATCGAGTTCATCGAGCCGTTGGGCGAGGCCTCGCCGATCGCGAAGTTCGTCGAGAAGAATGCGGACGGCGGCATCCACCACGTCTGCTATGAGGTCGAGGACATTCTGGCCGCGCGCGAGCAGCTGAAGGCTTCGGGCGCGCGCGTGCTCGGCGACGGCGTGCCGAAGATCGGCGCGCACGGCAAGCCAGTGCTGTTCTTCCATCCGAAGGACTTTTCCGGCGCGCTGGTCGAGATCGAGCAGGTATAGAGGATGGTCCGTAGCGGCGTTCGCACCTCTCGGCGTCGTCCCTGCGAAAGCAGGGACCCATATGCCGTGTGGTCCTGGAACGAGAGGTGTTCGTTGCCTTCACCGCTGCAACGAGCGCAGCGATCAACAATAGGCTCCGGGGTTTTGGATCCACAGGCGAGCGAAGCGATGCCGTGCTTCAGAACGCCGATGCTTTGCATCGGCTATGGCGAAATGCGGGATTCCCGATCGCTGACTCGGCCCCTGATTGCGCTTGGCTTCATCGGGGTTACAAGAATGCGTGCTGCATGACCGTCGCGTCAGCGCTCGCAATCTATTTCATCGTCTGGTGGGTCGTGCTGTTCGCGGTGCTGCCGTTCGGCGTGCGCAGTCAGCACGAGGAGGGCGGTGGCGCAGAGGGCACTGACCCCGGCGCGCCGGTCGTGCACGGCATGGCGCGGAAGCTCGTCTGGACCACGGTTGTCTCCGCGGTCATCTTCGGCATCGGATGGGCCGGTTATCGCCTCGGCTATTACAACGTCGACAGCCTTGCGCGGTTTCTGGGCTTCAGCCGTTAGCCACCGTTCGGTCAGCTCACGACAGGCAGCCGCGTCGCCTGACTTGCCGCGAGCTGCCATTTGCCGTTGCTGCGGACGTAAACCTGCGTCCAGCGGAAATCGTAGTGCTTGTTTTCCCTGACGTTCAGAATCGGGCTCTTGGCCGCGAGGATGGCCGTGTCGCCGTGAACGCGGACGCTCACCTCCGACATCTCGACATCCTCGATTACCGGTTCCCTGGCGAGCAGCGAAACGATGCGCGCATCCCGCCCGTCTACCTTCCCCGAGCCGTGTGTGTGGGTGAATGTCTCCGTGTACATGGTCTTCAGTTTCGCGGTGTCCTTCGCCTCGATCGCCGTCTTCATCTCGGCACGAAACGCCAGCAGATCCTTGGTGACCGCGGAGACGTCCTGCTTCGGGGATTGCTCATGGGCCAGCGAGGCAAGCGGAAATGCAACCGCTGCCAGAAGACCCAACGAAACTGCACGTCGCGAAATCATCATCTGCTCCCGGGATATTCAGGTCGCACTTATCGCCAGGGCAATGCGCGATGGAAAGCTGAAATATCCCGGACCCGTTTGCACAAAAAAAAGCAGGGCTGCGAAGCCCTGCGAAAACTGTGTCGACCCAATTGATCCCTGATTAGGATTGGTTTGTTCGTACTTTGCCAGGGGTGACGCTGCTTGAGCGCGTCAGGGCTCCTCCCGAGACTTGGACCACCAGACAGGACGAGCCGAAGCCGAACCGATCTGAAGGCACGTTGATAGCCCAAAGATTTCGTGTTGTCATCAATTTCGGCAACAATCGTCCAGATTTGCGGCATTGCACAAAATCGATATTTGCATGTGTTTATGCGGACTTCACGATCGCGCCGCACAGCGCATGGGCGCCCGACCGGCGCGCATGGCCATTTCAATCGGCAACCTGACCGCGCCGGCGGTCAGTTGAAGCGAAATTTCACCCCGCCGTATACCGCCAGCCCGGTTCCGGGTTCGAACAGCGGCGAAGCCGCGTTGGCGCGTTCGGCGATGCTTGCGCTTGAGATGTACTTCACATTGGTCAGGTTCCTGCCTTCGAGATAGGCAGAGAACCACCGGCCATCGTCATAGCCGACCTTTGCGCCGAGGAGCGCGTAGGGCTGGCTCCGGACGGTGTTGGCGCTGTCGACGAAATACGACCGGGGAACCCATTCGACGTTGGGGCCTGCGAAATAGCCGAACGGATGCCGGTACAGCAGCTCCGCGCGGACGTAGTGCGGTGGTGCACCAGGAATGAAGTTGTTTCCGTATAGCGGCTGATTCCGGAAGTGAAAGTCGTTGAAAGTATAGGCGATGTTGAGCCAGAGCCGGTCGACGTTGCCCTGGCTGACGAAGATCGAAGCGAACAGCGACAGTCCGAGGCCCGCTTCGACACCCTGATGGAATGATTTGTTGGCGTTGACGACGTTGCAGGCACCGTGCGTGTTCGGATTGGTCAGGCACAGCAACTCGTCGGTGATATCGGCGCGATAAAGCGCGATATCCCAGGTGACATTGGGCCTCCGTCCGCGCGTTCCGATCTCGTAGGTGGTGGCGCGTTGCGGCCGGACGCTGGAGAGCGCGACGTTCGCGAATGAATTCTCGCCGAAGCTCGGGATCTCGGCACTGCGCGAAACGTTGGCAAAGGCCTGCCAGGTCGGGTCGATGTCCCACAACAGACCGGCACGCGGGTTCCACAGGTTGAATTCGGTCGCCCCCGACTGGTCGCCGTTGGACAGGAACCTGTCCCGCCGGCTGCGCGTCGCGCGGATGAATTGCGTGCCGCCGATGACAGCGACATGCGGCAGGACGAACAGCGAATCCTCCAGATACACAACGGTGTTCTTGCTGCGGTCGATCGAGGACGACAGCAGCGCGCCCTTTGCTGCTTGGGGGCCGTTGACGAATTGCCGGTTATCGATCTGACCATTGTGAACGTTGACGCCTGCGACGAAGCGGTTGCGCACCCCGCCGATGCCGCGATCGTCCACCACTCGGCCGAACACCCCGTAATCGTCGTACTGATAGTCGAGCCACTGGAAGATCGGATGCAGCAGGTGCCGATCCACCACGAACGCACCGGCCTCGACGGTGGTTTCGCCGAAACGGGCCGCCGTCTTGTTGGCGAGGCGCCAGCTGTCGATATTCCGCTGCTGGTGGTTGACGATGTTGGACGCCGCCGCGCTTTGCGGTGAATTGAGTGCGATGAATTTCGTGACGCTGCCGGGAATCTCCTGCCGCACGCTGTTGCCGTTGAGGTAGAACCGCGTCTCGATGTCCGGCGTGATCTGGTAGCCGATATTGCCGATGCCGCGCAACGCATGGCCTGCGCTGTGATCGCGAAAGCCGTCCACGCGTTGTGACGAGGCGGTGATAAAGCCGTCCCAACGGCCGTTGACGCCGGCCGCCTGCGCCTGCCCGCGGGTGAAGCCGAACGAGCCAAGGTCGACGCCGAAAGCGGCCAGCGGCGCATCGCGCCCCGACGCCGTGACGAAGTTGATGGCGCCGCCGAGCGAGGTGGCGCCATAGCGCAACGCGTTCGCGCCCTTGAACACCTCGACATAGCGATAGGCGGTGGGGTCGATCTCCTGAAAGTCGCCGTAGCCGTCGGCGGTGTTGATCGGGATACCGTCCATGTAAAGCTGCACGCCGCGCAGGTGGAAGTTGCGCGACAGGCCCGAACCACGGATCGACAGCCGCGAGTCCTCGCCCCATTTCGGCTGCACGAACACGCCCGGCACGTAGTCGAGCACGTCCTTGATGGTCGCAGCCGGCGTCGAGGTCCTGTACTCCTCGGCCCGAACGATGGCGACCCCGCCGGGGGTGAACTGGATCTCGGTCTGCGCCTGTTGCGCAGTCGGAAGGGTGAGAGAGCCGTTACTGTTTTGCGACGCCTCGACCGTCGTGACCGGCAGCGTATGGCCCTCTTGAGCGGTTGCAGGCGTCACGACAACGAGCGTTGCGGCTGTGACAAGCCACAGACTGCGCGCGTGCGCAGATTCGAGAGGCATGGATGGACACTCCGGCTGAACCGATGACGGGTTTGCAAACCGGCGCCTGGTGCGCGCCGTCGTCAGTTCAGAGCGGAGGTCCGCGTGGCGGATGTTGCGAGAGCCGCCGTTCGGCCGGCGGCGCCACGGTCCGGGCTGCGTCAAACGCCAACGCAACGGCGACCGGGAGCGGTGCCATCGCCGCAGCGGGCGCCGGCAAGGCAGCCGGCGACGTGTGCTGCAGGCAGAGCTGGCAATGAACCGCCGCGCGCTTGGTGGTCGTGTCGGCGTGCTCGAACCCGGCCGCAGAATCTGCGCTCGCCACGCAGATTTCGAGGCCCGACAGCGATTTCGCAGGCGGCGTGGCGGCGAGCAGCGTGGTCGCGAGCAGGGCGTTCAGGACAAAGGCGTAGACGGCCAGCAATGCCGACCAGCCCCCGATCCTTCGTCTGCCGCCCGTCACAAACACGCGCTCGATCCCCCACATCCGCGTTAGCATGCTCGAAGTTCGGCGAAAAGCTGGCCCAAACCGGCCGGAACGCGATTTCACGCCGATGTGTCCCTTGTGTTTTGCCGGGCCTTCCGCTTTCTGTGGCCTGATCACTCAAAGCCCTGATTCCAGAGCCTTTCGATGCGTTTGTCCCGCTTCTTTTTGCCCATCCTGAAAGAGACGCCGAAGGAGGCCGAAATCGCCTCGCACCGGCTGATGCTGCGTGCCGGCATGATGCGTCAGGAGGGGGCAGGAATCTACGCGCTGCTGCCGCTCGGCCTGCGCGTGCTGAACAAGATCACGCAGATCGTCCGCGAGGAGCAGAACCGCGCCGGCGGCAACGAATTGCTGATGCCGACGCTGCAGTCCGCCGAACTGTGGCGCGAGAGCGGCCGCTACGATGACTACGGCAAGGAGATGCTGCGCATCAAGGACCGGCACGAGCGCGATTTGCTGTACGGGCCGACCAACGAGGAGATGATCACCGAGATCTTTCGCGCCAGTGTCCGCTCCTACAAGGACCTGCCGCTGAATCTCTATCACATCCAGTGGAAGTTCCGCGACGAGGTGCGCCCGCGCTTCGGCCTGATGCGCGGCCGCGAATTCCTGATGAAGGACGCGTATTCGTTCGACATCGACGCGGCGGCCGCGCGGCATGCCTACAACCGGATGTTCGTCGCCTATCTGCGCACGTTCGCGCGCATGGGACTGAAGTCGATCCCGATGGTCGCCGACACCGGCCCGATCGGCGGCGACCTCAGTCACGAGTTCATCATCCTCGCCTCGACCGGCGAAAGCGAGGTGTTCTGCCACTCGGACTACCTCAACTATGATGTGCCCGACGAGAACGTGAATTTCGAGGATGTCGCCGGACTGCAGGGAATCGTCAGCAAATGGACGTCGCTTTATGCGGCGACCTCCGAGATGCATGAGGCGGCGAAGTTCGAAGCTTTGCCTGAAGGCGTGCGAATGTCGGCGCGCGGCATCGAGGTCGGCCACATCTTTTATTTCGGCACCAAGTACTCCGAGCCGATGCGCGCGGTGGTGGCCGGGCCGGACGGTACGCAGCAGACCGTGCATATGGGGTCCTATGGCATCGGTCCGACGCGCCTGATCGGCGCGCTGATCGAGGCCTTCCATGACGACGCCGGTATCAAATGGCCGGAGGCAGTGGCACCGTTCCGGGTGGCCATCCTGAACCTCAAGCAGGGTGGGAGCGACACCGATGCCGCGTGCGAGAAGCTCTACCGCGAACTCGGCGCGAAGGGCGTCGACGTGCTCTACGACGATACCGACAACCGGCCTGGCGCCAAGTTCGCCAAGGCCGACCTGATCGGCGTGCCCTGGCAGCTTCTGGTTGGACCGAAGGGGCTTGCCGAGGGCAAGGTCGAGCTGAAGCGTCGCAGCGACGGTTCGCGCGAGCTTTTGAGCCCGGCCGATGCTCTGGCGCGCCTGACCGCCGCGTGAGGTGAACATGAACGGTGCAAGTTATGCACCGCACGCCGGTTTGCGGACTAAGCGCGGCTTGAAACCGCCCGAATCGTGGTGAAATCCGTCACCAGTGCCGCCGATCTGAAATCCCTGCACCGCCTGTGCAGACTCCTCTCAGGGATTTCAAATCGATAAGCGGCACCAGAATCATATAGTTGCTAGTGCCCTCTTGCTTTTCGAAGTTCGTCTCAGAGGTTGCCGCGGCGTAGAACGAACTTCGAAATGCGGGCACTAGGACAATGCGATGAGCGAGACGCTGCAGACCCGCCCGTTCGCCCCTTTCGAGTGGCTGATTTCGCTGCGTTACCTTCGGGCGCGGCGGAAAGAAGGATTCATCTCGGTGATTGCCGGGTTTTCCTTCCTTGGCATCATGCTCGGGGTGGCGACTCTGATCATCGTGATGGCGGTGATGAACGGCTTCCGCAAGGAGCTGCTCGACAAGATCCTCGGGCTGAACGGGCATATCATGGTGCAACCGCTCGAGAGCACCCTGAGTGACTGGAAGGTGGTGGCGGAGCGCATCAATGCGGTGCAGGGCATTCGGCTGGCAGCGCCCATCGTCGAAGGCCAGGCGCTTGCGACCTCGCCGTTCGGTGCCAACGGTGTGATGGTGCGCGGCATCCGCTCGGACGACCTGACGAACATCACGTCGATCGCCAACAACATCAAGCAGGGCACGCTCGAAGGCTTCGACGAAGGGCAGGGACTTGCGATCGGCCGGCGGCTTGCCGACGCGCTGACGTTGCGCGCAGGCGACAACATCACCATCGTCGCGCCGAAGGGGGCAGTCACCCCGATGGGCACGATGCCGCGCACGAAAACCTATCGTGTGGCTGCGGTGTTCGAAATCGGCATGTCGCTCTACGACTCGAGTATCGTGTTGATGCCGCTTGCCGAGGCGCAGGCCTACTTCAACCGGCCGAACGACGTCACCGCGATCGAGGTCTACACCAACGATCCGGACCGCATGGTCGCATTCCGCAAGAGCGTGACCGAGGCCGCCGGGCGGCCGGTCTTCCTTGTGGACTGGCGGCAACGCGACAGGGATCTGTTCAACGCGCTGCAGGTCGAGCGCAACGTGATGTTCCTCATTCTGACGCTGATCGTGCTGGTGGCGGCGCTGAACATCATTTCCGGCCTGATCATGCTGGTGAAGGACAAGGGCAGCGACATCGCGATCCTGCGCACCATGGGCGCCTCGCAAGGCTCGATCATGCGCGTCTTCCTGATTACCGGCGCCGCGATCGGCGTGGTCGGCACCGTGGTGGGATTCCTGGTCGGAACGGTCGTCTGCCTGAACATTGAATCGATCCGCAAATTTCTTTCCTGGCTGACGAATACGGAGCTGTTTCCCGCCGAACTCTATTTCCTCTCGAAGCTGCCGGCGGACATGGACACCGGCGAGACCGTCGCCGTCGTGCTGATGGCGTTGACGCTGTCATTGCTCGCCACGCTCTACCCGTCGTGGCGCGCGGCACGGCTCGATCCGGTCGAGGCGCTTCGGTATGAGTGAAACCGAGGCGGCAGGCGCAGCGGAAGAAGTCCCGGTCGTCTACCTTCACGACGTCAGCCGCCGCTACAAGCAGGGTGAAACCACGCTCTCCATCCTCGAAGGCGCCAATCTTGCGCTCTGGCCCGGACAGTCGGTGGCGCTGGTCGCCCCCTCCGGCGCCGGCAAGTCCACGTTGCTGCACATCGCGGGCCTGCTGGAGCATCCCGACGAGGGCGAAGTCTACCTGCTAGGGGCGGCCACGACGACGCTGACCGATCTGCAGCGGACCTTGATGCGCAGGAGCGACGTCGGTTTCGTCTACCAGTCGCACCGCCTGTTGCCGGAGTTCACCGCGCTCGAGAACGTCATGATGCCGCAGCTCGTGCGCGGGCTTTCGCGCGTCGAGGCAAGCCGGCGCGCCGACGAAATCCTCTCCTATCTCGGCTTGAAGGAGCGCTCCACGCACCGGCCGGCGGAATTGTCCGGCGGCGAGCAGCAGCGGGTTGCGATTGCGCGCGCGGTTGCCAACGCACCGCGCATCCTGTTTGCCGACGAGCCAACCGGCAATCTCGATCCGCACACGGCCGAGCACGTGTTTGGCGCGCTGATGCAGCTCGTGCGCGCCACCCGTGTCGCCATGCTGATCGCCACCCACAACATGGAGCTCGCCGGTAAGATGGACCGCCGCGTCACCCTGCGCGAAGGCCAGGTGGTCGAGCTGGAGTAGGGGCGGTGCCGCCCGAGGGCGACTTTCCGGCTGTGCAGAAATGGCTCGCGGGAGTTGTTCACAATCGATGATCGATTGTTTGGATTATTTCATACGTCGACTGACGTTATTCTTTCCTAGGACTATAACCCATGCATCCCGCTCCGGTAAGGGGCGCCTCATGAGCGTTTTCATGTCGTGGAGCGGGTGGCGGTGGCCGCTACGATGCCGGGCCTGAAGTTTTGCGGATTAC